>Ga0126307_10000766_pt1 | contig 21124 bp, 24 predicted proteins | sample Plot28_FD_89955 | JGI IMG/M metagenome (GOLD analysis project Ga0126307, IMG submission 89955) | Serpentine soil microbial communities from UC McLaughlin Reserve, CA, USA - Plot28 | ecosystem: Environmental > Terrestrial > Soil > Grasslands | place: USA: UC McLaughlin Reserve, Lake County... | reverse complement strand
GTATCAGTCGTCGTGCCAACGGCGCTGCTGATTAGCCACGTCTGGATGGGATAACCGCTGAAAGCATCTAAGCGGGAAGCCCACCTCGAGATGAGGCTTCCCATCCCCTAGAGGGAGTAAGGGCCGTGGGAGACCACCACGTTGATAGGCGGGACGTGTAAGCGCAGCAATGCGTTCAGCGGACCCGTACTAATTGCCCGAGGTCTTGATTTTGAACATGGTTGTTGTCGCTATGGAGTTTTGAGGGTGCGCCCTAGTGCCCAACAATTTCGGCGGTGATAGCGGCGGGGTTACACCTCTTCCCATTCCGAACAGAGAAGTTAAGCCCGCCCGCGCCGATGGTACTCGGAGGGCAACCTCCCGGGAGAGTAGGTCGCCGCCGATTATTTACCGAAGGGCCGCGCAAGCGGCCTTTCGTGTTCCTCAGGCGGCGCGCAGCTTCTCGCGCCACTCCGGGTCGAGCTCGCGGAGCCGGCGGACGCGCTCGCCGACCGGCGGATGCGTGACGAAGAGTGCGGCCAGGCCTTCCTCGGCGAACGGGTTGAAGGTATAGAGCGGCTCCGTCGCCGGGTTGGCGTGGAACTCGACGAGCTCGGCGGCCTGTTCGAGCCGGATCAGCGCGTCGGCCAGGCCGTGAGGCGAGCCGCAGAGCACGGCTGCCGCGCGATCGGCTGCGAATTCCCGCTTGGGTGACAGGAGCAGGTGCACCAGCGCCGCAGCCAAAGGGCCGAGCACGAACAGCAGCGCGCGCGAGAGCCAGCCGCCGATGCGGCTCGTCTCGAGCAGCGCGGCCGCGAAGACGACCACCGAGGTCTGCACGAGGATGTCGCGGTTGCGAATGTGCGCGAGCTCGTGGGCAAGTACGCCTTCCAGCTCGGCCGGCGTCGCCGCGCCGAGCAGGCCGCGGCTGACGGCAATCGCGGCGCCGCACGGGCCACGGCCGGCAGCGAGTGCGCGTGGGTGGCCGTCCGGCAGCAGGAACAGTCGTGGCTTGGGCAGGCCGGCAACCGCGGCGAGCCGCTGCACCGTCCCATGCAGAGCGGGGTACTGGCCCAGCGGGAGCTCCCGCGCACCGACCATCCCGAGTGCGACCCGGTCGCCGTACCAGTACGAGGCGCCCACGATCAGCAGGCCGAGGAAGACCACCAGCGAGACGAGGCGGTACCCGCCGAACGGCCAGGCGATGGCCGCGAGCAGGACGCAGCCGCCGGCAATCAGCAGCCACGCCTTGAGCACGTTCCAGCCGACGAGAAGCCGACCGAGCACCATCAGCCCTCTTCTGGCTGCTCGTCCTCGTCCAGCCCGCGGGGGGGCCAGTCGGGCTCTGGCGCGTCACAGCGGCTCGAGCAGTGGAGCGAGGCGATGTTCTGAAGCGGAATGAGGATGTGCCCGTTCAGCTCCAGGTGCGCGACGTCGTCGAGGAGGCAGTACGCGGTGAGCACGCCGTCCTGGTAGTCGCCGCCAAAGAGCGCGACCTCGACCTGTTCGCCCTTGTACTTGCTGGTGTAGTCCTCGATGGGCTGGAGCCTAGCCGAATCCCGCTTTTCTCCATTGCCACGCCGCCGCTGTACGTGCCGCTGAATGCGGGGCTGGTGTGTTCGATCTGCTGTGTGGCTTCGGCGTTCCCTGTGAAGTCACGGGCGCCTAGGGGCGGGCGGTTCGTTCGTGAGCCGCCCGCCTCGTCATCCTTGTGCGGGCCTGGCGGCGGCGAGCCGAACGCCTAGAACGCTCCCCATGACCCGGCCGACCTCGACGACTCGGACCAGCAGGGTCGCACCTCCACCGCGCGACCGCGAGCTGGCCCTACTCGCGAACCTCCCGCTCCGCGCACTCCGGGCAGTAGAAGGCGAGCTCGGGCGGCTCGTCGTCTGTGAGGAAGGCAGCCCAGCGAGCCTTGTCGTCCGGCATCCAAAGATCGCTGCACTCAGCACACCAAGGCATCAGTGCGACGGGCTCGGCGCGCATCGCGCGGCAGTCTATAACGCCTAGATGCTCCTCGTTCCACCTGGGTCGTTCGCGGTATTGCGCGCGTGCGTCGCAACCCGCACGGCTAGGGAGACTTGAACTAGCTCGTGTAGTCCTCCATTCCCGACTCAGCCCACTCGGCGGAAAATGCCGTCCTCGACCGTAAATTCGGCGACGAACGCATTCGCCACGACCGGCCCGCGGCGCCGAGCCTCGGTGTGCGTGATGCCGTCCGCGAGCGCGTACGCCGCCCGGACGGGGCCCCCGTGGGAGACGGCCAGGATTCGCTCACTCTCGTGCGCCGCAGCGAGCTCCACTAGCGCCGCGATCACCCGTCTGCCCATCTCCTCGTAGCTCTCGCCGTCCTCCCAGCCCTGCCCGTAGTCGAGCCAGCGGGCGAACTGCTCTGGAAAGCGCTCTTTGATCTCGGCGCGTGTGAGCCCCTGCCACGCGCCGACGTCCACCTCGCGCAGCGCGTCCACAGGGAGCGCCTCGAGGCCGTGGGGCGCGGCGACGATCCGCGCGGTCTCGAAGGCCCGCTGCAAGGGGCTCGAGTAGACCGCCGCCAGCGGTTCGGGCGCCAGTGCCGCCGCCAGCTCGGCCGCTTCGGCGCGACCGGTCTCGTTGAGCGGAGGATCAGCGTGCCCCTGGAAGCGGTTCTCGCGGTTCCAATCGGTCTCGCCGTGGCGGGCTAGAAAGATCGTCGTCACGGCGGGAATTACACTAACCGCCTTGGATCTCGGCCTGCGTGACCGCGTCTGCATCGTCACCGGCTCGACCGGGGGGATCGGGCTCGCGACCGCCAAGCTCCTCACAGAGGAGGGAGCGAGCGTCGTCGTCTGCGGCCGCGACTCCGAGCGGGTCGAGCGCGCGCAAGGCGAGAGCGGCGCTGCGCTCGGGATCGTCTGCGACCTCGCCGAGCCGGCCGCGCCCGAAGAGCTCGTCGCCGAGGCGTCCACCGCCCTCGGCGCGCCGCACTGCCTCGTCAACAATGTCGGAGCCGCCTACCAGCTCGGCTTCGAGGAGCTCTCCGATCGCCACTGGGACGAGATGTGGCAGCTGAACGTCATGAGCTACGTCCGCGCGATCCGCGCCGTGCTGCCGGAGATGAAGACGCGCGGGGGCGTGATCGTAAACGTCTCCTCGACGGCGGGCAAACGGCCTTCGACGGGGATGCCCAACTATTCGGTCACGAAGGCGGCGGTGCTCTCGCTGTCGCGACTGGTCGCCGATCTCTACGCGGCCGACGGGATTCGCTGCAACGCGGTCACGCCCGGGCCGACCGCAACCGAGGCCTGGCTCGGCGCGGGCGGCCTGGCCGACCAGCAGGCCGATCGGAGCGAGAAGACCCGTGAGGAGGTGCTGGAGGCGGTCGGCAAGGGCCGGCCGCTCGGGCGGCTCGCGGAGCCGGATGAGATCGCCGCCGTGATCGCGTTTCTCTGCTCGGATCGGGCCGCCTACGTGACCGGCGCAGCCTGGAGCGCGGACGGCGGAACCGTCCCGATCATCATCTAGCATCGCTTCCATGCCGGAGCTCGCTGGACGAACCGCTGACGTTTTCGAGTCGGGCGTTCGCGAGCAGGAGGACCGATGGCTCTCACCGCTCGCCGTGCGCTCCTTCGAGACGCGCGGGCGGGCGCAGGCGGAGGATCCCTGCCTCCTGCGGACGCCGTTCCAGCGCGACCGCGACCGCATCGTGCACGCGAAGGCGTTCCGCCGCCTAATGCACAAGACGCAGGTCTTCGTCGATCCGGCCGGCGACCACTACCGCACCCGTCTCACGCACACGCTCGAGACCACCGGGATCTCGCGCGGAGTCGCGCGGGCGCTGCGCCTGAACGAGGATCTCGTCGAGGCGATCGGCCTCGGTCACGATCTCGGGCACCCGCCCTTCGGCCACGCCGGCGAGGAGGCACTCGACGCGCTTTTGCAGGCTCGCTCCAAGCGACGGTTCCACCACAACGAGCACTCCTTGCGCGTGGTCGACGTGCTCGAGCGCGACGGACGGGGGTTGAACCTGACCGCCGAGGTGCGCGACGGGATCCTCAACCACACCGGCCCGCACGAGCCGGACACGCTCGAGGGCAAGATCGTCCGCCTCGTCGACAGGGTTGCGTACATCAACCACGACATCGACGACGCCGTTCGCGCCGGCGTGCTCGACCCGCGCGACTTGCCGCGCGACGAGATCGAGTTGCTCGGGCCGACCGGCTCGCGGCGCATCGACGCGCTCGTGCACGACCTTGTCGAGACCTCGGAGCGCGCGGGCGACATCCGCCAGAGCGACGAGATCGGCGCTGCGACGCTGGCGCTCCGCAGCTTCATGTTCGACCGGGTCTACCTGGGGGACGGGGCTCGGGCCGAGCACGCTCGGGCGCACGCCACTGTGACGCGGATCTTCGACCACCTGATCGATCGCGGCAATCCGCTGGACGAGGTGGTCGATTACGTGGCGGGCATGACCGACCGATTCGCCCTCTCGTACGCCGAGTCGTTGTAGTGGCGCGGATCAAGGACGCATCGGTTCGCGAGGCAGTCGAGGCGGCGGACATGGTCGAAGTCGTGCAGGCCCGGACACAGTTGCGCAAGGCGGGCGCGCGCTTCACCGGCCTGTGCCCGTTCCACGACGAGCGGACGCCCAGCTTCTCGGTCAACCCGCAGGACAAGCTCTACTACTGCTTCGGCTGCGGCGCAGGGGGCGACGTGATCAGCTTCGTCCGCGAGACCGAGCAGCTCGACTTCGCACAGGCGGTCGAGTTCCTGGCCGAGCGCTTCCGGGTCACGCTCGAGTACGAGGAGTCCTCGCCCGAGCGCGAGGCCGAGCGCAGCCGCCGCGACCGGCTGCTGGCCTTGCTCGAGCAGGCGGCGAGCTTTTACGAGCGCTACCTCTGGGAGGCCGAGGCGGGCAAGCCCGCGCGCGTGTACCTCGAGAACCGCGGGTTGGGCGAGGAGATCTGCCGTGACTATCGCCTCGGGCTCGCCCCGGGCGGCGCCACCCTGGGGCGGAAGGCCCGCGAGAAGGGGTTCACCCGCCCCGAGCTCGCCGCCGCCGGTCTCGTCAACCGGCGCGGGAACGACTACTTCGCCGGCCGGTTGCTCTTCCCGCTCGCCGACCCGCGCGGGCGCGTGCGCGGGTTCCAGGCCCGCAAGCTGCGCGAGGACGATCCGCTGCGCGCCAAGTACGTCAACTCGCCCGAGGGCGAGCTCTTTCGCAAGGGCGACCTCCTCTACGGGCTCGATCGCGCTCGGGCAGCGATGGCGAAGCAGGAACGGGCGATTCTGGTCGAGGGGAACCCAGACGTGCTCGCGCTGAGGCAGGCGGGGGTCGAGCCTGTTGCCGCTTCCATGGGCACGGCGTTGACCGAGACACAGCTGAAGGAGCTTTCGCGTCTGACCCACAAGCTCTACCTCTGCTTCGACGGCGATGCGGCCGGCGAGGCGGCGACCCTGCGCGGCATGGAGCTGGCAGCGGCGCAAGGGTTCGATGTGCGTGTGGTCGCGCTGCCGCCGGGAAGCGACCCAGCCGACGCGCCCGAGGGCTTCGAGGAGCGACTCGCCGGCGCCGAGAGCTACCTCGGCTATCGCGTCCGCCTCGAGATCGAGCGCGCGCCGGGGCGGCAAGAGGCGTTCATGCGCGTGCGCGAGGTGCTCTCGCGCTTCGACGAGGACTCGCCCGAACGGCAGGATGCGGTGCGTCTCGCGGCCGACCGGCTCGACCTGCCGAAGGAGACGCAGGCCGGTTTCGCGCCGAACCGGGCCCGCCGCGCGACGGGCGAGATCTCGCCGCGGCTGCTGGAGAAGGGCTCCCGCCTCGAGCGGGACGCGCTGGCCGGGGTCGCGGCGCACCCCGAGCTCCGGGACCTCCTCGCCGAGCTGGCCCCGGAGCATTTCGACGCGGAGGTGCACCGTCGCGCACGTGCGCACCTGCTCGATCCGGGTGATCCCGATCCCGATCTTGTCCCGCTACTGGCCGAGCTCGACGCGCGGGCGGCCACCGAGGGAATCGACCACGAGACCGCCAAGGAGCTGCTTCTTCGCCTGCGCGAGCGCGAGCTCCGCCGCGAGCTCGCGAGTGCCGGCCCGGAGCGGACGAAGGAGCTTCAGGAGCAGCTCGAGAGGGTCCGCGCGACGGCCGCGAATTTGGCCTAGGCGCCGCTACAATTCGCCCGCGCCGAGCACCGTTCCCCGGTAGCTCAATTGGCAGAGCATCCGGCTGTTAACCGGAGGGTTGTTGGTTCGAGTCCAACCCGGGGAGTCACAAAAGCCCCCGCGCAACACGAGGGCTTCATGGCTTCTAGAGGGACGCCAAACAGCTAGCGACAACCCGCCTAACGTCTAGCGACGATCACCCCCGCGGCGGCCAACATGAGCAAAGGGGGTGGTGGCTTGGCGAACTGCAACATCTGCGGCGAGACCTACGACGAGAAGACGTACCAAATCGTGGTACCGGTTCTTCGAGCCTCTTTCGACAAGATCGGCTGCGCTGAGATCGCTCTCCAACGGCAGCTTCGCGAGGCGACGAAGCAGGCCGCCCTCGAGGAGACGCTCCTCCACGAGGTCGAGCGGCTGCGCGAGCAGCTTCGCGAACTCCAGAGCCGCTGAGGGCGATTAGGTGCGCTCGGACGCGCCACGTCTGCGCAGGCTGTCGATCCAACGCTCGGGCGTGACGTGGAGTGAGCTCGGGGGCTCCTCTGTTCCGGGCTCGCGGGCATGCCACAGGTCGACGTTCAGGAGCTCGATTTCTTCGATCAACATGAGGATCGCCTTGCCGGCCGCTCTCAGCTCGTCGCGCTTGTCGCTCGCCAGACCCTCTCCCCAGGCCCTCAGCATCTCGAGCTTGTGTTCGTCGAGTCGGTCCGTCACCGAGGACCTCCCCCCGCTGCCGCTTCCGGACTACGGTCATGCCAGGCTCGCGTGTCCGCATGTCCCCTTGAGGCGTGAGGTTCTCACACCTGCGGGTTCAGGGCGAGTCTTCCTCGAGTCAGTGGGCGCAGGAGCAAACCGTCTCGCCCAGTTCGCGTCGTTCGAACTGGAGCCCGCAGCGGGCGCAGGTCGCCGGCAGCAGCTGCGCCCGGACGAACAGCGCACGCATGAGGCTGGCCCAAAAGGCCAGGTACGGGAGGACGAGAGCGGGCGAGTTCATGCCCGGCTTATCGGCGGACGCGGGCCGATGGTTTAGCACCGCTAGAATGGCTGCGTGAGCTGGCTGTCGGTCGCGCTCCTGGCCTGCGCCGTCGTGGCGGTGATCGGCGCGGAGTGGCCGCGGCTCAGCGAGCGGCTCGGCCTGGAGGCTCGCCGGAAGCGCGAGCGGGCCAAGCGGAAGTCCCAGCTGAAGCTGCTGCGTACCGAGACCGACGATTTCGCCGCCAGCGTTGAGCGGGACCTGGAGCAGCTGCCGACGCTCGAAGACTCCGACCGGAAGAACTAGCGCACGACGAAGGTGGTCACCAGACGACGCGTGTTCGGAAGCGTGGCGGGTGCGTTTTCGGTGTTCTTCGTCTCCTGGTAGTCGGAGACCGTGAAGACCAACCGGTGTCGACCTGCGGCGAGCCGTTCGAGGCCGACCTGCACCAGGCCCCTCGACGGCGAGTAGAAGATCCGCCGGAAGTGTCCGTCCACGGCCGCGAGCAGCGAGCTCGGTTCCACGCCCGAGCCCCGATCGGCCACGGAGAGGCTGAGGCGAGCGCCTCGCGAGACCACGCGCGTGTTCAGCCGGGCGATTGGCGGCGCGGTGTCGTTGATCCAGAAGCGGAAGGTGAAGGCGCCGGCGGCGTTGCGGCTCGGTGTGTCGAAGACGAAGTCGTACCGGCCGGGCATGGGGCGGAAGACGCCGACCACGGGCTCGATCCCGTAGAAGGCGGGCTGGTACGGGTTGATTCGGATCGGCAGCGCCGGAAAGCCGGTGAGGCGGTCCTCGTTTCCGCCGCGTACCAGACGCGGCGAGACATGTGAGCCCGGCGCCTGCGAGAGAACGACGGCCCCGGCGTTGGCAACGGGCCGGCGCAGCACGAAGCGGAATACCTGCTCCGGCCCTCGGAGCCGTGTGATCACGCCCAGAGGACCGGGGCTCGCCGGGTAGCGGTAGGACGAGACGAGGGCGCGACCCTTGCGGGTGTCGCCGCGGTAGACGCCCGGCCCTCGCAAGAGCCGCCGCGGCTCGAGCTGGAGTCGAGGCACGGTCACGCGGAGCCAGTACGGGATCCGCCGCGTCTGGCCAGCGCGCGTGAGGACTACGAAGCCGCTTCGGTCGCCCGCCGGGGCATGGTCGGAGACCTGGGCACGAAGCGTCAACGCCCCCGGAACGGTCGGCGCGGTGGCCTTTAACGCGACCCCGGGTGAGGCCGTCATCTGCCGGACTGCTGCTGCCCAGGCACCCGCTCCGCCACCGGCATCCGAAAGCGCAACGCGCAGCGTCACCGCCCTGCCACGGCGCAGGAGCCCGAACGAGAGGCTCGTCGGCCGCGCGAAGACGAGCGGCTGATCGGCGCGCGGAAGCCAGATCATTCCGCCGCCTTCGCGGGTCGGCGGCACCTCGCGTCGGGGCCGGGAATTGCTCTTCACGGGGCCGCCGGTGAGCACGAGCGCCGATTTGATCTGCGCAACGGTCCACGCCGGGTGCCGCTGGAGGAGCAGCGCCGCCGCGCCGGCCGTGTGAGGCGCGGCCATGCTCGTCCCGTCGAGGTACTTCCACGAGCCCTCCCGCGCAGGGACCGACGACAGCACCCCGACACCGGGTGCGGACACGTCAGGCTTCAGCAGCAGCGAGATGGGCGCCGGGCCTCCCGACGAGAAGTCGGCGATCAGCCGCGACTTCGTCGCGGCCGCCGCGGTGATCGCCTTCCGCGCGGAGCCGGGCGAGTCGATCGAGCCGGGGCCGAGCACGTCGAAATCGTTCCCGGCAGCGATCACCGGCACGACGCCCGCATCAGCCGCGGCATTGATCGCCTGGACGACGATGTCGCGCGAGGGCGTCAGCTCCGGCTCTCCGAGCGAGAGATTGAGTACATCCATCCCGTCGCGGACGGCGCGTTCGATGCCGGCCACGATCTCGGGCGAGTTGCCGTCGAGCCCGAAGGCGCCCGTCGCGATCGTGAGAACGCGGTAGTTGCCGATGTAGGCGCGCGGCGCGATCCCGGACACCTTCACGGGCCCATCCAGGCCCGGCGCGCTCGTTTCGTGGTCGCCGGCGGCGATCCCGGCGACGTGCGTGCCGTGCTCGGACTCGGCCGGGTCGAAGGGCAGTCCCGCATAGCGCCAGCTGGCGCCGGGCGGCGGGAAGGCGCGCGCGACGATCACCTTTGCCGTCGCGTAGGCGCGATTTCCTTTTGGATAGCCGGGCGGCATCGTGAAGCCGGCGGGGGAGAGGAATGGGTGTGACTGGTCGACCCCGTCGTCGATCACGCCGATCTTGATCCCGTCGCCCGCGGTTGCGAGTGTCGGGCCCCAGACCTGTGGCGCGCCGATCACGGCCGGGCTGCGATAGAGCGCGCGCCGGTAGCGAATCCCTAAGTAGACGTCGGCCACGCCCGGCAGCCTTCGAATCTGCTCGGCTGCGGCAGCGGGTGCGACGACGGCCAAGCCGTTCAGCACGACGCCGTAGCGCCAGCGAACCACGGTGCCCGGGACGGCGCGCCGAATTCGCGCGGCCAATAGATCCTGCTCGCGGGTCAGCGCGTTCAAATAGGAGACGCTCGCCGCCCCGTGGAGAGCCAGCCGACCGGCGTGCTGGAAGCTGCGCCGCTCCAGCGCGGCCACCGCTAGCGGGGGCGCCTTCATCGTCACGACGAGCTCGACGGTCGAAGCAGGCGGGCGGGCCGAGCCCCGGGCCGAGAGCGCAGCCAGCGGCAGCGTCAGCCAGGCCGCAACAAGCAGGAGAAGACCCCTTCGCAAGCCGAAAATGCTACGCGTAGCGCGGCGAAGGCGACGCTACACTGTCGTCGCCAAGCGGATGTGGCGGAATTGGTAGACGCGCACGGTTCAGGGCCGTGTGGGCGCAAGCCCGTGGAGGTTCAAGTCCTCTCATCCGCATAGTTGAGACTGCAGGGAACTCGAGCAGTTAGTGATCGCTCGGAACTCCTCCCAGGGCAGCTCGGCTCGCTGGCCTCTTGCGACGGAGTGGGTGTCGAGCTCGAGGATCCGCCGAGCCTGTCCAGTCCAAGGCGCGAAAGTCCCGGCCCGCAGTCGCGGACACGGGACTTTCGCCGGATCCGTTATCCCCCTGAAAGCGCTGGGGCGCCCTCCGCGTCGGCTAGACGGGCGTTTCCCTCCACTCGGACGAGACCGACAAGGCATAGATCACGAGGATCGCAATCAGCAGCGTTCCAAAGCCGAACCAGGGTGCGTACTGGATGACGAGGAAGCTCTGCACGATGACGAGCACGGCCCACGCGTAGCCGATGACGCGGCCGAAGGTGTTCCCGCTGAGGAGCGAGAAGCCAGCCGACAGCGCAAGCACTGCGATCAGCAGATCCCACAGTCCCCAGAGAAACAGATTGTCGCCCAGCGCACCGCCGGTCACGTTGACCACCCTCGCACTGTCGGCGAAGTAGTAGATCGCCGAGATGATGCGAAGAAAGCCCACGGAGAACAGCACCACGGCCGCGAATGTGAGCCAGCCTGGCCGGTTGAGACCGGAATAGGCCTGCTGTGTGGACATCTTGCCTCCCTCTTGTCTTGTCGGAGAACCCCGTCTTGCCCAGACCACGCGCCCAGGGTCGTGACTTCGAGGTCGAAGGCTATTCCTCCTGCCATCCCCTCGTCCACCCTTTCGGCGAGTCGGCTGCTTGAGGGGTGCGACTTTCGGCGTCTTGCGAAAGGCGACCGCGTGGAGGAACCGAGCGACGGTCGAGGCGTTGCTCGAACGCGGATAGGTCGTTCAGGCTAGAGCAGCTACGGGGACAGCCTCGCTGAATCAGCGGCCTTCTTCTTTCAGCGCCGATCGTTCGCTTGCATTCGGCATTCCCGACCAACAGATTTCTGCGCTCGAACGCCGGCCGGCCAGTTCTGCTCAGAATGGGAGCGTGTCGGGGCTTTGCCGATCGCGTTCTCACACCGACACGACCTGCCCCACGCTCCGCCATTTCACGCCAGCTCCCTGAGGGCCCGTGGAGGTTCAAGTCCCTCATCCGCATGTCATTGATATCTCCGTAGCGCTGCTTCGATGGAGTCTAAGCCAGCGCCTCGAGAACTTCGTTCGCGTGGCTGTCCGGGTTGACCCGGCGCAGCACTCGCGAGACGTTGCCGTCGGCGTCGATCACGAACGTCGAGCGCTCGTACGAGTTCTTGCCCTCTTGCGCTACCCCGTACGGCTCGCCGAGCTTGTGCTCCGGATCGGCGAGCAGCGTGAACGGCAGCGAGTACTTCGACTTGAAGCGCTCGTGTGAGGCCCGCGTGTCGGCGCTGATCCCGAAAACCTTGGCGCCGGCGCGCTCGAACTCGCCGTAGACGTCCCGGATGCCGCGGGCCTGGCGCGTGCATCCGGGCGTGTCGTCCTTGGGGTAGAAGTAGAGAACGACGGGCTGCCCGCGGAGATCGGAGAGCCTGACGGTCTCGCCGCTGTCACTCTCGAGCTCGAAATCCGGTGCCGGCTTGCCTTCTTCGACCACGCCGGGACTCTAGCTACGCTGGATCGCGTGAGACGCGCCTTACGCGACATGAACCCGACGCTCCGCGGCTTCCTGGTGATCGCGGTGATCGCCGTGGTGATCGTCGTGCTCCAGCTCGAGTCCACGTTGACCGCGCTCTTCCTGCTCGCCCGGATCGCGTTCTTTCTCGCGATCGCCTACTTCGTCTACCTGATGTGGCGCGACCGGCGGGAGCAGATCTCGATGTGGTCGGCTCGCTCGCGCGCGGTCTTCTACGGGTGCGCGCTCGTGCTGGTGACGAACGTGGGCGCCCGCTTCTTCGTCTCCGTCGGCAACGGCTGGAACCTGATTTCGTTCCTGGCGGTCTTCGTGCTCTGCGGCTTCGCGATGTGGCGCGTGTGGCGCGACGAGCACACGTACAGCTACTAGCCTCTGCTGGATCTACGGTGTTGCTTCCGATGCCGCCGAAGAGGCCGTGCGGGGTTTGCCGGCGCGGCCGCTATCGAAGCCGTCGAGCTCGTCCAGCGCCTCGCGGATCTCGACGGCGCGGCCCACGAAGATCGGCGTGTCGCGTTCGGTGTACCGGCTCGCCTCCGATTCGCGCAGCGTCAGCATCAGATGCATGAAGTCGGACGGCTCCTCGCATTCGAACGCGGTCATGAACTCCTGGTCGTCGATCCCGAACGAATACGTCGTGTGGTTGACGATCGTCTCGAACTCGTGCCCGACCCGCATGTGCTCGTTCATCGCGCGCTGCCGCTCCTCCTGGGGAAGCGAGTACCACGAGCGCAGCTTCACGAAGGGGTAGACGACGAGGTAGGGCGATCCCTTTGGCACGACCTGCCGGGGCCTGCGGGCGTTCGTGTACTCCGATGCCTTGGTGGTGGCGAGGTAGGAGTAGGGCGTGGATAGCCAGCCCGCGAGGGGGGTCCCGTTCAGCGCGGCTGCGAGCTCGCCGAGATCCTCGTAGCGTTCGGTGATCTTCCAGAGGAAGAAGTCCGCGTCGGGGCGCACGCCGCCGACCGAGTACGCGCGTAACGAGGCGATCCGGCCGGCCCAGTCTTCGACGGTCTCGGCGAAGGCGTCCTTCCCAGCGCTGCGCTCCTCGATCGGGAGACGCCGCCAGGCAGGATCTACCCTGAAGAACGTGTACGCGACGTACTGCCCTGCCACGCCGCGAAGCCTAGCGCGAGCAACTTGTGAGCTTGCCGTTGCGCAGGTCGGCGACTGCGCGCTTGAAGGCGGGCAGGCTCGGCTTGGGCGTCCGGTCGGCGAAGTAGAGCCCAGACTGCCAGCCATCGAAATCGGACTCGTCGAAGGTGTGGAAGACGAAGATCCCGCTCACGGTCGGCTGGCAGTACGAGAGTGAGAGAGCAGTGCGGTAGTAGGCAGCCTGGCGGCCGAAGTCGACCGTGTCGGAGCGCTCCGCCGAGCCCGCGTCGTTGTAGAAACGGAGTTTGGGCCGTGGCACGCTCGTCTGCACGCCGAACTCCGTGTAATAGATCGGCAGGCGCGTTCCCGGCTGCTCGGTCCCCTTGAACGCCTCGTCGAGGAGCGCGACCAGCTTCGGGTAGTCGGCGAGCGTGATCGAAGTGTTCTCCGCGTGGGCGACCGTCGGTGAAACGCGTGAAGCCTGCATGTAGGGATGGAAGGCGAAGGCGTCCATGAGCGGGCGCTTGCGTCCGCTCCCGCGGTAGGCGCGGCCGAGGTCACGGATGAAGGCGGTCGGCGAGTGGGTCGGCCGCGAGCCCTGCGGTCGGTCCGCTCCGCGCGGGGCGAGGGCACCGCCGAGCACCCGGACGCCGGAGTCCGCGGCCTTGATCGCGTCGTAGCTGCGCGCGAGCAGGTCCAGGTAGGCGACCGCGGCGAGGTCGCGCCCTCCGGCTCCGAACTGCGGCTCCCAGAAGGTGTCGAGGTTCGGCTCGTTGCCGACGATCACGTCGCGAACGGTCGGAAGGGCCCCCACGAGGGCGGCGCAGAAGGCGGCGAAGTCCGCCCGCTGGGAAGGCGTTGTCGGCGTATCGCGCGCGAACCCGTGCCAGACGACGACGAACAGCCGTACGTCGTCCCGCTTCGCCGCGGCGGCGACGTTGCCGAGTGCGTGCAGCAGGCTTCTGGTCGGGCGGCGCTGGCCTCGCTTCCAGGTGGCGGTCACGATCGCGGCGTCGAAACCGGCGTCGCGGGAGACGTCCATCTGTGACTGCGCGAAGCTCCGGCCCTGCTGAGCCAGCGCGTCGTCCACGACGCCCACTACGAAGGTCCGGCGCCGCGTGCTCTTCCGTGTCGGCGGCGGAGGCAGTCGCAATGAGGTCGTGTCGACGGGGTCCGTGGCGTTGGGGATCGTCGCCGGCGCCGACGCCGTCGTCGGCGGCGGCGGGTCGCCGGTCGTCGTCTGAGAGCTCGACGCAGCCGTCGACGCCGATGCCGCCGGTTTCTTCCCGTTTCCGGAGGAGACGACGATGGCGACGACCACCCCCGCCGCGGCCGCAACAGCGACGGCCGCTGCAAGCAGGGCCTTCTTCACGGGGTCGGAGGCTACCCTTGCCCGGGGATGTCAAAACTGCTCGAAGACCAGCTGAAGGCGCTTCCCGCCAAGCCGGGGGTCTACCTCTTCCGCGGCGAGCGGGGCGAGGTTCTGTACGTAGGCAAGGCGAAATCGCTCCGGTCGCGCGTCCGCAGCTACTTCCAGGCGAGCACGGATACCCGCTCCACGATCACGCAGCTCCCGGAACGAGTCCGCGACATCGAGGTGATCGTCACGGATACCGAGGTCGAGGCGCTCCACCTGGAGCAGAACCTCGTGAAGCGGCACCGGCCGCCGTTCAACGTACGGCTCCGGGACGACAAGTCATTCCCCTACATCGCGGTCACCGTCGAGGACGACTACCCGCGCGTGATGTTCACCCGTGAGCGGCACCGGCGGGGCGTCGTCTACTTCGGGCCATACGCGAACGCGAAGAAGGTGCGCGAGACGCTCGACGTGCTCAACCGGGTCTTTCCCTACCGGCCCTGCGAGGGGCCGAAGCCGGGCCGCCACTCCGGGATTCCTTGCCTCGACTACCACATCGAGCGCTGCCTGGCCCCGTGCGTGGGCTACATCTCCCAGGAGGGCTACCGCGAGATCATCGACAACGTGATCGAGTTTCTCTCCGGCGACACCAGACCGATTCAGCGCGAGCTCGAGCGGAAGATGAAGGACGCGGCGGAGGGCGAGCGCTTCGAGGAGGCGGCTCGCTACCGGAACCGTCTTTTCGCCGTCCGCCACCTCGTCGAGCGGCAGGCCGCGGACAAGCGCTCCGTCGGCAGCGTCGACGTGATCGGGATCGCCGCCGACGGCGACCGGGCGGCCGTTCAGGTCTTCCCGCTGCGCGACGGCCGGCTCATCGACCGCTACGGATTTCACCTCGAGAATGTCGACGGGCAGGACACGGCGACGCTGCTCGAGGCCTTCGTGATCGAGTACTACGGCTCCGCGCCGAGCATGCCGCCGCAGATCGTGGTGCCGCCGGACTCGGGCGACACCTCCGTGCTGGAGGCATTCCTCTCGGAGCGGCGCGGCTCGCGCGTCGAGGTGCGCGCGCCCTCGCGCGGGGAGAAGCGCCGGCTTCAGGAGCTTGCGGCGCAGAACGCGCGACTCGCGCTCGAGTCGGAGGTGGTGCAGGTCGAGCGCAAACGCGTGCGACGGGTCGAGGCGCTCGAGGAGCTGCGGGAGGCGCTCAACCTAGAAAGCCTCCCGCTGCGGATCGAGTGCTACGACGTCTCGAACATTCAGGGCGAGTCGGTCGTCGGGTCGATGGTCGTCTTCCAGGACGCGATGCCGACGAAGGCGCACTACCGGAAGTTCGGCGTGCGCAGCCTCGACGGCCAGGACGACTACGCCGCGCTCGCCGAGGTGATCGCGCGCCGGTTCGCGCGGCTTCAGGACGCCACCTCCGACGACTACGACGAGTCGTTCGCGGCCACCCCGAATCTCGTCGTGATCGACGGCGGCAAAGGACAGCTCGCGGCGGCGCTGGCCGCGATGCAGGCCTACGATCTTCCGCGGGTGGCGGTGATCTCGCTGGCAAAGCGGGTCGAGGAGGTCTTCGTGCCGGGGGAGCCGGATCCGATCGTGCTAGACCGCGACTCGCCGGGGCTCCACCTCTTGCAGCGGGTGCGTGACGAGGCGCATCGCTTCGCGCTCGACTTCCACCGCCAGCGGCGCCAGGCGAAGGCGCGGGAATCGATCTTCGACACTCTCCAGGGCGTTGGGCCCGCGCGCCGGCGGGCGCTGCTGCGCCACTTCGGCTCGGCCGAGCGCTTCCTGGCCGCGAGCCAGGAGGAACTCGAGGGCGTGCCGGGGATCCCGGCCAGAACGGCTCGGGGCATCTACGCCCAGCTGCACAAAGCGGGCCGCGCGTAGTAGCGTCCGGCTCCCCGGCAAAGGAGGCTCACGTGGGAATAGCAGTGGTTTCGATCATGGAGTTTTCAGGCGATCCGGACGAGCTGCAGGCGAAGATGAGCAACATCGACGACGTCGCCAGGCGGAAGGCGTCCGAGTACGGCGGCGTCTCTTCTACGGTCGTCCGCACCGACGACGGAGTCATGGTCATCAACATGTGGTCGGACGAGCAGGGGCCGGCACAAGATGGCTGACGATCCGGAGATGCGGCAGGCCATCCAGGATGCGGGCATGCCGCCGCCGAGCGCCAAGGGCTACGAGGTTCTGGAGCACCGCACGGTCAGCGACTAGCTTCGAGCCGCGCCGGGACAGAAAGCCGTCCGTGGCATCCACGGTCGGTCCAGTCGCGGTGCTCGCGCTCGTGCGGCAGCGCAACTTCGGCCCGTAGTTCGCAGGCAACGCGCTCTCCGCGAGCGGCACGTGGTTCCAGAATCTCGCGGGCGCGCTGCTCGTCTACCGGTTGACCCGCTCCGAGTTCCTGCTCGGGCTGCTCAACTTCTGCCAGCTCGCGCCGGTGCTGCTGCTCGCGCCGTGGGCCGGCAGCGCGGCGGACCGATATTACCGGCGGCGGCTGCTGTTCGCGGCGCCGGCCGCGGCGTCGCTCCTGGCGGCGACGCTCGCCGTGCTCGCCTGGGGCGGCTTGGCGCGCGCGCTTGGGTCGTGATCGCGTTCGCCCTCGGCCTGGGCGTGACGAGCGCGATCTCGATCCCCCCGCAGCAGGCGCTGCTGGCCTCGCTGGTCGAGCCGCGCGACCTGCCGACCGCGGTTGCCCTCTACTCGATGATGTACAACATCGCCCGTGCGGCGGGGCCCGTCGCGGCGGCGGCCTCGGTCCAGTACCTGGGGATCCCGGCCTCGTTCCTGCTGAACGCCTGCTCGTACGTCGTCTTCGTGGCGGCGCTCGTCGTGGTCAGCCTACGGCCCCAGGAGAAGGCGGAAGGCCCGTCGAGGCTGCGCGACAGCTTCACCCTGCTGCGCGAGGACCCGCGCCTGCTCGCCTTCCTGATCGTCGTCGCGGCGGTCGGGTTCGCCTCGGACCCGTGAACACCCTCGCGCCGGCCTTTGCGCATGCGTTCGGCCACCGCGACACGGTGGCCGGTTTCGTGATTGGGGCGTTCGGCTCCGGCGCGGTTCGTCGCGGCACTCGTCGTGGCCGGCCGAGTGGCGGGCTCGAGCCGGCGGATGGCGGCGACGCTCGCGCTGCTCGGTGGTCGCGTTCTCGCTCTCGCCCTGGCTGCCGCTCGGCTTCCTCTTCCTCGTTCTCGCGGGCATCGGTTACCTGGCTTCCAGTACCTCCGCGACAACGCGGCTGCAGCTGGCGTGGGGAGTCGGAGCGCGGGCGGATCATGGCGCTCTGGGGTGTGGCGTTTCTCGGGTTGCGACCGCTTGCGAGCCTGATCGACGGCGCGATCGCCGCTACCTTCGGCGTGCGCGCCGCGGGAGTCGTACTGGAGCTGCCCGCCCTCGCGGGAGCAGCGCTCATTCTTGCGCTCGCCGGGCCCGCTAGGGAAGGCCTGGCGGGCCGGAGCCGTTTCCGCCGTCGCTCTTCATGAACGGGTAGCGGTAGTCCTGGGGCGAGACGAAGGTTTCCTTGATCGTGCGCGGGCTGACCCAGCGGATCAGGTTCCACATCGAGCCGGCCTTGTCGTTCGTGCCAGACGCGCGCGCGCCCCCGAAGGGCTGCTGGCCGACGACGGCGCCGGTCGGCTTGTCGTTGACGTAGAAGTTGCCCGCCGTGTAGCGCAGAGCCTCCTGCGCCTCGTCGATCGCGCCACGGTCCTGCGAGAAAATCGCGCCGGTGAGGCCGTACTGGGCGGTGTCGTCCACGAGTTCGAGCGTCTGCTGCCACTCGTCCTCCGGGTAGACGTACGTGGTGACGATCGGCCCGAAGAACTCCTCGCTCATCAGCCGGTCGCGCGGATCCTTCGTCTCGATCACGGTCGGCTCGACGAAGTACCCCTTGCTGTCGTCGGTGCCGCCGCCCGCGATCACCTCGGCGTCGTTCGCCCGCGCGTGCTCGATTGCCTCCCGCTGACGCGCAAACGACTTTTCGTCGATGACCGCGCCCATGAAGTTCGAGAAGTCGCTGACATCGCCCATCTTGATCGTGCCGACCTCCTCGACGAGCCGCTCTCGCAGCTCCGGCCAGAGGTTCGCGGGCGCGTACACGCGCGAGGCGGCCGAGCACTTCTGGCCCTGGTATTCGAACGAGCCGCGCAGGATTGCCGTCGCGAGCGCTTCGACGTCCGCGCTGGGGTGGGCGACGATGAAGTCCTTGCCGCCGGTCTCGCCGACGATGCGCGGGTAGTTGCGGTAGCGGTCGATGTTCTGGCCGACCGTTTTCCAGATCGAGTGGAAGACCGCAGTCGAGCCGGTGAAGTGCACGCCTGCGAGGTGCTCGCTCGCGAGCGCGGGCTCGCTGATCTCCGCGCCGCTTCCGTAGATGAGGTTGATCACGCCCGGCGGGAGGCCTGCCTCCTGCAGCAGCCGCATCGTCCAGTACGCCGAGTAGGCGGCCGTGGACGCGGGCTTCCATAGCACGACGTCGCCCATCAGCGCAGGGCTCGTAGAGAGGTTGGCGCCGATCGCCGTGAAGTTGAAGGGGGTGATCGCGAAGACGAAGCCCTCGAGCGGGCGGTACTCCATCCTGTTCCAGACCCCCGGAGAGGAGACGGGCTGCTCCTCGTAGATGCGGAGCATGAACTCCACGTTGAAGCGCCAGAAGTCGATCACCTCGCAAGCCGCATCGATCTCGGCCTGGTAGGCGGTCTTGGACTGGTTGAGCATCGTCGCGGCCACGAGGGTCGAGCGCCACGGGCCTGCGAGCAGCTCGGCGGCCCGGAGAAAGACCGCAGCGCGCTCCTCCCAGGGCAGGCGGTTCCAGTCCTCCCAGGCATCCGCCGAGGCGCTGATCGCGCGCTCGACCTCGGCGGTCCCTCCCTTGTGCACCTCGGCGAGGACGTGATCCTTGTCGTGCGGCATCACGGCTTCGAAGGTGTCCCCGGTCTCGATCTCCTCGCCGCCGATGATGCAACGGATCTCGAGGCGCTCGGTTTTCATCCGCTCAAGACGGATCTGGAGCTCCGCACGCTCGGGGCTCCCGGGCGCATATTCGCGCACCGGTTCGTTGCGTGGGGGCGGCGGGCGGAAGATTCCGGGTCCACTCATCGCCCGGATTCTACGATTGCGGGGATGGTCGAGCAGATGAGCTACGCCGTGGACGGTTGGGGAGTGGGCGAGCTGGTCTTCGTGGGCGGGCTGCTCGCATGGCATGAGCTGCCCACGCCGGGAGGATCCGCAACCGGCGGGCACCCTCTCGTCGAGCGGCTGCGCGCGTACTTCTCCGGTTCGGACGAGTCCTTCTCGGACCTCGAGCTCGAGCTGGACTGGTGCACGCGTTTCCAGCGGGGCGCGATCGGGGCGATCAGGTCGATCCCGTACGGCGAGACGGCAACCTACGGCGAGGTGGCGGCGCTTGCCGGTCACCCCAACGCCCAGCGCGCGGTCGGTTCGGTTTGCGCCTCGAACCGTTTCGCCGTCGTCGTGCCGTGCCACCGCGTGGTCGCCGCGGACGGGCTGGGGTCGTACGGCTCGCTGGGCGTTGGATACAAGCGCCGGCTGCTGGAGCTCGAGCGTGTCGTTCTCTGACGACGTGCGCGGCGAGCTCGCGGCGATCGCGCCCTCGCGCGACTGCGACCGGCTCGCGGAGCTCTCGGCGCTCTTTCACTTCGCCGGGCGCCTGCACCTGCTCGGGCGGGGAGAGGTCAGTCTTCACCTGGATCTCGCGAGCCCCGCAGTCGCGCGACGCGCCTTCGCGCTGCTGCGCTCGTTCGAGGTCAGCTCCGAGATCCGGACGTACCGGCGGCACGCTTTCGGGCAGGAGACCCGCTGCCAGCTCCACGTGGAGGGCGGGCCGCGCGCGCTGGAGTTGCTGGAGCGGGCGGGGGTGGTGGACGCGCGTCACGTTCCCCGCGAGCGAACCCCGAAGCGCGTCATCTCTCGCTCGTGCTGCCGCGGCGCCTTCCTGCGCGGGGCGCTGCTCGCAGCCGGTTCGGTCAGCGTGCCTCCCTCGCCGCATCTCGAGGTTCGCAGTGAGAGCCGCACCGGAGCCGAAGCGGTCGCAGCCGCCGCGACGGCCGAGGGCGCGGTGCTGCGTGTGGCCGAGCGAGGCGACCACGCGCTGGCATATGCCAAGGGCATCGACCGGATCGCGGGCGTGCTCGCCGCCGCGGGCGCAAACGACGCGGCCCTCGCCCTGCAGGAGCGAGCCGTGGTCGGAGCGACGAAAGCCCGCGCCAACCGGCTCACCAACGCCGACCACGCCAACCTCGTCCGAACCGGTCGAGCCGCACATGCGCAGCTTCAGGCGGTGCGGCGCCTCGAGCGGAGCCGCCGCCTCGAGGAGCTCTCGCCCCAGCTGCGCGAAATCGCCCACCTGCGCCTGAAGCACCCCTCGCTCTCGCTCCGCGAGCTCGGGGCAAAATGCAGTCCTCCGGCCAGCAAGGCCTCAGTGCACCGACGTTTGCGGGCTCTGATCAGGCTTGCGCAGCGCTGAACCGCGGCACATTTTTCCGATTTTCAACTACTAGTTTTTGGCCGCTGTCGTACGTAATACTGTGGCGCGGCGGGTTCGCGCTCGTCCGGCGATGGATTCAGACCCCGTCCGTCGCCAAGGTCCGGAGCGCGACAATGCGGAGGGGGAGGTCGTCCTCGGAGCTTCCCCTCCGGCCCGCCAGCTTTGCTAGCGGCCGGAGGGATGAAACCGCCCGCCCGGCAAAGCCGGCCGGGCTCTCTGGTCGGCGTCGCAAGCGACGCCTTGGCGGCCCGCCTTGCTGCCAAGACGGTCCAGGTTGCTCGATAGACTCGAGCGGGCAAGCTAAGAGAGGACTTTGTGGCTATTCGAGTAGGGATCAACGGGTTCGGCCGGATCGGGCGCAACTTCTTCCGGTCGCACCTTCAGCGGGGCGGCGACTTCGAGATCGTCGCGGCCAACGACCTTGGCGACGCTGCCATGATGGCGCACCTGCTCAAGTTCGACTCCGTCCTCGGCCCCCTTGGCAAGGACGTCCAGGTTGGCGACGCGACGATCACCGTCGAGGGCCAGGAGCTCAAGATCCTGGCTGAGCGCGACCCG
>Ga0126307_10000765_pt1 | contig 21134 bp, 18 predicted proteins | sample Plot28_FD_89955 | JGI IMG/M metagenome (GOLD analysis project Ga0126307, IMG submission 89955) | Serpentine soil microbial communities from UC McLaughlin Reserve, CA, USA - Plot28 | ecosystem: Environmental > Terrestrial > Soil > Grasslands | place: USA: UC McLaughlin Reserve, Lake County... | reverse complement strand
GGGAGGCCTTGCCGTACCGCCCCGACCCCGTGCCGGTGCCGCAGCCGCTGCTGGCCGAGGCCGTCCAGACCCAGCTCGAGGGCGTCACGCCGTCGGCCGACTGGGGCTTCGACGACCCGGACGACTTCAGCGCGCCGGTCTAGCTTCACCGAACAGGTACTCGTCCATCCGGCGCAGGCCATCGAGGTCGTGCACGTCGTCGTCGAGCAGCGGCACCTCGATCAGCGGCCTGCGTCCCAGGCGGCGGCGCAGCTCGTCGAGGTTGCGGCGGTCCCGCTCGGTGAGGGCGGCCTCGTCGGCGGCCGCCGCGGCGACCTTCGCGGCCAGGTCGGCGCCGAGCTCCGGCTCCAGCGCCGCGACGGCGTTGGGGTCTGCCGCCGCGGTGTGCACCCGGTTCGCCACGACCCCCGCGAAGGGGATGTCCGCCTCGACGAGCCGCCGGTGGAACCAGCGCGCCTCGTCGATCGCGGCGCGGCGCGGGGAGGTCACGAGCACGAACGCGCTGCGGTGGTCGCGCAGCAGCGCGTTCACGCTCTCCGCCCGCTCTCGGAAGCCGGCCGTCATGCCGCCGAAGCTGCGGAAGAACTCGGAGAGGTCGCGTAGCAGATCGACACCCGTCGCCCGCTGCATGACCGAGAAGGCGAGGCCGGCGCCGCGGCCGAATACCCTCAGCCCGAGCCGTGTCGGACCGAGGAACACGGACAGCGCGCGCGAGTCGATGAACGCCGCGAGCCGCTCGGGCGCATCGATGAAGTCAAGCGCGTTGCGAGTGGGCGGTGTGTCCAGCACGAGCAGGTCGTAGCGCCCGTCCTGGTGGAGCTCGTACAGCTTCTCCATGGCCATGTACTCCTGTGAGCCGGCCACGGCGCTCGAGAGCTGCTGGTAGATGCGGTTCGAGAGCACCGCCTCGCGCGTGGCGTCGTCCGGCGCGTACAGGTCGACCATCTCGTCGAACGTGCGCTTGGGATCGAGCATCATCGCCCAGAGCTCGCCGCTCACGTCGGCGTCGACGCGGTGCTCCTCGTTCCCGAGCTCCTCGAGCCCGAGCGCGTTCGCGAGCCGTCTGGCTGGATCGATCGTCAGGACCGCGACCTTGCGGCCGCGGGCGGCCATGCCGAGCGCGATCGCCGCGGACGCCGTCGTCTTGCCTACCCCTCCCGCGCCCGCGCAGACGCAGACCTCCTTTCGCTCCAGCCAATCCTCGATCACAGCGACTCCTCGAGCCGGCGCGAGAGGAACTCGACCTGCTCCCTGCCCAGCTCCGCCTCGAACAGGAAGGGCAGCGTCGTAAGCGGTGCGTCGAGCGCGGCGCGCAGCCGCTCGAGCTCGGCGCGCTGAGCACGCGCGCGGTGGTGCTCGGATAGGGCGGCCGCCACGGGACCCTGGCCGTCCAGGCGTGCGAGCACCTCGGCGTCGCGCTCCTCGAAGCGGTCGGGCAGCAGCGCGTTCATCACGATCGCGTCGATGTCCATCGCGAGCTCGTCTCGCAGCGCGCCGTCCAGATCGATCGTCTCGTTCACGGGCATCTCCTCGGGCAGGGCGACGGCGACGACGCCGGTGTAACGGCCGTCCGAGAGGAAGCGGTCGATCTGCGCCGCCTGCCGCGCGATCGGCCCGACACGAGCGATCTCGGCGTAGGTGCGCGGCGCGCGCAGCAGCGCCACTCCGTGGCCGGTTGAGGGCGCGTCGACGATGGCGAGGTCGTACGGACGGGTGCCGCCGACGCGACGCTCGAGCTGGGCGAGGTCCCACACCTTGCCGATCGTCACGAGCTCGTCGACTCCCGGCGCGGCGGCCGTCAGGTACTGGAAGAGCCGGCTGCCGCCGAGCAATCCCGCGAGCGCGGACGAGCGCAGCTGGTAGCGGAGCCACTCCTCCTTGGCACGTGAGGGATCGATGGAGACGCCGTGGAGGTTCTCCGCCAGGCGACCTTCGCTGTGGCCGAGCGCGCGACGGCCGAACAGCCCCGACAGCCTCTCCTGCTCGGACACCTCGGCCACCACCGTGCGCCGTCCCGAGCGGGCCGCCAGCAGGCCGAGCGCCGCGGCCACGGTGGTCTTGCCGACGCCGCCCTTGCCGGTCACCACGATCAGCCGCTTGTCCATGAGCGCTGACATCCGATCCTCGATTCTGCCTACTCGACGCTTGCGTTCGGGGGGGTCGGCCGCCTAGCGTGCCGCCCGATGACCGAGCTCGAGACCGCGATCCATGCTCAACCCGCCGAGCTCAGGCGCCTCGCCGAGCTGTCGCTGCCGCTGCGCGTGCGCGAGCTCGGCGACGCCGAGCGGGTCTGGCTGGTGGGAACCGGCACGAGCCTGCACGCCGCCGAGCTCGGCGCGATGATGCTGCAGAGGGCGGGGCTCGACGCGCGTTTCTCGTCGTCGATGGACTTCGCGCTGCGCGCGCCGCTGCGCACGGGCGACGCGGTCGTGGTGCTGACGCATACCGGGAGCACCGCCCACGCGCGGGCATCGCGTCAGCGGGCGCTCGACGCCGGCGCGCGCCTCCTCTCCGTGACCGCCACCGAGGTCGGCTGGCCCGAGGCGATCGAGGCGACCGAGCGCGAGCGCTCCCACACGTACACGCGCAGCTACACGGCGGTGCTGGCGATTCTCGCGCTGATCGCGGACGAGCTGGGCGCCGACGGCCTCGGGCCTCGCGCGATCCTCGCCACCGCGGACGCGCTCGAGCGGGTGCTGGCGAATCCGGGCGCCGGGACGCTGCCGGAGCCGCCGCGGCTGCTCGTGCTGTGCGGCTCGGGCCCCGGCTCGGTCACGGCCCGCGAGGGAGCGCTGAAGCTGCGCGAGGCCGCGCGGCTCACCGCCGAGGGCTACGACGCCGAGTTCCTCCTCCACGGCTCCGCCGTCCCGCTCGGAGCGCACGACGCGCTCGTGGTGCTCGACGGCGCGCGCGACTCGGAGGGCTTCCTGCCGAGGCTCGCCGCGGCGGCGCGCGCGGAGGGCGTTCCGGTGATGGAGCTCGAGCAGCCGGAGCCCGAGGACGCGCTGATGGCGCAGATCGCACTCGTGGCGCATTGCCAGCTCGCGGCGCTGCGGCGCGCGGAGGCGGGCGGGCACGACCCGGACCGGGTGATCGTCGGAGCCTGGCACTCGGACGAGCTCTGGGAGACGGGCGCGCCTACGAGCGGCGCGTGAGCTCCACGATGTTGCCGTCCGGGTCGCTCGACGGCGGCTCATCGACAGCCCCCGCGAGCACCATGTGCACGTTCTCGCTCGGCTGCCCGTCGACGACCGAGAACGAGCCGTCGCCGGCGGAGAAGCCCGCGCGGTCGGGCCGGTCGCTCTTCAGCTCGAAGCCCGCGCGGCGAGCAAGCTCGAGGTAGAAGCCCCTCGCCGCGGCGAGGTCGGCGACGCGCATCCACACGTGGTCGACCACGCCACCGGTCCGCGTGGTCTCGTGGACGACCGCCTCGGCGCTGTTGCCGTCCGGGTCGAGGAGGAACGAGCCGTAGTAGCCGGCGGAGTATTCGGGGCGCGGCCCGGGGGCGCCGTCATCGCGGTAGCCGGCCGCCGTGCCGACGCGCCAGAACTCGTCGACCTCGTCCTGCGACCCGGCGCTGAAGCCGATGTGGAGCCCGCGGGTTGGCTCTTGACCACTCTCGGCCGCGACGATCGAGAAGTCGCCCCACGCGACCGAGCGCTCGTCGGAAGTGGACGGCTGGTGGCCCAACACGGAGAGGACGGTCTCGTAGAAGCGGCGCGAGGCGGCGAGGTCGCTCACACCCAGGCGGATCTCAGCGAACACGAGGATGAATATCCCCCGGGCGGCAGCTCGGGAACCCTCGACCCGAAGCTTCCACGAGCGCGGGCGCGCCTGGCACGGCCACGAGATCCAGAACATCCCGGTCCGGCAGCTCGGTCAGCGCGCGGCGCCGCTTCCGGCGCACGTCCAGCTCGACGAGCTCCAGCCCGTTCACGCCGACGAGGCGCGTCCCGAGCACCGCCGGCGGATACGCCCGGAACGGGCCGACGACGTCGAGCCGTCGGAGCCGCGCGTCGTATAGCGCGAGTCGACCGCCGCGCACTCGCACGAGGAGGCGGCGTGGGCCCATCCACAGCGGGGTTCCCCAGCGCCCCACGCGGGCGGATCGCACGCCGCCCGTCGCGAGATCGAGGACCTCGACCCGACGAGGCGCGAGCAGTGCCAGGCGCCGCCCGCCGGGGCTCAGGGCGAGGTCGGTCGCGTTAGCCGGCCCCGCCACGGGGCGCACGCGGCCGGCCGCGGGCCCGATGGCCACAACGCCATTCGGCCCGCCCACGTATGCCGTGCGTCGGCCGAGCGCGACCGAGTCGCCAGGTGCGCGCCCGAGCGGGGATACGCGGCCGTCGCGGCCTCGCAGGACGCGCGCCTCGACTCGGCCGCGGCGATAGCCGATCGACGCAACGAGCAGCGAGTCGGCGTGCGCGTGCTGCAGCGGACCTCGGTCGCGTCGAACGGCGCAGGGAGCGCGCGAAGGACGTCCATCGTCCTGAGCTGGCGCACCACGACGCGCGCCCGGGACCTGGCGGTGACGAGCTCGACGACGCGCCGGGACCCCGGGCAGACGGACACCTGGCGCGTCTCGCCGCCGCCGCGTCCGTAGGCCAGGATGCGCCCACGCCGGTCGAGCGCCATCAGGCGCGAGCGGCCGAAGGCGCCCGCCGCCAGCAGCGCGACGCGGCCACGGCCGAGCGGCTCCGGAAACGGCCGAGTGGCCGCCTCGAGCTCGTCCGGCTCGACGAGGAGGCAGAGATTCGTGCGCCAGCCGTCGCCGTCGCGCAGGAGCAGGGCGGCGACCCGCTCGCCGACCTTCCATCTGAATCCGCACGAGGTCTCGTCGCCTCCGCCGCCGATGTCGACCTCGCCGCCGAGGTCGGCTCCCCAGCCGCGCTCGACACGCACGGTGTAGCGGCTGCCGCGGCCCTCGCTTCGCTCCGACACGACCGACCCGATCAACGCCACCCCGCCGCCTGCGAGCCAGTCACGGGGGTCGGTGCGCGCGCACGAGCAGCCGCTGGCGCCTGCGGGGAGGAAGCCGACGGCCGCCGCGACCGCGGCGGCCGCGAACAGCAGTCGGCGTGCTCGGCGCGCTTGCATCATCACCGACACTACGAGCAAGGCGCAGCTTCGTCACGGAAGGAATCCGCTCCACACGTGCGAATACGCACTGCGTATGGAGCCCAAGGCCAAGGTCATCGCCTTCACGAACCAGAAGGGGGGTGTCGCGAAGACGACCACCACCCTCAACCTCGCCGCGGCCTTCGTGGAGCGGGGCCACCGCGTGCTCTGCGTCGACCTCGACCCTCAGGGCAACCTGACGATGAGCCAGGGGATCGATCCCGATTCCCTCGAGGCGTCGATGTACGACGTGCTCGTGCACTCGCTGTCGATTCGCGAGGTGATCCGCAAGCGCGAGGTGGACGTGGCCTGCGCGTCGATCGACCTCGCCGGCGCGGAGATCGCGATGTCGACGATGATCGGCCGCGAGCGCGCGCTCAAGAAGGCGCTCGCGCCCATCCTCGACGACTACGACTACATCTTCATCGACACGCCGCCGAGCCTCGGGCTGCTCACGATCAACGCTCTCACGGCGTCCCAGAAGGTGATCGTCCCCGTCCAATGCGAGTATCTGTCCATGCGCGGGCTGATCCAGCTCCAGAACACGCTCTCGATGGTGCGTGAGGAGCTGAACCCGGAGATCGAGATCGAGGGCATCCTGCCGACGCTCGTCGACAACCGGACGGTCCACGCCAAGGAGGCGATCGAGATCCTCGAGGAGAATTTCGGCGATCGCGTTTTCGCCTCGCGCATCAACAAGACCGTTCGCTTTGCCGAGGCTCCGGTGAAGGGCATGTCGGTGCTCAAGTACGACCCCGACGGCAAGGCGGCCTACGCCTACCGTCAGCTAGCTGAGGAGGTCCTCCAGAATGGCAAGCGGTAAGAGGGCGAGCATGCGTGAGGGTCCCCTGGCGCAGCTCTTCCGCAAGACGGAGGAGGACGGCGCCCCCGCCGCCGAGCCGAAGGCCGGCCGGCCGCTGCCCGAGGGCGGGCCCGCGCCGCAGGCCACGCAGCACCTGCCCGAGCCGCAGGCACACCAGGAAGGCCGCGTCGAGGAGCCGACCGCGCGTCCGGCGCCGCAGCTGACCGAGGCCGCGCGCCGCGCGCAGGAGCGTGCCGAGCAGCGCCGCCGCGCCGAGGATGAGCGCCATAGGGCGGAGGAGGAGCGCCGCCGCGAGGACCGCCTGCGCCGCGAGCGCGAGGAGGATCCCTTCCACGCCGAGGAGGGCTGGAGCCGCTACGAGGGCGTGCCGACCCCTGAGCAGCGGCTGCGCTCCGTCTTTTCGGCGGACATCCCCGAGAACATCCTGGACCGAGGCCCGGCTCCCCCGCCCGAGGCGAAGCCCGCGCCGCTCGCGATGCCCTCGGCGCGGGGCGTGGTCGAGCCCGTGCTGCGGGTCGTGGGCGTCGGCGGCGCCGGCGTGAACGCCGTCAACCGCATGATCGAGGCCGAGGTGGAGGGCGTCGAGTTCATCGCGGTCAACACCGACATCCAGTCGCTCGAGGGATCCGGGGCGCCGACCCGCGTGCACATCGGGAGCGACCTCACCCGCGGGCTGGGCGCCGGCGCGAACCCCGACCTCGGCCGCTCGGCCGCGCTCGAGGACTACGACCGCCTGAAGGGCCTTCTGAAGGGCGCCGACATGGTGTTCATCGCGGCCGGTGCGGGCGGCGGCACCGGCACCGGCGCGGCGCCGGTCGTGGCCCGCATCTCGCGCGAGGTGGGCGCGCTCACGGTCGGCATCGTCACGAAGCCGTTCTCGTTCGAGGGCGCGCGGCGCGGCGCGCAGGCCGACGTGGGCGTGGAGGAGCTCTCCCGCGAGGTCGACACGCTGATCGTGATCCCGAACGCGCGCCTACTCTCGGTGCTCGACAAGTCGACCTCGATGGTCGAGGCGTTCCGCGTCGCCGACGACGTTCTGCGCCAGGGAGTGCAGGGCGTCTCGGACCTGATCACGCTGCCGGGCCTCATTAACCTCGACTTCGCCGACGTCCGCACGATCATGTCCGAGGCGGGGCAGGCGCTGCTCGGCATCGGCATGGGCACGGGCGACCGGCGCGCGATGGACGCGGTGGAGCACGCGATCGAGTCGCCGCTGCTCGAGACCTCGCTCGAGGGCGCGCGCTCGATCCTCCTGTCGGTCACTGGCGGGCGCGACCTGTCGCTGTGGGAGGTCAACGAGGCGGCCAAGGCCGTGGCCGAGGCCGCCCACCCCGACGCCAACATCATCTTCGGGGCGATGGTCGACGACAAGGTCGAGGATCAGGTGTGGGTGACCGTGGTGGCCACCGGCTATGGCGACCGGCCGGTGCCCCGGGCCCGCCCGGGCGGTGAGGGCCATGCTGTCCCGGCGGACGCGGAGCCGCGTGTGCGCCGGGCGCGCTCGACGACGCTCGCCGACGTCGACGTGCCCGAGTTCATCCCGCGTTAGTTTCTCTACATGAGAGGGGTGGTCGCAGCCGGCCATCCGGTGACGGCGCGCGCCGGAGCGGACGTGCTGCGCGCGGGCGGCAACGCCATCGACGCCGCGGTCGCCGCGGTGCTGATGTCGTGGGTTACGGAGTCGCCGCTGACCGGTCCCGGTGCCGGCGGCTTCATGCTCCTGCACGAACGCGGTGAGAGCCGCCTGCTCGACTTCTTCGTCGCGGCGCCCGGGCGCGGCCTCGAGCGGCTCGAGCCGGTCGAGCTGATCCCCATCGACGTCCACTTCTCGGACGACGCCGTGCAGGTGTTCAACGTCGGCGCCTCCTCCTGCGGCGCGTACGGCACGCCGGCCGGGCTCGCGGAGGTGCTGGAGCGGTTCGGCACGGCGCCGATGGTTGAGCTGACCGCCCCGGCGGCGCGCGCCGCCCGCGAGGGCGTCGAGGTCGTGCCGATCCAGGCCTACCTCCATCGGATCCTCGGGCCGATCTTCCTGTCGACCCCCGAGTGCGCGGCGCTGTACGCCCCGGCGGGCCGCCTGCTCGAGGAGGGGGAGACGATCCGCCTCCCAGAGGTCGGCGACCTGCTCGACCGCCTCGGGACCGAGGGACCCGCGTTCCTCTACGAGGGCGACGTGGCAGCGGCGGTGAGCCACTGGGTGCTCGAGCGGGGCGGGCTTCTGACCCACGAGGATCTGGCCTCGTATCAGGTCGTGGAGCGAGCGCCGGCGCGCGTGCGCTACGGCGGACGCGAGGTGCTCACGAACCCGCCGCCGTCGTCCGGCGGGATCCTGATCGCGGATGCGCTCGGGATCCTCGAGCGGCTCGACCACCCGCATGACGCCTTCGTGCTCGCCGAGGTGATCGCGTCCACGAACCGGGCCCGCGACGAGGAGTTCCTCACCGGGCTCGCCACCGAGGGCTACCTCGAGCGCTTCCTGGCGAAGGACGCCCTCGACAACGTGGCGACCGAGGTCCGCTCGCGCCTCGGCAACACGACCCACATCGCCGTCATGGACGCCGAGGGAGGGTGCGCCTCGGTCACGTGCTCGAACGGCGCGTGCTCGGGCATCGTCGTGCCGGGCACCGGCATGCACCTCAACAACATGCTCGGCGAGCAGGACCTCAACCCGCTCGGCTACCACCGGCACGAGCCGGGCGCGAGGGTGCCGAGCATGATGGCCCCGACGGTGGTACTGCGCGAGGGACGGCCGGAGGTCGCGCTCGGCAGCGCCGGCTCGAACCGGATCCGCTCGGCGATCATCCAGACCGTGCTCGGGATCCTGGACCACGGCCTCGGCGCCCAGGAGGCGGTCGATCGTGCTCGCATCCACGTGGAGGATCGCGACGTCGACGCCGAGCCGGGGATCGACGAGTCCGCGCTCCTGCGCCTCGAGCGGAGCGGCTTCAGCGTCCGCCGCTGGACGGAGCGCAACCTCTTCTTCGGCGGCGTCCAGGCCGTGGCCCGCAGCCCCGAGAGCGGCGAGCTCACCGGCGGCGGCGACCCGCGCCGCGGGGGAGCCGCCACCGTGGTCGACTAGCGCGCGCGCATCGAGCCGTTGCCGGCCGCCCGCTGGGCGGCCTCCTCGGCGAGCGCGAGTCGCCTCATTGTGTCGGCGAGCAGCACCTCCAGCCGCTCGAGGCGCGCCTGCTCCGAGCGCAGCTCGAGCAGCTCCTGCTTGGCGTCGGGGGACACGTCGAGCGTCGCCGCCATCGCGTAGGCGCCGAGCTGCTCGAGCGCCTCGGCGTCGGGGCGGGAGTCGGAGGCACGCTCCACGAGGTCGGCGTAGCGGCCGCGCGCGCGCTCGAGCGTGTCGGGACTCGGCTCGGCGCCCTCGGGATCCTCGAGCAGCTCCACGTCGCCGGCGGGGTAAGGGAGCTCCTCGATCCGGCGGCGCAGCACGAACGGGTCCGTGCCCTCGACGAGGATGTTGAGCCGGCCGTCCTCGAAACGCTCGAGCACGCGCGTTATGCGCGCGCAGCAGCCCACGTCCTTGAGCCCGTCGTCGGAGAGCCAGAGGATGCCGAAGCCGGTTTCCCCTTCGAGGCACTCGCCGACCATCAGCTTGTAGCGCTCTTCGAAGATGTGAAGCGGCACGAGCTCGTGCGGCAGCAGTACGAGGCCGAGCGGGAACAGCGGGTAGCGCTCGAGCGTCCGCGCCATCGAGGCAAGGCTAGTGGTCGCCGGCGCGCGGGCGCCGCGTCCAGCGCCCGGGGACCGAACTTCAAGTTCCCTCCGGCCGTTCCGATAGGGAGCACATGTCCATCGAGGTGACCAACGGTCTCCCGGAGGGCGCTGCTGAGGGCAGCGTGACAGTCGAGCTCACGCTGGCCGAGGCCGAGGCGGTCAAGTCCTGGCTCCTGAAGCCGTCCGCGGACGGGAGCGCGGCCATCGACGACGAGCACGCGAAGTCGGTGATGGTCAAGCTGGGCGCCAAGCTGGATTTCATCCAGGGCGTTCAGCAGGTGCGCGAGGAGCTGGAGCAGGCGGGCTTCCCGACCGAGAATCTGAGCGACGAGCAGGTCGCTGATCTCGGGCGGCGGATCGCCGAGTCCCCCATCAGGCGCTTCTCCGGAAACTGAACCCTGAACATAGGCCGCGAGGGCGCCGGACGGCGCCCTCGCATGCGCCGAGGCGGGCCCGCGCGGGCCTTCCCGCTACGGTCGCCTGATGGCGACCGCCGCTTCGCCCGCCGCGACCGGCCCCGCTCCGCCGGCTGCGACGGGACCCGCGCACGTGGCCGTCGCGTCGTTCCTGGCCGCCCGCGCCGCGCCCACGGGCGGCTTCTGGATCGCGCTGGCGGGCGGAGTCGCGCTTGCACGTGTGGCGGAGCGCCGCGGGGCGCGCCTCGGCTTCGGCGCCAGCGTCGCGGCCATGCTCGAGACGGTCGCGATCATCGGCCCGGCCCGCTTCGGCATTCCGCTGACGCAGGCGGCCACCGCCCCGCTGCTCGGTCGCTTGGAGGCCCGCGGCGTGCGCGCGTCGATCGAGATCGCGGTGGTGGCGATGCTGCGGCTGCTGCACAACTCTGCGACCACCGCGTTCTTCATCTGGGTGATCGCGGGCGGGCTCGACGCTTACGCGGGCACGTACGACGCGATCGGCCGCCGGCTCGGGCTCGAGGTCGGCACCGCCGACGCGTTGGCGCTCACGGTGGGCGGCCTGCTCGCCTGGGCGGTGTTCGCGAGCGTCGTGCAGGTGCTGGTCTACCGGCGCGGGCTCCGCGGCTGGGACGAGCTGGCGGCGGAGACGGGCGGCGACCCCCCAAAGGGTCACGAGATGACGATCGACCACGATATATGTGGGCGATCGTCACTTCGTGACGTCCAGGCCGCCGGCGGAGGCCGCAGGCGCTGGGACCCAAGGGCGATCAGCGTCATTGCCGCAGTTGGGTTCATAGCTCTGTTGACGAGCACGAGCTGGGCGCTGCTGGCGGTCGTGGCGGGCGGGTTGACCCTCCTCTGGACCGCCGCCCCTATGGACCGCGAGCCGATCCCCACCGGCGTGCTGTTCGCGGCGATCCTCGCCGGCGGCGCGCTCGTCTTCTCGCTCGGCGGCGGACTGGGCGCGGACGAGGCGCTTCGCCGCGCCGGGCGTGCCGCGCTGCTCGTGCTGGTGGCCACCTGGATGCGCGCCGCCGCCGGCGCGCCGGGCCTGCGGCGCGTCTTCCGGCTCGTGCTCGGCCGCCTGCGGCGCGTGCCCGCGCTCCCCGAGGCGACGGTCGTGCTCGACGGGCTCGAGTCCGAGAGCCGACTCGCGGCCGCCGGCCGCTCGCTCACGGCGCGCCTGCGCGACACGCCGGCGCGGCCGATCCCGTTCCTGGACGCGGTGCTCGCGTGGGTCGTACGCGAATCTCAGGCGGGCGCTCGGCCCGACACGAGCAGGTTGTAGAAGAGAGCGGCGGGCAGCCGCGGCTCGAGGAGCGCGCGGTCGAGCGACTGCAGGACGAGATAGCCGCGGTACGCGTAGATCCGCCAGGCCCACGGCACGCGGTCGGGGTCGGCGGTCGCCTCGAGCGTGCGATTCGCCCACCCGAAGAGCGACGCCGCGAGCTCCTCGCCGCTCACGCGCACCGCCTCGAAGCCCGCACGCCGCGCGAGCCCGCCGAGCTCAGCCGGCGTGAACGCGTGCACGTCGACCACGCCCTCGAGCGTGTCCTCCACGCTGCCTCCGTTGAGACCGGCCGAAGCAGTCCGCGAGCCGGCGCCGATCAGCGCTCGCCACAGCGGCGCGAGCACGTGCGCCCCGCGCTTCGGCAATTCGGCGAAGCGGTCGCCATACCGGGATGGCTCACCGCAGAACGCCACCACGCCGCCCGGCCGCAGCACCCGGCGGAACTCGCGAAACGCGCCGTCGAGGTCAGGCAGGTGGTGAAGCACCGCGTGGCCGAACACTAGGTCGAACGAGGCATCCTCGAAGGGCAGCTCGCCGGCCTCGCAGGCGGCCGTCTCGACCGTCAGCCCGAGCTCGCGCGCGGAGCGGTCGAGCGAAAGCAGCATCCCGGGCGATATGTCGGTCGCGACCGCATCCTCGATCACACCGGCGCGCATCAGGTTCAGGGTGAAGTAGCCCGTTCCGGCGCCGATCTCGAGCGCGCGCCGGCAGCGCCGCGGCTCGTGGCCGAGCGCCTTGCGAAGCTTGCCGATCACCTGCGCCTGACCGATCGCGTCGTAGCCGATGCCCCACTTCTCGTCGTAATGAGAGGCCGCGAGGTCGTGGTAGCGGACGTTTGCGTCGCGAATGGCGTCGGCGGTCTCCGGCGGCATGGCGGCGGAAGGCTAGCTCGCGGCCGCCCGCCGCACGCCGCCTAGACTCCGCGCCCCGATGCAGACGGTCCAGACAGCGCAGCCCGACGGCGTGCCGCCACTCGAGCTGACGGGCGAGCGCACGCTGCCCGACGTGCCCGCCGAGAACTACTGGTTCCGCCGCCACCTCGCCGTGTACGAGTGGGTCGCCGACCGCTGCTCGGGGCTGCGGGTGGTCGACATGGCGTGCGGGGAGGGCTACGGCAGTGACGTGCTCGCGAGGCGTGCGCGCGAGGTCACGGGTATCGACGCGAACCCGGACGCGTACGAGCACGCGCGTCTCAAGTACACGCGACCGGGCGTCCGCTTCGTGCGCGACATGATCGAGGCCTACGACGACCCGTGTGACGCGATCGTCTTCCTCCAGACGATCGAGCACGTGGCGGACCCCGAGGCGGTGCTGCGGCGCTTCCGGGCTTTGGCGCCGACCGTGTACGTCTCGACCCCCAACCTGTTGACGCTCGCGCCTCCCGGGGCGCAGAAGTCCGATAACCCCTGGCACCTGCGCGAGTACCGCGTCGAGGAGTTCAGGGCGCTGTGCGAGGCGGCGGCTGAGCGCGTGGAGCTCTACGGCCTCTTCCATGCCCGCAGGCTGCGCGCGCACGAGCTGGCGCTGCGTGCCGGCTGGGATCGCGTGCACGCAGCGCTCGGCATCACCCGGCGGTTCTACGACTGGTTCACGCCGTCCATACGCGCCTCGGACTTCGCGCTGCGCCGAGACGGGGCGGCGAGCGGCCGGCTCGAGCGCGCGCTCGACTTCGTGGCCGTGCTGCAGTGAGCGCCCGAAAGCCGCGGCCGCTGGATCCGCCCGAGCTCCTGCCGGCGATCGTGGTCGGCTCGATCGTGCTGGTCGCCTGCCTCTCGATGCCGCTGGTCGCGGGCCGCCGGCAGAGCCCGGTGCCGGCATGAGCGGCCGCTCGCCGGGTGCGCTGGCGCTCGTCCTTCACTCGCACATGCCCTACGTGGAGGGCTTCGGCACCTGGCCCTTCGGCGAGGAGTGGCTCTGGGAGGCGGTGTCGTGCGTGTACCTGCCGCTGCTCGAGGTACTCGACGGCGCTCCCGTCACGGTCGGACTGACGCCAGTGCTCTGCGATCAGCTCGAGGCGATGCGCGGGGACGCGGGCGAGCGCTACCTGGAATTCCTGAGCACCATCCGCGCGGCCGTTCACGCCGAGGACTCGTCCGGCTTCGAGCGCGGCGGCGAGCCGGCGCTGGCCGCCGAGTTGCGGCGCGCCGCCGGCGACTACGAGCGCGCCGGCGAGCGGTTCGTGCGAGGCGGCCGGGACCTCCTCGGCGCCTTCGGCGACCTCGGGGGCGTGGAGCTCTGGACGTCGGCGGCGACGCACGCGCTGCTGCCGCTCCTCGCCACCGACGCCGGCAGGCGGCTCCAGCTCGCCACCGCGGTGGCTTCACACGAGCGCCGCTTCGGCGGCTGGGGCGGCGGCTTCTGGCTGCCCGAGTGCGCCTACGAGCCGGGTCTGGAGCGCGACCTCGTCGAGCACGGCGTGCGAGCGTTCTGCGTCGACCAGACGCGCGTGGCCGGCTTCGACCATCTGCGCCCCGTGCGCACCGAGGCCGGCCCGGTCGCGGTCTCGATCGACTGGGCGACCGTCGAGCTCGTCTGGCACGAGCAGGCGGGCTATCCGGCGGCAGCGGCCTACCGCGACTACCACGCCCGCACGCTGCACGACCTGCGCCCCTGGGACAACGCCGGCGCGCCGTACGACCACGCGGCCGCGAAGCGGCTCGCGCGCGATCACGCACGCGACTTCGTGGAGCGAGCCAAGGCGCGGCTCGAGGAGGGCGCCGGCGGTCTGCTCTGCTGCGCGCTCGACACAGAGCTGCTCGGTCACTGGTGGTACGAGGGACCCGAATGGCTGGCGGGCGTGCTCGCGGAGGCGCCCGCTCGCGGGCTCGAGCTAGTGACGCTCTCGCACGGCATCGAGCGCGTCGAGGCCGGGACGGCCGAGCTCGCTCCCTCGAGCTGGGGCAAGGGCAAGGACCTCTCGACGTGGGACTCCCCGATGGTCGCGGAGTACGCGTTCGCCGCCCGCTCGGCCGAGCTGCGGACGGTGGCGGCCGCGGCCAGCTGCGCCGAGCCGCGAGCTGCTCTCGAGCGCGCGGCGCGCGAGCTGCTCGCGCTGCAGGCGAGCGACTGGGCCTTCGCCGCGGCTCGCGAGCTGGCGGGCGACTACCCGCTCGAGCGTCTCCGCGGGCACCTCCGCGAGCTCGACGCCGCGCTCGGCGCGCTCGGTGGTCCAGCTGGCGCGCCCGAGCCCACGCTGCGGCGGCTCGCGCGGGACCTCGCGCTCGCCGCGCTCACCACGCCCTGATCAGCCCGCCACGCGCGCGGCGAGCGCGCGCAGCGGCACGCGCAGCACAAGCGTGGCCGCCCACATCAGCTTCGACGCCAGCGGGCTCACGAACGCGACGGGGACGCTGAGAAGGAAGATTGAGGTGAACGACAGGGCCAGGATGCTGCCGAACGGGCGCGTCTCATCCACACGCCGCGCGTGCACGAAGCCCTTCCGCAGCGCATAGGTCGTCATCGTCCAGTGCGTCAACGAGGCGAGGCTCAGGATCGTGGCGAACGTGGCCGTCGCGACCTCCGTATCCGGGTACTGATCCACGAGGTCCATCCCGAAGGGCATCAGCGCGATCAGCATCAGGAACAGCAGGTTCAGCGCCATCAGCCGCCCGTCGAAGCGCTCCAGCACCTCGAACAGGTTGTGGTGGATGACCCAGAACCGTCCCACCAGCGCGAACGTGAGCACGTACGCGAGGAGGGATCCGTCGAGCCGCCGTAGCGCGTCGTCGAGATCCTCGGGGCGCACGTCCGGGACCTCGATGTTGAGCACCAGCAGCGTGATCGCCACGGCCATCACGCCGTCCGTGAACGCCACTATCCGGCCGAAGTCGGTCCGGTCCATCCGCGGGATGGAACCGCTACGCCGGATGGACCGCGAGCAGCGCACGAGCCGCGCGAACGCCGCTCCGAATGGCTCCCTCCATGAGCGCGGCGAACTCGCCGCCCGCGTGCTCGCCCGCGAAGACCAGCGCTCCCACCGGGCGGGCGCACAGCTCGGCGAGCTCGGTCGACGGCGACGTCGAGTAGGCCGCCCGCGCCCACGGGTCGTCCGACCAGGTGGACAGGACCGTGCCGGCTGGATCGAGCTCGAGGTCGCCGCGCAGGCGGGTGAGCGACGCCACCCAGCTGCCGGGCCCGTCCGCGAGCCGCAGCCGCTCCAGCGCGGCGCGCGACCCCGCGAACGCGCTCACCACCGGCTGGACGACGCCGCCCGTGCCGCTCGACGTCCACGTCCAGTAGCGCTCCGGAACGTTCATCACGGCGCTTGTCGCCGCCGGCGAGCGGAGCGGGACGAACAGCTTCGCGGCGTGGCCGTAGCGGACCGTGGTAAGAGCCGTGGCGAGCGGCTCGCGCAGCGCCGGCTCGAAGGCGATCCCGTCGAGCACGCGCGCGGGGACGGCGACGACGCAGGCGTCGGCCTCGAGCTCGCCGTCCGCCGCGCTCACGCTCACCCTCGAGTCCTCCCACCGAATTGCCTCGACCGGCGAGCGCAGCCGAACCGCCTCGCCGAGCGGCTCGGCCAACGCGAAGGCGAGCCGCTGGTTGCCGCCGGCGATGCTCGGCGCCGGATCGCGATCCACGTGGGCGAGGCCCGCGAGGTCGCGGGCGGCGACGACGTCAGCCGAGTTGGCGCTCGAGATCTCAACGCGCGCGATCAGCGCCTCGCGCGCCCCGGCGGGGATGTCAAGGCCATCGAACAACGCGCGGGCGCTAATGCTCTCGGCGACCTCGGGAAGCGCCGCGCCGATCGCGGCGGCGGCGCGCTCGAGCTCGGCGTGGTCGGTGCCGAGCCCGCCGCGCGGGTCGCGATGCCCGTAGCGCATCCCCTTGTCCCAGAGCCCGAGGTCGAAGCGTTCGACCAGCTCTCGGATGGCGGTGTTTCCGGGCAGCAGGTACTCGGCGCCCATCTCGATGATCGCGCCGTTCTCGAGAGTGCGCGAATACACGCGCCCCCCGACGCGCTCCCGTGCCTCCAGCACGGTGACCGTGGCTCCGGCGCGGTGGAGCTCGTCGGCGGCCGCGAGCCCGGCGAGCCCGGCGCCGACGACCGCGACCCTCACGAGCCGCGCGGCGCCAGGGCGTCGACAACAGTCGCACCGTGCTCGCGCACAGTCATGGGATTCACCTCTATCAGCTCGCGCCCGGACTCGAGCCCGCTGGCGCCGCTCGGCCGGCGGCGTTAGCGTCACACGCGGAAGGCCTCCACCAATCCTCAACCGAAACGAGGACTCGCATGCATCACTTTCGGCCATTCCTGCCCGGCGTCGCGACGGTTGCCGTCGTCTTCGGGCTGGTAGCGCCCGCGCACGCGGCCAACGACTACTTCCTCGAGGTCGAGGGCATGGCGGGCGAGTCGCAGAACCAGCAGTTCGCCCACACCATCGACGTGTCCTCGTACTCGTGGGGTGCGTCGCGCGACAACAAGCCGCAATTGCAGAACTTCCAGGTCTCGAAGAACCTCGACCTCGCCAGCCCAGCGCTGTTCCGGGCGCTGGCGCAGGGGACGACGGTTCCGAGCGCCGAGCTGATCGGGGTCAGGACGGGCTCCGAGACTTCGCAGGTCTTCGTGCGCTACTGCCTTCAGAACGTGCGCGTTGCGTCGATTCAGCAGAGCGGACAGGGCGAAGATTCGCAGCCGAGCGAGGACGTCAGCTTCTCCTACGGCGCGTTCTCGGAGCAGTACTCGACTCAGAAAGCTGACGGCACCATCGATCAGACGGTGTTCGCGGGCTGGAACCTGAACACAGGGCTGCTCATCCAGACCTACCCGGGGAACTGCGGCGGCCCGCTCTAGGCGGGCCGCCGCAGGGACCGCCGGCAGGGGCGGCTAGGCCGCCTCTGCCGGCTCCGGCTCGCGCTCGCGCCGGGGCGCGAGCGGTGTGGGCGACGCGGGGGTCGTCGCCTCGTGGTCGAGCCGGGGGAGCCACTCGAGCCAGCTCGGGAGGTACCAATTGCGCTCGCCGAGCAGCTTCATCGCGGCGGGCAGGAGCACCCCGCGCACGAGAGTGGCGTCGATCAGTACGGCGCTCGCGAGTCCGACGCCGAACTGCTTCATGTCGATGAACGACAGCGTCGCGAAGATCGCGAACACCCCGACCATCACGAGCGCCGCGGCGCTCACGACGCCGGCTGTCGACTTGATGCCATGCGACACGGCATCGTCCGTCGACTCCCCTCGGTCCACCGCCTCCTTGATCCGGCTCAGGATGAACACGTGGTAGTCCATCGAGAGACCGAACAGGATCACGAACAGCATCAGCGGGAACCACGAGCTGATCGCGCCGGTCGAGTCGAAGCTCAGCACGTTCTCGAGGTTGCCGTCCTGGAAGACCCAGGTCACGATCCCGAGCGCCGCGCCCACCGACAGCAGGTTGAGCGCGATCGCCTTCAGCGGGATCACGATCGACCTGAACGTGACCAGGAGCAGCATGAACGCCATCAGGAAGACGAACCCGAGGACGAGCCAGATGCGCGACTTCATCAGGTCGTTGAAGTCGAGCGAGCCGGCGGTGAAGCCGGAGACGCCGACCACCTCGCCGCTTCGCATGTCGCCGAACGCGCCCGGGACGACGTCGCCGCGCAGCTCCTTGACGGCGGCGATCGACGTGTCGTCGGTGCCGGTGCCGGCGAGCGGCACGTGCACCACAGCCACCTCGCCGTCCGCTGAGGTGTCGATCGTGATCGGCTCCTGGAACGCGTCCGAGCTGCCGGCCGCGTCGCGAAGCTCCTGCAGCCCGGCCCTGACCTCCTCGGCCGAGAGCTGCGAGCCCTCGATCACCACGTCAGCGGTGAACTGCTCGCCCGGGAACGCCGCCTGCATGCGGTCGTAGGTCTGCATGATCTCGAGCGAACGCGGCAGGCCGTCTACGCCGGAGTCGGCGGTATGGATGTGCAGCACCGGTATCGCCAGGACGACCAGCACCGACCCGGCCACGACGAGCGACACGAGCGGGCGCTTGAGCACGCGGTCGAGCACCCACGACCAGGCGCGAGCCTCGCCCGTCCGCTTCTCCGGCCGCAGGAACGGCACGCGACCCTTGTTCACACGGTCGCCGAGCTTCGACAGGATCGCTGGGAGCACGGTGAGCGAGCCCACGACCGCGATCGCGACGACGAGGATCGTGCCGGTTGCGAACGACAGGAACGTGGCGGCGCCGCCGAGATACATGCCGGCCATCGCGATCATCACGGTCAGGCCGGAGATCAGGACGGCGCGGCCGGAGGTCGCTGCGGCTGCCTCGAGCGCCGCCTCCTCGGAGCGCCCGCGGGCGCGCTCCTCGCGCTCGCGGCGCAGGTAGAACATCGAGTAGTCGACGCCGACCGCGAGCCCGATCAGGAGCACGACGGACGAGATCGCCTCGTCGACGGGCCAGATCTGGCTGATCGGCCCGATCAGCCCGATCGCCGCTGCGACGGCGGTGACCGCGAGCACGAGCGGCACGAAGGCGGCGACCAGAGCACCGAACGCGAGGATCAGGATCACCAGCGTGATCGGGAGGGACGTGACCTCCGCCTTGCGGAAGTCGTCCTCGAACGCGTCACCGAGCGCCTTGTCGGCGCTCGCCCCGCCGAACTCCTCGACGCGGTAGCCCGGGTGGCTCTCGCTCAGGCCGGAGACCGCGGCCAGGGTGCCGGTCACCAGGTCCTCCGCGCGGTCGCCCTCAGCGGGCAGCTCGAACGTCACGAGCGCCGAGCGGCCGTCCTTCGAGATCTGTCCGGCGTTCTCCTCGTCGTACGGGTTGGTCACGTCTCGAACGCCCCTCTCGGAGCCGAGGCGATCTACGACGTCCGAGACGACCGCGCGGAATTCAGGATCGCGCACGCGGGCGCCTCCCCTGCTCTGCACGAGCACGCTCTCGTTGACCTCGTCGCGGAAGTGGTCGGAGACGGCGTTGTCGGCCTTGCCGGATTCGCCGACGCCGATATCCGCGTCGTCGAGCGTGCGCGTGCCGACCGAGCCGCCGATCGCGACAGCGACGATCACGAACGCGAGCCAGCCGAGGATCGCCTTCTTTCGATGTTGTGCGCTCCAGCGGCCGGCGCGGGCGGCCAGGTTGCGCGCTGAGGTGTAGGAGTCCGTAGTCATTGCGCAAGCATCCGCTGACGGCGGAGCCGATCCAATGCGGCCTGCCCGATTCGAGGCGTTCGGTTAGCCGCACCGTGAGGGTGGGCGAGGTTCACCCCGAGGGGGGTGGGTGCGAGGGGGCGCAAGGACGAGGATCGTCGCCATGCGAAAGACCGCAATTCTCCTCGCTCTGGCCGCGCTCGGTGCGACGGCGGCGCCCGCCACGGCGCTCGCGCCGGGCTCGACCGTACTGGTCGACCGCCCGACCGGCTTCGGCGAGCTGCCCTTCGACGGACAGAACGACGCCAGCCTGGGCGACCACAGCATGAGCGCCGACGGTTGCTTTGTCGTCTACGCGTCGAGGTCGGACGACCTGGTCGGGAGCGACGAGGACAGCGCCGAGAACGTCTACCGCCAGAACCGCTGCGCTCCGGGCACTCCGCCGGTCCAGGTGAACAGGACCGCGGCCGGCGAGCCGGGGCGGCCGACCTCTCGCAGCTACGGCCCGACGATCAGCGCGGACGGCCGCTACGTCGCCTTTCATACCACCGCATACAACCTCCACCCGTACGCGGGCGACTTCCGGCCGCAGGTGCTCGTCAAGGACATGCAGACGGGCGCGCTCATCCTTGCCAGCCGCGAGACCGGCCCCAACGGGGCGCCGCTGCAGAGCGGCGCGGACGGAGCGGTGATCTCGGGCAACGGCGAGGCGGTCGTGTTCAGGGCCACTGGCCTGCTCGACGCCTCGAATGTCGACGGCGCCGCGGACGAGACCGACGTCTACGTCCGCTTCCTGGCGAGCAGCGAGACGCGCATGGTCTCGGTGGCCACGGCCGGAGCGCGCGGTGGGGGCGCGAGCTTCGTGGACATCGACCACAGCGGCCGCAACGTGGCCTTCACGACGCTGAATCGGCTCGACGCGGCCGCGGATACGGACACCGCGATCGACGCGTACGTGCGCCGCGCGATCGGACAGACGGACGAGGCGACCCGGCTCGTGAGCCTCGCAGGCGGCGGGCAGCCCGCCGGCGCGGACTCCGCGATCGATGTGGCGGTGGCGGGCGGGCTCGTCGCCTACACGAACGGCACCGGAGCCTTCCTTTCGGACTGCTCGGCAGCGTGCGGCACCGCGGCGCGACTCGACCAGCCGCTTCAGGGCGGCTCGAACGCCGCGTCCGACTTCCAGCCCTACTTCCCGCCGGGAGGGGGTGTGCCGACCCATGTCTTCTGGACGACGCGTGCACCGCTCGCAGCGGATCCCGACGCGTCGGCCGACCTCTACCGGGCGCCGGTGGGCGGTGGCCCGGTGAGCCTGATGACCGCTGGCGTCTCGCAGGGCGACGTATTCGCCGGCAGCAGCAGCACGGGCGGCTCGGTAATCGTGTTCGACTCGCTGGCGTCCGACCTCGCCGGAACGGGCGGGCGGGTCCAGGGCGTGTTCGCGAGGGTGGGAACGGTCACACGCAGCCTGATGGCGTTGGCCGGCATCACGCCGCGCGCGCCGCTCGCCGGGGACGCGGAGCTGCCGAGGCTGCATGCGGCGAGCGAAGACGGCCGGTTTGTGGTGTTCACGAGCAACGCCGTCGGACTCGGCGCCCCGCTCGGCACGGAGGGGCGCCCGGTCGGCCAGGTGTATGTCCGCGACGTCGTGACCGGCCAGACGAAACTGGTGAGCGTCGGCTCGAGCGGCGCGCC
>Ga0126307_10000764_pt1 | contig 21184 bp, 27 predicted proteins | sample Plot28_FD_89955 | JGI IMG/M metagenome (GOLD analysis project Ga0126307, IMG submission 89955) | Serpentine soil microbial communities from UC McLaughlin Reserve, CA, USA - Plot28 | ecosystem: Environmental > Terrestrial > Soil > Grasslands | place: USA: UC McLaughlin Reserve, Lake County... | reverse complement strand
TCGAGCTCAAGCAGTGGGACGTGGTGCGCGTCCCGCCCGGAACGTGGCGAGGCTACGAGGGCGGGCCGGAGGGCCTCGAGATCCTCGTCTTCGGTGCGCCCAAGCTCGGCGAGAATCCGCGCGACGACGTGGAGGGTCAGCGCGACTGGTGGGCTGACTAGGTCTTCTTCGTCCACCGCAGCGGACGTTCGAATCAGCGAGGAAGCGAACTGTGCTGGCCGGGGCGCGATGCGCTGGTCTTGGCCGCGCCCATCTTCGGGCCGCGCTGACAGGATGGGAGACCATCGGGTTTCTCAGGTCCCGCCGAGAGGGTTCCACCGGCGAGGGCGGCGAGCGAGTCGAGGGCTCTTGGGTCGCCTCGATCCCGTTCAGACGCTTCGACCTCGCCAAGGAGGGGGGCAATCTGGTCTTGACTGAGCGGCATCTGCTCTTTAAGCCGCTTCGAACGCCAGTGGTGGTCGGCGACGTCATCCTGATGACCAAGGGATCACCCAGCTGGATCGTGCCGCTCTCAGAGGTGCGCAGGGTCGAGCCCGTCGCGGAGCGACGCTCACAGCTTCGAATCGAAACGGCGGACGGCAAGTCGCGCAACGTCAACGTCGTTGCCGGCCGAATGGCCCGGATCAAGAACCCCGACAACGTGGTGACCCGCGACCAGGCCATCGAGCGGATCCGCGCCGCTGCGGGCTAACGCTTCAAGAGCTTGACTTGCCGTGGGGCAACTTCCGGGCAACATGCTCCACGGGGTGGAAACGAACTCAACCGACGTCGGTGGGAAGAATCCCGGCCTCAAGCTGATCGAGGAGCGAGGGCGTGCCCCAGCGAACTTCGGCGGCGAGGTCAACCCCGGTCGGGGAGGGGTGAACCCGGCTGACAGGCCACCGTACACCCGGACATCAGCTATCGACACGGGGCTGTAGGCCCAGCCCTCGTCGCGGCCAGCCAGACGAACGGCCAGCCGTAACCGCCGGCGGTGGCGCACCGGGGGGTCGGTACTGGTCCTACCCCACCGGGGGTGCTCCGCCTACCTGGGAGTAGAGAAGTGCTACTCGGAGGGGTGGTCTGTTCTACGCGGGACTGCGCCAGGGGACCTTTGCTGAGACTCAGATTCGGGACCGCGCTTTCCTTCTGCTCCTTTCGGCCGTGAGCTACCGAGAGCCCGTCCTTCGGGTAGCCTCGCGCACTTTTTTCGCGGAACCCAACCTTGGGCGGTGTCCCGTCGCCGGTCTTGACTCGGGCGTCCACACCCCCACTCGAGCAGGGGATACTGGGTAGGCGATGTCGCAGGAGAACGTGGAGATCGTGCGCCGCGGCTACGAGTTGTACGCAGCCGGCGACCTCGAGGGCGTGGCGAGTCTGTTCGCTGATGATGCGGAGCTGGCGGATGGTGGCGGCCTCGGAGTCGCTGACACGGCTGCGGGCACTCGGTACGGGCCTGAGGGATTCCTTCGGTCCAGCGAGGAGGCGCTGGAGGCGTTCGAGGACTATCGCGTGGACGCCGAGGAGTTCATCGACGCTGGTGAGGCTGTTGTCGTAGGCGTTCGAATCTTCGGTCGCGGGAGAGCAAGCGGGGCAGTGATGGAGACGCGTCTCGCGCACGTGTGGGTGTTCGGCGGCGGCAAGGTGGTCCGAGGTGACGTTTACCGGAGCATCTCGGAAGCCCTGGAAGCCGTGGGAGTGGCGGAGTAGGCGGCGGCGAGGGAGAACGTGGAGAGGGCCGAGTAGCGGGCATCAATCGGGCAACAAGCTGCTTGAGCGCCGCTACGAGCCGGCGAGCACCGGTAGCCATACGATGGGTCTCGCTCAGCAGCCGCGAAGGGAGAGAGATGGACTTGCTCGAGGTCACCGAGAAGGAAAGGGTCAGCCGTCAGGAGGCCGCGAAGCGCTTACGCGCCCTGGCGACCGCACTCGGCCGCAAGAACGAGGTCGAGTACGAGCGCGGCGACCTGCGCTTCTCGCTGCACGTCCCGGACGAGCTCGACTTCAAGATCGAGATCGAGCTCCAAGACGACGAATGGGAGCTCGAAGTCGAGCTCAAGTGGGGCGGGAAAGGCCGCCGAGGAAGTAAGAAATCGGCCAGCCGCTGAAGGGTCCCAAGCCGGAGAAAAGTCGAAGGCGGTCCCGGGATGCGAGTTGCCGGTGGCCCCTGCCCCAGTCCCGCCGACGGAGTTCTACCCGGGAGGGGGGATCGCAACCGCCAGCTCCAGGGCAAGACCGCCCACATGGGCTTCGCGCGCTCTAGTCGTTTCCTCGGCACTACGCCGTCGAGGCCGCGCCTCTGACGCAGGGGGTGCGCTGATGCCTAGCCGATCTCCCCACTGCTCATCCCGAGCTTGAGCCACCCGCTTTCGGTCAAGGTAACTTCGCAACCTGTCCGCCCCCGGTGCGTTCCCTAAAGCGACTGGACGAATCGGTCGAGAGAGGGAACACATGAGGAAACTTGTCAAGGCTGCCTGCGTCATCGGGGTGCTTGCGGCGACGGCATCCCCGGCGCTGGCCCTTGGTCCAGGGAGCGGCGACCAGTCTCTGCCAAGCGGCACCCCCGCGTACAACGGCTCGGACAACCCCGGTACCGAGCATCGCCAGTCGGGACGCCCGGAGTCGGTTCCCTCTCCACGCTCGAAGAGGGCGCTCGGCGTCGTGTGCAGCCGCGAGGGCGCCACGAAGTCCAACAAGGATGATCCGGAGCGCGGCACCCCCTTCAGCCGTTGCGTGAAGGCTCTGGCGCAGGTCACCAAGAAGGCTTGCCAGGGCGAGCCGAAGCAGCGCCCCGAGGGCGACACCGAGCGCGGCACCCCTTTCAGCCGTTGCGTCTCCGAGCTCGCCAAGGGCCTCCGCGCCGGCAGCAAGACGAAGTCCGATCGACGTCAGGCCCGGATAGCCTGCCGCCGGCCCGAGTTCGAGGGCGGTAGGGAGTTCAGCGGTTGCGTCCGCGTGCTGGCGAGGGCGCTTCGCCGGGTGTAGCGACCCGACCTGGTCACGCGAGAGGGCCGCGCCGAACCCCGCGGCCCCTCTCGCTTTGAGCGGCGGAGTCGGCGAGTCGGTCACTCCGGCGGCTACCGACTCGGGTGACGGTTTGAGGTAGGGCCAAGCCCACCTGAGCGGGCAGAAACGCTGGCGTCCGGGCGCGTGGCTCGTCGGCCCATGGACGTGGCACGTAGCCCCATCCCGGGTTAGGGTCGGTTGTCCGCATGGAAGCGGCGACGGGGCAACTTCTGGTGGTTGCCTTGCGGGGCCCCGGCGGGGCGCTGGGACAAACCCGCCGGGGACTCCCGTTGCACGAGGCGCTTGATGGGGGTCAGGAGGTCGCTCAAGCGGGAGCTTCTGCTCCGCGATTCGGCCAGCACAGACACGCGAAAGGCGGAACGGAACCCCTAGCCGGCCGATGACCAACGGGTGCGGGGCGGGCCGTGCTCCCGAGTTGGAAGGGCTTCCCCGGGGCAGACCCGTCCCGCCCTCGACCCAGCGTACGCCCGATTCCTACCGAGACCGAGCGGCGCTAGGGGGAGAAGCCACCCGCAGGGTGGTAGGGCCCCGAGTTACGCGGCTGCGGGCTCGGGATCCGGCCGCACGATGACGGTGTCAGCGACCGGAATGATCTCGTCGACCGGCAGATCAGCGACCTCGGCGTGCTTGCGGATCGCCTCCGGACTGCTCGCCTGGTAGATGCAGACCGTGCCGACGGACCCGTCCTCCTCGCTGAGGGCGTAGCTTCGGATCCAGCGGATGTCCTCGGACATCTGCTCATCGCCGACCTGCTGCGAACGCTTACCCGCCTCCTCTAGATCACCCGGCGAGCGCCAGCCCCGGCGCCGGAGGATTGCGTAGGTGTTCATGGGTCCTCCCTTTGTTCGTTGCCCGACGTGGCCTATTCGACACCCGGCCGAGCTGGTAGTCAAGCGTTCGCCCACACCTCGTGCGGGCGGCGGGGGACTACTCGACTGGCGCGCCTCGCGAACTTGGCTTAGGCTCAGACGCGGTGGCCTACCGAGAGGCAGGCCACACGTAAGTCACCGGCGGAGGCCCCTCGCGGGCTGGTCCCTGCGAGGGGTCGCCCGCTGCCGGCGCGGCCTGCAGGGATACTGCGTGAGCGATGTCGCGGGAGCACGGGCGGGGGTCGTTCGTGCCCTTCGAGCTCGGCGGCCTCCACTGCGTCCTCTCATAGCGGCGCCGGGCGGTCCCGGCTGACCGCCTCCGGGGGTAGGAATATCGCGGGAGGCGGCCAGGCTCTTTGCCCGAGCCACCCGGCGCTGCGGGAATCTTCGACACGGGCTTCACTCGCCCTCCCGCGCCACGTCGGTCGCTAGGCAGCGCAGCGCTAACGGTCTCGGGGTCGCGTCGCGGCCGAGGGGGTGGGGGCGAGTACGCCGGCATCAGTCTTCTGCAGCGCTGAGCAGGGCAGGGACACTTGGCTGCGGCCCTGGTCGTCGGATAGGTTCGCCCTGCCAACAAGCTGCAAGGAGGCGCGCCCATGCACGCCGTCGTCGTCAGCGTCACGATCCACGAGCACGAGGCTTCCGAGATCAATCTGCGCGAGCGGGTGGTACCTGGCGTATCGCAGGCGCCAGGGTTCGTCGGCGGGTACTGGACGAGGAAGGAGGACTCGGGCTTGGCGATGGTCGCCTTCGAGTCCGAGGAAGCGGCCGAGGTCATGGCCGACAGGGTCCCCTCGATGCTTCCTGACACCGTCACCCTCCAGGACCTCGAGGTGCGGGAGGTCGTAGTACACGCCTGACACGTCCCCAAACGGGGCGGCTTGTGGATGCGTAGACGGCCGGGTGTGCGCCTTCGAACGGTCGCGCGAGAAGGCGAAGCGGCCCTCGGTATCTGCGATACGGCACTCCCTGTCGGTGGCCCGGCAGTTATCACCCCGGGTCACACTCGTGCGCGGGCTCGTCCCGCTACTGACGCCACTCCGTAAGCCCGCGTCCGTAGGGGAGCGCTTCGGCGAGGGCTTGGCAGACCAGCCCGAACACGACGAACACCAGCAGGACCCCTACAGCGCCGTCCGCGCGGGCGGCGGCGTAAGCCACCAACATCGCCGCGAGCACCCACCGCCACACGCGCCAGCGAGGCTTCCAAACGGGGCGCCCCCACGGCTCGGGCGCGCGGATGTAGGCGAAGAGAGGCACGTGTTCCAAGGTACTCGGCACGCGCCGAGCTCGCCGCCACGTGTGCCGCGCGAGATGCCCAGGGGATACTCGTGGGCGATGTTGCAAGAGAATGTCGAGACCGTGCGGGCCATTCATCAGCGGTGGAGCGACGGCGACTTTCGCGCCAGCGTCGAGTTCTTCGACCCGGACGTGGTTTTCGTGTTGCGTCCGGAGTTTCCCGACGCCGGGACGTATTCGGGCATCGACGCTGTCGCGGAATACACGCGAGGGTGACCGAACAGGCGCCCTCGAAGCCCTGGGCTTGTCGGACTTGGAGACGGGCGAGCCCGGCGGTCGCTAACCCCCGACGTTCGAGTGCTCGACCTCCGCGGCCTCGACAGCCGCCTCGCCGACCATTGCGTGGGCTTGCGTTCGGCCGACCCCGAGGCTGCGCAGCATGTCGGCCGATGCGGCCTGGACCTGTCCGACCAAGATGCTCGTCGAGAGGTTCTCCTCGTTGGGAAGCACGGCAGTGGCCCGCCTGGTGGCCCTGAGCGCTTCCTCGCGCACCTCCGCGTCTTCCTGTCCCGCTGCAAACTCACCGGTCAGGTCGCGAGCCGCCCGAGCCAGATCGCGGATGGCCGCGGGGACCGCGTCGGGTACCTCGTCCCCGATCGTGAGCGCACGGACGGCGCCGCGTGCCAGCACGCGGGCGTCGCGCACCGTCAGGTCGAGCGGCAGCCCGACATCCTCCACATCGTTGAAGCGAGCCTGGAGGCGGCGACGGCGGGGCGCAAAGCGGGCGGCCTCGCGGCCTGCGTCGAGGGCCCGCTCCACCTCGCTCCAATCGTCGCTGATCCGACGTGCGCGCACGAGGCTCCCGCAGGCCGCGTCGTGGTCACGGCGTTCGAGGGCTTCGGCGATCTCGTTGAGGGTGGCCGCGAGATCGGCCAGGATCGACTCGATCGCTTCGCGCACCACCCGCACGGGGTGCACGGGGAAGAGCAGTTGGCTGAACACGAGCGCCACCGCGCCCCCGGTCAACGCGTCGATGAAGCGAGTGGGCGGAAAGCCCTGTGCCTCTGGCGCGAGCGTTGCCACCAGGGTGGCGGACACGGCCGCCTCCGTCGTAAGCACGTGTCGCCGTCCGAAGACGAGGGCCAGCAACAGCGCCAGCCCGACGAACAAGGCGAGCTGCCAAGCGCCCGTGCCGGTGACTCGCACGAGGAGATCGGCCACCCCGACTCCCACCGCGACGCCCACCATCAGCTCCAGCGACTGCCGCACACGCTGACCGCGCGTGGCCGCGAGCCCCACGATGGCCGCCACGGGCGCGAAGAACGCTCGCTCGTGGCCGAACACCTCGGTCGCGATCAGCCATGCGATTGCCGCCGCGACGGGTATCTGGAGCAAGGTCAGCCCGGAAGCGCGGATACGCGCGAGCCCACTCGTCGCCCGTGACCGGATCGGCGAGGCCTCGACGAGCTCCCGCCGGCGCTGAGGGGAAAGGCGGTGGGGCAGCTCTTCCCAGATGTCTGCGAGGCGGTGGCCGGTCCGAGGCGTCTGATTGCCGGGAACGATGCACCTCCCAAATGTCGTGGCCGGTACTGCGGCGAACCTTGACACACGGCGTCCCGGAGCCGCTGACCGCCGGGTGGCACGGCTGAACGGGGAGGGCCTACCAGCGCGCAACCGCACGGTTAGGGTGAGTCCGTGAGCGAGGTCGCCGAAGAGCTGCCAGCGGGCACGCGTATCGCCGACCGCTACACCCTGGTGGAACGCATGTCCGAAGGCGCCATGGGCGCCGTCTACCGCGGCTCGGCGGACGAGGGTGGGCCGGTAGCGATCAAGCGTCTCCTCGACCCCGGGCAGGCCGCCCGCTTCGAGATAGAGGGCCGGCTGCTCGAGCGCTTGCACCACAACCGGGTGGTCGGGGTGATCGAGCACCTGTCCGAGCCCGCGGGACAGTTTCTCGTGATGGACCTGGTCGAGGGGATCGACCTCGACCGTGAGCTGCGCGAGCAGGGCTCACCGGGGCTGCCCCTGGAGAACGTCCTAGAGTACGCACAGCAGGCGGCCGAGGCGTTGACCTACGTGCACGACCAGAACGTGGTGCACCGCGACGTCAAGCCTCACAACCTCGTGCGCGGGCCCGACGGGCTGGTGCTGGTCGACTTCGGTATCGCGCGGGAGGAAGCGGCCGAGCAGGGGGGCACGCGCGCGATCGGCACGCCGCTCTACATGGCTCCGGAGATCCTGGTGGGCGAGGAGGTCTCAGCGCGCAGCGACGTCTACAGCCTGGCGGCGACGATCTGGGCCTTGCTGCTTGGAAAACCGCCGGCCTACGACGACCCCACGCCCCTCAGCGAGACCGTCCCCGGCGCCCCGCCCCAGCTGGAGGACACGCTGCGGGCGGCGCTGGCCATCCGTCCAGAGCGGCGGCTGGCGTCGGTGGCTGCCCTGGCCGACGGGCTCGGGGTCTCGCTCGAGGGCGCCGAGGGTCGCGGGCTGGCCCTGAGCGTCTCGAAGCCCGCTGCGCGCAGCGATCTGCTCGAAGCCATCGCGCACACCGCAGCGGGAACCTTCGACGCCGCGGCGGCCTCGGTGGCCCTCGTCGATCCCTCCACTTCGGAGCTGGTCTACCAGTCCGCCTGGGGCGCCGCCGCCCACGAGATCGTGGGAGTCCGGATGCCGCCGGGCCGAGGCATCGCCGGCTCGGTGGTCAAGCTCGGCCAGGGCCTGGCCATTCCCGACTGCCGCAACGACCCGCGCTTTGCCTCCAACGTGGCCCGCAAGGTCGGCTACGTGCCGCACACCATGCTGGTGGTGCCCCTGGTTCGCGAGGGCGAGGCGATCGGCGCGCTCTCGCTGCTCGACCGCCGCGACGGTGGCGGCTACCGGCCTCCTGACGTGGAGAGGGCGATGCTGTTTGCCGACCTGGCTGTAACTGCGCTCGCCGAGCCCGGGCAGGATGTGACGCGGGTCGGGACGCGCGCCGGCTAGGCCCGCAGGCGCCGGCGCAGGAGCAGCGTGGTAGCCGCCACGAACCCCACGAGGAAGATCCCCTGCGCGGCGAAGGCCGTGCCTGCAGAGACGTCGAAGAAGTCGGTCCCGAAACGGTTGACCTTGGCGAACTCGGCGTTTTCGGCCAGCCGGGCGTTCATGTCGACCGCCGTGCCCAGTCCCGCCAGCGACCACTGCCCGAAGATCACCTCGGCGATCCCCTTGGCGGCTTCACCCATGCGCTCGAGCGTCACGATCGCGCCGGCGAACAGCAATTGCGGGATCACCGCCAGCGGGATGAGGCTCATCGCCTGGTCCTGGGTGGTCACCAGGCTCGACACGAGCATCCCCATGCCCACCGCCGCGAACCCGGTCGCCAGCATCAGCCCGAACACGGTGAGGTAGGTGTCCAGGCCCTCGTTGAGCGGGCGGAAGGCGAGCAGCAGCCCCGCGTACAGGAGGGTCTGCAGCGACACCAGGCCGAAGAGCACGACCAGTTTTGAGGCTATGTAGGCGCTGAGCCGGGTGCCGATCGCCGCCTCGCGCTCTACCACCCCGCGCTCCTTCACGATCTCCGGCGCGGCGTCGATGGCACCCAGCCAGATGATCGTGATTGCGGTCAGGAAGAGCATGTTGACCGCGTCTCCCGGTGAGCCTCCCGGGCGGTCGAACAGACCGGGCTCGAACAACGCGACGCCGAACAAGGCGAGCACCGGCGCCTGGCCGAGCAGCAGCACGACGTTGCGCCGGTCGCGCGAGAACAGCTTCAGGTAACGGCCGACCAGCACCGCCAGCTGCGGGAAGACGCTCGGTCGCGGCCGCTCGTCCTGCTTGGCGGCCTGCTCTTCCTGCGGCGCCAAGACGGGGCGCTCGCGGGTTCCCTCGAAGCGTTGCTTCCACTCGCTGGGTTCGCGCTTGGGCAGGGCGGTGTAGATGCCGTCCAGGTCGCCGGCCTCGAAGAAGCTCACGGCCTCCTCGGGCGGACCGTCGAAGGTGCGGTAGCCGCCTCGGCCCATGACGACCATGCGGTCACACAGTGCGAGGTTCTTCGTGGCGTGCGTGACCACGGCCACCGCCCGGCCGCCGCGCGACAGCTCGCGGAGCAGCTGCATCATCTGCGTCTCGAGGCCGGGGTCGAGGCCGGTCGTGGGCTCATCGAGGAAGAGGATGCTCGGGCGGCTGAGCAGCTCGGCCGCCACTCCCGTGCGCTTGCGCTGGCCGCCAGACAGAGAGCCGATGCGGGTGGTCGCCTGCTCATCGAGCGACAGCTCTCCCAGCACCCTGGCCACGGCGGAGTCGATCTCCTCGTCCGAGACATCCTGGGGCAGGCGCAGCCGCGCGGCGTAGCGCAGCGCCTCGTCCACGTCGAGCAGGCGGTGGACGATCTCGTCCTGGGGGACGTAGCCCACGTCCGTGAGGCGGGTGGCGAGGTCTTCGCCGTTGAGCGTGATGCGGCCGCCGGTGGGTCGTGTTACGCCGGCCAGCGCCTTCAGCAGGGTGGTCTTGCCGGCGCCGCTCTCGCCGATGAACGCCACCAGCTCGCCCGGCTCGATGGAGATCGAGGTCGGATGGAGGATCTGCTTGTCCCCCACCCGCATCGCGACATCGACGGCGTCCAGGCGCAGGGACCCGCGGTCGTCACGAGCGGTCAGCGAGGAGCCGTCGAACACGATCCTGAAGGGCCCGATGCCGATCTCCGCTCCGGGCTCGAGCCGGGCGCGCGTGGTCAGCTCGCCGTTCAGCCCGGTGCCGTTGCGGGAGCCGAGGTCCACGAGCTCGACGCCGCCGTCCTCGTCGCGCACCAGCTCGGCGTGGAAGCGGGAGACGTTGGGGTCGGGCAGCACGACCCCGTTCTTCTCATCGCGGCCCAGGGTGAGACGCTTGCCCTCGAAGTCGACGGTCTGCACGCCGATGACCGCCTGCTCACGCGACGCCATCCGCGTCAGCTGGCCGGAGAGGAAACGGATGAGGTGGTCGCCGAGCTCGATGGCGTCGCCAGGCGCGAGCATTCGGCTCTCCTCGCCCAGCGACTCCCCGTTGACGCGGGTCCCGTGCCGGGACCCGAGGTCGGTGATGGCGTAGCCGCCGTCCTCGGCGAAGACGCGGGCGTGCCTTCGCGAAACGCGCTCGTCCGCGAGGACGATGTCGTTCTCCTCACTGCGGCCCAGGGTCAGTTCCTCGTCGAGAGGAAGCCGCCGGCCTTCGTGGAGCAGAGAAGCGGGGGCGGATATCTCCACCCTCAGACCCTAACCCCGAGCGGGCTAGGGTGCCAGTTGAATGGCCGGCGAACCCACACCCGGATCGTTCTTCGGCGACTACCGCGTCGAGGAGCTGATCGGACGAGGCGGCATGGGTGCCGTGCTGCGTGCCACCCGCCTGTCCGACGGCTCGCCGGCAGCGCTCAAACTGGTGCTGGGAGAGCGCTCGGGCGAGCTCGGATTTCAGGAGCGCTTCGAGCGCGAGGGACGGGTCGCCTCGTCGTTCGACCATCCCCACCTCGTGCGCGTGCTCGAGGTAGGCACCCACGAGGGCATTCCGTTCATCGCCATGGCCTTCGTCGACGGAGTCGACCTCGAGGGGGTTCTGGCGGGTTCCGGCTCGCTGCACCCGGCCACCGCGGCGAAGGTGGTCGCCCAGGTGGCCGCCGGCCTCGACGCAATCCACGCGGAGGGGCTCGTGCACCGCGACGTCAAGCCGGGCAACGTGCTGCTCGAGCGTCGAGCCATCGGGGTCCACGCTCTGCTCAGCGACTTCGGCCTGTCCAAGCACATGGACTCGATGAGCGGCCTAACCAGAACCGGGCAGTGGGTGGGCACGGTGGACTACGCCGCACCCGAACAGGTGCAGGCCGGCGACACTGGGCCCTTCACCGACGTCTACGCGCTGGGCTGCGTCCTGCACGAGGCACTGACCGGCAGCGTGCCCTACCCGCGCGAGCGTGACGTGGACAAGCTGATGGCGCACGTGACCGGACCACCGCCCGCGGTGACCGCGACGGCGCCGCACGTCCCTGAGGCTTTCGACGAGGTCGTGCGGACGGCCATGGCCCGCGACGCCCAGGCGCGCCACTCCAGCGCCGGCGAACTCGGTCGGGCCGCCCTGGCTGCGGCCGCCGACGCCGGTCCCGAGCCGGACGAGCCCATCCCCTTCCCTAGCGCCCGGCGTGTGGTGGACACCGACGCACCGACGGCGGGCTAGCCGGCGATGGTTCGGACGGCGTACTTCGGTCGCTGGGGCAAGCGACGGGGCGCCCGGATACCTGTGCGTGTATCCGAGCGCCCGCCGTATCGTCCGGACTAGTTGCTGCCTTGGTCGCCGGGGCCGCCTTGGCTGGTGCAGCTGGACGGGCGGTCGGCCTGGGGACCGGTGCACTGCTTGCTCTGGCCAGCGCCGTTACCGGGACCCTCGTTCTGATCGGCGAACGCAGGTGCGGCCGCGGTGAGGGCGAGGGCACAGATGCTGAGCACGGCTGCTGACTTCTTCTTCATGTCTCCTCCTTGAGAATTGATCGCTTGTGATCTTCCGTGACTGCTAGGGCACTGCGTTGGGGCCCTTGTCGGTCGCGCTGTTGCACGACGCGGGCCGGTCGTCGGGGTTACCGGTGCAGTTGCCGCTGCTGCCGGCGCCGTTGCCGCCGTTGGTGGGCGGGGCGGGGTTGGCCGACACGGCGGGCACTGCGGTCACGCCGAGTGCCGCGGCTGCCAAGAAGGCGGCCATGGTCTTGCGTCCCTTGCTCATCTCACCTCCCATCCTTGAGTCCTCTCAGGAATGAGGGCCACGCCGTGCTGAGGCCCTACCCAAAACGGAAGGAAACCGATCAACCTTGCGCGGGAGAAGGCGTTTCAACCCGTGCACGGAGGGTCACGCCGCCGTGCGGCCCCCGCAGTCGCGTGCGGCTGCGGGGGTTCCTTTTGCTCCATGGCGAGAGAACCGACGCAATATCGACACCGGCGGGATGCCCGGCGCCGTCCCGGGGAAGAACGTACTCGCGGTCGCCCGTAACGGCGGCCCGCCACATTCCCTGCCTGGTAGCCCCAGGGATCCCTGCCCTGGGCCGCCAGCTTCAGGCCCGCTAGCCGCCACGAACGCAGAGACGCGCCCTGCGATGGCAGCCGCGGATGCCGGAGCAGTGATACGTCTCTTCACATGCGGATCACCAGGAACTCCCTCGAGACGACCCCCGGCCCGAGCGACTGGTTCACCGGCGCTGTCTACATCGACACCGTCGCGACGCCGTCGCCCCCCTCTCGCGTCGCGGCCGCGAGCGTCCACTTCACGCCCGGCGCCCGGACGGCGTGGCACACCCATCCCTTCGGCCAGACGATCTACGTCACCGAGGGTGTCGGCCTCTGCCAGCGCCGCGGCGGGCCGATCGAGCCCATCCGTGCGGGCGACAGCGTCTTCTTCGAGCCTGGCGAAGACCACTGGCACGGCGCCGCCCCCGACCGCTTCATGACCCACCTCGCCATGCAGGAAGCCGACGACTCCGGCAGCCCCGTCACCTGGGGCGACCACGTCACCGACGAGGAATACAACGCCACACGCTGACGCGGGGGCTACTGGTTCTGGGCGGCGAGCAGCGTCAGGCCGCCGTCGATCACGTACGAAGCGCCCGTTACGTAGCTCGCGCGCGAGGAGGCCAGCCAGGCGATCAGCTCGGCCACTTCGCGGGCGTCGCCGGCGCGGCCCAGCGGCACCTGATCGAGGCAGGCTCCTGGCCCTCCTGGCCGGTCATACGCGCGCGCTCGAGCGAATCGGCGACAACTCGGTCGCATCGGCCACCAGTCGCCGTCGTCGCCACGGGCCGCCTCCGCCGCAAGCCAGTCGGCTAGGGCGCCGCGCGCCACGGGGCGCGCCACTCCGGCGCCTCCCACTCCTCCGTCACGTAGATGGTCTCGCGAGCGACCTTGTCGCCACGGAACTCCAGGATGTTCACCGCCGGCTGGCGCGATCCGCCGTCGTAGCTGATCGTCCCCTCGACCACCCAGAGCTCTCCCTGGCCGCGCAGCTCGCCAAGCTCCAGGGTCACGCCCGCCGGGTAGCGGCTTCGCCACTCCCTGAAGTTCGAAACGCCATCGAAGCGCTCGCCGGACTGGGGGAACTCGAGGACAGCGTCCTCGGTGTAGAGCTCGTCGTGGATGTCCTCGCTTCCGGTCGCCTCCCAGTACCGGCGGATCAGCCGGCGCCGCTCCTCGTCGTCCATGCCCACAACCATGCCACGGCCTAGCCTTGCGCGAACGTGAGCGAAGAAGCCTTCCTCGATGCGCTGCGGGTCGAGCTGCTGCGTCACGCCGAGCTCCGGCCGGAGCGGCGCGACCATGCCCTGTTCCAGACGTCGACGATCGACGCGCTGCTCTCGGGTCACTTCGACGGCGACGTCACCGTCGACGAGCTCACAGCGCGAGGGGACCTCGGGCTGGGAACGCTCAACGGCTGCGACGGCGAGCTCATCGTCCTCGACGGGCGGGCGTGGCAGGCGCGCCTGGACGGCTCGCTCGCTGCGGTGCCCGGCGCGGCGATGACGCCCTTTGCCGTCGTGGTTCCCTTTGCCTGCGACCACCGCATGGAGCTCGAGGGCCCGCTCGACTTCGACGCGTTGGCCGAGCGACTGGACTCGGCGGACCGCTCGGGGGCGGCGGGGGCCGCCGTGCGGGTCGAGGGGCGCTTCGTACGGCTGAAGGTGCGCTCGGTGCCCCGCCAGCAGCCGCCGTATCCGCCGCTCGCCGATGTGATCGCCCAGCAGCAGGTCACCGAGCTGGAGCAGGTGGAGGGCACGCTGATGGGCTTCCGCTTCCCGGGCCCGCTCGACGGTTTGGAGGTCCGCGGCTGGCACTTGCACTTCGCGACCGCCGACCGCGCGTCTGGAGGCCACGTGCTCGCTTGCGACCTCGAGCGCGGCATCGCCGAGCTGGACCACAGCAGCCGCCTCCGGGTGGAGCTGCCGCCCTCGGTCCAAGCGCCCGGGCCCGGCTCCGATACCCACGACGAGCTCCTCGACGGGCTGGAGCGCGAGCCCGACCGGTAGTCACAGCTATATGACGACCACCGTTGCCGCGACGTCGGCCTCAGCCGCGGCGGTCGATACGACGGGCGCTTGTGACTCGTCGGCTTCGGTCACCAGGCGGCCTCCCGGCGCGAGCCACTCGGGGGCCGCGGCGATCACCCGCCGGAGGACGTCAAGACCGTCGGCGCCACCGTCGAGGGCCAAGCGTGGCTCATAGAGGCGGGCCTCGCGCGGGAGCAGGGCGACCTCGCGGGTGGGCACGTATGGCGCGTTGACCATCAGGAGGGCCACCCGCCCGCGAAGCGTGGCGGGGAGCGCTTCGTAGAGATCACCCTCGTGGACGTGCCCGACGTTGCGCCGTGCGCAGCGCACCGCGGCCGGATCTGCGTCGGCTGCGTGGAGCTCGATCGAGGGCTCGAGGGTCGCCAGCGCAGCGCCGACGGCGCCCGAGCCGCAGCAGAGGTCCACCACGACCATCTCTGGCCGGAGCACGTCGGCGGCCTCTCGGACCAGCGACTCGGTGCGCCGCCGCGGCACGAACACGCCGGGCTCGACCGCGATCCGCAGCCCGCAGAACTCGGCCCAGCCCAGTACATGCTCCAAGGGCAGGCCGCCGGCGCGCCGCCGGACCATCGCGTCGAGCTCGGCGCCGTCGTCCGCTGCCTCGGCGAGGAGGCGGGCCTCGTCCTCGGCGAACACGCACCCGGCGGCGCGGAGCGCGGCGACGGGGTCGGCAAGGGTGGCCACGGGCACAGTCAACCTATGCTGCCGCCTTGGTGACCCACGAGACCATCCTGTACGCGGTCGACGGCCCGGTTGCAACGATCACCCTCAACCGCCCCGAGCGCCTCAACACGATCGTGCCGCCCATGCCCGACGAGCTCGAGGCCGCGGTCAACGTGGCCACGCGCGACGACTCGGTCAAGGTCATCGTGCTCCGCGGCGCCGGACGCTCGTTCTGCGGCGGATTCGACTTCGGCGGCGGCTTCGAGCACTGGAAGGAGTGGATCGACACGGACGGCGCCTGGGATCCGGGCAAGGACTTCAAGTGGTCCAGCCAGCCCGCCACCGGCCCGGTTCCGAAGTTCATGAGCCTGTGGCGCACGCTGAAGCCCGTGATCGTGCAGGTGCACGGCTGGTGCGTCGGCGGCGGAAGCGACCTGGCGCTCTGCGGCGACCTCGTAGTGGCCAGCGACGACGCAGTGATCGGCACGCCGTACTCGCGCATGTGGGGCGCGTACCTGACCGGCATGTGGCTCTATCGCCTCGGGCTCACGCGCGCCAAGGAGCTGGCCTTGACCGGCAAGGGCCTCTCGGGGTCCGAGGCGGCCGAGCTCGGGCTGATCAACGCCTCGGTCCCCTTCGCCGAGCTCGAGGACGAGGTGGCTCGCCGCGCCGAGCAGCTCGCCGGGATCCCGGCCTCTCAGCTCGCCGCCATGAAGCTGGTGGTCAACCAGGCCTACGAGAACATGGGCCTGGCGACCACGCAGCTCATGGGCCCGATGCTCGACGGCCTCATGCGCAATACCCCCGACGCGCACGAATGGATCGAGACCGCGGCCGAGAGAGGGGTGCGCGAGGCGATCGGCGAGCGCGACGCGCCCTTCGGTGACTACAGCCAGGCCCCGCCCGAGCGCCGGCCGGACCCGTCCCACGTCATCGAGCCATGACGTCGTAGACCAGGTCGTCGAAGCCGAACGCGAGCCGCACGCCGCGCTCGCGCAACTCGATGGTCTCCTTCACGGGCGGTCCTCGAGCAGGCGCTTCAGCGCCCGGAGGTCCTGTTCGTTGGCCCGGCGCATGGCCCAGGCCATCAGTGGCGCCGCCACGCGCGAGAAGCCCGATGGCTCGCCGCGGTTGCGAAGGGTCATGCGCGTCCCTCCGGCGGCCGCATCCTCCCAGAGGTAGGTGGTCTCCATCGGAAATGGGCCCTCGGCCGTCGCCATCACGAACCGCTCACCCGGCTCGTGCGCCCGGACCTCGTAGGTGTAGGTCAGCCGACGGCCGAGGAAGTGCGCGACGAAGGCCATTCGCGAGCCCACCTGGAGGGGCGGCCCGGTCTCCCAGCTGACCTCCTCGATGTTCTCGTACCAGGCCGTCGCGTTGTCGGGGTCGCACGCAAAGGCCGCCACCGCTTCGCGCGGGCGCTCGATAATGGTGTTGGTCGCGACGTCGACCGCCATGGAGAGGGAGTATGAGGCCATGCGGAGCGTCGTCTGCCAGAACGCCGAGCTGGACGTCGTCGAGCGGCCGGAGCCCACGCCGGCGTCGGGCCAGGTCCGCCTCGAAGTGCTTCGTTGCGGGATCTGCGGCTCGGACCTCCACGCCCGTCACGGCATCGACGATTGGGCCGACCTCGCCGAGCAGGCCGGCTATGACCGCTTCGGGCGCTCGACCGAGGAGGTCGTCTTCGGACACGAGTTCTCCGGCCGGGTCGCCGAGTACGGGCCGGGCTGCGAGCAGGAGTTGCCGACTGGCACGCCGGTGGTTGCCCTGCCGCTGATTCGCGCGGCCGGCGGTATCGACACCATCGGCTTCTCCGCCCACGCGCCCGGCGCCTACGCCGAGCAGATGCTCGCCCAGGAGTCGCTCATGGTCCCGGTGCCCAATGCCCTGGCGCCCGACGGCGCGGCGCTCACCGAGCCGATGGCCGTGGCCTGGCATGCCGTGCGCCGCGGGGAGGTCGGCAAGAAGCAGGTCGCCGTCGTCATCGGCTGCGGGCCGATCGGTCTCGGCGTGATCCTGATGCTCAAGGCGAAGGGCGTGCGCACCGTCGTGGCCAGCGATTTCTCAGCGGGGCGCCGCGAGCTCGCCAGAGCCTGCGGGGCCGACGTGGTGGTCGACCCCGCGGAGGAATCCCCCTACTCGGCGGTGGTCGAGAGCGGTCACCTGGAGAACCTCCCCGACGCGCTGGAGCTGGCCGTTGGAACCCGCGAGAAGCTCGGGCGGCTGCCCGTCGGCTGGTGGCACGTATGGCGCGTGGCGGAGAAGCTCGGGGCCGCGCCCAAGCACCCGGTCGTGTTCGAGTGCGTCGGCCTGCCCGGCGTCATCGAGAGCATCGTCGACAGTGCGCCGCTGTTCTCGCGCGTAGTGGTGGCCGGCGTTTGCGTGGGGCCCGACCGCTTCAGGCCGGCGATGGCCGTCAACAAGGAGATAGACCTGCGCTTCGTCTTCGGCTACACGCCGCTCGAGTTCCGGGACGCGCTGCACATGCTCGCCGAGGGCGACGTGGACCCCCGGCCGCTGATCACCGGGCAGGTCGGCCTGGACGGGGTGGAAGCAGCCTTCGCCGCGCTGGGCGAGCCGGAGCAGCACGCCAAGGTCCTAATCGACCCGCAGCGGACCGGAGGTCTCTAGCTGTCGTCGCCGTTGCCCGAGCGGGGCGGCTGCCGGGCAGACGCTCCATGATCCGGCCGAGCGGCTCCACGGCTCCGCTGAGCTGCTCGGCGGACTCCTGAAGGCCCTCGACGCTGGGACCGAGCGAGTCGAGCGCCGGCTCCAGACGTCCGAGCTGCGAGCCAATCGAGTTGACCTGGTCCTCGACCGCCCGGACCCGGTCCGGTAGCTCGGGCAGGCCCTTGGTGGCCTCGGCGAGCTGCTCCAGCGCGCTGGACACCGCGGCGAGGCGGTCCAGCGACTCGCCGAGGGCGCCCAGTGCGCGCAGGCTCTCCTCCAGGGCGCCGAGCCGGCGCAGCGTGTCCTCCAGGTCGGCGAGGCGCGAGAGTGTCTCGGAGAGATCGGCGAGGCGAAACAGCGGGCCGTCCTCGGCCAGCAGGCGATCGACGGGCCCGCCCGGCTCGAGCAGCCGGTCCAGCGCACCGTCCTCGGCCAGCAGGCGGTTCATCGTGCCGTCGGGGTCGACCACGCGCTCGACCGTTCCGTCGGCGGCGAGCATGCGCTCGACCAGGCCCTCGGGCGCGAACAGGCGGTCGAGCACCCCGTCGGGCTGCAGCACGCGGTCGAGGGTGCCGTCGCGCTCGGTCAGCCGGTCGAGCGGGCCGCCTTCGGCCAGCAGGCGGTCGAGCGGGCCGCCCTCGTAGAGCAGCCGGTCGACCGCTCCCTCCTCGGCGAGCAGCCGGTCGAGCGGGCCGCCGTCGGCCACGAGCCTGTCGACGACTCCCTGCTCGGCCAGCAGCCGGTCCAGCGGGCCCCCGGGGGCCAGCGCACGCCCGAGCGGGCGGTCGTCGGCGGTGAGCAGCGCGAGCTGCTCGATGCGGGCCAGCGGGCCGTCCGGGTCCCCGAGGCGGCCGAGCTGCTCCAGCGCCCCGTCCTCGGCGAGCAGCACGTCAAGCCGGTCGCCATAGCCGCCCTCCTCGCGTAGCGGTCCTTCGGGCGAGGCGAGCTCACGCGCGGCAAAGATCACCTCCGCCGCGGCGATGGCCGTGCGAGCGGGCATGAGCGCTAGCGACACGAGCCCCACGCGGGCAGTATGCCCGGTCAGAGCTACGAGAAGCGGTCCCAGGCCCTCAGGCGCGGCTGCGGGTCGAACGGGCCGCCCCGGCCGCGCAGCTCGAAGTGGAGGTGGCAGCCCACGCTGCGGGCGTTGCCCGACGCGCCGACGGAGCCGAGGCGCTGGCCGGTCCGCACGCGGGCACCGCGGCGGACCCGCGCCGGCGAGCGCAGGTGGGAGTACCAGTAGTCGCGCCGCTCGCTGGCGCTCCTCACGATCACGAAGTTGCCGTAGAGGACGGGGTCGTAGCGCTGCCGCTTCACCCGGCCCACACGGGCGGCAACTACCGGCGTCCCGCAGCGGGCGTTGATGTCGAAGCCCTCGTGGGTGCGCCCCCCCGAGCGCGGCGCGCCGAAGCGCCCGATCGCACCGCGGAACCAGTGGCGCCCGCGCACGGGGTAGACGTGGCGGCGGAAGGTGAAGCCACCGATGCTCCTCAGCCGGCCGCCGCGCCGCCCCGCGCGGACGCGGTAGCGGCCCTCGCGCGCCTCGCGTCCGTTCCCGCCGCGCCCGTCCCAGCGGATCTCCACCAGGCGCCGCGGGGCCGCGGCGCGCAGGTCGAAGCGCCGTGCCACTCCCCCTCCGCGCCGCTCGATCTGAATCCGCACGTCGGCCGGCCCCGGGGCGCTGAAGCGCACGCGCACCGCCAGCGGCCGGCCGCCGTAGAGGACGCGGGCTGGGGCGACCCGGCCGCCCTCGAGCTGGAAGGTCGGCGGGGGGAGCGCGGCCGGCACGGGTTCAGAGTGCCAGGCTCGCGGTACAACGAGCGCATGCTCGCCCCCGCGGTCCGCTACGGGATTCCCGCCGCGTTCGTGCTCGCGGGCTTCGTGGTGCTCGTGCTCGACAACGACGCCTGGGTGGCCTGGGCGGGGTTCGTGGGCGCCGGCATCGCGGTCCTGCTGCTCAACGTGCTCTTCCGGATGAGCTTTCAGGGCGAGGCCGACCGCGACCGCGAGCAGGAGGCCCGGGACTTCTTCGACCGCCACGGCCGCTGGCCGGATCAGCAGGAGCGCAGGGCGAGGGAGTGGCGGCTGCCCGAGGGCGCCGCCACCCCGGAGAGCGAGAAGCGCGACCGCGACCGCCGGCGCTAGGGCCTGAGGTCCTCCACCTCGAATCCGTGCTCCTCCGCCAGCCGCGCCGCGATGAGCGAGCGGTGGCACGCCTCGGGATCGCGCTCCACGCACAGCAGGGCGGCGAGTGGTCCCGCTTGGAGCGAGCGTGCGAGCTCCTCGACGCCCACCCGCTCGAGGATCTCGTCCGTGTAGCGGCGCACGTACTCCGCGGCAAGCTCGCTCCGTGAGCGCTTGCCCTCGCCGCGCCGGGCGTCCTCGGCGTACTGGAGCCGGCGCAGCTCGGTCGTAGGCGCCAGCTCAGGGCGATGCTCGTACTCGACCTTCGCCTCGGCCAGCGCGGCTTGCAGCCGCTTCGAGTTGGCCCACGCGTACTCGGTCCCGCGGACCCCGCGGCGCTGACGGACGTCGATCACCCGCCCCACGCCAGCGGCTCGCAGGGCGTCGAGGAAGGACTCGGCGCTGAAGCCGTAGACCCCGACCGTGGTGAGACGGCCTCTCACTTCGCCTCAACCCACTGGTACCCCTGGGGGGTATAGTGGGGCGCATGGAAGCCGCTACGCAACATCACGACCACGAACTGCCCACCTCGGGTTCCGCGCTCACGTCCATGGCGCTCAGCGCCACGCTGCACTGCCTGACCGGCTGCGCGATCGGCGAGATCCTGGGAGTGATCATCGGCACCGCCCTCGGGCTGTCGAACGGGATCACGATCGCGCTGGCCATCGTGCTCGCTTTCATATTCGGATACTCCCTTACGAGCCTCCCCCTCCTGCGGGCCGGCTTTGCGCTGGCGGCGGTGATCCCCATCGCGCTGGCCTCGGACACTCTCAGCATCGCCACCATGGAGGTGGTCGACAACCTGATCCTGGTGTTCATCCCGGGCGCCATGGAGGCGGGCCTGGGCGACCTGCTGTTCTGGGGCAGCCTGTCGGTGGCACTGGTCATAGCCGGCGCGCTCGCGGTGCCGGTCAACCGCTACCTCATCGCGCGCGGCAAGGGCCACGCAGTGGTGCACGAGGCCGGCCACCACGGCGATTTCCCGACCGGGCTGGTGGCCGTCGTCGCCGCCGTCGCCGGGGTGTTCGGGACTATCGTCCTGCTGGCTGAGGCGCTCTGACCGACCCAATGCCCTGACCGGCGCGTCCCTCGACCGCGCCGAGGACGGCCGCCGGCGCGACCCCGAGTGGGTGGCCGAGCAGCGCGGGCACGACCGGGCACGGGCGCTGGTGGCGGGCGACGCCGGGGTGCTCATCGACGGCGAGCGGCTGGGCCGCGTGCCGCTCGCCGAGCTGGGCTCCGAGCCCTCCCTGCTGCTCGGCATCGACGAGGAGGGGCCGCTGTTCGCCGTCGACGAGGGGCCTCCGCGCGAGCCCGGCCGGCGCGCGGCCATGATCGGGGCGGGCGGCCGGCGCGGCGAGCCCGCGCCCGAGGCGCCTGATCGGGTGAACCTCCGTGAGGCCGTGCAGCTGCTCAGCCAGTCCGAGGGCGGCCTCGTCGCCTACCTCACCGCGCTGCTGAACTGGCACCGCGGCCACGGTCACTGCGCCAACTGCGGGGCGCC
>Ga0126307_10000763_pt1 | contig 21190 bp, 18 predicted proteins | sample Plot28_FD_89955 | JGI IMG/M metagenome (GOLD analysis project Ga0126307, IMG submission 89955) | Serpentine soil microbial communities from UC McLaughlin Reserve, CA, USA - Plot28 | ecosystem: Environmental > Terrestrial > Soil > Grasslands | place: USA: UC McLaughlin Reserve, Lake County... | reverse complement strand
CGTCGCCGACTCGAGCTGCGCGAAATCGAGGCCGTGGCGCAGTCGCGCCTCGCGGAGGCTCGTCCCGATCTCGAACATCGGGCGATTCTAGTCGTGGTCGGGCAGCCCGACCGCGCGCCGTTAGGCCGACAGGTGCTCCAGGAGGTAGTACACGCCGAGCGCGAGCGCCGCCGCCGCGGCGAGGTAGAGGCCGAGCCCGCCGAGGAAGCGCGCGAACGCCGCCGTCCGCCTCCCGCCGACCCGACCGATCGTCCGCTCGGTCCGCCGGCGGGCGCGCCCGGCGAGCCACAGCGCGAGGAGCCCGAGGAGGGCGGCAGGAGCGATCCCCCACCCCGCGTCGATCAGCTCGACGTCGCTGTAGCTCGCGACGGCGATCGCGGCGGGGATCGCGGCAACAGCGAGGAGGCCGACCAGCAGCGCGCCGAGGGCGCGCCAGTTCCTCGCGCTACTGCTTCTTGTAGGGACGTCCATCCGCGGCGGGCGGTATCGAGCGGCCGATCAGGCCGGCGACCGCGATGAGGGTGACGATGTACGGGAGCGTCGCGATCAGATTCGCCGACACGTCCGCCTCGCGCTGCAGCGGGATCGCCAGCGCGAAGCCGAACCCGAACAGCAGCGTGGCCGCAAAGGCAAGCCCTGGCCGCCATTTCCCGAAGATCACTGCGGCGAGCGCGATGAAGCCGCGGCCGCTCGTCATGTTCTCCGCGAAGCCGCCGACGAAGCCGAGCGAGAGAAAGGCACCGCCCAGCGCCGCGAGCATCCCCGAGACGACGACGGCGCTGTAGCGGATCCGGTAGACGGACAGTCCGACCGTCTCGGCTGCGCGCGGGTGCTCGCCGACCGAGCGCAGGCGCAGGCCGAGCGCCGTCCTGAACAGGAACACGTACGTCGCGACGACACTGACCAGCATCAGCCAGACGAGCAGGTTGAGGTTGCCGAAGACGTCGAACAGGAAGTCGCCGATCCCTGGGATGTCGTCGAGGAACGCAAGGTGGACGTTCGGCACGCGGTCGATCCCCCTCGGGATGCCGTCGGGGTAGATCGACGTGAAGAGGTAGCCCGTCGCGCCGAGCGCAAGCAGGTTGACCGCGAAACCGCTCACGATCTGGTCGGCGAGCAGGTGAATCGAGAAGAACGCGTGCACCAGGGCGAGCAGGCCGCCGAAGAGCATCCCGGCGAGCAGGCCGACGACCCAGTTGCCGCTCACCTCCGAGCCGCAGACGGCGAAGAACGCGCCAAAGAGCATCATCCCCTCGAGCCCGATGTTCACCACGCCCGAGCGCTCGGAGAAGATGCCGCCGAGCGCTGCGAACGCGAGCGGGGTCGCGAAGCGGAGCGTCGCGGCAAGCAGGCCCGCGGTGAGGATCGAGTCCAGCGTCTCGCCCTCGACGCCCTGCAGCCAGAGGCCGCCGGCGGCGCCGAGGACGCCCATGCCGATCGCCCACAGTCCCAGGCGCCGCTCGTCGCGTGCCACAGCTGCGATACCGGCTACCACGGCAAGGAAGCCGGCCGCGATCGGGAACGCGAGGTCGCGGACCGTCCACGGCGGCAGCGTCATCCATACCGCGAGAACCCCGAGCACGATTCCGGTGACGGCCGCGGCACGGGCCGCACGGATCGGCGCGGCGCGCTGGAAGAGACGGTCGCGCGTCTCTGCGATCACACCACGGGCTCCTGCGACGCAGTCGGCCGCGTGCGGAGGTACCGTCGCGCGTTCCAGACGTACACGATCAGCAGCTCGGCGCCGACGAAGAAGATCACGAGCGCCTGGATCATGGTTGAGAGATCCGACGCGAGCTCCGGATCGAACACCGCGGGATCGAGCTGCCGCGACGAGGTCCCGACCTGCAGGGCCGCGAAAAGCAGGGACGCGAGCACGATCCCGACAGCCTTGTTCCGCCCGAGGAGCGCGACCGCGATGCCCGTGAATCCGACCGCGCTCGCCGAGATCTCGCTCGTCTCGACGGAGAACTGGAAGCCGAGGACGTCGATGGCGCCGGCGACACCGGCGAAGGCGCCCGCGATCGCGAGGGCGAGGAAGTAGCTCCGCGCCACCGGGATGCCGCTGTAGCGCGCCGCCTCCGGGTTGAAGCCGACGGCTCGCACCTCGAAGCCAAGCGTCGTCCGGTTCAGGATCACGTGGTAGACGACGACGCCGACGAGCGCGATGAAGAGCCCCGCGTGGAGCGCCTGGATGTCGCCCCAGATCACCCAGAGCTTCGCCGAGTCGTCGATCACGGCCGACTGCGGCAGCGACGGGACCGCCTGGAGCGGCCCGCCCCGTTCGAAGAGGTAGACGCCCCCGTAGATCGCGATCCAGTTGAGCATGATCGTCGTGATCACCTCGTGCGCGCCGACCGTCGCCCTGAGGAGCCCCGCGATCCCACCCCAGATGCCTCCGGCCACGATCGCCGCCACGATCCCGAGCAGGATGTGCAGCGGGCGCGGCACGCCGTGAAGGTGCGTGCCGATCCAGAGCGCGGCGATGAAGCCGACCCAGTATTGGCCCTGGCCGCCGATGTTGAAGAGACCGCAGCGGAAGGCGAACGCGACCGCTACCGCAGTCAGCATCAGCGGCGTCGCGACGAGCAGTGTCTGCTGGAGGTCGCGTGCGGCCGCGCGACGCTCGTCGTCCGAGAGCCAGGGGAACACGTAGTTCAAGCCCGTCCCCTCGAAGATCGCCTTGTAGGCCGCGAGCGGGTTGTGGCCCGTGATCAGGACGACGAGGCCGCCGATCAGGAACGCAACCACGGTCGCGGCGACCGGGACGAGGAAGCCGCCGGCACGTTCGTAGAAGGCGGTCAGCGTGGACGACGTGGTCGGCGCTGCGGCCGGAGGCTGCTGCTCGGGCGGCTCCGACATCAGGCGGCGCGCTCCCGCGTCACGCCCGTCATCGCGAGCCCGAGCTCCTCGGCGGTGGCGTCGAGACCGTACTCGCCGACGATCTCGCCCTCGTAGATGACGAGGATGCGGTCGGCGAGCGCGAAGACCTCCTCGAGCTCGAGCGAGACGAGCAGGATCGCACGGCCCTCGTCGCGCTCCTCCACGAGGCGGCGATGGACGAACTCGATCGCGCCGACGTCGAGCCCGCGCGTCGGCTGCGCCGCAATCAGCACCTGTGGGTCGCGGTCGATCTCGCGCGCCACGACGACCTTCTGCTGGTTCCCGCCCGAGAGCGACGACGCGGGCGTCTCGGGGCCGCCGCCGCGAACGTCGAACTCGCGCAGCAGCCGCCGCGCCCGCTCGATCAGCCGCTGAGGGAAGAGCCAGCCGAACTTCGACGCGGGAGGTGTCCGGAAGTCGTGCAGAGCGAGGTTCTCCGCGAGGGTGAAGTCGAGCACGAGCCCGCGCAGATGGCGATCCTCGGGAATGTGAGCCTCGCCCGCGGCCAGTGTCTCGCGGACGCCCTTCGCAGTCACGTCGCGCCCCGCGATCTCGACCCGGCCGCTCGCCGGCCGGCGCAGCCCCGTGACCGCGTCGATCAGCTCGCTCTGGCCGTTGCCGTCGACACCGGCGAGCGCGACGATCTCGCCGGCGCGCACATCGAACGAGACGCCGCGTACGGCCTCGAGGCCACGGTCGTCGTAGACACTGAGGTCGGTGACGCTGAGCAGCGGGTCACCCGGCTCCGACGGCCTCTTGTCGACGCGGAGCAGCACCTCGCGGCCGACCATCATCCGCGCGAGCCCCTCCTCCGTCGCTCCCTCCTGTGCGATCGTGTCGATCTTCTTGCCGCGCCTCAGCACCGTGATCCGGTTGGAGATCTCGAGCACCTCGTCGAGCTTGTGGCTGATGAAGATGATCGAGAGCCCCTCGCGGCGGAGCACTGCCAGGATCTCGAACAGCTCCTTCGCCTCCTGCGGCGTGAGCACCGCCGTCGGCTCGTCCAGGATCAACACGTCGGCACTGCGGTAGAGCGCCTTCAGGATCTCGACGCGTTGCTGCTGGCCGACCGAGATGTTCGCGACGCGCGCATGCGGGTCGATCGCGAACTTGAACCGGCGCGCGAGATCGAGGACACGCTGCTCTGCGGCCTTCTCGTCGAAGAAGACACCGCCGTGCACCGGCTCGGCGGCGAGGACGATGTTCTCCGCCACCGTCATCACCGGGATCAGCATGAAGTGCTGATGAACCATCCCGATCCCCTGCGCGATCGCGTCGTGGGGAGAGCGGATGTCGACCCGGCGTCCTTTGACCCGGATCTCCCCCGCGTCCGGGCCGTACAGGCCGTAGAGCACGTTCATCAGCGTCGACTTCCCCGCGCCGTTCTCACCCAGGAGCGCGTGCACCTCGCCGCGCCCGAGGTCGAAGTCGACGGCGTCGTTCGCGACGACACCGCCCGGGAAACGCTTGCTGATCCCCCTGAGCTCGAGGATCGGGTCCTGAACCATGGCCGGGATCGTACGGGGGCGCCGCTCGGCGCCCCCGTACGACGTTCACCTAGGCCTTCTTGACCTCTTCGATCGTTGCGGGCGGATCGACGCCGCCGTTGGCGAGCTCCTCCTGCGCGGCATCGACGGCCGACTTCGCGTCCGCCGAAACCGTTCCGGTGTAGGGCGCGAGCAACGGGGCGTCGGGAAGCTGCTCGACGCCGTAGAAGTTGTTCGTGCCGCCCTTGAAGTCACCGTTCTGGAAGGTCTCGATGACCTCGAACACGGAGTTCGTGAGCGGCTTGAGCGCGCTCGTGATGACGCAATCGCCCTGCGCCGACTGGTCGGCGTCGACGCCGATCGCCATCTTCCCCTGCTCGCAAGCTGCGTCGATCGCGCCGAGACCGCAGTCACCCGCCACCTGGAAGACGATGTCCGAGCCGCGGGAGATCTGGTCGAGCGCGATCTCCTTGCACTTCGCCTGGTCGACGAACGTCTGCGAATACGCGTTCACGAACTTCACGGACGGATCGGTGTCGATGACGCCCTGCTGGAAGCCCGCGATCCAGTTGTCGACCGGCGGGATCTTCTCGCCGCCGACGGTCGAGACGCTCTTGCTCTTCGTCAGCTTCGCCGCGAGGACGCCCGCGAGGTAGCCGGCTTCCTCGGTCGGATACACCATCCCGAGGGCGTTTGGCTGCTCGCACGTCTTCGTCTCCGCACACGTTTCCCCGCCGTAGAAGTGATCGATCCCGGCGAAGCTCGTCTCCGGGAACTTCTGCGCGACCTCGATCGCCGGTCCCGCGAGCTTGTAGCCGATCGAGATGACGAGGTCGTGACCGTCCTCCGCGGCCGCAGTCAGGTTCGGCAGGTAGTCGTCGGCCGTCTTCGAGACGTAGACGCGTCCCTCGATGCCGAGCTCCTGCTTCGCCTGCTCGAAGCCCTTGATCGAGAACTCGTTGAAGCCGTGGTCGTTCACGCCTCCGGTGTCCGTGACCATGCCGACGCTGATCTTCTCGCCGCCGCCGCCGGTCTCCGTCGCAGTCGTCGCCGAAGCGCCTCCGTCGTCCTCGTCGTCGCCTCCACAGCCGGCCGCGAGGACCGAAAGGCTCAGTGCGGCGACGGCCACGATCAGCCACCGCCACACGTGGTGCTTGCTCAAGTGGATCCTCCTCGTTCGCCCGTTTGCCGCGACGATCCTAAAGGCCCACGAAAACCTGCGCGAGCGTTGGGGTGTTAAGCCGAGGGGATGCGGTCGAGGTCGCCTTCGCCGACGAGCACGCGGCGCGGTTTCGACCCCTCGTAGCCGCTGATGATGCCGCGGCGCTCCAGCATGTCGATCAGCCGGCCGGCGCGCGTATAGCCGACGCGCAGGCGCCGCTGCAGCAGCGACACGGACGCGGTCTGCGTCTGTACGACGATCTCGATCGCGCGATCGAGCAGCGGATCCTCGTCGGGGTCGAACTCGCCGTCCTCGGCGTCTTCCTCCCCCGGCTCGACGTCCGGCGCGACGAGCAGCGATTCGTCGAGCTCCTGCGCCCGCTGCGCGCGACACTGGTCGACGATCAGCGCGATCTCCTCCTCGCTGACGTACGCGCCCTGCAGCCGTTGCAGCCGCGACGTGCCGAGCGGCTTGAAGAGCATGTCGCCCTGGCCGAGCAGCGACTCCGCGCCCGACGCGTCGAGGATCACGCGCGAGTCCGTCTGCGACGAGACGGCGAAGGCGATACGGGACGGGACGTTCGCCTTGATCATCCCGGTGATCACGTCCACGGACGGCCGCTGTGTCGCCAGCACCAGGTGAATTCCCACGGCGCGCGACTTCTGCGCCAGCCGGATCACGGCGTCCTCCACATCCTGCGGCGAGATCATCATCAGGTCGGCGAGCTCGTCGATCACGACCAGCAGGTACGGCAGCGGCGCCTCGCCGCGCGAACGGAGAGCGCGGTTCGCCTCGGGGAGGCCGCGCGCACGCAGCAGCGACAGCTTCTCGTAGCGACGCTCCATCTCGGTGACGACGTTCGCGAGCGCCGCCGCGGCCTGTTTCGGCGACGACACGACCGGCGTCAGCAGGTGCGGGATCGACTCGTAGAAGCCGAGCTCGATCCGCTTCGGGTCGACGAGTATCATCCGCACGTCGTCGGGGGTCGCGCGTAGCAGGATCGATGTGATGATGTTGTTGATGCAGCCGGATTTGCCGGAGCCCGTGGTGCCGGCGATCAGGATGTGCGGCATGCGCGCCAGGTCCGTCCAGACGGCGTTCCCGGAGATGTCCTTCCCGAGCCAGACGCTGAGCGGCGAGGCCGTCTGCGGGAGCGCGTCGAAGATGTCGCCCAGCGCGACGTAGTTCGGCGAGAGGTTCGGTACCTCGACGCCGACGGCCTGCTTGCCCGGGATCGGCGCGAGGATGCGAATCTCGGTCGTCGCGAGCGCGTACGAGAGGTCGTCCTTCAGCGCGGCGACCTTCGAGACCTTCGTGCCCGGCGCGAGCTGCAGCTCGTAGCGCGTCACGCGAGGGCCCGAGATCCGGCCTACGAGCGACGCGTCGACGCCGAAGTTCGCGAGCGTCCCCACGAGTGTCTCCCCCACGCGCTCCGCGGCGCCGGAGTCGGACTTCGTGGTGCCGCTCGACTTTCGCAGGATGCCGCTGTCCGGCAGCGCGTACTCGGTTGCGTCAGTGACGGGCTCGAGGTCGAACAGCGTCGGCGGATCCTCGTCGAGCGGTTGCGGCTGAACGAGGAGCGGCGGCGGTTCGCCGCCGACGACGTCCGGAAACTCCCGCGTCGCGTCGACCGGCGGGTCGAGCTTCGCCGCGGCCGGCTGCGGCTTGGGCGCCGCGGGCGCGGGAGCCGGACGGCGCTTGGCGGCGGCGCGGCGAACGGCATGGCCGGAGCGGCGCACGAGCGCGCCCGCGGACGCACCGGTGAGGAGGAGGGCGCCCAGGACGAGCGCGAGGACGCCGACAATCGTCGCGCCGGGGCCGAGCAGCTTTCCGAGGCCGCCGCCGAACACGGTGCCGGCGAGGCCGCCGTGCGCCGAGCCGAGCATCGTCACGAGCCCGAGCCCCGTCAGGGCGAGGCCCGTCCGGAACGGCCGAACGTCGACGAGCGCGCTCTTCGCGACCATCAGCCCGCCGACGCCGATGCATGCGACGGGCAGGACGTACGCCGCGGCGCCGATGCCGTCCTGCACCCAGTCGGCGACGCGCCGGCCGACGATGCCGCCGTCCCAGCCGATGTAGAGCACGATCGCCAGGAAGAGGCCGAACGCGACGAGCCCGAGGCCCCACAGCTCGGGTGTGGCGTGGCTACGCGGGCGGGACGGCTTCTTCCGCCGCTTCACCCGCGACGGCGTTCTCGGTCTGAGGGTGCGCTTCTTCTTCCTGGTCGCCGCCACCCGACGCCCCTTCGCGGTTGCGACGCGCAGTCCTCCGTTCGCCGTCAGGCGAAGAGCTGCTCGAAGAGGCGGGGCTCGACGGCGCCGTCCGGCATCGCGAACTCGGGCGGCCAGTAGAGGATCAGCTCCTCGACGCCTGCCGCTTCGTACGCGGCGACGAACTCGTCGAATGCCTCACGCGAGCGGAACGGCGTCTCGTGAACGAACGAGTGCCCGATCAGCGCCGAGCGGAGGACGGTGCGGCCGCTGACGTCGCAGAGCTCGTCCAGGTCTGCGTTCCGGTCGGCCGTGAGCCGCCTGCCTTCCTCCGGGGCAAGCTGCCAGCCGACGTACGTGTTCCAGCGGTCGGCGTGGCGCGCCGCGATCCGGCGGACGGCGCGGCTGTTGCCGCCGATCGTCAGCGGTATGCGGCCGTGGACGGGACGCGGCCGCAGGTCCTCGCGGGCAATCAGATCGACGAGGCGCGCGACGAACCCTTCGAACCGCGCGGCGCGCGACTGCGCATCCCCGGACTCCGCCTGTGCGAGCGCCTGGTCGTACCCGGAACCGCCGGAGCCGACCGCCAGCTCGAGGCGCCCGTTCGAGAGGTGGTCGACCGACACCGCCGCCTTCACGAGGCTCGCGGGGTTGTGGAACGTCATCGGCGACACGAGCGTCCCGATCCGCACACGCTCGGTTGCGTGCGCGAGCATCGTGAGACACGTCCAGCCGTCGAACCACTGCTGCTCGCGCCGGTACGGATTCGCGAGGTGATCGGCGACCCAGATGGACTCGATCCGCGCCAGCGCGTCGAGCTTGCGCCAGGTCTCGACGAGCTCGCGCCACGGCGCGTTCGGAAGCGTGAGGACGCCGAAATTCAAGCGGCGAGCGCGCGGAGGTCTTCGAGCCCGCGGCCGTACAGGTTCTCCCGCAGGTCGAACAGCCCCGCCCACAGCGACGGCGGGTCGGGCGCGGTGCGCAGCCGGACGGACGCCGTCAGCCCCTCGAGCGCCCGCACCAGGACGGCGAGCTCGAGGTAGACCTGGGCAACGCGGTCAGGGGACGCGATTACGCCGGCGCGGCTGAGGACCGGCCCCCACTCCACGAGCTCGCCCGCTCCGGGCTCCCCGTACCACGACCGTGCCTCCATCCGCTCGGGCCGGAGCTCCACGAGGTACTGCGCGAGCGGGTCCTCGAGACCCGCGAGCGCCGTTTCGACGCGGTCCGCCGCCCGCCGCAGCGCCGCCTCGCGCGCGCCCGGGGTGCACGGCTGCGCATCGCCGCGCGCCCACCGTTCGAGCAGCCGGCAGAAGGCGAGAGCGGCGGCCTCGCTGGCGCGAAGCTGGCGGATGAGGCGCGTCGCCGACCCGAGGTCGGCCGCGTTCTCGGCGAGCACTTCGGCCCATCCCGGCCGCGCAGAGACGGTGCTCACGCGTTACACCTCGACGACGACGGGCAGGATCATCGGCCGTCGCCGGGTCCTGTCGTAGATGAGCTGTCCGACCGAGTCGTGCAGGTGCTCCTGGAGGAGCTTGATCTCGAGGACATCGCCGTCCAGCAGCTCGCGCAGCACGCGCCCGGCCTCGTCCCGCGTCTCCTCGATCAGCTCGTCGGCGCCCGTGAAGCCGCGGGCGATCAGCTCCGGCCGCGCGATCGCGCCACCGTCGCGTTTCGCGAGGGTCGCGACGATGATCAGGACGCCGTCCTCCGAGAGGTGACGCCGGTCGCGGAGCGCGACGTCCTTCACGTCACCCACGCCCAGACCGTCGACGAACGTCACGCCGGCCTCCACCTCGTCGACGATGCGAACGCTCCCGTTTTCGACCTCGACGACGGAGCCGTTCTCGGCCAGCACGATCCCCGACGCGGGAACGCCCGCGTCGCGTGCGAGCTCGGCGTGCGCCGCGAGCATCCGGAATTCGCCGTGGACGGGCATGACCGCGCGCGGCCGCAGCAGCGCGAGAATCGTCCGCAGCTCCTCCTTGTTGCCGTGCCCGGAAACGTGGACGGGCGCGATCTCCTGGTGCAGAACCTCTGCGCCGGCGCGTGCGAGCCGGTTGATCGCGTCGTGGACGCGCAGCTCGTTCCCGGGCACCGGCTTCGCGGAGATGACGACGGTGTCGCCGCGCTCGACGGTCAGCGCCGGGTGATCGCCGTACGCAATCCGCGTCAGCGCCGACAGCGGCTCGCCCTGGGAGCCGGTGCAGAGGATGAGCTGCTCGCCGGGCGGAAGCTCCCCCAGCGCGTCGGGCTTGACGAGCACGTCCTCCGGCACGTTCATGTAGCCGAGGTTGCGCGCGATGTTCGCGTTCTTGCGCATCGAGCGGCCGATGATGCAGACCTTGCGGCCGAGGTCGATGCCGACGTCGACGGCCTGCTGCATGCGGTGCACGTTCGACGCGAACGACGACACGACGATCCGCCCGCTCCGGAGCGGGAAGATCTGCCGGAACGCCTCGCCGACGACGCGCTCGGACTCCGTCACGCCCGGCCGCTCGGCGTTCGTCGAGTCTCCGAGCAGCAGGTCGACGCCTTCGTTTCCGAGTTCGGCGAGACGGCCGACGTCGGTCTTCATCCCGTCGACCGGCGTGTGATCGAGCTTGTAGTCGCCCGTGTGGACGAACAGCTTGCCGTCCGTCCGGATCGCCAGCGCAACTGCGTCGGGGATCGAGTGCGCCATCCGCACGGGCTCGACCTCGAACGCGCCGATCCGGTGGCGCTTGCCGACGTCCAGCTCGCGCAGCTCGGCGGACCGGAGCAGGCCGTGCTCGTCGAGCTTCGACTTGATCAGCCCGAGCGTCAGCCGCGTCGCCCACACCTCCTGGACACGCACCTGCCGAAGCAGGTACGGCAACGAGCCGACGTGATCCTCGTGCCCGTGCGTGAGGACGACCGCCTGCACCCCGCCCGCGCGGTCGGCGAGGTAGCTCATCTCCGGGAGGACGAGGTCGACGCCGAGGTGCTCGTCGCGCGGGAACGCAAGCCCGGCGTCGACGACGATCGCATCGCCGCCGGACTCGTACACGGTCATGTTCTTGCCGACCTCGCCGAGGCCGCCGAGTGGGATGATCCGTACCGACATCTTCTGTTGAGTCTAGGCGCCGGGGCTGCTGTCTCGTCCTATGGCAGCAGCCGGTTGCGGTCGCGCGGGAACAGCGTTGTCTCGCGAACGTTGCCCGCGCCGACGACCTGCGCCACGAAACGCTCGAGCCCGAGCGCGAAACCCCCGTGCGGCGGCATCCCCCAGCGGAACGCGTCGAGGTAGCCGTCGAACGGCGCCTCGTCGAGCCCGCGCGCCGCGAGCGCGGCCCGGTAGTCCTCGAACCGGTGCAGGCGCTGCCCGCCGGTGACGATCTCCAGACCGCGGTAGAGCACGTCGAAGCCGCGCGACCACTCCGGCCGGTCCGGGTCGGGATGCGTGTAGAACGGGCGCTTCGCCGTCGGGAATCCTTCGACGAAGACGAGCTCGCCGTGATCGGCGCAAATCCGGCGCTCGTCGCCCGGCGCGAGATCCGGCTCCTCGTCGGTGCGCACGTCCTCGAAACGCACGATCGCCGCGTCGCGAGGCGGCGTCTCCCCCACCGCCTCGAGCATCGCGCAGACGACCTCGCGAGCCACCTCGATCACGTCGCGATGGTCGCGGATGAAGCCGAGTTCGAGGTCGAGCGAGACGTACTCGGCAAGGTGCCGCCCCGTCTCGTGTGGCTCCGCGCGGAAGACGGGACCGACCTCGTACACGCGCTCGAAGACGCCCACCATCGCCTGCTTGTAGAACTGCGGGCTCTGCGCCAGGAACGCCTCACGACCGAAGTAGTCGACTCGGAAGAGGTTTGCGCCACCCTCGGTGGCGGCGGCGACGATCTTCGGCGTCTGGATCTCGGTGAACCCGCGCGCATCGAGCGTGGTCCGGAACGCGGCGACGGCACGGGCGGCGAGGCGGAAGCGCTCGCGCACCGCCGGGTGCCGCAGCGCGACCGCAGCAGCGTCGAGCCGCGTCGGCAGCGACTCCCGCGGTTCCGGCCGGTGCAGCTCGATGGGCGGATGTTCCGCCGGCTCCGCGAGCACGCGCACGGCCGGCTCGTGTACCTCCACTCCACCCGGCGCCTGCTCGCTCGCGACCGCGTGGCCTTCGATCTCGAGCACCGTCTCCGGCCGCAGGTCGAGCGGCTCGTCGACGACGACCTGCGCCAGCCCCGCCCGATCGCGGAGGACGAGGAACGACACGCGCGCGAGCTTGCGCTGGCGGTGCAGCCAACCCTGTAGGCGCACCGGCTCGCCCGCGTGCGCCGCGAGCTCCGTCGTGAGAATCCGTTTCATCAGAGGCACCTCCCTTCGACACATCGCCTGGGGGTGCGGGCGGGAGGCGCTCCCGCGGTGCCACCGCACTTCGCCGTGTAACACACCTGTCACCCGGCCTCGTTGGCGGCCCGTCTCGTGGGCCCGACGCAGGCTCGGGAGGCGTCACTCTCCGTCGTCGCCTGAGGCGGAGAAGGCTAGCTCAGGCGGGAACGAGCGCGCCGAGGCGCTCCAGGCAGCCGCGCACCTGCGCGACCTCGTCCTCGTTCGCCTCGACGAGCGGCAGGCGCAGCCCGCCGACACGGTGGCCGAGCAGGTTCAGCGCGGCCTTGATCGCGATCGGGTTCGTCTGCACCTTCAAGAGCTCGTACGCGGGCGCGAGCTGCTCGTCGAGCTCGTGCGCGCGGTCGACGTCGCCCGAGCGGTAGGCGCTCACCAGCTCCTTGACCTGCGGACCGGCGACGTGCGTGTGGACGCAGATCCCGCCGATCCCGCCGAGCTCGAGGAACGGGAAGATCAGGTTGTCGTCGCCCGCGTACAGGTCGAGGCCGAAGTCGGGAATCTGCTGCGCCTGCTCGAGGTCGGGGTTCGCCTGCTTGACCGCGCGCACCGCCGGGATCTCCGCGAGCTGCTCGATCGTCTCCGGCTCGATGTTCCGCACGACGCGGGACGGGATGTTGTAGACGACAATGGGCGCGTTGGTCGCGTCCGCGATCGTCTCGAAGTGGCGCACGATCGCGCGCTGTGGCGGCAGGTTGTAGTACGGGGTGACGACGAGCAAGGCGTCGACCCCGAGCGCGTGCGCTCGCTTCGCAAGGTGCACCGAGTGAGCCGTGTCGTACGTGCCGACGCCTGCGACGACCGTCGCGCGGCCGGCAAGCGCCTCCACCGCGGCCGCCCAGAGCTGTTCCTTCTCGTCGTCCGAGAGCGTCGGCGCCTCGCCCGTCGTCCCGGTGACGACGAGCCCGTCGGAGCCGTGATCGACCAGGTGAAGCGCGAGCTCCCGGAACGCGTCGAGGTCGACCCTGCCGTCGCGGTCGAACGGCGTCGCGATCGCGGTCAGGACCTCGCCGAGCATCCGGGGAGTCTACGCCACCGCCTGCACGTTCTCCTCCAGGTGCTCAATCGACGACGTGCCTCGGATCGGGCGGTGCATGCCGCCCCTTCGTGGCGATCACGACGTCGTCGGGGTATGGGTGGAGCGCGTCTGCGATCAGCTGCTCGCTGATCCGGCCCCATAGGAGTACGCCGTGTCGATCCAGGTTGTAACCGAGCTCGACGGCGCGCCTGATCAGCCGGAGGCGAGCGCTCGCGATCCACCGGCTCGCCGAACCGGCGATCGCGGCCGAGCACGCGCATCGCGCCGAAGCCGAGCCGGTTGACGACGAGTTTCACCGCCGGTCGCGAACGTCATTCGGGATCGTTCCCGCCGCGGCGGCTTAGCCGAGGTCTTTGCCCATGATCAGGAACGGGCGGCCCGAGCCGAAATCGAGGTACGGCACGATCACCTCCCAGCCGCGACCCTCGTAGAGCGCGATCGCGGGCTCGTTGTCCGTCTGTGTCGACAGCACGGCCGTGGGCGCGTCGACCACCTCGAAGACGGCGTCGTGGAGCGCGCCGCCGATCCCTCGCCGGCGTAGCCCCGGGCGCACGTGGAGCTCCGTGAACTCGAAGTGCCCTGCAGGAAGCCACCGGGCGGTCCCGCGGCGCCCGAGCGCGTTCGCGACGCGGTCGTGCCACCACTGGCCCGTCGCTCCGTAGTAGCCGTAGACGAACCCGGCCAACCGATCGCGCTCGCCGAAAGCGCCGAGGAACCGGAAGCCGTCGCGGGAAGCGTGCCGGGGCAGGATCTCGTCGATCCGGTCGCGCGACGCCTCGGGCCAGATCGGCGCCAGCTCTGCGCGCCGCTGCAGCACCTCGCGTGGCGTCAACTCGCGGATCGTGACGTCGGTGGCGTGCACGTCAGAGGAGCGTCTCCAGCCCGACGGTCAGGCCCGGCGGCAGCGTCGGCAGCTTCTCGAGCGCGAGCAGCACCCCTGGCACGTACGCGTCGCGCGCAAACGCGTCGTGGCGGATCGTGAGGAGCTGGCCGTAGCCGCCGAACAGCACCTCCTGGTGGGCGACGAGCCCGGGCAGCCGGATCGAGTGGATCGGGACGTCGCCGTCGATAAGCGCCGCAGTGGCCCGAGCCGTACCCGAGGGCGCGTCGAGCTTCGCCTCGTTGTGCGCCTCGACGATCTCGACGCGCGGCAGGTAGCGCGCGGCTTCGGAGGCGAGCCGCATCATCAGCACGGCGCCGATTGCGAAATTCGGCGCGAAGAACACGGGCACGCCCGCCTCCTTCGCGCGCTTGTCGACCGGCTCCAGGTCGGCTCCCGTCGTCCCGACCACGCACGGAATGCGCGCGTCGAGCGCACGGAGCACGTTCGGGACGACGGCCTCGGGCGCGGTGAAGTCGACCGCGGCTTCCGCCGAGTCGAGCTCGACCAGCTCGTGACCCGCCGCCTCGAGCGCCGGCGCGAGCACCCGGCCGACCTTGCCGCCGGCTCCGAACAGCGTGACGTTCAACTACGCGACCGCGAGCGTCAGCGCGGGGTTCACCAGCTCCACTGCGGCACGAAACCGCTCCTCCTCCGGGCCGATTCCAGCCGCGGAGAGGCGCTCCGGCGCGAGCAGCACGCTCGCCAGCTCTGAGAGCTCGTCGGGCTCGACCGCGTCGATCTCCGCGATCACGCGGTCGATCGACTGCAGCTCGGTATCGGTCACGAGCGACTTGCCGAGCCGGCTCATCCGGTTCGCGGTCGACTCCATCGAGAGGACGATCCGACCCTTCAGGTTCTCCTTCGCGCGCTCGAGCTCGTTCGCGCGCAGTCGCCCCGCAGCGATTTCTCCCAGCTCGTGAACGGCAATCTCGAGGCACGCGTTGAGGTTGTCCTCGCGCGTTCCGACGTAGAAGCCGACGAGGCCCGTGTCGCTGTACTGCGAGGCGAACGAGTAGACGGCGTAGGCCATCCCGCGCTTCTCCCGGATCTCCTGGAACAGGCGTGAGGACGCCGAACCACCGAGGACGGAATCGAGCAGGCTGGCGGCGAAGCGCCGCCGATCGGCGCGGCCGATCCCCGTCGCTCCGATGCACACGTGGTACTGCTCGGTGTCCTTGCGCTGGAAGCGCACGCCGGGCGGCGGCGCCGCGACGAGCGGCCGGCGCACGCGAACGCCCTTCGCCGGTGCGGCCTCCGTCCGCTGCGCCCGCTCGAGGAGCCGTACGACCTCCTCGTGCTGGAGGTTCCCGGCCGCCGCGACGACGACGTTCCCGCCGATGTACATCGAGCGGTGGTACGCGGCGAGCGCGCGGCGCGAGACGCCCGAGATGACCTCACGCGTTCCGATCACGGGCCGACCGAGCGGATGCGGCCCGAAGACGGCCTCCGAGAAGAGGTCGTGGACGAGCTCCTGCGGGGTGTCCTCGTACATCGCGATCTCCTCGAGCACGACCTCCCGCTCGGAGTCGATGTCGGCGAACGTCGGCGCGAAGACCATGTCGGTCATCACGGCGACCGCCGTCTCGAGGTGCGCGTCCGGAACGCGCGCGTAGACGACGGTGTGCTCGCGCGACGTCGCCGCGTTCAGCTCGCCGCCGAGGCCGTCGAAGATCTCGGCGATCTCGGTCGCCGAGTAGCCGGCCGACCCCTTGAAGAGCAGGTGCTCGATGAAGTGCGAGACGCCCGCGCGCTCCTCCTTCTCGTCGCGCGCGCCCGCGCCGATCCAGTAGCCGAGCGCAACCGAGCGGACGCTCGCCACGCGCTCGGTGATCACGCGCTCGCCCGAATCGAGCTCGGAGATCGTGTACTTCTGCACGGCGCCATCGTAGGTGATCGAATCCGCCGTCCCGCCCTGGAGGGAACTTGCAATTCGGGCGCTTACGCGTTTAGTGTCGTCACGAGGGTCCGGGCGGCTGGGATCGCGTCGCGTGCGCGTATCTGCTGCGTCCGGCGGACACGGAGGTGGAAATGGGAAGCAACGAAGGGTCCGGGGGGACGACTCGCGGCAGCGCGCTGAAGCGGTTCGCGCTGCTCGCCGGCGGCGCGGCGGGCCTCGGCGCCGTCGGCGGGAAGATGCTCGGGCAGCACGCCGCGGTTCCCGCAGCGGTGCCCGGGGCCGCCGACCGCAAGACGAAGACGGTCATGCTCCACGGGCGCAACTGGCGCCACACGGTGCATGACGTCGAGCCCGGCCGGATGCCGGCCGCAACCGCGGCGCGCACGCCCGCAGGGAACATCGTCGACGGCCGTGGCCGGGAGCTCGGGACGTTTCGCGCGGCGAACCTGCTCGGCACGGGCAGCGCGCTCCAGCTCCAGACGTTCGACCTTTTCGACGGCACGATCCTCGGGATCGGCTCCGCCGGAATCCACGAGAACCCGTTCGCGATCGTCGGCGGCACGGGCCGCTACGTCGGCGTGAGCGGCACGTACGTGGCGAAGCAGTCCCCACGTGAGCTCGGCGGGGACGGCACGGCCGAGTTCACGCTGACCTTGACCGCCTAGGAGGAGGGTGATGGGACTAGTCGACTACTTTCTGAAGATCGAAGGGATCGACGGCGAGAGCGCCGACAAGACGTACGCCAACTGGATCGAGATCTCGTCGTTCAGCTGGGGCGCGACGCAAAGCGCTACGACCGGCGGAACCGGCGGCGGGGCCGGCGCCGGCAAGGTGAGCATGCAGGACTTCCATTTCGTGATGAACTTCCAGAAGGCGTCGCCGCTGCTCTTCAAGTCCTGCGCGACGGGCGAGCACATCAAGACGGGGATCCTGGTCGGGCGGAACAACCGGACGGGCCAGGAGGACTTCCTCAAGATCACCTTGTCCGACCTCCTGGTGAGCTCGTACCAGGCCGGCGGCTCCTCCGACATCATCCCGACCGACCAGGTCTCGCTCAACTTCTCGAAGATCGAGATCGGCGGCGTTTGGTTCGACGGCACCACGAACACCGTCGGCTAGCAAGGCTCGGAAGCTGGAGAGGCGCTACGGTGCCTCTCCGGCTGCCCCTTTGACCGTCCTCGTTTCGACTCCGATCGCGGACCGCGAAGCCGTGACCCGGCTGCGCGCGTTCCTCGCGGCGCACTCGTTCGCCGCCGACGGCGTCCGCGGCCTGCTGAAGGCGGGAGACGACCTGCTCGCGGACCGCTTCGAGCTGGCAGTTCATCTCGCCGGCTGGCGGAGCACCGGACGCCCCTCGCCACGCTCGTGGAGATCCTCGTCCTCGGCGTCCCGGTTCGACGCTCCGAGGCCGACGAGCAGCTCGGCGCGGATGGCCTGGCACTGATGGAGCAACTTGGCCTCGTCGAGATCGCAGAGGAGGTCAACGCCCGGATTCGCCTCGTTCCACACGACGACCTGCTGATCGCCTCGGATTTCCCCGCCGGTCGCACACATGATCACGTCGCCGGAGTGCACCGCCCATCCGCGACGCTGGCGCATCTGACGGTGCACCGGCCGGTGCGGCGTGCGCTCGACATCGGGACCGGAAACGGGATCCAGGCGATCCTGCTCGCGCCCCACGCCGAGCACGTCGTCGCGACCGACGTCAACGAGCGGGCGCTCGCGTTCGCGGAGTTCAACGCGATGCTGAACGGCGTCGAAAACATCGAGTTCCGCGCCGGCAGCTTCCTCGAGCCCGTACAGGCAGAACACTTCGACCTCGTAGTCGCCAACCCGCCTTACGTCATCTCGCCCGAGACCGCATACGTGTTCCGCGACAGCGGCCTCGGCCGCGACCGCGTCTCCGAACAGCTCATCCGGGCGCTCCCGGACGTTCTCGAGGAGGGGGCCTTCGCCACGGTGATGGTCAGCTGGATCGACGCAGGCGAGGACCCACCGCGGCCGGCGACCTGGCTCGCGGGGTCCGGCTGCGACGCGTTCATCCTGCACAGCCGCACCGAGGAAGCGCTCGCGAGCGCGGCCGCCTGGAACCGCGACGCCGCCAGCGCCGACGCATACCGCGACCGGCTCGAACGCTGGGCCGACTACTACCGCCGCGAAGGCATCGAAGCGATCGGCTACGGCGCGATCGTCCTCCGGCGGCGGACCGCTGCGAACTGGGTCCGTGCGCTGCAGCTCCCTGCGGAGCAGTTGTCGGCCGCGCACGACCACGTCGCACGGCTCTTCGCGGCCCAGGACTTCCTCTCAGAGACGCCCGACCTCCTCGAGCACGCCTTCCGCTTCGCTGCCGGCGTCGGCCTCGAGCAGGCGCTCGATCCGCGGGCCGAAGCCGCTTGGGCGATTCGGGAGACGACGCTCGTCGCTTCGGAAGGGCTCGGGTTCCGTGTCGGGCTCGACCCGAACACTGCGCGCATCGTCACCGCGATCCGGCCGGACCGACCGCTACGTGACGTCATCGCCGGCGTGGCAGCCGAGATCGACACGGATCCCGGCGCCGTGGGCCCGGCCGGCGCGGAGCTCGTCCGCCGCCTGCTCGAGCTCGGCCTCGTGGCGCCCGCGTAGGCCGCTTCAGCGCGACGCGGACGAACCGGGCGCTCGGGCCCCCGGCTCGTCCGCCGATTTACGCTCGCTGGAGCCGCGTGCCGCTCTAGCTGCGGTCGCGGTCGCGGCCACCGTGCCGGTCGCCGCCGCGCCCACCGCGTCCCCCGCGGCGGTCGCCTTCGCGGCCGCGCGGCCGATCCTCGCGCTCCTCGCGCGGGGGCGCGTTCTTGGCGCGCTCGATCAGCTCCTCAGGAGAGACGACAGCGCCGTTCTCGTGCTTGGCGATCAGCTTCAGGCCGATGCGCCCGCGGTCCTTGTCGACCTCCTGGACGACCACGTCGAGCACGTCGCCGCGCGTGATCACGTCCTCGATGTGGCCGACGCGCCCGGGGCCGACGTTCGACACGTGGAGCAGGCCGTCCGTCCCCTTCTTGAGCTCGACGAACGCGCCGAACTGCGTCGTCTTCACGACCCGCGCCCCGCGGTATTCGTCCCCGACCTCCGGCTCCTTGGTCAGGCCCTGAATCGCCGCGATCGTCGCGTCCGCCTTGAGCCCGTCGGTGGCGTAGATGAGGATCGTCCCGTCCTCCTCGATGTCGATCTGTACCTCGTTCTCGCCCTCGAGCGAGCGGATCGTCTCGCCGCCCTTGCCGATCACCATGCCGATGAACTCGGGGTTGATCTTGATCGTCGAGATCCGCGGCGCGTGCGTCGAGAGCTCCTCGCGCGACTCCGGGATCACCTCAAGCATCTTGTCGAGGATGAACTCGCGGGCCCGCTTCGCCTGCTCGAGCGCGTTCTGCATGATCTCCGAGGTGACGCCGGTGATCTTGATGTCCATCTGGAGCGCCGTGATGCCGTCGCGCGTTCCTGCGACCTTGAAGTCCATGTCCCCCAGGTGGTCCTCGGCGCCCTGGATGTCGGTGAGGATGACGTAGTCGTCGCCCTCCTTCACGAGGCCCATGGCGATGCCCGACACCGGCGCCTTGATCGGCACCCCGGCATCCATCAGCGCCATCGTCGAGCCGCACACCGAGCCCATCGACGACGAGCCGTTCGACTCGAGCGTCTCCGACACGAGGCGGATCGTGTACGGGAAAGTGTCTGTCCCCGGGATCATCGCCTCGAGCGCCCGCTGGGCGAGCGCGCCGTGGCCGATGTCGCGCCGCTTCGGCCCGCGCATGAACCCGGTCTCGCCGACCGAGTAGGGCGGGAAGTTGTAGTGGTGCATGTACCGGCGCTCGGACTCGAGCGAGAGGTCGTCGATCCGCTGCCCCTCCTTCGCGGTACCGAGCGTGAGCGACGTGAGGATCTGCGTCTGGCCGCGGGTGAAGAGCCCGGAGCCGTGCGCGCGCGGGTTGACGCCCACCTCGACCGAGATGGGACGGATGTCCTCGGAGCCGCGGCCGTCGGGGCGCCGCTTGTCGACCGCGATCTTCTTGCGGACGAGATCCTTGTAGATCGCTTCGGCGGCACGCTTCACGTGCTGCTTCGTGATCGAGTCCTTCACCTGCGGCCCTTCGGCGCCCTCGGGAAGCGGGGGGCCGACCGGGAACGGGAGCTCGACGCCCTCGATGATCCGGTCGAAGAGCAGCGCCCGCTTCGCCGACTTCAGCTCCTTCGAGTCCTGCTCGGCCTCGGTCAGTGCGCGCAGGTCGTTCTCGAAGCGCTCGCGAACAGGCGCCTCGACGGCCGCAAGGCGCGCCTTGTCGAGGAGCATCTGCAGCGAGGCGCGCACCTGCACCTGCCGCACGATGTCCTCCTCGGTCGACTCCATCGAGAGCGGCGGGGCCAACTCGTCCATCAGCTCCTCGACGACGGTGCCCGCTTCGCGGAGACCGTCGCTCGCGATGCGGTCGCGGAGCCGCTGCCCGTGCTCGCTGTCGATCTCGTCGCTGACCGACGCGTCGACCCACTTCGGCTTGCCCGTCTGCGCGCGCAACTCCTCCTGCGCCTCGCACAGCTTCACGATCTCGCGGTGCGCGAGGTCGAGCGCCTCGAGAATCTTTTCCTCCGGGATCTCGTTCGCACCGGCCTCGACCATCGTCAGGGCCTCGCGAGTGCCGACGACGATCAGGTCGAGGTCGCTGTTCTCCTCGGACTCCTGAAGAGTCGGGTTGATCGTCAGCTCACCGTCGACCAGCGTGACGCGGACGGCGCCGACGGGTCCCATGAACGGCAGGGGCGAGATCATCAGCGCAGCCGAGGCGCCGTTCATGCACAGGATGTCGTGCGGCGTGATCATGTCGGCGCTGAGCACGGTGCAGATGACCTGCACCTCGTTGCGAAAGCCCTTCGGCCACAGCGGCCGGATCGGCCGGTCGATCATTCGCGCGGTCAAGATCGCGCGCTCCGTCGGCCTGCCCTCGCGCTTGAAGAAGCCGCCCGGAATCTTGCCGGCGGCGTACATCCGCTCCTCGACGTCGACCGTGAGCGGGAAGAAGTCGGCGCCTTCGCGCGCCTCCATCCGCCCCTGCGCCGTCGCGAGCACCATCGTGTCGCCCGACCGAACGACGACTGCGCCGTCGGCCTGCTTCGCGAGCTTGCCCGTCTCGAACGTCATCTCGCGCCCGCCGATCTCGACCGAGACCAGTGCGTGGCGCTCAGTGGCGATTGCCATCTGTCTCCTCCAGTTCTTCGCGAGGATGGAGGTTTGAGCCAGCGCCTCG
>Ga0126307_10000761_pt1 | contig 21197 bp, 24 predicted proteins | sample Plot28_FD_89955 | JGI IMG/M metagenome (GOLD analysis project Ga0126307, IMG submission 89955) | Serpentine soil microbial communities from UC McLaughlin Reserve, CA, USA - Plot28 | ecosystem: Environmental > Terrestrial > Soil > Grasslands | place: USA: UC McLaughlin Reserve, Lake County... | reverse complement strand
GCTACGCCGCTTCGCGTCCGGCGAAGTAGGCGCCGCCGCCGAGCGCCCGGTCGTAGCCCGACCAGCGCGACCCGTCGGGCAGCTCCTTCTCCAGCCGGTCGAACGAGCCGAGCCGGCCGCCGAGGTTGTCGATCATGTGCACGAGCGTCGCCTCGCGCGTACAGGGGACGACCGGCGAGCCGTGCTCGAGCGCGCCGTGGTGGCTGAGGATGATGTGCAGCACCGCGGCCGCGAGCTCGTCCGGGAAGCCGGGCAGCTGCTCGATCAGGCGGCGCACGCGGAAGTAGCCCAGCGGGATCTCGCCCTGCAGCTTGCCGGCGTCGGTCATGTCGATCGCGAGCGGGTCGGCCGTATATGCGTCGAGCTTGCCGATGTCGTGCAGCAGCGCGCCGGTGACGGCGACGTCGCGGTCGATCCCGGGGAAGTTTGCGGCGATCGCGGAGACGGACTGGGCGACCGTCAGCGAGTGCTCCAGCAGCCCGTGGCGGTAGGCCTGGTGGAAGCGCTTCGCCGCCGGCGCGTCGCGGAAGCGCCGCCAGGTCTCCGCGCCGGGCCCGAGCACGGCGTCGAGCAGCGCGCGCAGGTGCCCGTTCTGGACGGTCCCGATGAGATCGCGCAGGTCGGCCTCCATCTGCGCGGGCCCGCGCGGCGGGCCGTCGAGCAGGGCCGCGTAGTCGACCTCGTCGGCGCGTGCCGCGCGCAGCGACCGGATCGCGATTTGCGGCCCGTAGCGCGGGTGGACGGAGTAGCGCCCCGCGACCCGCACCGCCGCGCCGCTCTCGCACGCGGCCGAGAGATCGGCGACTCCGTCCCAGACGACCGCCGAGACGGAACCGGAGCGGTCTCCGAGCGTCAGCCGCAGGAACTCACCGCCATCGCGCTTGGTGCGCAGCTCGCGCGCGCGCACGAGCAGGACGCAGTCGACCTCCTGTCCGTCGGTGAGCTGGCGCACGACCATGGGTCGAAACGTAGATCCGCCATCGGACGGGATGCCGCCGCGGCGCGACGAGTGTCGCCTCGTGCTCCGCTGGGCCGCATCAGGCGACACTCGTCGCGATAGCGTGCAGCGTGTGGACCGGACCGCGCTGATCACGGGCGGTACAGGCGCGCTCGGGCGCGCCGTCGTGGCGGCGTTCGTCGCCGACGGCTGGCACGTCGTCGTGCTCGACATGCGCCCGGCGGAGCTCGAGGGCGCCGAGGTGGTGGAGGCCGACCTCGGCGATCCCGAGCGCGTTGCGCGCGCGGTCGCCGCCGCGACCGCGGCGCCCGGCGCGCCGCTGCGGGCGGTTGTCAACCTGGTCGGCGGGTTCGCCGCCGGCCAGCCGGTCGCCGGCACCCCGGTGGAGGTGTTCGAGGCGCAGTTCGCGCTCAACCTGCGCCCGACCTACCTCGTCACCCAGGCCGCGCTGCCGGCGCTCGTCGCCGCGGGCGGCGGCGCGATCGTGTGCGTGTCGTCGCGCTCGGCGCTGTTCCCGTTCGCCGGCGCCGCAGGCTATTGCGCGTCGAAGGCCGCGGTGATCACGTTCGCGCAGGTCGTCGCGCGCGAGCACGCCGCGGACGGCGTGCGCTGCAACGTGGTCGCGCCGCAGATGATCGACACGCCCGCCAACCGCGCCGAGCTGCCGCCCGCGCAGCACGACAAGCTGACGCCGCCGGCGCAGATCGCCGCCGTGATCCGGTTCCTCTGCAGCGAAAAGTCGGCGCCGACGACGGGCGCGACGATCCCGGTCTACGGCGGCCCCTGATCAGCCGCCGTAGAAGCGGATCGCCTTGTCGGCGAGCGCGCGCGTGCGGCGCTCGTTGCCCACCGCGTTGAACGCGACTGCGACACCCGGTATCAGCCGGCCGGTGAGCCGGCGCGCCGAGTGGACCCCGAGCAGCTTGGCCAGCCGCAGCGCGAGCGCCTCGTCACGCTGCAGCCGCGAGCCGACGTAGGCCTGCACGACCGTCGTGCCGACCCCGTCGAGCGCCCGCCGCGCCGTCGGCGGGTCGGGGTAGAAGTCGTACAGCACGAGCAGCTCCGCCGGGCGCATCCGGTCGTGGGGGTCATAGCCGTAGGCTGCGGCGACGTAGAAAACGAGCCGCGCCTGGATCCACGCGAGGCCGACGAGGTCGGGCACGACCGTGACGATCCCGCCGACGCCGGTCGCGGCGCCCTCGAAGCGCGCCAGCGTCGCGTGGCGCTTCTTCGCCATCTTCGCGAGCTCGGCCGGCGCGACCGTGAAGCGCGAGCGCTTGTCGCGCGCCCAGCGCTCCGCCTGGGGGGCGAACGTGCGCGCCGCGGCGAGCGCGATGTGCTCCGGCGCCCGAACCGGATCGAGCCGAAGCCGGTCCCACAATCCCGGCGGCAGCTCGCGCGCCGCGGCCGCCTCGTCGTCCGCAACCGTCACAGGGCGAGCGTACCCGGGCGGTCCGTACTCTCTTCCCGCATGGAGCAGAAGTGGTGGACGCTGCTGGCGGTCTGCATCGCGACGTTCATGCTGCTGCTCGACATCACGATCGTCAACACCGCGCTGCCCTACATCGAGCGCGCCCTCGACGCGAGCTTCACCGACATGCAGTGGGTGATCGACGCCTACGCGCTCGGGCTCGCCGGGCTGCTGCTGACCGGCGGCTCGCTGGCCGACCGGTTCGGCCGCCGGCTCGTGTTCGTGATCGGCCTGGGCGTCTTCACGGGCGCGTCGCTGGTCTGCGGGCTGGCCGGCTCGCCGCTGATGCTCAACGCGGCGCGCGCCGTCCAGGGGATCGGCGGCGCGCTGATGTTCGCCACCGCGCTGGCGCTGCTGGCGAACGCCTTCGGCCCGAACGAGCGCGGCACGGCGTTCGGGCTCTGGGGCGCCACCACCGGCGCCGCGGTGGCGGTCGGGCCGCTGGTCGGCGGCGCGCTGACCGAGGGCCTCGGCTGGGAGTTCATCTTCTTCGTCAACGTCCCGATCGGCATCGGCGCGATCGCGATGACGCTCGCAAAGGTGCAGGAGTCGAGCGACCCCGCGCACGGGCGGATCGACTGGGCCGGGCTGGTCACGTTCTCCGGCGGGCTGACGTGCCTGGTGTTCGCGCTCATCCGCGGGAACGCGGAGGGCTGGGGCTCGGCCCTGATCCTCGGCCTGCTGGCGGCGGCTGTGGTGCTGCTGCTGGCGTTCGTCGCCGCGGAGCTGCGCGCGCAGCTGCCGATGTTCGACCTCGGGCTGTTCCGCAGGCCCTCGTTCGACGGCGCGTCGATCGCCGCGTTCGTGCTCTCGGCGGCGATGTTCTCGATGTTCCTGTACCTGACGCTCTACATCCAGAACGCGCTCGGCTATTCGGCGCTGCAGGCGGGCCTGCGCTTCCTGCCCGTGACGCTGCTCTCGTTCGTCGTTGCACCCGTGTCGGGCAAGCTGTCCGAGCGCTACGGCGTGCGCTGGTTCATCGCCGCCGGCCTTGCGCTCGTCGGCGTCGGCCTGCTGCTGATGCGCGGCATTGAGCCGGGCGACGACTGGACGGGGCTGCTGGCCGGCTTCATGGTCGCCGGCGGCGGGATCGGGCTGGTCAACCCGGCGATCGCGACGGCGGCGATCGCCGTCGTCGAGCCGCGCCGCTCGGGCATGGCGTCCGGCATCAACTCCACGTTCCGGCAGGTCGGCATCGCGACGGGCACGGCGGGGCTCGGGGCGATCTTCACCCACCTCGTCGGCTCGCGCCGCGACGCGTTCGCGGCGGCAGCGCAGCAGGCCGGGGCGCAGCGCCCGCGCGGCGGAGGCGACTTCTCCGACTTCATCTCGTTCGGCCTCTTCCGCCGCGTCGGCGGCGGAGAGCCGGTCGCGCTTGCCGGCCGCGACGCGTTCCTCTACGGCCTTCACCACATCCTGCTCTACGGGGCGCTCATCGCGTTCGCGGGTGCGCTGCTGTGCGCGCTGCTGATCCGGCCGAGCGATTTCTTCGGCGCCGAGCAGGCCGCCTCGGGCGTGGAAGCCTGAGCGGCGACGCGGGCCGCCGCCGCCCTGCCGCCTCCGCACGCAGCAGCGCTTGCGATGCGCGAGCCGGCGACGGCTACCCTGCTGCGGGTGCGACGAGCGCTCACGGTTCTCTTCCTCTCCGTCTCGCTGACCGGCCTCGCCGCCTCGGCGGCATCCGCGCAGGAGCCGGTCCCGCCGCCCGAGGAGCGCATCCGCGCCGGCGTCACGGTCTCCGGCGTCGACGTCGGCAACCTCACGCTCGCCGAGGCGCAGCTCAGGCTCGAGCAGACGCTCGTGCCGCTGCTCGCCCGGGACGTCGTCGTGACGGTCGCGCGTCGCCGGTTCACGCTCCACATGTCCCAGCTCGGGCTCGCGTTCCGCGCGGACAAGACGGCGCAGCGCGCGCTGCAGGCCGGCAAGGCGGCGCCGCCGGCGCCCGACGGCACCCTGCTGCCGGCGTCCGCGCTGCCGGCCGTGACGTACGAGCGCGCGCCGCTGTGGACGTTCGCGAAGCGGATCGGCGGCGCCGTCCACGTCGCCCCGCGCGACGCGCGGCTGAGGATCACGCTGACGCGGATGCTCAAGCGCAAGAGCCGCGACGGCCGCAGGCTCGCGGTCCGCAAGCTGGTCGAGTCGATCAAGGCGACGGTGACCGACCCGCTCGCCGCGCGCGCGCTCGCGCCCGGCCGCGAGACGGTCGCGCCGAACGTGCGCACGAAGGAGCTGAAGCGGATCTACCGCACGGTGATCACGATCGACCGCTCGCACTTCCGGCTGCGGCTGTTCAAGCGGCTGCGGTTCGTCAAGGGCTACGGCGTCGCGGTCGGCATGCCGGCGTACCCCACGCCGACCGGGCTGTTCGCGATCCAGTCCAAGCAGGTCAACCCGACGTGGACCGCGCCGAACTCGCCCTGGGCGGGGGAGCTGGCCGGCCAGCAGTTCGCCGGCGGAGCGCCCGACAACCCGCTCAAGGCGCGCTGGATGGGCGTCAGTGGCTCCGTCGGCATCCACGGCACCGGCCTGCCCTGGACGATCGGCTCGCGCGCGTCGCACGGGTGCATCCGCATGACCGTGCCGGACGTCATCCACCTGTTCGGCCGCGTGCCGATCGGCACGCCGGTGCGGATCCGGTAGCCGTCCGCGGCGATTACGGCCTCCGAGGCCGGTGCGTTGCGACTTGACCTCGCTCAACGACGTCAAGTCGCAACGGAGTCGCCCGCGGACCCTTGACAACAAAGTGAGTGAGTACTACCTTAGGCGCCGGCAGAAGGTTAGTGGCTACTCACAAAGGTCTTGGTGTCATGTCCCGTCGCTTCCCCGGTTGGACCCTCGCAGTCAGCTCGCTGGCGATCTTCATGGTCAGCCTCGACAACCTCGTCGTCACGAACGCGCTGACGAGCATCCGCGAGGATCTCGGCGCGTCGCTCGAGGCGCTCGAGTGGACGGTCAACGGCTACACGCTTGCGTTCGCCGTCTTCCTGCTCACCGGCGCGGCGCTCGGCGACCGCTTCGGCCGCCGGCGCACGTTCCTCGCCGGGCTCGCGATCTTCACGGGCGCCTCGGCCGCCGCGGCCCTGGCGCCCAGCACGGGCGCGCTGATCGCCGCGCGGGCCGTCCAGGGGCTCGGTGCCGCGATCCTCGCTCCGCTCAGCCTCACGCTGCTGAGCACCGCGGCGCCGGCTGAGAAGCGCGGGCTCGCGCTCGGCGTCTGGTCGGGGATCAGCGGGCTCGCCGTCGCGCTCGGGCCGCTCGTCGGAGGCGCCGTGATCGAGGGCATGTCGTGGCAGTGGATCTTCTGGGTCAACGTGCCGGTCGGCCTCGCGCTGGCGCCGCTCGCCGCGAGCCGGCTCGAGGAGAGCCACGGTCCGTCCGCGCGGCTCGACTTGACCGGACTGGCGCTGGCGTCCGCCGGCCTGCTCGGCGTCGTCTTCGGCGTCGTGCGCGGCAACCCGGCCGGCTGGGGCTCGACCGAGGTCGTCGTTTCGATCGCGGCCGGCGCGGCGCTGCTCGTCGCGTTCGTCGCGTGGGAGCTGCGTGCGCGGGCGCCGATGCTGCCGATGCGCCTCTTCCGCTCGCGCCAGTTCGCCGCCACCAACGGCGTCTCGCTGGCGATGACGTTCGGCATCTTCGGCTCGATCTTCCTGCTTGCCCAGTTCTTCCAGACCGTCCAGGGCTACTCACCGCTGGAGGCCGGGCTGCGGACGCTGCCGTGGACCGGCATGCCGATGTTCGTCGCGCCGGTCGCGGGCATCCTGTCCGATCGCCTCGGCTCGCGGCCGCTGATGTCGGCCGGGCTGTTCATGCAGGCGATCGCGATCGCCTGGATCGCGCTCGTGTCCGACCCCGACACCGCCTACGGCGTGCTCGTGCCGGCGTTCGTGCTCGGCGGCGCCGGCATGGCGCTCGTCTTCGCTCCCGCGGCCAACGCCGTGCTCGGCGCCGTCCGCCCCGAGGAGGCCGGCCAGGCGTCCGGCGCCAACAACGCGATCCGCGAGCTCGGCGGCGTCCTCGGCGTTGCCGTGCTGGCCGCCGTCTTCACCGGCGCCGGCGGGTTCGAGCCGCCGCAGGCGTTCGTCGACGGCCTCGTGCCCGCGATGTGGGTCGGCGCCGCGGTGCTCGTCGCCGGTGGGCTGGCGGCGCTGCTGATCCCGGGAAGGCGGCGCGCGGCTGCCGTCGCGCCGGCGCTGCCCGAGCCGGTCGCCGCCTAGCTCGAGCTCGCGCGTCAACGCGGCACGGCGGCGCGATGCGGACGTGCGTGCGGCGTTGACGGCCGACGACACCGTCAACGCCGCACGGCGGCCCGACTCGGACGCGCTCGCGGCGTTGCCGCGCCCGGATAACACGTCCAACACGCCCACTCCGCCCGGGCACGCGCGTTGTGACGGGTACTGTCGCTCACGATGGACATGACGACCCCAGCCGGGCGTGCGCTGCGCGCGCCGACCGCGGCCGACGCGAAAGCGGTCGCCGCGCTGCTGCGCGCCCGCGACGTCGCCGATCTCGGCGAGCCCGAGCTGACGATCGCCGACGTCCGCGCCGACTGGGAGGCGCCGGACGTCGACCTCGCCGCCGACGCATGGGTGGTCGAGAACGCGGACGGCGGGCTGGCGGGGTACGCGATCGTCACCGGCGCCGACGTACTGGTCGCCGTCCATCCCGAGGCCACCGGTCGCGGGCTCGGTACGGAGCTGCGGCTCGCGGCTGAGCGCCGGAGCCGGGCCCGCGGCACGCGCGTGGTGCGGCAGTTCGTGCCGACGGCGAACACCGCGGCGCGCGCGCTGCTGCTGGATGCCGAGTGGTGGCCCGTGCATCACTACTTCCGCATGCAGATCGCGCTCGACGACGCGCCTCCGCCGCCCGACGTGCTCGCGCGCACGTTCGACCCGGAGCGCGACACGGAGCAGGTCTGGCACCTCGTCCAGGGCGCCTACAGCGGCGTGGAGGGTCACCTGCCGCAGTCGCTGGAGGGATGGCGCGCGACCGTCATCGACAAGCCCGGCTGGGACCCCGCGCTGGGGATCCTGCTGCACGACGCGCAAGGGATCGTCGGCGTCGCCCTCGGCGAGCGGGGCGAGCGGGGCGAGCGGCCGCGGGAGCGGAGCGGCGTCGTCACGACTCTGGCCGTTGCGCATCGCGCGCGCGGACGGGGCCACGGTCGCACGCTGCTGCTTCTGCTGCTCGCGGCGTTCCGGCGCGGGGGGCTCCGCTTCGCCGAGGCCGCCGTCCACGGTCCGAGCGCCGTCGCCGCGCGCGTGTTCGAGTCGGCCGGGATGACGGCATCGCGCCGCTCCGAGCGCTGGGAGAAGGTCGTAGGTGGCTGAGCTGGAGCGGCTCGCGGGCCGCGCGCGCGAGGAGGGGCGGCTGGGAATCGACACCGAGTTCATGCCCGAGGGCCGCTACCGCCCGCTGCTGTGCCTCGTCCAGGTCTGCGTCGGCGACGAGGTCGCCGTACTGGACCCGCTGCGCGACGCGCTCGGCGACACGGCTCCGCTCGCGGCGGTGCTGGCCGACCCCGCCGTCGAGGTCGTGCTGCACGCCGGCCGCCAGGACGTCGCGATCCTGCGCCGCGCCTGGAACACGACGTTCGCCAACGTGTTCGACACCCAGATCGCCGCCGGCTTCGCCGGCTTCTCCGCGCAGGCCGGCTACACCGGCCTGCTGCACGACGTGCTCAAGATCCGGCTCGCGAAGTCGGCCTCGTTCACGCGCTGGGACGCGCGGCCGCTGACGCCGGAGCAGCTGCGCTACGCGCGCGAGGACGTCGAGCACCTGCTGCCGCTCGCCGACGAGCTGCAGCGCCGCCTGATCGGGCGCGGCCGGCTCGACTGGGCGCGCGAGGAGTGCCAGCCGATCGCCGATGCGACCGACGAGCGCGATCCCGACGAGGTCTGGCGCCGGCTGCCGCGGATCACCGGGCTGGACCCGCGGTCCCGCGCCGTGGCCCGCGCGCTGGCTGCGTGGCGCGAGCGCACGGCCGCAGCCGAGGATCGCCCGGTCGGGTCCGTCGTACGCGACCCGACGCTGGTCGAGCTTGCGAAGCGGGCGCCGTCGAACCGGGAGGAGCTGGCTCAGATTCGCGGCGCCGGGCCTGACGTCGTCCGGCGCCGCGCACGCGACATCCTCGCGGCGGTGGAGCGCGGCCGCGCCGCCCCGCCGATCCGGCTCGACGACGTCGAGCGGCTCTCGACCGATGCCGCCGACGGACCCACGATCGCCCTCACCGAGGCGCTGGTCCGCGCCCGGGCGCACGAGGCTGGGCTCGCCTACGAGCTGATCGCCGCGCGTGCGGACCTCGCGCCGATCGTGGTCGCCGCGCGCCGCGGCCGGCCGGAGCCCGACGTCCGCACGCTGCGCGGCTGGCGCCGCGAGCTGGTCGGCGGCGAGCTGCTCGAGCTGCTGGCCGGCAATCGCAGCCTCGCCGTCGTGCACGGGCGCGTGCAAGTGGTCTGAACCCGCGCCGCGGCGCGTAGCTCGTGCGGATGCAACGAGCGAGTTCTTATGAAGCCCTAGGGATCGGCCGGGAGCCTTGTCTGCGCCATGACAGCGATCTCCGTTCCCGCCCCCGCCACCCTCGCGACCGACGCCCCCACCGTCGCGCTCCGCTCCGGTGCCCTGCTGCACCGGGTGCGCGCGGCCGCCGCTGCCATCTGGCGGCTCGCGCCGGGTCGCTACCTCGCCATCCCCGACGGCGACGAGATCGTCGTCCTCCCGCTCGGCCGGCTGACCTGGATCGGCCGCCGCGCGACCGCCGACATCGTGATCGACGACAACACCGTGTCGCGCCGCCACGCGGTCGTGCTCGAGCGCGGCGGAGCGCCCGTGATCGCGGACGACCGCAGCCTCAACGGCGTGTTCGTCAACGGCCGTCGCGTCCGCGAGGCGCGGCTGGAGCACGGCGACGAGGTCCAGATCGGCAGCCGCGCCATGAGGTTCCTGGAGGTTTCGCCTGCTTACGCGAGCCACGCCTGGAACGCCGGCCGCGCGCGACCGTCCGCCTCGCGCAGCCCGCAGTCGTAGCCGGGGTCGGCCGTGACGGTGTACTGCGTGAACAGGCCGACGCCGGGCGTGCGCTCGTAGCGCGCGACGGCGTCGGCCAGCATCCGGGCCTGCTCGGCGCGCTGGCGCTCGGGCGAGAACGTCTGCCCGTAGCGGCGCTCGACGCCGATCAGCCGTACGCCGCCCTCGGTCGCGTACAGCAGCGGGCCGCCGTCGGGCGCCCGCCGCCCGCGCCAGCGGTCGCCGATCTGCCTGCGCATGTCGCTGACGCGGTCGCCGCCGAGCTCCGCGTCGTTGTAGTTGTGGAACGACCAGATCCAGTGCTCGCCGCCGGCGAAGCCGCGACGGTCGAGGGCGTCGAGCAGGCGCGCGACGAACGGGCGCTGCTCGGTGATCACTATCGGTCGGTCGGACTCCGCATCCGAGAGCGACGGCGCGAGGCAGCGCGCCGCGAAGTCGTAGCGGCGGGCGATCGCGTCGACGGTCGCGATCATCCACGCGACCCGCTCGGCGATGTCGTCCTGCGGCCAGAGCTGGAGGTTCGGCTCGTTGACGACCTCGAAGCACGCCATCCGGCCGGCGAAGCGCGCCCAGACCGACTCGACGAAGTGCGCCCAGGGGCTGAACGGTCCGTGGCCGGAGTCCGGCAGCCGCCACTCCGGCGACTTGCGCTCGAAGTGGACCTTCGTGTGGTTGACCCAGCGCGGGTAGCGCCAAGGCATCAGGATCACCTGCAGCCCGTCGGCGACGGCGGCGTTCACCTGGGCGTCGAGCGCCCGCAGGAGCGGCAGGCCGGGATTGGCGGGATCCTCGAGCGCGACGTCGCCGCGGGGCTGCACGATCGGCCAGTCGACCCAGAGCCGCACGTGCGTGGTGCCCGCGATCAGCGACGGGCCCCACGGCTGCGCACGCAGCACCGTGTAGTCCTGCAGAGACCCCGGCGCGCGGAGCGCCTGCGGCGTGAGGTCGATCCCGCGGCCCATGGGAACCGGCAGCGGGGCTCGCGGCACCATCGCGCCGGCGTCGCCCGTCCGGAGCCCGAGCCACGCCGCCGCCCCGGCGGCGAGCGCCTCGCGTCGCGTGAGGCCGCTGCCGGCCGGAGCAGCCGCGTCCGTGCCCATGAGCCCATGAAAGCAGGGCTTTCGTGCGTCGATCAGGTCTGCTGCGCCGCGGCGGAGCGGCGGCGCCGTGCGCCCAGCGGGATCAGCCGACCGGAGGGCGGCTTCCCCCCGGTCGAGAGCCAGGAGCCGGCGAGGATCAGCAGGAGCCCGGCGACGGCGCTCGGACCGAGGCCCTCACCGAGCAGCACGATCCCGAGCCCGACGGCGACGACCGGGTTGACGAACGTGATCACCGTCGCGCGGCCAGGGCCGACCTCGGCGATCAGGGCGAAGAACAGCAGGAACCCGAGCGCGCTGCACGCCACTCCCAGCACGACGACTGACAGGAGCGCATCGGCCGACGGCGTGCTCGCGGGCGGAGCGGCGACGACGAACGGGAGCAGCACGAGCGCCGAGATCGCGAGCGAGGCGGTGACCGGGCCGAGCGGGTCGAGCCCGGCGAAGCGGTGCTTGATGATCATCGGTCCGCACGCGTAGCCGACGGCGGCGAGCAGGACGGCGAGCCCGCCGATCAGCTCTCCGGGCCGGCCGGCGACGTCGAGCCCGAGCAGGACGACGACGCCGGCGAAGCCGACCACGAGTCCCACGAGCCGCGAGCCCTCGGCACGCTCCTCGTGATCGACCCGCAGCGCCATGAGCGCCACGATCAGCGGCACGGCGGCGATCAGGATCGCCGCCAGCCCGGACGAGACGCGCTGCTCGCCGAAGCCGATCAGCGGCCAAGGTAGGCAGATCTCGACCACGCAGTAGACGAGCAGCGGCTTCCAGTGGCGCGTGAGCCCGTGCAGCGCTCCCTTGCGCCAGGCGTAGGGCAGCAGCAGCGCGACGGCGACGGCGAGCCGCCCGAAGGCGACGGCGATCGGCGACAGGTCCTCGACCGCGATCTTGATGAAGAGGTACGGGATCCCCCACACGATCGAGACCGCCGCGAACAGCCACCACGCGCGGGCCGACATGCCGGAGGACGCCATGGCCCCATTAACACAGCCCGCGCGCGCCCGCTCCAGTCCGATCGCTTGGACCGGCCAGCAGCGCTCCTGATGGGCGTAGGCTTGCCGCCGTGCCCTGGTCGCCCGCCGACATTCCCGACCAGTCGGGCCGCCGCGCGGTCGTGACCGGAGCCAACAGCGGCCTCGGGCTGATCGCCGCGCGGGAGCTGGCCCGCAAGGGCGCAGCTGTCGTGCTCGCCTGCCGCAACCAGGCGAAGGGCGCGGCGGCGCTCGAGCAAGTCCGCGCGGCCGCGCCGGGCGTGCAGGCCGAGCTCGCGCGGCTCGACCTGGGCAGCCTCGAGTCCGTGCGCGCGTTCGCGGCGACGCAGGCGGCGCCGCTGGACCTGCTGCTCAACAACGCCGGCGTGATGGCGCCGCCGCGCGCCGAGACGGCCGACGGCTTCGAGCTGCAGCTCGGCACCAACCACCTCGGCCACTTCGCGCTCACCGGGCTGCTGCTCGGCGCGCTGAAGGCGGCGTCGTCGCCGCGCGTCGTGACGATCTCGAGCAATGCGCACCAACTCGGGCGGATCGACTTCGACGATCTGCAGAGCCGGCGGCGCTACCGGCGCTGGCGCGCCTACAACCAGTCCAAGCTGGCGAACCTGCTCTTCATGCTCGAGCTCGACCGGCGGGCGCGAGCCGCCGGGCTGCCGCTCGCGAGCGTCGGCGCGCACCCCGGCTACTCGGCGACGAACCTCCAGTTCGCCGCTCCGCCGCTCGTCGATCGGCTCGTGATGCGGGTGCTGAACCGACTGCTCGCCCAGAGCGGGGAGGACGGCGCGCTGCCCGTGCTGTACGCCGCCACGATGCCGGGTCTGCCCGGCGCAAGCTACGTCGGGCCCGACGGGCGCGGCGGATGGCGCGGCAAGCCGCAGCCGGTCGGCATGAGCCGCCGGGCGCAGGACCCCGAAACGGCCCGCCGGCTGTGGGAGGTCTCCGAGTCGCTCACGGGCGTCTCGTACGCCTTCTAGCGCTCGACCGAGGCGACGAGGTCGGAGAGCGGCACGTCGGGGTCGCGCAGGGCGTTCTCGTCCACGGGCGCGCCGGATCGCACGAGCGCCTGGATGTCGTCCGTGACGTCCCAGACGTTGACGTTCATGCCCGCGGTGACCCGGCCGTCGCGCAGCCAGAACGCGAGGAACTCCATCGCCGCCGGGTCGCCGCGAAACACGACGCGATCGGTCGGGGCGGCATGGCCCGCGTACTCCATGCCGACGTCGTACTGGTCGGAGAAGAAGTACGGCACGCGGTCGTAGGCGATGTCGCGGCCGAGCATGTTGCGCGCCGCCGCCGGGCCCTGCTCGAGCGCGTTGGCCCAGTGCTCGACCCGGATCGCGGCGCCGAGCAGCGGGTGCTGGGCGCGCGCTACGTCGCCGGCGGCGAACACGTTCGGCGCGCTCGTGCGCAGGCGGTCGTCGACGGCCACGCCGTCGTCGACGAGCAGGCCCGCCGCCTCGGCCAGCTCGACGCGCGGCGCGACGCCCACGCCGACCACCACCAGGTCGGCCTCCAACAGCCGGCCGTCCGACGCGCGCACGCCGGTGACGCGGCCGCTGCCCTCGATCGCCTCCACGCCGGTGCCGAGCGCGAGATCGACGCCGTGGGCCGCGTGCACGTCGCGATAGAGCGCCCCGATCTCCGCTCCCAGCACGCGCTCGAGCGGAACCGCCTCCGGCGCGAGCAGCGTGACGTCGACGCCCTTCTGGCGCGCCGACGCCGCGACCTCGGCGCCGATCCAGCCCGCGCCGATCACGACGAGCCGCCCGCCGTTCGCGAGCGCCTCGCGCAGGCGGTTGGAGTCGTGCACGGTCCGCAGCAGGTGCACGCCGTCGAGCTCCATGCCCGGGACCGGCAGCCGGCGCGGGGCGGCGCCGGTCGCCAGCAGCAGCTTGTCGAAGCCGATCCGCTCGCCGCCCTCGAGCACGACCTCCGATGCGGCGAGCGCCAGCTCGGTGACGTGGACGCCGGTGCGCAGCTCGACGTCGTTGTCGGCGTAGAAGCCGGCGTCGTGAACCCAGATCGCGTCGTCGCCGGCCTCGCCGCGCAGGTAGTCCTTCGAGAGCGGCGGTCGCTCGTACGGGCGCACGTCCTCCTCGCCGAGCAGCACGACGCGGCCGTCGAAGCCCTCCTCGCGCAGCGTCTCCGCGGCCTTCGCTCCGGCAAACGCCGCGCCCACGATTACGTATGTCTGGCTTGTGCTCATTGTCCGTTCGCGCCTGCCGCGTGGGGTTTCTTACCCGGCTGGAGGTAAGACGGAGCGCCGAGCGTACGCCAACACCTCCGTGCTGGTCCACCCGCCTGTTAGCGTCGCCCGTCGCGCCGCTCCCGTGTCAACCGGAATCCCTCACCAGACCCGGCTCGATGCCGACTCGCGCGCCTGGCTCGAGGCGCTGGCGCCGGACGCTCCCGATCGTGCCGCCGCCATCACGCGGCTGCACGAGCTGCTGCTGCGCGCGGCGCGCTTCGAGGCCGGTCGCCGGCGGGCCGCGCTGCCGCACGCGGACGCGCGCCAGCTCGACGACCTGATCCACCAGGCCGCCGACGACGCGCTCGTCGCGGTGCTGGCCAAGCTCCCGACGTTCCGCGGCGAGAGCCGCTTCACGACGTGGGCGTACAAGTTCGCGCTGCTCGAGGCGGGTGTGAAGCTGCGCCGGCGCGCATGGGAGGGCCGTGAGCTTCCGCTCGACCAGGAGGGACGCGCGCCGATCGCCGACCTCCGGCCGTCGCCGCACGCCGACGCGGAGTCGGCCGAGCTGATCGGCGCGATCGGCGCGGCGATCGAGGCCGAGCTGACGTCGCACCAGCGCGACGTGCTCGTCGCGGTCGCGCTCAACGAGGTGCCGATCGACGTGCTCGCCGAGCGCATGCACACGTCCCGCGGCGCGCTGTACAAGACCCTGCACGACGCGCGCCGCAAGCTACGCGGCTGCCTGGCCGCGCAGGGGCTCTCGATCGGAGGATCGCCATGAGCGACGACCGCCAGCTGGTCGCACGGCTGCTCGGGCCGGCCGAGCCTGAGGTCAGCTGCGAGACGTGCTTCGAGCAGCTCGACGCGTACGTCGAGCTCGAGCTGTCCGGCGCCGACGCCGACGCCCGCATCCCCGGCTTGCGGGCACACCTGCAGGGCTGCCCAGCATGCGCCGAGGATCACGCCAGCCTGCTGGCGTTCGTGCGCGACCAGGGGTAAGACGCGGCCGCTGCCGTACGCAGACGGGAATGACAGCGGACAGCACGTCGACAAGTTCGTCAACTGGAGCGTCGACTGGCCCCGACGACCTCGCCGGCTGGATCAACGACATCGTGCCCGGCAGCGGCCAGGACTTCATGTACGCGCTCGGGATCGTCGTCAGCCTGCTCACCAACGACCCGCCCGAGTACTACGACATCGCGCTGCGCGACTTCGGGCTGATGCGGGGAGCGCTCACGCTCGGCCGACTCGCGTGGGCGATCCCGCGCCGCTAGCCGGGCGGCGCCGTGCCGCAGCTACGATCCCGCCATGCCCGTCGTGCGCCTCCGCGGGCCGCTCAAGCGGCTCGCCGGCGATAGCCCCGAGCACCTGGTCGACGGTGCCACCGTCGTCGATCTCCTGCGCGAGCTCGAGCGCCGTCATCCGGCGACCGGCGGCTGGATCCTCGACGAGCGCGGGCTGATCCGGCGGCACATCAACGTCTTCGTCAACGGCGAGCCCGGTGGCGCGGAGACGGCCGTCGCCGGCGAGGACAAGGTCGACGTCCTACCCGCGATCTCGGGCGGGGCCGCGCGATCGGGTGGCGCTCAGAGGCCGTGCGCGAGCGCAGCGGCCACGGGGTTGCCGAGCGACAGGCCGAGGAGGACCACGGCGAGCAGCGCGAGGAACAGCAGGCGGACGTCCGTCTGGCGAGGATCCATGTCATCTGGAGGCACGCGCCCGGCGCGCTGATACGCCTCGATCAGCGCCGCGACCGCCGGGTCCGGTGCTGTGCCTCGACGGCGAGCGCGGTCGCCTCGCCCTCCCCGAGGTCGTTGCGCTCCCATAGTCGATCTAGGAGATCCAGCCCCAGGTCGCGTCGCAGGGACTCGATCACCGCGCTATCGGCCTTACCGCTGCGAGCGGCGCGGATCTTCACCCACCTCAAGACATCTTCGTCGATGGTAAGCGTCGTCCGCACCTTTGCCATCGATGCATCTTGGCATCGTGATGCGGCTTGCTTTCAGGGCGCTCTGACGACGACGATCTTCCCGCCAGGGGTGGCGACCCAGATGTCGCGGTCGACCCTGGTCAATCCGGCGACCCCAGGCTCTCCGAGGTCTACCTGGGCGCCCTGGCGGCCGGAGTCGGCGTCGAGCCGAACGAGCTCGTCGCGCCCGTCGGGCTCCCGCGAGACGTGAATCCAGAGCGCGTCGTCGTCCGTGATCAAGTAGCGGATCTCCCCGTCGACCGTGGCTCGCCAGAGCAGGTGCCCGCTCCCCGGCTCGAATAGCGCGATCTCGTTCGCGCCGATCAGCGTCAGCGTGCCGGGGCGGCCGCCGAACAGATGTGAGTCCGCCGGCATGCGCACGCGCACGTCTCCCACCGTCCGGCCGCTGAGCGCGTCGAGCCGGCGCACGCGGCCGTCGACCCCGAGGACCCACACGCTGCCGCCGTCCGTCACGGCGCCGCGCGCCGCCTCGCCAGCGGCGGTGAAGGGCACGAAGCGCTCGGCGACGTTGCGGACCGGGTCGATCCGCAAGGCACCGTCGACGCCGACGACCCAAACGGCGCCGCCACCGACCTGGAGGTCGACGGGCCCGAAGCCGTCGCCCGCCGGCGTGCGCATCGGGATCCGCGCGGTGATGTGGTTGGTCGCTGGATCGATGCGCAGCAGCCGCACGGGACCCTTGTCGCCGCCATACAGTAGGTCGCCGGCGAGCGCCCAGACCGCGCCCGCCCCGGTCCGCACCGATGCCTCACCGTGCACCGGGATGCGCGCCGCGACCCGCCGGCTGCCGGGGTCGATCCGGAGGATCTCGCCGCGGATCGGGTCCGCGGTCCAGACCGAGCCGAAGCCCGGCGCCAGCGCCGAGAGGCTGGAGGCCACGGCGTACGTGCCGACGACCTTCGGCTGCGCCGGCTCCGGCTCGCCGCGGAGCGCCACCGCACCGAGCGCCACGGCCAGCGCCAGCAGCGCGATTGCCAGTGCGGCGGCCAGCGGTGCAGGCCCGGGCAGGCGCCGGCGCGTGCGAATGACGCGCCGCGCGACGGGTGCGCGGCGCTCCTCGCGCAGCGCCGCCGCGCGCAGCTGGAGGCGAAGCTGGGTAACGAAATCCTGGCTCATCGTCGAACCCCCATCCGCTGTCGCATCGCCGCCAGCCCCCGGCTCACGCGCTTGCGCACCACCGCCTCCGAGGTGTCGAGCTCCGCGGCGATCTCGTCGTACGCACGCTCCTCGAGCACGTGCGCGGTTATCGCGTCGCGCTGGTCGGGCGCCAGCCGCTCCACGAGCACGCGCGCGTCGACCGCCTCGGCGAGACGCTCGATGCGCGCGATGTCGTCGTCGGAGAGCTCGATCCGCTCCATCCCCAGCCGACGGCGGGCGCGCTGCTCCGCGTAGCCCCGGCGCTGGGCGTCGGCGAGCTTGTTCGACCCGATCCCGTAGAGCCATGCGGTCGCGGCGCCCGCCGCCGGGCGAAAGCGGTGGCGGCCCGCCAGCGCGGCGGCGAACGTCTCCGCGCACAGGTCCGCGGCGAGCTCTGGGTCACGCGTGCGGCGGGCGAAGAAGCCGAGCACCGAGTCGACGTGGCGGCAGTAGAACAGCTCGAACGACGCGGCGTCGCGCGCGCTCAGCAGCTGATCGTCGGTCGCGTCCATTGCGTGCATTCATGAGCCAGTTCGCCGGAGTGGCACCGATGTGACCGCAACCTTCCCACGCGCCGGTGGCGCGTGGGGCTCGATTCGTGGTCACACCGAGCCGGCTCGTACGAAGGAACGAGCAAACCACCGCAAAGGAAGCGTCGTGCGCACCCACTCCCGCAAGACCTGGCCGCCGTTCCTGGCCGTCGCCGTGATCGCCCTGCTGGGGCTGTTCGTCTTCGACGGCGTCGCGGCCGGCGTGCTCCTGTTCGGCGCCCTCCTCGGGGTGATCGGCGCGTCGATCTACGCCCTCGCTGGGGAGGACGTCAAGGACGGGTGCGGCGGCATCGGCGGAGGGACGAGCTTCTAGCCCGACCTCGACGAGCCGGATGTTGAGGTCTGCGTGAGTGACGCTGATCCGGTCGTCCAGTATTGCCCGCACTCCGATCGCGAGGTGGTCTGTACGCTGCCCTGCCGACCCTCGGACCGGCCGAGAACGGAGGACTTCCCTTGGGTGAATCGGGCCCCCTGCACGGCGTCAGGATCGTCGAGATCGCGAGCATCGGCCCGGGCCCGTTCGCGGCGATGCTGCTGGCCGATCTGGGCGCGGAGGCGATCCGCATCGACCGCCCGGGCGGCGGCTCGTCGCCGCTGGCCGACGGCGCGTGGAACATCCTGCACCGCGGGCGGCGCTCCGCCGCCGTCGACCTCAAGCATCCCGATGGCCGCGAGCTCGTGCTCGAGCTGTGCGAGTCCGCCGATGCGCTGATCGAGGGGTTTCGGCCCGGCGTGATGGAGCGGCTTGGGCTCGGTCCCGAGGAGGCGCTGGCCCGCAACCCGCGGCTGGTCTATGGGCGCATGACCGGCTACGGCCAGGACGGCCCGATGGCGTCTGTCGCCGGTCACGACATCAACTACATCTCGATCGCGGGCGTGCTCGGGGCGATGCGCCGCCGGGGCGAGCGGCCGATGTTCCCGCTCAACCTCGTCGGCGACTTCGGCGGCGGCGGGATGCTGCTCGCGCTCGGCGTCGTCTGCGCGATCCTCGAGGCGCGCGCGTCCCGAAGCGGGCAGGTGGTCGACGCCGCGATGGTCGACGGCACCGCGGTGCTGTCGACGCTCTTTCACGCACTGCGCAGCGCGGGCATGTGGAGCGACGAGCCGGGGACCAACCTGCTCGACTCCGGGGCCCACTTCTACGAGGTCTACGAGACCGCCGACGGCGGTCACGTCGCCGTCGGCGCGCTCGAGCCGCAGTTCTACGCCGAGCTGCTGCGGCTGCTCGAGCTCGAACCGGCCGACTTCCCGCAGTGGGACCGATCGCGCTGGCCGCAGCTCAAGCAGCGCTTCGCGGAGGTCTTCGCCACGCGCACGCGCGCCGAGTGGGCGGCGCTGCTCGAGCCGGCCGAGGCGTGCGCTACGGCGGTCCTGGCGCTGCACGAGGCGCCGCGGCATCCGCACAACGTCGCCCGCGGCACGTTCGTCGAGCTCGCCGGACGCGTCCAGCCGGCGCCCGCGCCGCGGTTCTCGCGCACCCCTGCGGCGATCTCGCGACCGGCGCCCGACCCGGCGGCCGACACCGACGGGGCGCTCGCCGAGTGGGGCATCGGACCCGCCTTCGTCGGGCGGCTGCGCGACGCCGGCGCGATCGGGTGACGGTCACTTGCGGCTCGCGGCATAGCGGGGCAAGCCGTCGTCGGGAATCCACTCCCAGGGCGCCGCATAGGCGACGAACTCGCGAACGCTCGGCCGGATCCCTGGATCATCGTCGAACGCCCCATCCGGATGCCGATCGCATCAGCGTGATCGGGATTGGCGCCCGCCGGTGAGGTAGCGTCGTGGGCGTCAACGACGAGGAGGCGTCCCGTGGAGACCGATCGCATCCCGCTCATGCTCATCCACGGTGCGTGGCTCTCCGCACGCAGCTGGGAGCGCTTCGCCGACTACTTCGCGAAGCGCGGCTTCGCGGTCTCCGCTCCCGAGTGGCCGCGCAAGCACGGCGACGTCGAGGAGCTCCGCGAGAACGCCGAGGAGCTCGCCGGTCTCGGCCTGACCGAGATCGTCGACCACTACGCGGGCCTGATCCGCGAGCTCGACCAGCCACCCGTCCTGATCGGGCACTCGTTCGGCGGCCTGATCGTCGAGTTGCTGCTCGACCGCGGTCTCGGGCGCGCCGGCGTGGCGCTCAGCCCGGCGCCGCCGAAGGGCATCCTGGTCCTGCCGTTCTCGTCGCTCAAGGCCGCTTCGCCCGCGCTCGCGCATCCGTCGAAGCGGCACGGGATCGTGACGCTGTCGCTCGAGGAGTTCACGTACGGGTTCGTGAACACGTTCGGCCCCGAGGAGGCCGCCGCGGCCTACGAGCGCTACGCCGTCCCCGAGACGGGCCGGATCTTCTACGAGGCCGGCTTCGCGAACTTCGCGCTGCACCCGCCGACGGAGGTGCACTTCAAGAACGAGCAGCGCCCGCCGTTGCTGATCGTCGGCGCGGAGAAGGATCACACCGTGCCGGCGTCCGTCGCGCGCGCGCAGTACAAGAAGTACGAGCGCTCGCCCGCGAGGACGGATTACCTCGAGTTCGAGGGGCGGCCTCACCTGTTCATCGCGGGCGCGGGCTCCGACGAGGTCGCGGCAGCGATCGAGAGCTGGCTCGACGGGGTCCTCGACGCTCCGGCCGGCGAGCGAACGAGCAGCGAGACCGCATGACAAGGACATTGCGCGCTGCTGGCCTGACAGAAGCTGAGAGCATTGCGACGTGGAGCTCGGCGTTCACCTGCCGCTGATCCCGTTCGGAGATGAGCCGCTCTCGCTCGCGCGGCTGACGAGGGTGGTCGACACCGCCAGGGAGTGCGGGTTCGCCGCGGTCTCGGCGAACGACCACTTCATCTTCCAGACGGCCTGGCTCGACGGTCCGACGGCGCTCGCGAGCGTGATCGAGCGCTCCGGCCGGCTGACGCTTGCCACCACGGTGTCGCTTGCCGTTCTGCGCGGTCCGGTGCCGCAGGCGAAGGCGCTCGCCGCCATCGACATCCTCTCCGAGGGACGACTCATCGCCGCCGTCGGGCCTGGCTCGTCGCAACGCGACTACGACGCCCTCGGCGTCTCCTTCGACGAGCGGTGGAAGCGATTCGACGAGACGCTCGCCGTGCTGCGGGCGCTGCTGAATGGAGCCCCGTTGCCGGAGGATGCGCGCCACTACCCACTGCCTTCCGACATCGAGCTGACGCCGGCTCCGAGCCGGCCGGGCGGGGTCCCGCTGTGGGTCGGAAGCTGGGGCTCGGAGGCGGGTCTCGCTCGGGTGGCGAGGGCGGGCGACGGCTGGCTCGCCTCCGCCTACAACACGACGCCCGAGCGGTTTTCCGCCGCTCGCGCGCGCTTATCCCGCGCGCTCGAGCATCGGGGCAGGGACCGCGACGGCTTTCCCAATGCGCTTGCCACGATGTGGACCTGGGTCTCGAGCGATCGAGCCGAGGGCGATCGAGTGCTCGCCGACGTCCTGGCTCCGCTGCTCAATCGAGATCCCGACGAGCTGCGCGCTCAGGTCTGCGTCGGCCCCGTGGAGCACTGCGCCGAGCTCCTCTCACGCTACGCGGCAGCCGGGTGCCGGTGCGTCTACCTGTGGCCGCTGGGTCGAGAACAGCGACAGCTCGAGCTGGTCGCGAGCGCGGTCGCTCCGATGATCGGCGCGAGCTAGCGCGGCTCAGTCGACGCGCCCAACGGCTTCCGAGAGCACCTGCCAGAGCCGTCTCTCCTCGTCGGTGAGGCTGCTGTGCAGCATGGTCGCGACTTCCTGCTGCCGTTCGAGACGTCGGGTCTTGCGCTCTTCTCGGGCGTGGATCATGCGCTC
>Ga0126307_10000760_pt1 | contig 21218 bp, 19 predicted proteins | sample Plot28_FD_89955 | JGI IMG/M metagenome (GOLD analysis project Ga0126307, IMG submission 89955) | Serpentine soil microbial communities from UC McLaughlin Reserve, CA, USA - Plot28 | ecosystem: Environmental > Terrestrial > Soil > Grasslands | place: USA: UC McLaughlin Reserve, Lake County... | reverse complement strand
GTTCCTCGGTGGAAACGTAAATTTTGTCGTTCGCGCCGCCAATGATTCCACGCCGCTGGAAAGCTCGATTCGCAATGCCGTTCGTGAAATGGATCCGAGCCTGCCGGTCTACAATCTCTGGTCCATGAATGAGTTGGTGTCGAAGTCGGTGGTCCAACCACGCTTCCTCGCGCTACTGCTCGCTACGTTCTCCGGTATCGCGCTGTTCCTGGCGGCGATTGGAATTTACGGCGTGATGGCTTATTCGGTGGCGCAACGTACGCAAGAGATAGGAGTGCGAATGGCGCTGGGAGCGCGACCATTTCACGTGTTGCGACTCGTCTTCGGACAGAGCCTGGGCATGTTGCTCATCGGCGTAGTCATCGGGTTGGCGGGCGCATTTGCGCTGACGCGATTGATGCGCACCTTGCTGTTCGAAATCACGGCGACTGACCCGCTGACATATGTAAGTGTAATTGGGTTACTGACTGTCGTCGCATTGCTGGCGTGCTATATCCCGGCGCGTCGTGCAGCGAAGGTTGATCCATTGATTGCTCTGAGATACGAATAGGCCGCGGAATCAGGTCAGGGCTTTACGAAAGAAGGATAGCGTCCTAATTACGAGAGAGGAAATTAGGACATACGGAAAGAAGATACTGCTTGATCCTTTCGCGGCGGATTTGCTAGTTTGGATTTGGGTTAAACGCACGTCTCGCTCCTCAACTGCTCATAGTCTCAACAACCCGACGAGGATCTCAAATGCAACAAGTCGTTAAGCTCCTGCTGTTATCGGTGCTCCTTTGTTTACTTCCCTCCGGCTCGATCGCTCAAAAATCGGGGCGCAGAACGCGCAGATCATCGCCGCCGCCGCGTACAGCGCGGTTCGTCGACGAAGACGCCATTGGCCGCGCGTTCGCGAGTGGAGCAAGCAACATACAAGTCGAAGGCGAGGGCACGGTGATCCGTGTTCTGCCAGACGATCTGAACGCGCCGCGACACCAACGATTCATAGTTCAGCTTGCATCAGGACAGACAGTCCTTATTACACACAACATCGACATCGCCCCGCGAATCGATGGACTCGAGGTAGGCGACAGTGTTCGTTTTAACGGCGAGTATGTCTGGAACAAAAAAGGCGGCGTCATCCATTGGACGCACCATAACCCGCAAGGTAGGCATGTCGCAGGGTGGGTAATACGCAATGGCAAGACGTATAAATAATTGGGCACGCAGGCACCGAATAATCTACTTCTACGGTTAGAGATTTACATTTACATCTCTAGGGCCATCTTGTATCGTTTAGGACATCTTTGACGAGAGTCACCATTGCCGGCCCTTGCCTGGCTATGGAAAGTTGCCCGCTATGTTCCCCCGCAAACCCGCAAATTTGATCGTTGCAGCGCTTTGTTTCTGCATCGTATTCACTTCACTTGGTCCTGTCGCGCTCGCACAAAAGAAGACTGCGCCCGTCGAAGCCACGCCTCCGCCCGTCAAGGAAGAATTCAAATTCGGCCAAGTCGATATGGAGGTGCTTGAACAGGCGGATCTACTCGACGTTCGGCTTGAGCGCGATGGCCTCGTGCTCGCAGACGAATCGGCAAATGCTTATGTGCGTCGCGTCGGACAAGCGCTGATTCCCCGTGGGCTCGAGCTCGAAAGAGTGACGTGGAGATTTCGCGCACTCCGCGACCCGCAGCCCAACGCCTTCGCCCTCCCGAACGGCTCGATCTACGTCACCACTGGACTGCTGACTCTCCTCGATAACGAATCACAGTTGGCGGCGATCATCGCACATGAGCTGACGCACGTAATGCGGCGACATACGTATGTGGCCAATCGCATCAACCGCAAAAAATTTCTCACCATGAACGTTATGGCTGCGGTCGGCGCGTATGCGCCTGGAGGCGTTGTTGGAGCGGTCATAACCGCTGTCACGACAGTAGCTCCATTCATCATGATGGCAACGATGTATGGTTACAGCCGCGACCTGGAGCGCGAGGCTGATCTCAAAGGCATTGACATGATGATCAGCGCTGAATACTCGCCTGAAGAAATGGTCAACGTGATGAAGCTGTTGGATAAAGACATCGAGGGCGAGAATGTCAGACTGTTCTATAACGACCATCCGGCGCTCAATGAGCGAATCAAGTATCTGAGTGGTTATCTCGGCGCGCGCGCGGACAGGGTGACGCATCAGATGGAGCTCAATCGAGAGCGCGTGGCGTACTTTCAGAGCGTGGAATCGGTAATGCGACACGATCTTCAGTTGGCGATCAATGCTGGACGCTATCGTTCAGCCGTTTACCTCGCGCAGCGTTTGGTAGATTTTCATGATGATTCGGAAAATGTGTTTTGGTTAGCCGAAAGCTATCGCACGCTAGGGCCTCGCGCGCCACAGCTAACCGAAAAAGAATTGACGAACAGCGCAAAGAAGTCTGCGACAAAGAAACGCGAGAAGCGCACAGTGGAAGAAGAGGAGCGCGAACTGCTTGCCACAGAGGCGGGTAAGGACAACTGGCAAAAACATCAACAAATGGCCGAACAGTTGTACCGGCGCGCCTTGAACGCTGAGAATCCGGCGCCGGTGGTCCATCGGGGGCTGGGCATGCTTTACGAGAAACTCGGACGAGGAACCGATGCCGCCGCCGAATATGAGAAGTACCTTCAGTTGTCGCCCTCAGCGATCGATCGCGAACGAATTCAAAGACGCGTTGAAGCGTTAAAGGAGAAGCTGAAATGAGTACTCGATCTATCGTGTTTGCGGTGGTGGTACTGCTCACCGTGTCCGGCTCGCATCAGGTCCATGCCCAGTTTATTCACCCGAAGATCAAGTCGAAAGAAACCACAATTCGTCGCGTCGTGGTCTTGCCGGCGAAAGTGAATGTCGTCCGCGACAGCATGAAAGGGCCGGAAGGCATGGCGGCTGAGTCCGACGAGTTGAGCGTGCGCGTAGAAAAGATGATTGCTGAAGTCTTGTCGAAACAGAAAAACGTCACGACTCTGTCGACTACCGCGGCATCCGCCGAGGGCGACTCTCAGCAGAAGTACAACGTCGCCGACTTTCAAACTAAGTTTGACGATCTGTTGCCTAAAATCATGAAGAAGCGCAGCGACGTTAAGAAGGGTCGCTTCACAATGGGCGATGAGGTGCTGAACCTGAATCTGGAGAAGGGTGCAGACGCCGTCGTTTTCATTCGTGGCGAGGGGAAAAAACTGACGGGCGGCAAAACTGCGTTTACATTGCTGGTTGGCGGAACTCCGGCTTATCTACGATTACAGATTGGGATAGTGGATGCGCGAAACGGAGAAGTGCTGTTGTATACGGATCCGATCTTCCCCGGCGATCCGACGACAGCAGTTGATCGGCTGCGGAAGGCATTGGAGAAAGGCTTTAAGAAGCTACCGGAAGTTAAAGGCTGAATAGATTCGGCCGAAATTCTCGAACTCGACGGGTCGACGACGGTCCATCAGCCCAAGCCTGATCTGTCTTGTGTTAAATGCTCGCCAGCGCGCACCTGTGCACCACCACACATCGCCAAGTCAATCGACGAAACGGAATTTCTGACATTTCTATTGGCCCAATTATTGCACTTCGCTCACTCGTTCTCCGACTCCCACGTTGACCTGAGATTCGGAAGTTCAATCCTGTTGCTCTCTCGGTCAATCCAAACGCGGGGATAACATCTGGTACAAGCTGTGCGATGTAATGATTCCCAGTGAAAATCATAAACACCCGGGTCTGTCTTCGCGGCTGTTCCAAAAGTGAAGGACTCCTGGTCCTTCGCACATAGAGCTCCAGTTCACCTGACTCAAGATTTCTGACTTTTGAATAAAAGTTTTTCGGTACTTCCAACCCACAAAGGAGCAGCATGAACCGACTACGAACCAGCCTTGCCCTCATTGTTGTTTTACTGAGCCTGATTGCCTGCGGCTCATCATCCCGTGCCGTCGCACATCGTGACAATCCGGCCACTACTCAAAGTGCCGGGAGCCCAACAGTAACGGTGTGGGTTAACACAAATTCAGGTGTTTATCACTGCCCCGGCACGAGGTGGTACGGGAAGACAAAGAGCGGTCAATACATGACCCAGCGTGAAGCTCAATCGAAAGGATATCGACCCGCGTACAACGCTGTATGTGGGTAAGAGATTATGAATCGTACTCAAGAGCAAATGCGCAAGGTTTTGCTCTTAACAAGTGCAGTCATCAAGAATCCTGGCGTTTTGAAGTTCATGTGATTGTTGACATGTAGAAGAAGAGTTATGACCAGACTTAAGCTAAGTGTTTGCCCGACGTGCGGCAAAAAGAACCTCAAAAAAGTTCGGAGAACTGTGAGCGGAACGCGTCAGGGAGCGTTATTCTGTTCCGCGTGTGGAACTCTATGAGTGCCCCGATTGTGGTTGAGCAAGCTATGAAAGCTGTTGTTATTACTCGTTTCGGTGGGCCTGACGTCCTGGAAACCCACGACATCCGCGCGCGATCTTTGCAAGAGAAGATTTCAATTACCGCCGTCTTCGCTGAAGAGGTTGTGCCGCTGCTGGCCAACGAAAGTATTCAACCAGTGATCGATTCTGTCTTCCCACTCAGAAAATCCAGGATGCTCATCGACGCCTCGAGTCCAACGAGACTTTCGGCAAGGTTGTACTCACGATGTCATAAGTTCGATATCACGAATACGGAGAATCTCGATTCTACATAGCATTAGCTTCGGAACTCGATTATCATCTCCCGTGTCTCCCGATCCGCTTTAAACCGTCCCTTATAATTCACGAATGTTCGAACCGGCCTAATAGCTCGAGGTCTCCATGAAAGTACAACCGCTCTACGCAGCCACGCTTGTAATCGCAGCATTTGCATCCGTAATGGCACAACGGCCAGCTCCTTCTCCAGCTCCGCCGGCACAAGATGAGGTTGTTCGAGTAACTACAAACCTCGTACAAGCGGACGTGATTGTCACAGATAAATCCGGCCATCAAGTTACTGATCTGCGGCCTGAGGATTTTGAAGTCCTGGAAGACGGTAAGCGGCAGACACTCAGTCACTTTTCTTATATTTCAACTGATGGCGTCACAAAGTCGGGCGAGAAAAATAGTTCTCCGGAGTTGCCGCCTCTTCCGGTAAATGAAGCGCAGGCAAGGCGAACTCTCGCTATCGTCGTTGACGATTTAGGGCTTTCGGCTGAAAGCATAGTGTCCGTTCGAAAGGCCCTAAAGGAATTCGTTGAGAATCAAATGCAACCTAACGACCTGGTTGCGATTGTGCAAACCACCAAGGCTAGCGGAGCCTTACAGCAATTCACGTCAGACAAAAAAAGGCTTCTTGCCACGATTGAGCGAATTACCTGGTTTGGCGCAGGTCGGGGAGCTTTGAGTCCTTTTGCTCCGGTCAATACCCAGACGGAGATTACTTCTGTTCAGGGAGCACAGATCCTGAATGAAATGGAAGAGGAACGCGCATCGCAATACGCTGTCGGAACGATCGGCACGCTTAGTCTGGTGGTGCGAGGACTTCGGGATGTGACCGGTCGCAAAGCAGTTTTGCTCATAGCCGAATCGTTTCGCCTGTTTACTACTCAGGGTCGCAACGTTCGCTTGATAGAGAGCCTGAAAAACGTGACCGATCAGGCTAACCGATCATCGACTGTCCTTTACACGTTGGACGCCAGCGGGTTAAATCCGCTTAATCTAACGGCAGAGGATAAGGTTTCGGGCCCAGCGTATACGTTCGATACGAATGCTTTTGGGAATCCGACTCCACCTCTTAAAAATCGGGGCACGCCGAGGAGAAATGACGTTGCCCCGACGGCTGCGTCCATCGCTCTTGAAGAAGGCGGCTCGAGTGCGGCCTTCAAACGTCTCGACGCCCTCGTTGCACAACGCGATAATCAAAACGTCCAAAATCACAGCGTGCTGTCGTTTTTGGCGGATCGGACGGGCGGATTGTTCACCGCTAACACAAACAATCTCAGCCTGGCCACTGAGCGCATGCTTCAAGACCAAAGCGGTTACTATTTACTTGCCTACCGGCCCAGCGAACTGGATCCCGATTCCAAAGAACGCGCCGGTTTTCACAAATTGACTATAAGAGTGAAACGTTCAGGATTGAATGTTCGATCACGCGAGGGTTACTACACCGGCACCAACGAAATCGCGAGCACCAAAACAAAAGAGCAGCGACTGAGCCAGGCGCTGATTTCGCCATTCGCGGCGGGAGCCGTCGCCGTGCGTATCACTCCACTGTTTTTTAACGATCGAGTCGAAGGTTCCTATTTGCGAGTGCTCCTGCATTTGGAAGCAAAAGACTTAACGTTCAACGAACAACCCAGCAAGTCACAACAGACAATGCTCGATATCGTGGCTGTCAATTTAGGTGAGGATGGAAAGGTTGTGGATCAATTCAGTGACACACAAACATTAGACGTCAATGACGACGCGTTTTCAGGCGTACTAAAAAACGGCCTAAGTTTTGTCCTGAACGTGCCGGTGAAAAAAAGTGGCGCTTACCAGTTACGCGTTGCGGTACGCGACGTTGCCTCGGATCGCATCGGTTCTGCGGGTCAGTTTGTTCAAGTTCCCGATGTCACGAAAAACCATCTCAGCTTGTCAGGTATCGTGATTAGCGGCCTCAACCAGTCTGGAACGGCGACAGGTGGAGATCCTCTGTTGCAGGCGGTGCCGTCTTTGCGCCGCCTGACGCATGGCATGGTTCTCAGTTACAGCTACACAATATATAACGCTGAGGTGAACGATACTGGCCGCCCGCAACTGGAGACGCAGATGTTGTTGTTCCGTGAAGGCAAACAGGTATTCTCCGGTAAACTCTCCGCATTTGATCCCGGCACCCAAACCGATATGAAACGCTTGAGAGTGACTGGTGGGTTACGCATCGGTCCCGAGCTGCCGGCTGGTGGGTACGTTCTGCAAGTTATGGTCACTGACAAACTAAGGAACAAGCCAAACACCACTTTGCAAACGTTGGACTTCGTAATCGTCGAGTAGGTAGTTCAGGAGTAAATATGCGTCGAATTTGGCTTGCCGTTGCGCTGATTTCGCTATTCGGTTCGACCGGGATCTATGAAAGTAAAGCTCAGGGCGACGCTCTTCACCAGATTGAAGGACGGCTGCGCTCTCAAGCAGCAGAATTGAGAGGCATACACGTTAAGTTGGTGTTGCAATCAGACATGCGCACGATTACGGAAACCTTCACGAACTCAGAAGGTCACTTCCACTTCAAATCGCTCAGAGAAGGAGATTATCTGGTCGAGACCATGGAAACGGATCTATTTGAGGCAACGAGCACGAGGGTTAGCCTCTATCCTCCCATTCGGACGGCGCCAACACCAAACCTGGTCATGGTGTTGATAGATGTGCCTCTGAAGTCCGCGAAGAAACCAACTATCGGCGTTATCACTGCCGACGTCGATCTAAATGTCCCAAAGGAAGCTCAGAAACATTATCGCGTCGGCATGAAGGCCCTGGATTTGGCAGACTCACAAAGTGCTGTCCAGGAGTTTCAGAAAGCTATAGCAGTTTATTCCAAATATTACGCCGCACGGCTGGCACTTGGACGAGAATTGCGATTGCAAAAGAAATTCGAAGAGGCGGCAAACGTGCTTGAACCGTTGCCTCAGATTGCCCCGGGCCGAGCCGAGCCGAGAATTGAGTATGGCATCGTTTTGCTCAACCTGCAGCGACCACAAGAAGCGGCGCGCGAGTTAACCGAAGCGACACGACTCGAGGAATCGAGTTGGGCCGCGCATCTTTATCTCGGCTGGGCGGTTCTCCCAAGCGACGAAAAGAACGCAAGCCGGCATTTTAAGCGCGCGCTCGAGCTGGATGAGCAAAAGGCCGCGCGAGCTCACATCGCGCTCGGACAAATCGCCAACAATGAAGGCCGGCGAGAAGAAGCTCTCAAACATCTTGTTGCCTATCTCACTCTCGCACCCAACGCATCAGACGCTGAAGCTGTTCGAAAGCTCGCCGAGACCTTACGGAAGTAATACTGCAACATTGCAACAGGCTTTGCACGAAAGTGCTGTCCTCCGCGGCCGCAGAGAAGAATGCCCTCAAAGCCCATTGAGGCGACAGGCGCAAAAAAGGCCTGCCGATAAATCGGCAGGCCTTAATAGTTATTGGCTCAACGCTTCTTAGAAACTGAAGCGTGCGCCTAACTGAATTACGCGCGACTCGCGTGCGCTGGTATAGCGTCCAAAAGTTGCGCTGTTCACGTTCAAGTTAACTCCGGTAGGAGCTGTACCACCCTGTGCAACGGAAAGATCGTTTGGACCAAACTGAGTATGATTCAAAGCATTGAAGGCTTCGAATCGCAACTCGAGATTGGTTGATTCGGTGAACCCGAACCGTTTCGAAACGATCAAGTCGAAGTTGTTAATTCCATTGTTCAAACGGAATTGATTGACTCCGGATGTTCCGCGACGAGCACAAACTGCCACTCCACCGCAACCGGCTACCGTGGCATTCACGAAAGCGCCCGGATTGAATGCCTGCAGATTGTTTGCTCGCGGATCGAGTAATGTGAATGGCTCCGTGCCAAGGTCCGCAAATGGGCCGGCTATGCCGCCGCCGGTTCCGGTAATGTTGGTGACATTCAAGACGCTGAATGGTTTGCCGGATTCATACGTGTAGATTCCGCCAAAGCTCCAACCGCCAAAGACTCTCTTACCGAAGCCACTCCACCGGTTACCCCACGGGATGTCGTAGATGAAGCTGGCGACGAACCTGTGCGGCACGTCATCGGCTGACAAACCTCTGCCGGCACGACGATCGAACAGGTCAAGTGTTCCACGTACTGAGTCAACACCAGCCGTGTCGGTGATCGACTTGGACCATGTATACGCAGCCTGGAACAGCAATCCGTTTGCGTAACGTCGAGTAAGGTTCAACTGCAAAGAGTTGTACCATGAGTTACCCGCCGTCACAGCTTGACTGATTCCCAGTCCGAAGTCTGGGTTCACGCGTCGCGCATTGATGTTTGATGCGGCCGTCGATGGCGTAAATCGCTGAGCTGCCGGAATGAACGACGGAAAAGGCAGGAACGACGTTCCGTACGCGGCGTTAACCTGCTCGAGTGCGTAAAGTTTGCGTCCTCGATTACCAACATAACTGGCTTGCGCAACGTAGTTCTTAGCGAAGCTGCGTTCGATTGTGAAGTTGTATTGGTAAGTGTAAGGAGTTCGAATGTGCGGATCGATCGCCCGCGAAAGTTGGGTGAGCGGAGACGTACCGGTTAGAGCCCTGGTAACGGGACTAACGCCCACAACAATCGTCGTCGCGAGGAACGGGTTAGGAATGGTTGGCTGCACTAGATCCGGGGTTCCGAAATTCGGAAATGGATCAGGTCCGAATGGGTCGGCGAGTGTGCCACCGACTTCATCGAAAAACGCATTCGTTCCCTGAAAACCCGGAGCTGTTAGTTGTTGGAGCGCCGTATCGCCGATGACCGCTCCATAAAAAACTCCGAACCCACCGCGAATCACCGTGGCCTGATCTCCCATGACGCTTCGCAGGAAACCATTTTCAGGAGTTCTTGGTGAATAGGCGAAGCCGAACCGCGGCGCAAAATTATTCAAATCGCGATTAACGCCTCCGGCCGGAACAGTGCCGCCCAGATCCGGATCGGGATCGCCCGGATATAACAGTCCGACTGGGGCCCTGTTTCCTGCGCCAACGATAATCGCTACGCCTTCTGGTGTGCGCAACTGGCCGCTCGTCAGCAGCGAGGAGGTAATACCCTGTGCAGCTGCGGTGGGTCGATAGTATGCGACACGGTTATACTTATCACTGATTGGACCAACGTACTCCCAGCGCAAGCCAAGTGAAAGCGTCAGTTGGTCAGTGATACGCCAAGTGTCTTGTGCAAAACTAGCCACGCCAAGCTGACGATAGTCACGTTCTCCATTCGCGCCAAACTGAACGTAACCCGGCGAGTTTCCAATAATCAGGTCAGACAAATCGTTACCGGTTGAGTTTGCTTCCTCAGCACTCCCGTAACCGATGATGCCCTGATTGATGAACAAGAAGACCTGGTCTTGTTTGTACTTCGTTCCATCGAATCCGAATTTGAAACGATGATCGCCCTTGGCCCAACTGACAGAGTCCTGAATCTGGAAATTCTCAGCTACGCGTGCTTGCGGTCCCTGGAAAGTATTTCCGAGTCTGAGATTCCGATCGTCAAGGAAAATGAACGGTGGACCCGCAAATCCCGTGTTCGCGACGAAATTCGCGCTGAACCCAATCTGCGCTGGGGTGGTGGTATTCACCGGCGCTAAGCTGGGCTGTTGATTGCGGGCATAACCCGCAAGGAAAGAGTTAACTAAGTTTGGTGAGATCATGTAGGTGTGGTGCACCGCAGTGTTGTAAGTGGTGCGTAGGTCGACAGAGCCAAAGCCGGGAACGTTGGCGCCATTGATCGTGCCGGCGAACGGGAAAGGACTTCGAATCTCACGATCGAAATAACTGAAAGTGACACCTAGCGTCTGCCGTTCTGTCACCCACGGATCGACGCGAGCAGTCAAGATATCGAAATTCGTGACTTCGTCTGCAGCGACAGACGCGTTCCCATTCGCGTCGCCGGTGGGAAGAAAGCCAAGATAATACTGTGCGATTGGACTGAACCGCGATTGCGGAATTTGTTGTCTTACGTTCGCACCGGAAGTGCCGATAATCGGGAATGGCGCTCCCGTGGCTGGATCCAAAAGAAGGCTGCCGGCCGGCCTCGTAAAGATACCCTGTTTCTCTTCCGCCGTAGGAAGATTTGAGAGTTGCTGCGTCGCGCCGATCAATTGACGACGTCCTTCATAATCAACAAAGAAGAACGCGCGGTTCTTACCGCTGTAGGCAAGTGGGCCACCTTCACCAAAGCGTGGCAGGTAGATTGGGCCACCGATATTGCCGCCGAATTCCTTCCGCTCGTAACGACGGCGAAAATCATCCTGCGTTCCTACTCGCGGCGCCTGGTTATTATTCTGGTCAAAAAAGCGAGCTGCCGACAGAACCGTTGGTCGCCAGAACGCTCTCACATTACCGTGATAATCGTTCGTGCCGCTCTTGGTCACAACGTTAATCACTGTTCCTGAGTTACGTCCGAATTCAGCCTCAAAGTTTGACGTAAGCAGACGAAATTCCTGCACCGCGTCTGGCCGCGGCTGCACACCGGTGGAACCTCCGGTAGCCGTCTCATTATTATTTGAACCATCGAGCTGGAAGTTGTTTTCCACTGCTCGCGATCCATTCGCGCGGATTGAGCCGGCGGGCGTCTGAGTGACACCAGGTTGGAGCAAAGCCAGATCGAGAATGTTTCGTCCGTTTAAGGGAAGACCGACGACGCGTCGTTGGTCCACCGTGGTACCGAGGGTTGGTGTTTCGCGATCCACCAACTCCTGTGCTGCGGTTACCGTAACTTCGGCAGTCTGGCCGACAACTGCCAGCGCATTCTCCAAATTCAAGTTGCGGTTTGGTTCGACCTTCACTTCTGCGATACGTGTTTCGCCGAATCCACTTGCAGTGATAACGATCGTATAGGTAGCCGGTTCTACTTCTAAGAACTGGTAATTACCCTCCGCATCAGTTTGCACACTGCTGACGTCCTGTTCACGAGCGACGTTAACGAGCTTGACTGTTGCACCTGGAATCACGGCTCCTGAGGGGTCGGTGACCTTGCCTCTAATTGAGCCACGGGTACCCTGGGCAAAGGTTATAGCCATGCCCAACATACTGAAACACAGCACGGCTACTGAAAGCTGGAACATCAGCTTGCCGAAACTGTGTCTTTGTGGAAGTTTGTAACAATACATGTTTATCTCTCCAAAAAAATGAAGCAGTCCTAGTTGGTTGATTCTCTTGCTTGTCCTACGTGGGGAAAACAAGCAATGACGAACGTCGAAGGCGCAACTATCATTCCATTATGAGAAGAGTCAGAACGTCACGAAAACACTAGCGCACTGTCCAGCTGTTGCCGTTGAAACCACTCCAAAATTTGAGATTTCTTTACAAATTTGGACGGGAGGGGAGTTGTGAGAAGAGCAGGACACCGCAGTAACGGATCCCTTCAATATCCAATTTTTTGTTCAATTCGGCAGGTTTGTTACCTTCAACAGGCATTGGCTGGTTTTTAGTAAGCCCACATGCTTTAGCTCCAATGGTGTAGTGGCCCATCTCTCCCAGCGTTCCGGATGCCCGATGTTCCATTCACGCACAACATCAACGTTCAGAAGATTGCACACAGTGCTGAGACACGTCGCCAGGGCGTAACTCGTTTTACTCCTTTGGTTCCCCGTGTTCGCGACAAACTCGTGACTACCCCAGAATAGCGAGCGGCATCAGTCCCACTTTTCGTCGCCAGTGTCGAGAAGCCATAGCGTTCCGGAGTCGCCGGGATTTATCGAAACGGCAGGTTAGGCTGGCCGTCCGTCACGAGGCATCTGATCGAGGCCACCTTCTGTAGTCCCTGCACGTCGGCTATCACAGGATAACCGCCTCCAATGAGGTTGCTGGAAACGTATACTCACCCGCAGTTGCTTAGTGGCCGTCGAGTCGAAAGTGTTTGCCTTGATGTTTCAAAGAAGAATTGTGGTGAAATGTCTTGACGAACGAAAATCCAGTTTCAACAATCGCGCTATAGCAAACGTGCTAAGAACGCGGCTGGAACTGAATACGAGAAAGCGAAGAAGCTGAGAGAAGAAACCGCGTAAATAAGGGCGTTACCGTTTCCTTAACGTTGCGGTACGGTAACGCCCCTTGCCCCCGTCTGGACAGTCAAGGGGCTTTCGCGAGCGGCAATCCCCCTCATTTACCGCTCTATAGTCGAAGTGTGTGTGGACGATAGAGATTGTCACTGGGCCACGCACTTCGCTAACATGATGCTAATGATTATTCGGCGAGCGGGAACCGCCTGAAATGCTCGTCGCCCGGATGCAAGGGTTCCGGGCCTCCCCAAAACTCAGCTACAGCGTATTTCTATTTAGAAAGTCTTGCAAGTACAGCCGCGCGTCATCCCGGAGGGTAAGGTGATGGGGCGCGCTCACCGTTCCCGACCGCACCGGTTAGGCAAGAAGCTGCAGTTGATACGGATTCGTCTAGGTCTAACCCAGTCGGAACTCATCAAGAGGCTCGCAGTCAAGAACGAGGTTTTGTATCCATCCAGTATTTCGCTTTTTGAAAGTGATGGACGAGAACCGTCGTTGCCGGTCCTGCTTGCTTATTCGAATCTCTCCGGTTGGACCATAAACGAATTGGTTGATGACAAAGTGAATTTGTCAGACGCAAAGATCCTCAAAAAACGTCCAGCTGGTATCCCCCTGTAACTCCTCATCTTTCGCCTTGCAGGGAATTGAAATGAACGGGAACAATCACATTCCAAAAAAGCTCTTGCGAATGGCGTTTTGAACTTAAAAAAGTAATGAGGGCAGTTATGACGATCTGGTCAGGTAGACTGACATCCTAAGTTCATTAAAAAAACTCAACAATTCTGAACTGCCGTTGATCCGCAGATTTTATGAGAAGCTACCGAAATGAAGCCATTTCCGCCGGAGATTTGGAGCGTTATTGAGTGTTCGTTGGCCTGTGCGGCTGAAAGCAAACGGTTGATTGAGGAAGCGGCTCGCATTCGCGCAGAGGCGAAGTTATTGCGCCAGGATTCGGCATTACTATTACGTTCCAATCCCATAGCTCGCAGAGAGCGCTACCTACGAAAGCGAAAGCGAAATTACGATCAGACCGGAGTAGCATCAATCGGTCAATCTGATCACGGGTAAACCTTTTCACTGTGTCCTCACGTTCCTCCTTCATTCAGTAAGCAGTAAACCCAGGGAATCCCGATTCTCACTTAATTAAGTTGACTTACGCTCCCTATGGTGGTAAAAGCGGCCACACACAACCACTAAACGGCTTTCGTAAAGAAAGGAAACGAAGCCATGGAAAATCCAGAAACGTCTCTTGTTGAGACGCCTCCACTCTCCGGACAACATCTTTTTCTCGATAAGGTCCTCTGCGACGCAAGGTATTTAGACGACTTTCAACAGAGACCTGAAGAGGTGGCGTACCTGCTTAGCATCCCGATTACGCCCATCGTAGCGAAAGAGATCGCCACCACACCGCTGAATCAACTTTTGCCCAGTCTGTATCATGCCAAATTTGGCTTGCAGGTTCCCCAGCGTAGGTCGCCGATCGTCATCCTGATAATCATTGTGATTTTTATCGGGATCGTAATCGTGACAGTTATACGGAGAGCATCAGCCGGTGCTTTGATTAAGGACTACTCACCTCATAGAGATACCAAGCTGTAACTCGGCCTCTAGTCGGTTGCAACAAGCCGTATCATAACGCGCGGGGCTATATATTCCCGCGAAGAGAGGTCATGGCCTCATCACGATCGATCGTTCTACCTGTACTCCCGCCGGCAACGCCACCGACGCAGGCGCAATCATCTGTTTACCGCACCACCAATTCGCCTCCCAAGGTTTTGCTGATAAGCATGCCGTGGGCTTCGCTTACAGAGCCATCATTGGGCCTCGCAATTCTCAAAGGCAAACTATTGGAGAATGGAATTCCATGCACCGTCAGGCATCAGAACATTTTCTTCCTCGAGTACCTTAAAGGGGAATCCTATGACGTGATTGGAGCGCGCTGGGGATTCAATGATTTCCTGTTCACCAGGACGCTGCAAGAAGAAGATGTAGTCCCTGAGCAACTTGAAGCGCTGGCGGGAATGGTCCACAACAACTACCGCTTACTTGAACTCCAGGAAAGCCTCCTGATTGATCCGGAGCCTTTTATTGAGTACGCGTTGAAAATACGGAACGAGGTTGTTCCTCGATTCCTGGCAGACTGCATGAGAGTCGTCGATGAGAGCGATGCATCAATGATTGGCTTCACTTGTATGTATGACCAAACGTTCGCTTCTCTCGCTTTAGCTAAACTGATCAAAGAAAAACATCCGGAGAAGTTAATAGTGTTCGGCGGATACGCTCTCGAAAAGCCGGTGGGTCCGCAGATTTTTAGTAGTTTTCCTTTCGTTGACGTAGTCGCATTCGGTGAATCGGAGGAAAAGATTGCACCCCTGGCCCAATGCTCAATTGAGCGGGATAACCTGAGGTATATCCCAAACATTTTATTCCGGGACTCCGAAGGCCACATTCATCAGACGCCTCCCGCTTCCAAGCCTATTAATTTGGACGAGAGTCCTATTCCCGAGTATGACGATTATTTCAGCGACGTCGCTGAGTTACAGTCGAACCATCAAGTGGAGATCGAGGTTCAGACGCTGCCTGTCGAAAGCTCGCGAGGATGCTGGTGGGGGCAAATATCTCATTGCACGTTTTGCGGAATTGATGATGAAACCATGAAGTACCGCTCCAAATCACCGGAACGCGTGAAGCTAATGCTATCGACTCTCAAAGACCGTTATGGTCCCCGAGTGTTCCGCTTCGCAGACTACATTTTGCCAAGGCAATACTACAAAACCTTGCTGCCGGAATTGGCCCAAGACCCTGCGAAATACTTTCTTCACTGGGAAATGAAAGCCAATGTGAAGTGCAAAGACATCGAGATAATGAGTCTCGCCGGCGTTATTGCGGCGCAGCCAGGGATCGAGTCATTTTCAACCTCCGTACTGAAAAAAATGGCGAAGGGTGTTTCGGGAATTCAGAACGTCTATACGATCAAGACGCTCATGGAGCACAACATCAACGTTAACTACAATATTCTTTTCGGGTTTCCGACTGATGCGCCGGCGGAGTATCGCGAATTAATCAACCAGATACCGTATCTGTATCATCTCTCTCCTCCTTACTCTTATATTCCCGTACAGACCACAAGGTTTGCTCCATTGCAGAGCGACCCGGAGCGCTTCGGAATAACCAAACCGATTGTCAGCGAGCGCTCATATGACATGATCCTGGCGCCGGACTATCGTCGCCGAATCGGTTTCGATCTGAACAAGTACTGTTACATCTTTGAAACACCTTACGAATTCAATCCCGATTGCGCAGAGTTGTACAACATACTGGTCTATCAGGTGTCGCACTGGATTCAGCTACACACCACACGAGAACCGCGCTTGTCCTATGAAGTTACTGAATCTGGCATTGAGTACTTCGACTCTCGTTACGACGAGAAACCTAAAACATGGGAATGGAGCTTGGACCATGCACGACTACAGGAGTCAATTTCACAAAGGATTGTGACCAGGCGCCAACTTACTCTGGAACTTCAGGACAAGCTGGAAACAACTACAGTAGCTGAAGTCTTAGAAGAGTTTGTTCGAGAGCGGCTGATATATCAGGAAGGTGATCAAATCGTGGGTCTGGCTTTCCCGGCAGCTTGTTATAAGAAATGGGAGAAGTTGAGAGCTCAACCCTTCCTGGAACCCTCAACCGCAGAACAGCCAACTACACTCGCCGGGTAAGGAGTTCTCGTTTCTTCACTTCTTCAGCAGTGCGGTAATACTGGTGACTCTGAAGCCCTGAGTGATCTTCATTGACCTGGCTTCGCCAGCTTTTCTCGAAACTGCTTAACCAAACGGTCACTCAACCGGCCAAGCGTCGGCAGTTTTAGCGGCCCTATCAGATATCGTCCAAATGCTGCGTCGCGCAAGGCATCCAGATCAAACCTCTCCTTAAAATGCCGGCGATAGGCTTCGTATGGAATAGCCAGACCTTCAATAGAAGTTTCATCGAGATTAACGAGGAAGACGAAATCAGCCTGGCTCGGTTTCTCCGCAACTTTAAAAAACTGCCACTCCTCGATCCTTTTTCTGACTTTCCTCTCGGCATCAAGGTCGTAATTTATGTATTCACGCTGCCGACCTGCTTCCGCTTCATCCAGAATTATAGGAAAAGGGATGAGGCGAAAAGCAACGATGTACATGGATTGTCCCGCTCGAAAGGTGAAAGGGGCAGGGTTCGATTGGCCCTTACCAGCGGCAGCGGCCAGGATGATAATTACAAACGCCAGCGCGGGAGCGAGATAGGACGTTCTTTTGAGAGTTTGTTCGTACCTGAGCTGTCGGGTCCGGGACATTCGCTGATCTCCTTGAGTTGATTGCACTGATTTTGCTTCAACCAAAGATACTTCCTCCCCGGCTCTGATTGTCCTCAAAAATATCCTGATTCTCCTCAAATATCTCTCAGACGCCAGCCGCTGGCAGCGCAAGTAGTTAACCCAATCCCACTTCTTACCGGACCGGCACAGCAATGTCCGGAACCTGTAGTAGTATGCTTCACCATGTGGAAATATATTTTGGCCTCAACGCTTTTAGTGGTCGGGATTGTTGAGATCACTCTGGCGTTTCATAGAGGCCTACGTGAAGCCGTGATGCAGACTAGTCCTGTACGTTTTAAGCACGGTGAATCACAGGTGTTCTTATTAGCCGGAATCTCTGCGTTAGTGACAGGAATAGGGATTCTCTTCTATGGATTATACTTTTAGTGTTGCTAGAACTTGCTGGTCGCCAATCTAACGCCTAACGCTCCCCTCCAACGCTGCGCTTATCTCTGAATCGCGCGGAACTGCTCTTGCTCAGGTTCGCTAAAATTGCGTCCGGCAGCGCGTTGTAATGCCTGCATGTCGAACTCGACTTGCTGCGGAGTCCCACTGTCGATCAAAGCGCCTATAGCCGAGTAATCGGTAATGCCTCTTTCGATCTCCGTGGCACTGCGGTTGTCGGTCAAGGCTTGGATCATCAGTGTGTCCAGCTTGGGTGTTGCGCTTCCTCCATCCAGTGATGACGCAGCAAGCTCTTGAATTGCGGGTCGAGATCTTCGTCGTTGCGAACGCTTTCGAGATAGTGCTTTTGCGTCATCCACTCGATTCCCAGGATTACGAGTGCCACACCCAGCGGGCTGTGGGACAAGACGGCCTTTCCGATTTCCTCGGGCGGCCCAATCGTTTCGCAGTTCGTCACGAAGCCTTCCTTGAACTCCTCCGCGAACTTTGAACAGGTGAATGCGCTTGGCTTCTTCGCTCGCGAACTGCAGGAGCGCGCGAGTGCGATAGTCGTCTTCATTTAGGTGCTGTCGTGCATGGTCGGGCACGAACCTGACGCGTTCTAAAAAATTGTTCCTTAATCTAAGTCTATTTTGCTAAGATTGCAGAGGCTGTCGGTCAAGAAGATTTGTTGGACCGTCGACAAGAAGACGCCTGACGCCGCAAGCTCCGCATTGCTCTCTCACGCCCGCTCATGCCGCGAACGTTGGTCGTCCTTAAGATACGAGCCGGGTGACGCAGCTTACCAGGCAACTCTTCACAAACAGAAGGAGAAAACCTATGAACTACCCACTTCAACTATCTTTCGAGGTCTTGTCGATAGCGCGAAAGCTCTCTGTTATCGACGCCGCAGGAAACTTGAGTTTCTTTGTGAAGCAAAAGGCTTTTAAGCTAAAAGAGTCGGTCACCGTGTTCGCTGATGTGGACCAAAAACTTCCTTTGTATGAACTAGCCGCTGATCGAGTAATCGACTTTTCTGCAAGCTATCATTTTAAGGATGCCAGGGGCACCCACATTGGTACCGTGCGGCGAAAAGGAATGAAGTCTTTGTGGAGGGCACGTTACGATATAGTCAATGGGAGTGGCCGAGCGCTGACAATTCAGGAGGCAAACCCATGGGCCAAGGTTTGTGATTCGCTGTTTGGCGAGATCCCTATCTTAGGGTTGTTCAGCGGATATGTTTTTCACCCGGAGTACTTAGTTGCGCGGGAGGATGGCACATCGGTCATGCGTCTGAAGAAGGAACCAGCATTTTTCCAGGGCAAGTTTAGTATTGAAAAGCTCGATACTGTAAGTGAGGAAGAGGAGACTCGAATACTTCTCAGCCTTATAATGATGGTGCTATTGGAGAAACAGCGCGGATAGTCCAGTGCCTATCCAACTTAACAAAGAAGCTTGTGAGCGGCGAGTCCACTGCAAGCGCCGTTAGATTTCTCCTCCCCTGGAAACACATTTCTTCCAATGCTTCGCTTGCTCATCATTAGTGGCGACATCAAACAAGCTTCAGCATAAATATCGGCGAGCAGCCCACAAGGTGAATCATTGCCTGCTCAGCAGCCTTGATAAGCCACTCCATGCCCTTCAACGTATTTTGATCTGTGCCTTCGCCCCAGAGCAGCATAAAGCCTAAATCATATTGCGATTCGGCATGACCCTGTTCAGCCGCGGCGGTGTACCATTCGATCGCTTTGGCCGCATCTTTCCCGCCCAACGTCCGCGCACCGCCGACCGTCATACTTTTTTTGGTTTACATTCAAAAATTCGTTGACATTTCCCCGAGCTAGGAGCATTAATCACCCGTAATCGCCGGTGCGGCTCGCGCCATCTTAGTTCACCATCCTGTACACCAAACTGCTGCGAGTGCTTCGGTTTCACCTGTTGTCGCGCGAGGCCGCAGTCTGATCGCAGTAACCACCTCGGAAGGAGGTCTCACCATGAAATCCGATCGCCAACAGCGCTTTTCAACTCTTGTGTGGAGAGTTCTCATTATCTCAAGCTTTACTTTGGTTTTGTGTGCAAACGTTTTGGCGCAAGTCACTGCCAGCGGTGCGATAAGCGGCACAGTAAAAGATAAAAACCAAGCTGCAATTGCTAACGCCACCGTGACCATCACCAACAAATCAACCGGATTAAGCAGAACGGCCTCGACCAACGAAGGTGGAGAATACAGAATCGATTTGTTGCCCGCAGGGCGGTACGACATCAAGATCAGCGCAACTGGATTTGGCAACGTGGCAGTTGAGAACTCGGAACTGCTTGTAGGAAAGACAAACAATTTGGACTTTACTATGGAACCCGGCGTGCAGACGGCCAGCGTTACGGTGACAGCAGGTGAAGCCGAATTGGTCAGCAGAGAGAAGATGGATGTCAGTCTTAATATTACACCGCGCGACGTTGAGGATTTGCCACTGAACGGTCGCGATCTTGGCAACCTGGCCTACCTTGCGCCTGGGGCCAAGCCGGTTGATTCCTACGATCCAACTAAGCGTCGCATCTCCGTCTTCGGAATCAACGGCTCCAGCGGTCGCAACGTGAATGTGACGGTGAACGGGATAGATAACAAAGACAACACCGTGGGCGGCCCAGTCATGCAATTTCCACTGGAGTCCATTCAGGAATTTGTGATCAGCACCGCACGTTTCTCAGCGGTGAACGGCCGGAGTGAGGGCGCCGCCGTGAACGTGGTCACGAAATCGGGTGGTCGCGATTACCATGGCTCAGTTTTCTATTTCCTGCGAGACCAAAAACTGAACGCCAGTGAAGTTTCACCGGCCGATCAATCGATCGAATCGAAGCCGCCATTCAACCGAAAGCAATGGGGAGGTTCGATCAGTGGGCCTTTACACTTACCGCGTTTTGGAGAAGGTGGATCAACCCACTACAGCACCGGAGACAACACTTTCTTCTTCTTCGCACTCGAGCGCCAGAATGAAGCGACTTCGATCCCGGTTGCTTCTGACGCATTCAGTGAATTGACGTTAGTGCAATCCTTGGGTGCACGACCGGCACAAGTGCTGCCGACGCCGTATAAGGATTGGCGCATCAATGCGAGAATCGATCACACATTTAGTCAGAAACATAACATCTTCCTGACGTATAACGACCAATCCAACAATGGTCTTAACGATCAGGCGACTCAACGTGTCGATCTCACACAAGGCAACTTCACCCAAAATCGCCTGATACTCGCCAGCCTTTCTTTGAATTCCGCCGTGAGCAGCAATGTCGTCAATGCCTTCACGGCGGGCTATCAGTATTGGAACAACCTGATAGACAGTGAAGAAAAAACCACCACGATCACCTTTCCGACGCTTATTCAGTTTGGCACCAATGTGAACGTGCCTCAACAGTCGTACCAGATCAAATATCAATTCAAAGACGACCTCTCAATCAACAGAGGAAATCACACCTTCAGAACCGGTATCGACTACCTATGGGAGCCGAAGCTCGGTGGCTTTTTTGAGTTCAATCCAACGCTCGAGATCGATTTCGTTTCATTGCCGAGCGACATCTTGAAATTGCCCCAGAGTTTCTCAACTCCGGGATTAGTTGGCGGCATGACTGCAACCGCAGGCGATCCTTATTTCAATTTGCCTGGCGGAGCCAAAATGTTCGGTCTTTATTTTCAGGATGATTGGAGAGTCAAACCGAACCTGACATTCAATCTCGGACTGCGGTGGGACAAAGACTTCAACTTGATTGGAACGAAAGCGCAAGAAAAAAGCAGGACCTACCTGG
>Ga0126307_10000758_pt1 | contig 21245 bp, 19 predicted proteins | sample Plot28_FD_89955 | JGI IMG/M metagenome (GOLD analysis project Ga0126307, IMG submission 89955) | Serpentine soil microbial communities from UC McLaughlin Reserve, CA, USA - Plot28 | ecosystem: Environmental > Terrestrial > Soil > Grasslands | place: USA: UC McLaughlin Reserve, Lake County... | reverse complement strand
TGTGGCCGCTGCCGGTGGTCCTCATCGGCGTGGCCCTGGCCGCCATCGCCGGAGACCAGGTGGGCTACCTGTTCGGCCGCCGGATGGGGCCCGCCATCTTCCGGCGCCCCGACTCCCGGCTGTTCAAGCAGGCCCACGTGGAGAAGGCCCAGACCTACTTCGAGGAGCACGGGCCGAAGACGATCCTGCTGGCCCGCTTCGTGCCCATCGTGCGCACCTTCGCCCCGATCGTGGCCGGCGTGGGGCGCATGGAGTACAAGACCTTCGTCACCTACAACGTCATGGGCGGGATGCTGTGGGGCGTCGGCATCACCTCGCTCGGCTTCCTCCTCGGCGAGGCCGTCGACATCGACAAGTACCTGTTGCCGGTGATCGCCGTCATCGTCCTCATCTCCGTGATCCCCGTCATCCTCGAGCTGCGCAAGGCCAAGCGGGAGGCGGCGCACGGCGCGGCGGTCGAGGGAGCCGGGTCGGTCGAGCGGTGACGGCGGCCGACCTGGTCGTCAGCGACGCCCCCGACGCTTCCCGCTACGAGGCCCGGCTGGGCGACGACCTGGCGGGCTTCGCGCAGTACGAGGTCGAGGACGGGCGGTTCGTGTTGACCCACACCGAGGTCGACCCCGCCTTCGAGGGCCGGGGGGTGGGCGGGACGCTCGTTCGTGGCGTGCTCGACGACGTGCGCCGCCGGGGGGACCGCGTCGAGGTCCGCTGCCCCTTCGCCCGGTCGTGGATCGAGCGCCACCCGGACTACCAGGGGACGGTCGACTAACCGCCCCTCGGCACCAGCGCGAGCTGGCGGGACTGGGCCACCAGGCGCCCGGTGGCGTCCCACACCTCGCCGTCCTCCTCGAGGAAGCCGGCCGACACGTAGCGGGTGTGGAAGGCGCACCGGAGCCAGCCCGGGGACGGACGGGCCCGCACGTGGACGGTGAGCTCGAGCGTCGGCGTCCACGCCACGGGCAGGCGGGCGTTGAAGATGGTGGGCGGGAAGGCGTCAGCCGCCAGCAGCAGGCCGATCGTGTCGAGGGGCTCGTCGTCGCCGAGTCGGAACCACCCCCGCACCAGCGGCTCGCCGCTCGGCGCGCCGGTGGCGAACCCGGCGTCGTCGGGGTGGAGGCGCAGGTCGACCCGGCCCATGAACGGCGGCGGGAACGAGTCGGTGGCCCGGACGGCGGCGCACGCCTCCGGTGGGGGCAGGTCCGGCGGGTGGCCGTCGACCCGCTCGGGGCCCTGCTCGGCGCCGGACAGCTCGGTGAACGAGCCCAGCACGGCGAGGAGCGGCCGGTCGTCGTCGCGCAGGAGCCCGGTGGCGGTGGCGAAGCGGCGCCCCGCCTTGACCACGCCGGCGTCCACCCGCACGGGCCCGGGGTGGCCCGGAGCGAGGAAGTGGGCGGTGATGGTGGTCGGGTCCGGCCGCCCTGCGGCCTCGGCGAGTGCCCGGGCGGCGATGGTCAGGAGGTAGCCGCCGTTGGCGTTGCCGGCGATGTCCCAGCCCTGCTCGACGGCCCCTTCCCAGGTGCCCTCGCCGGTGCGGCGCACCGCGCTGTCGCCGGCCAGGCCCACCCCGACACGCTACGGCGGAGCCGTGCCGTGACCCCTGTGACGGGTGGCACGGGCGGTCCGGGCCGCGACGGGCGACACTGGGGGGGTGGGGACGTGCGGGGCGTGCGGGGCGGCCAACCCGGCCACGTCCCGGTTCTGCGGCAGCTGCGGGGCCCCGCTGGGCGGCCTGCGCTGCCCCGCGTGCGCCACCCCCAACCCCGAGGGGCAGCGCTTCTGTGGCCAGTGCGGGACGCCCCTCGAGGGAGCATCGGCACCCCCGGTGCCGGTGGCCGTCGAGGAGCGCAAGCTGGCCACCGTCCTCTTCGCTGACGTCGTCGGCTTCACCTCGCTGGCCGAGCGCACCGACGCCGAGGCCGTCGCCCGCACGGTCGATGGCGCCTTCCGCCGCCTGGGGGAGGTGGTGGCCGAGTACGGCGGCACCGTCGACAAGTACATGGGCGACTCACTGCTGGCCGTGTTCGGGGTGCCCGCCGCCCACGACGACGACGCCGAGCGCGCCGTGGCGGCCGGCCTGGCCATGCGGGAGGTGGGTGGCGACCTCGCCTTCTCCATCGGGATCAACACCGGCGAGGTCATGGTCACGTCGCTGGTGGACGGCCAGGTGACCGTCATCGGGGACGCCGTCAACGTGGCCGCCCGCCTGGAGAAGGCGGCCGGGGCCGGCCAGGTCCTGGTGGGGGAGCTCACCGCCCGCCTCGCCGGCCGGCGGGTGGCGTTCGACGAGGGCCGGCCACTGGTGGTCAAGGGCAAGCGGGAGCCCGTGAACGTCTTCGCCGCCACCGGGCTCCGGGACAGCGGCCACCAGTACGAGGACGACGTCGGGCGACCACCGCTCGTCGGTCGGGACGCCGACCTCGCCTTCCTCCGCGCGCAGTGGGACCGGGCCGTGGCCGACCGCCAGCCGGCCATGGTGCTGGTGGTCGGCGAGCCGGGGGTGGGCACCACCCGGCTGGTCGAGGAGCTGTGCTCGTGGGTGTCGCCCTGCGCCAACGTGGCGTCCGCGGCGTACCCGGCCTACGGCGCGCTGGGCGGGCCCCGGGTGGCGGCCGAGCTGGCTCGCCAGCTCGGTGAGGTGGGTGACCCGGAGGTGGACCTGCGGGTGCGCTCGGCCGCCGGTGAGCTCGACCCGTCGCTGCGCTCCATCGACCCGACCACCATCCGCGCCGAGCAGGTGTGGGCCTTCCGCCGCCTGTTCGAGGCCAAGGCGGCCGATCGTCCGCTCCTCGTGGTGCTCGACGACGCCCACCGTGCCGGCGAGAAGACGCTCGAGCTGATCGACGAGGTGGTCCAGGACCTCGACGGCGTCCCCGCCATGGTCGTCCTCGTCGGCCGGCCCTCCCCGTCGGCCTGGCTCGAGCGCTTCCCCGCCGCCACCACGCTGCGGGTCGGCCCCCTCGGTCGCTCGGACGCGGCCACGCTGGCCCGGGCGTTGGTGCCCGACCCGCCGCTCACGGAGGACGCCGTCACCCTGCTGGTCGAGCGCTCGAGCGGCAACGCCCTGTACTTGCGAGAGCTCGTCGCCCTGGCCGGCGAGCGCGGCGACCTCGTCGTCGACGGCGGCCGCACCCGGCTGGCGTCGACGAGCGTGGTGCCGCCCAGCCTGCGCTCGCTCCTCGCCGCCCGGCTCGACTCGCTCCCGCCGGAGCAGAAGCTGGCCGTCCAGCACGTGGCCGTGCTCGGCCCCGCGACGGCGCCGCAGGTCGAGGCGCTCGGGCTCGACGCGGCGAGCCAGGCGCTGCGGGCGCTGGTGACCGCCCGGCTGCTGCGCCACGTGTCCGGCGAGCGCTTCGACGTGGCCGACCCCCTGCTCGGCGAGGTGGCCTACGAGACGCTCCCTCGCGAGGTCCGGGCCGAGCGCCACCGGGAGGCGGCGGCGACCGCTGCCAGTCGCGAGGAGCGGGCCCGCCACCTCGTGCGGGCCGCGTCGTACGCGCCCGACCGGGAGGACCTGCAGACGGAGGCGGCGGAGGAGTCGGCCGCCGCCGGCCTCGAGCTGCTGGCCGCGCTGCGCCACTTCGACGCCGTGCGCCTGCTCCAGCAGGCCGTCGACCTCGGGCACCGGGACCCCGACGTGATCCTCAGCCTGGCCGAGACGGTCGGGCCGCTCGGCCGCCCCGACGAGGTGCTCGGCGTGCTCGACCTCCTGCCCGACGACCTCGGCGACCCGGCGGTGGAGGCGCGCCGGGTGCACGTCCGGGCGGCGGCCGCCATCTTCATGGACCCCGCCCAGGCCGCCGACGGGCTGGAGGATGCCGCCCGACGCTGGGAGGCGGTGGGCAACCGCTCGAAGTTGGGCTGGGCCCACTCCAACCGCGGCGTGGCGCTGTTCAACCTCAGCCGGATGCACGACGCGTCCGCCGAGCTGCACCGTGCCCTCGAGATCTTCAAGGACGCCGGCGACAAGGAGGGCGTGCACGCGGCCCAGGGGTTCCTGGCCCTGATCCACCCCGAGGACCCGCGGGTGCGGGACTGGCTCGAGGAGGGGGTGCTCGCCGCCCGGGAGGCGGGCGACCGCAGCCGCCAGCTGGGCGTGCAGGTCTCGCTGGCGTGGCACCTCACCTTCCGCACGCGTGGCGGAGGCCCCGACGAGATCGCCGAGGCGCACGCCAACGCCCTCCAGCTGGCCGAGCTGGCGCAGGAGATCCGCAGCCCGGACTTCGTGGTCCACGGCGCCGCCCTCGCCGCCGACCTGGCCCGCCTGGCCGGCCTGCACGACGACGCCATGGCCGCGGCCGACCTCCTGCGCGACCCGGCATCGAAGGGCGCCACGCCGACGGGCCTGGCCGAGGCGGGCCAGTTCGTCGTGGACGTGACCACGCCCGGGGGCGAGCGGGCGCCGGCGCCGGAGGTGGTGGACTCGACGGACCCGGTGGCGGCCGCCGCCGCCGTCATGGTCACCGAGGCGCTGGCCCTGGCCGGCCGGATCCCCGAGGCGGTGGGGCGGGTGGACCGGTGGCAGGGCGGTCCGGGTGGGGCCGCGGCGCGCTTCGGGACGCTGGGTGCCTTCGCCGGTCCCGGGGTGTCCCTCGTCCTCGTGCTCGGTGGGCGGGTCGAGGAGGCCCGGCAGTGGTTGGAGGCGGCGCTGGCGTCGTCGGCCGCGATGGGGGACCGGGCCGGCACGGCCATCGTGCGCGGCCTCCTGGCCGAGACCACGCTGCGCACCGGCGGGTCGCGAGAAGAGGTGCTCCGCTGGCTCGACGGCGTCGACGACCCGGGGGGCATGGCCGGTGCCGTGCTCCTCCGGGCTCGGGCGCAGCTCGGCGAGCCCGGCGCGGCCGCCGCCCTCACCACCACCGCCGAGCAGCTCCGGGCCCCGGGCCTCACGGTGGACCTGCTCTGAGCTCACGTCTTGGCGTCCCTTGGCCCGGGATCCGGGCCCGGAGACGCCAGGAGATCCGAGAGGCGGGCGGTGACCCGCGCAGGGTGCCGGACGACGTCGGCCCACATGAAGCGGGCGACCCGCCATCCGGCGGCGAGCAGGCGGACATCGCGGTCCCGGTCGGCGGACATGGCGCGCGACGAGCCGTGGAAGGCGAACCCGTCCACCTCGATGGCGAGACGGAGCTCCGGGTAGGCGAAATCCACTCGGGCGCCGGTCCCCGGGATCCCGAACTGGAACCGTGCCGGTGGGAGGCCCGCCGACCGCATCAGGCGGGCCATGCGGGGCTCGAGCAGGCCGTCGGGTCGGGCGGCGCCGAGCGCCCGCTCGTCGAGCACGCGGCGGAGGACGCCGCACCCTCGGCGGCCGGGACGGGCCACGTCGAACAGGAGGTGCTCGACGGCGGCGATGGTGAAGAGCCGGGCCACCAACCCCCGGTCGAGTGCGTCCTCGACGTCGCCTCGCTCCAGCGCCGCGCCGAGGTCGACCATCGTGCGGAGCGGGTTCGTGACCGGCACGCCGTGGCGGACCGTGACGTGGGCCTGCTGGAGGTCGGTCGAGCGGTGGAGGACCACGCCTCGGGGTTTGGGGCAACGAGGGCGCGACGTGGTCACCTCCACGACATCCGTAGCGTCGACGAGGCCCCACATGGCGGCGGCGCTGCGATGTGACGCCACCGTGCCCGGTCCGCATGCGAGGCAGGCGGCGACGAGGTGTTGCTCCCAGGTGATCGGTGCGCCCGGCCACCGGTACACGCCAGGGTGCACCGCCACAAGGCGACCTGCCGCCAGCCGTCGCTTGATCCCACTTGCTGCCAAACCGGAGGCGAGGGCCTGGGCGCGGCTGACCACGCCGTGCTGGCGCTCCGCCCATTCGGCCAGCGCGTCGTCGGGGGACATGGCCCCTCCTCTCCTGGCGTCTCCTGGCCCGGAATCCGGGCCAAGGGACGCCAAGACGTGCCGGTGGAGGGGGAAGCGAAGAGCGACCGCCACCGCTTCGTGGGCGTGCGGTGCCCTTCATGATGTCCCGCCGGAGGGTCCTAGCCCTCGCCTTCGACGAGGCGCTTCATGCCGGCCACGACCTCGCCGGCCTCCGCTTCGGCCCGGCGCTCGACGCCGAGGCGCCCGGCCACCCGGCCGAGCACGCCGAGGGGCAGGCGGTAGTCGATGTGCAGCCCGAACCGGCAGCGATCGGGTCCGAGGGCCTCGAGCGTCTCGGTCAGGCAGTAGCGCACGCCGTAGCCGACGTCGCCCTCGATGGTCAGGCGGCGCCCGAGCTCGAGCTCCGTCACCACCCACTCGGAGTCGAAGTGCCGGCCGAGGAGCTTCACCTCCTGGTGGAAGGTCTGACCGGTGGCGGTGAGCCGCTCCGGCGCCTCCCGCACGGCGACGGTGCTGGCGGAGAACTCGGGCAGGCGGCGGACGTCCTCGAGCACCGCCCACACGGCGGCGGCGGGGCGTTCGATGTCGACGTCGTGCTCGATCGTGGGCACGGGCTACGTGTAGCAGGGCGGTACGGTCGACCCGTGGAGCGCATCGTCGTCGTCGGCGCCTCCCTGGCCGGCCTGCGGGCGGCCGAGGCGCTGCGGCGGGGCGGCTTCACCGGCACGCTCGTGCTCGTGGGGGCCGAGGAGCACCTGCCCTACGACCGGCCGCCGCTGTCGAAGCAGGTGCTGGCCGGGAACTGGGACGCCGACCGCGTCTGGCTGCGCAAGCCCGACGACTACGAGCCGCTCGATCTCGACCTCCGCCTCGGCCAGCGGGCCACCGACCTCGACGTGGACGGTCGGGAGGTGGTGCTCCACGGCGGCGAGCGCCTGCCCTACGACGCCGCCATCCTCGCCACCGGTGCCGCCCCCCGCCGCCTCCCGGGCACGCCGCAGCTCCACGGCGTGGTCGAGCTGCGGAACCTCGACGACGCCCTTGCGCTGCGGGCCGCCTTCGAGCAGCAGCCCCGGGTGGTCGTGGTCGGCGCCGGGTTCATCGGGGCCGAGGTGGCGGCCACCGGTCGCCAGCGGGGGCTCGACGTGACGGTGCTGGAGGCGCTTCCCGTCCCGCTGTCCCGCGGCCTCGGTGACCGCATGGGCATGGCGTGCGCCGCCCTGCACCTGGACCACGGGGTGGACCTCCGCTGCGGCGTCGGCGTGGCCGGGTTCGAGGGGGAGGAGCGGGTCTCGGGCGTCCGGCTCACGGACGGCTCGGTGGTGCCGGCCGATGTCGTCGTCGTGGGCGTCGGCGTGACGCCGGCCACGGCCTGGCTCGAGTCCTCGGGCCTCGAGCTGAACGACGGCGTGGTGTGCGACGAGCACTGCCGCGCCGCGCCGGGCGTCTACGCCGCCGGTGACGTCGCCCGCTGGACCAACCCGTTGTTCGACGAGTCGATGCGGGTGGAGCACTGGACGAACGCCGCCGAGCAGGGCCAGGCCGCCGCCGAGAACCTGCTGGCGGGGGAGGGGCGGGGCACGCCGTACGCGCCCGTGCCCTTCTTCTGGTCCGACCAGTACGACGTGAAGATCCAGTTCGTGGGCCGGTCCCGGCCCGGCGACGACGTCGAGGTGGTGGACGGCAGCCTCGAGGCCCACCGGTTCGTGGCCCTCTACGGCCGCGAGGGGCGCCTCGTCGGCTGCCTCGGGTTCTCCCGGCCCCGACTGGTCATGACCTACCGGCGGCTCCTCGCCGAGGGGGCTTCGTGGGACGAGGCGCTGGCCCTGCAGCCCTGAGCGTCCGGCCCCTGGCCGAGGCGGATCTGGCGTGGGCCGAGGCGTTCGTGCTCGCCGAGCTCGGGGGGCGACGGCAGGTGCGCCGCGGTGAGCAGGTCGACGCCCTCGAGTCGCCGGGCTGGGTGGCCGAGCGGGACGGGCGACCGGTCGGCCTGGCCACGGCGGCAGCCCGTGACGACGGCTGGGAGCTCGTGCTGCTGGTCGCCGCCGAGCGCCGGTCCGGCGTGGCCACGGCCCTCGTGCGGCACGTCCTCGACGAGGCGGCCCGGGCCCGCGCCCGGCAGGTCTGGGTGGTGACGACCAATGACAACCTCGGCGCCCTGGCCTTCTACCAGCGGCTCGGGTTCCGGCTCTCCGCCCTCCGCCCCGGCGCGGTCGACGAGGCGCGGGCCACGCTCAAGCCGGAGATCCCGGCGACGGGGGAGGAGGGCCTGCCCCTCCGCGACGAGCTCGAGCTGTCCTTCCCGCTCTCGTGAACCCCGACAGCCGGTGTCAAGGGGACACTTCGGGCCGCGTCGCGAGCCGCCTCCCGACGTCGTACCGTCTTCCGGTGCACACCCCCCCGCAGCCCACGATCGAGCTCGCCCCCGGTGCCCCCCTGCCCGACCCCGAGCGGGCCACGGTGGCCGTCTCCGCCCCGGGCGAGGGCCCCGGGTACTGGGCCGGTGGTCCCAGCGCCGTGGAGGTCGACGGGGTGTTCTACCTCGCCTACCGCCTGCGCCGGCCCGTCGGTCGGGGTCGCGGCTACGCCGTGGTGATCGCCCGTAGCGAGGACGGCGAGCACTTCGAGACGCTGTCGGTCCTCGAGCGCGAGGCCTTCGACTGCGAGTCGCTCGAGCGGCCGGCCCTCGTCGCCCTCCCGGGTGGCGGCTGGCGCCTGTACGTGAGCTGCGCCACGCCCGGCACCCTCCACTGGCGCGTCGACGTGATGGATGCCGCCAGCCCCGCCACCTTCGACCCGTCGTCGGCCCGCACGATGCTCCCCGGCGACGAGCGCACCGCGTACAAGGACAACATCGTCCTGTTCGACGGCGAGAAGTGGCACCTGTGGGTGTGCTGCCACCTCATCGAGGACCCGACGGAGGCGGACCGCATGTGCACCCGGTACGCCACCGGCCCGGACGGGCTCTCGTGGACGCAGTGGCACGGCGTGGTCCTCGAGGGCCGGCCCGGGACCTGGGACGCCCGCGGCGCCCGCATCGCCTCCGTCCTGCCCACGCCCCAGGGCTGGGTCGCCTACTACGACGGGCGGGCCCTGGCCGAGCAGAACTGGGAGGAGCAGACGGGGCTGGCCCACGCCACCGCCGTCAACGGCAACGGCACCGCCGCCCACTTCGTCCCCCTCGACGGGCCGCTGGCCACGTCACCCAACGGTGCCGGCGGCCTGCGCTACGTCAGCGCCGTGTCGCTCGCCGCCGGCGGGTACCGCCTCTTCTACGAGGCCACCCGCCCCGACGGTGCCCACGACCTCCTGACGGAGTACGTCCCCTCGGCCGACTGAACTCGCCAGTCGGCGAACGACTGGCCCGTCAGCTGCTCGAGGAGGCCGATGTCGTCGTCGAAGCCGGCGAGCAACCGCGCCCGGTCGGCGGCCGACAGCTCCGGCCGGTGCCCGCCGCTGCGCCGCAGGGCAGACAGCAGCGGGGCACTGGCCCGTCGCCACACCTGGGGTGGCAGGAACTGACCGAGCGACGCGCCTGAACGCACGGCCGCCTGCAGGACGCGGGTGGTGGTCGAGGGCGGAACGTAGGTCGACACGTTCTCCGAGGGGACGTCCACGACGGCGCCCGGGTCGACGCCCAGGAAGGCGCAGATGCCGTTCAGCGCCGACGTCGGGGCGTCGACCAGGTCGCGGTAGCGCAGCACGTGCACCTGGTCGCGAGGGAAGCGATCGAGCACGCTGGCCAGCTGCTGGCCGTAGTGCCCGAGGCCGAGGTAGCGCCAGAAGGGTGCCCACCCCTCGGCCGCCCGGCGGTCCTCGTCGGCGCAGGCGCCCAAGAAGTCCGGCAGCGGCTCGAGCCCGTCGGCCCAGAGGTGGGCCCAATTCGAGTAGGCCCGGTCGACCGGGTGGCGCAGCACGGTGACGAGGCGAGCGTCCGGTACGGCGGCGGCGATCCGGTCGAGGGCGGCGGGATCCGACAAGTAGAACGCCGTGCTCTCGCCCCGCAGCGCGCCGGGACGATCGGCCCAGAGGGCCTCGTAGTCCTCCCGGCGCCAGACGTGCTCCTGGGCGCTGTGGGCGTCACCCGGGCCGGTGGGGCGGGGTGGGGGACCGGTGCCGTCGCCGAGGAAGAACTTGGGCTCCTTGACGCGCGACATCGAGAGCTGGGGGTGGGTCGCCAGCGCCGAGTGGAGGGCCGTGGTGCCGGCCTTCGGCGCACCGATCAGGAAGAAGTGGGGGAGGGGCATGCGCGTCTCCGATCGGGGGCGGCGCGCTGTCGCGCGACAGCTTCCCCGTCGGCTCCCCCTCCGTCAAGGAAAGGAAGCGCAGCGCCTACGGGGCGGCGTCGCCCAGCGACCAGCGCACCGGCGAGCCGCCGGAGCGCCGGACGTGGTCGTGGCGCTCGAGGACCACGAGGTGGGCGAGGGTCTCGCCGTTGGCCGCGCGCTGCATGAAGCCGGGGATCTCGTCCCACGGCCGGGACCAGGTCAGGCCGACTGTCAGGTCCCAAGCCGTCTGGTCGGGCCGCTCGCGCAGGGCAGCCTCGATCTCCTCCATGCGCCGGCCGTGGTGGGTGATGAGGTCGTCGACCCGCTCCTCGAGGCCGGCGAAGCGCCACTCGTGGGCCGGCAGCACCTCGTCGGTGGGGAGGGAGCGGACCTTCAGCAGGCTCTCGAGGAAGTCGCCGAGGGGGTTCTCGTGCTGCTGGCTGTGCACGGCGATGTTGGGGGTGATGCGGGGGAGGATGTGGTCGCCGGACAGCAGGAGGCGGCGCTCGTCGCTGTAGAAGCAGGCGTGGCCCGGCGAGTGCCCCGGCGTCCACACGGTGGTGAGGTCCCAGCCGGGCAGATCGGGGCGGGTCCCGTCCTCCAGCAGGACGTCGGGCTCGGCCATGGTGACGGCCGATCGGATCGTCATCGACGCCTGGGCCAGGTCGGGCAACCGCTCCTCGGGCACGCCGGCCTCCGAGAGGAGCTCCGACATGCGGGCCACGAGGTCGTCGGTGTCGACGTAACGGGCCTTGAGCATCACGGCGTCCTCGCGGTGGAGGGCGATCCAGGCGCCGGAGGCCGATCGCACCCGTCCGGCCAGGCCGTAGTGGTCCGGGTGGATGTGCGTGACGAGGACGCCGCGGACGTCGGTGATCGAGCCGCCGGCCTCGGCCAGCCCGTCGGTCAGCGCCGCCCATGCATCGTCGGTGTTCCAGCCGGCGTCCACGAGGGCCACGCCGTCGTCGAGCTCGAGGGCGTAGACGAGGACGTAGCGGAGCGGGTTCTTGGGGATGGGCACGGGGATCGACCACAGGCCCGGCCGCACCTTCTCGACCGGGGGCAGCACGTCCGTGTCCCAAGAGCGGCGCTGCGCCTCGCCCGTGACCTCGATCACGCGGCCACCGTAGTGGCGGCCTCTGGCAGGATCCTGGCCGTGCCGGACCTGGCCGACGAGTTCGCGCTCCTCCGGGAGAACGCCGACGAGGCGGGGTTGCCATGGCGGGGGCCGCCGGTGGTCGAGCGGGTGGCGGTGGGGCTGCCGGACGGCCGCTCGGTGCGGGCGCTGCGGTGGGGCAGCGGCCCGCCCGAGGTGGTGCTGCTCCACGGCGGCGCCCAGAACGCCCCCACGTGGGCCACCGTGGCGCTGGCGATGGACCGGCCGCTGGTGGCCATCGACCTGCCGGGGCACGGGCGGTCGGACTGGCGGGACGACCACCACTACTCGCCGCCCACGCTCGCCGCCGACGTCGAGGTGGCGGTGCGGGAGATGGCTCCGGAGGCGGAGCTCCTCGTGGGCATGTCCCTCGGTGGTCTCACCGCGCTGTGCCTCACGGCCCGGGCGCCGGACCTCGTGCGCCGCCTCGCCGTGGTGGACGTGACGCCCGGGACGGACCGGGCGAAGGCCGAGCCGATCATCACCTTCGTCTCCGGGCCCGAGCGGTTCGGGAGCTTCGACGAGCTGCTCGAGCGCACGGTGGCCCACAACCCCACCCGCTCGGTGTCGTCGCTGCGGCGGGGCGTGCTCCACAACGCCACCGAGGGCCCGGACGGCTCGTGGCGGTGGCGGTGGGACCCCGAGCACCTGTCGGCCGTCGAGGGCGACGTCGAGTTCGGCGACCTGTGGTCGACCGTCGACGCCGTGCGGGTGCCCTTGCTGCTCCTGCGGGGCGCGCTGTCCGGGGTCGTCGACGACGACGACGTGGCCGAGGTGCGTCGGCGCGTGCCCTCCGTGCGGGTCGAGGTGGTGGAGGGCGCCGGTCACAGCATCCAGGGCGACCAGCCCGTGGAGCTGGCCCGGCTGCTCAACGGGTTCGCAGCCTCCTAGAGCGAGCGCCGGAGGCGCGGCCTCAAGACAGCACAGCGGCGGTGTCGAGGCAGCGGAGCTGCCTCGATGATCCGTTCGTCGGCGTCAGGGCGCAGCGTCGCGCAACCTCTTCTCGGCGGCGAGGATGCGGGCCGGTTCGTGGGCCCGCCCGTACTCGGGGTCGGCGGCGAGCACGATGTCGAGCAGCTCGGCGTGCTGCGGCGTGTCGCGCCACGGCAGGGCGATGTACAGCGGCAGGTCGAAGGTGCGGAGGCGGTCGAGCTCCGAGTAGACGCGCTTCTGGAAGACGAAGCGCTCCTCCCACGGCAGGTCGTGGGGGGCGAAGCCCGTGCCGGGGTCGAGCACGCAGCGGCGCCGCAGGCCGAAGGCGTCGAGTCGTCGCAGGGTGGCGTCGAACCACTCGACGAGCACGCCCGTGGGGTCGGGGCCGTCGACCGGGGCCAGGGTGTGCGGCGTGGGGCCGTTGAGGAAGGGGAGGACGACGGGGCAGCCGGCGTCGGCCGCCACCCGGGCCAGCTCGTCGGACTGGAGGCCGTCGGCGGCGTTGAGCCACGTGGCCCCCGCCTCGACGGCGCGGCGGGCCACCGAGGGCCGGTAGGTGTCGATCGACAGGGGGACGCCGAGGCCCGCCAGGGCGGGGACGAGGGGCGCCAGCCGGGCCCACTCCTGCTCCTCGGCCACCTCCTCGGCCACGTAGGTGGTGCCCTGGCCGCCGAGGTCGAGGGCCACGGCGCCATCGTCGAGGAGCGCACGCCCCCGCGCCATCGCCTCCTCGGGGGTGGCGACCACCGAGTCGCGGTGGAGCGAGTCGGGCGAGGCGTTCACGACGCCGAAGAGGTCCACGCACCAAGGGTGCCCGCTGGGACCCGGGACGCCCAGATGCGAACCGGTAGCATGAGGCGTGGCCGGCCGCACGCCCAGGGCGGCGCCCGCCGAGGTCCGGGCGAGGCGCCTGGACGAGATCCTGGACGGCATCCGGGCCGCCGGCGAGCGGATCACGGTGGCCCGCCGGGCCGTGGTCTCCGCCCTGCTGGCGGCCGACGGGCACGCCACGGCCGAGGGCCTCCAGGCCCGGGTCCAGGCCGAGCACCCCGAGGTGCACATGGCCACCATCTACCGGAACCTCGAGGCCCTCGAGCGCATCGGGGTGGTGGAGCACACCCACCTGGGGCACGGTCCCGCCGTGTACCACCTGGCCGACGCCCTCCACCAGCACCTGGTGTGCGAGGTGTGCGGCCACGTGGTCGAGGTGCCCGCCACCCTCCTCCGCCCCGTCGAGGAGGAGGTCCGCACCACCTACGGCTTCGTGATGCGCCCCGGCCACTTCGCCGTCGTCGGCCGCTGCGCCCGCTGCGCCTGAGCCCCGGACGCCTCTGTGCGCACTCGCGCTCACCTGTCGAGCGCGAGTGCGCAAGGAACCCGCAGCCTCCTGCGTCCAGATCGCACCTCGGCTCCGAACACGGATGGGGCGGTGCGCAGGGGAACGTCGCCCGCTAGGGTCGCGATGCGAGCTGGTCGCAGGTAGAGGGAGCGGAGGCGGCGTGCACATCCCGGACGGCTTCATCGACGGGCCCACGTCCCTCGGGGCGGCCGGCGTGGCCGTCACCGGGCTCGGGGTGAGCGTCCGCAAGGCGGCCGACGCCCTGGACGACCGCCGCGCCCCTCTCGCCGGCCTCGTCTCCGCCTTCGTCTTCGCCGTCCAGATGCTCAACTTCCCGGTGGCCAGCGGCACCAGCGGCCACCTCCTCGGCGCTGTGCTGGCCGCCGTGCTGGTGGGCCCCTGGGCGGCCGTCATCTGCCTCGCCGTGGTGCTGCTCGTGCAGGCCCTCTTCGCCGACGGCGGCATCACCGCCCTCGGCCTCAACATCGTCAACATGGGCCTCGTCGGGGGCCTGGGCGGCTACGTCGTGTTCCTCGGCGCCCGCCGCTTGCTGCCCCGCACCCGGTCCGGGGTCGTGGCCGCCTCGGCCGTGGCCGCCGGCCTCTCGGTCGTCCTCGCCGCCACCGCCTTCGTCCTCGAGTACGCCATCGGCGGGACGGTCGACCTGTCCCTCGGCGCCGTGCTGGGCGCCATGGTCGGCGTGCACGTCGTCGTCGGCATCGGCGAGGCGGTGATCACGGCCATGACGGTCAGTGCCGTGCTGTCCGTCCGGCCCGATCTGGTCCACGGCGCCGCCGACCTGCTGCCGGCGCCGTCGGTGCAACCGGCGATGGCCCGATGAGGACCAACACCAAGCTGTTCCTCGCCGCCGGGCTGCTCCTGGCCCTCGCCCTCGCCCTCTTCGTGAGCCCGTTCGCCGACAGCGCTCCGGACGGCCTCACCAAGGTGGCCGAGGACAAGGGCTTCGCCGGCGCCGAGCAGGAGCACGACCTGTCCGACAGCCCGGTCGCCGGCTACGAGGTGGACGGCGTCGACGACGCCCGCCTGAGCACCGGCATGGCCGGGGTCATCGGCGTGCTGGTGACCTTCGGGCTGGGCGTGGGCGCCTTCGCCCTCCTGCGCACGTTGCGGCGCGAGCCCGAGGGCGAGCCCGCGACCGAGGCCCGGGCCGGCTGACCGGGTGGGCGCCGGGCACGCCGCGACCTCGCTCCACGTCGACGCCAACTCACCGCTCCACCGCCTCCCGCCGCAGTGCAAGGTGGCGGCCACCGCCCTGTTCGTCATCGCGGTGGTGGCCACCCCGCGGGAGGCCTGGTGGGCCTTCGTGCTCGACCTGGCGCTGCTCGTCGGCCTGGCCGCCCTCGCTCGCGTCCCCCTCGGGGTCGTCGCCCGCCGCCTCGTCCTCGAGGCTCCCTTCCTCGCCTTCGCCGTGCTGCTCCCGCTCGTGGCCGGCGGCCCCCGGGTCGACGTCGGCCCTGTGTCGCTGTCCGAGAGCGGGCTGTGGGGGGCGTGGAACATCCTGGCCAAGGGCACGCTCGGTGCCTTCGCCGCCGTGCTGCTCGTGAGCACCACGGAGCTGGCGTCGATCCTCCGGGGCCTCGAGCGCCTGCACGTCCCCCGGGCCTTCACCACGGTCGCCGGGTTCATGGTCCGCTACGCCGACGTCGTCTCCGGGGAGCTGTCCCGCATGTCGGTGGCCCGCCGGTCGCGGGGCCACGACCCCCGCTGGCTCTGGCAGGCGCGGGCGGTGGCCGCCTCCGCCGGCGCGCTGTTCGTCCGCTCGTACGAGCGGGGGGAGCGGGTGTACCTGGCCATGGTGTCGCGGGCTTACGACGGGGCCATGCCGGTGCTGCACGACGACGCCGCCCCACCGGGTGCGTGGGCCGCCGCCCTGGCGCCGGCCGCCGTCGCGGCAGCGCTGGCCGCCATCGCCTGGAGCCTGCGGTGACCGCCGCCCTCGAGGTGCGGGGGCTCGCCTTCGCCTACCCCGACGGGCACCCCGCACTGTCCGGCGTCGACCTCACCGTCGAGCCGGGGGAGCGGGTCGCCCTGCTCGGTCCCAACGGCGCCGGCAAGACGACGCTCGTCCTCCACCTCAACGGCATCCACCTACCCGCCACCGGCGAGGTGCGGGTGACGGGGCTCCCGGTGGCCAAGGCCGCGCTCAAGGAGATCCGTCGCCGCGTCGGCGTGGTCTTCCAGGACCCGGACGACCAGCTGTTCATGCCGACGGTGCGGGACGACGTCGCCTTCGGCCCGGCCAACCTCGGCCTGCGGGGGCCCGAGCTCGACCGGCGGGTGCAGGCCGCCCTTGCCGCCGTCGGCATGGAGGACGTGGCCGGGCGCCCGCCCCACCACCTCAGCTTCGGGCAGCGCCGCCGGGTGGCGGTGGCCACCGTGCTGGCCATGGAACCGGACGTGCTCGTGCTCGACGAGCCCTCCTCGAACCTCGATCCCGCGGGGCGGCGGGAGCTGGCCGACGTGCTGCGCTCGCTCGACCTGACCATGCTCATGGTCACCCACGACCTGCCCTACGCCCTGGAGCTGTGCCCCCGGGCGGTGGTGATGGACGGCGGGGCCATCGTGGCCGACGGGCCCACCGCCGAGCTCCTGGCCGATCGCGAGCTGATGGCTGCGCACCGGCTGGAGCTGCCCTTCGGCTTCGACCCCCGGGTGGTGGCGGGCGGGGGTTCGTCGCCCGCCTGACGGGCAGGATGGGTCCGTGCCCGCCCGCCGCCGGAGGATCGCCGCGCTCGTCGTGCTGGTCGTGCTGGCCGCCGCCTGCGGGAGCGACGATGGCGCCGCCGGCGACGACGAACGCACGACCACCACGACGTCCCCGCCTGCGCCGGACCGCTCGACGCCCGAGAGCCCGGAGGACACGCAGCCGGTCGAGGATCTCGGCCTCGTCCCCCGCCTCGTCCGCGAGTTGCAGCCGTCGGTGGTGGCGGTCGTCACCGCCGAGGGCGAGGGCAGCGGCGTCGTCTACGCGGCCGACGGCACGGTCGTCACCAACAACCACGTCGTGGAGGGGGCGGACGACGTGCGCGTCGGCTTCGTGGACGGCTCCCGGGTCGACGCCGAGGTGCAGGCCACCGATCCCCGGAGCGACCTCGCGGTGCTGCGGGTCGACCGGGATGACCTCCCGGCCGCCCGCTTCGCCGATCGCCTGCCCGCCGTCGGCGAGCTGGCCGTCGCCATGGGGAACCCGTTGGGGTTCGAGAACTCGGTCACCGCCGGCATCATCTCGGGGCTGCACCGGGCCATCCCCGGCTCGGCCGCCGAGAACCCGGCGCTGGTGGACCTGGTGCAGACCGACGCCGCCATCTCGCCGGGCAACTCCGGCGGCGCCCTGCTCGACGCCGACGGCGAGGTGGTCGGGATCAACGTGGCCTACATCCCGCCGCAGGACACCGGTGCCGTCTCCATCGGCTTCGCCATCCCGTCCACCACGGTGGTCGACGTCGTCGACCAGCTGCTCGACACGGGCGAGGTGCGCTACCCCTTCCTCGGGGTGACGCCGCAGGCGGTGACCCCGCAGATCGCCGAGCGGCTCGACCTCGGGACCGATGAGGGCGTCATCGTCCAGTCCCTCGTGCCGGGCGGGCCGGCTGACGACGCCGGCATGGAGGCGGGCGACGTCATCGTCGGTCTGGCCGGCCAGGAGGTGCGCTCCGTCGAGGACTTCCTCGTCGAGCTGCGGGAGCACGACCCCGGCGAGGAGGTCGCCGTCGAGGTGGTGCGGGACGGCGAGAGGCAGTCCTTCGACGTGCGCCTGAGCGAGCGGCCCGAGGAGGGGTAGGGCGCTCACGTAAGCTCCCCGGACCACCGCCGACGATCGGGGTTCGCCCTCGTGCTGGAGGTACGGGTCCTCGGGCCCATCGAGGTGAGGGGGGAGGGGCCGCCGGTGCCCCTCGGGGGCGCCCGGCAGCGGGCGGTCCTCGGGCTGCTCGTGCTGGCGGCGCCGGCGCCGGTGCCCACCGAGGTGCTCGTCGACCGGCTCTGGTCGGGTGACCCGCCGGCCACCGCGGTGGTGACCCTGCAGGGCTACCTGTCCCGCCTGCGCAAGGCCCTGGCCGGGCTGCCCCTCACCATCGAGACCCGTAGCCCGGGCTACGCCCTGGTCCTCGACCCGGACGTGATCGACGCCCGTCGCTTCGAGCGGCTGCTGGGGGAGGGACGGGCCGCGCTCCAGGAGGGCCGACCGGGTCCGGCCGCCGGCCTGCTCCGCTCGGCGCTCGAGCTGTGGCGGGGGCCGGCGCTGGCCGACCTGGCGGACGAGCCGTTCGCGGTGGCCGAGGCCACCCGCCTGGAGGAGCTGCGGCTGGCCGCCCTCGAGGCCCGCTTCGAGGCCGAGCTCGCCCTCGGGCGCTACGCCGACGTGGTGGCCGAGCTCGAGTCGCTGGTGGCCGCCCACCCGCTGCGGGAGGCCCTGCGGGGCCAGCTGATGCGCGCCCTGCACGGCTCGGGGCGGACGGCCGAGGCCCTCCGCGTCTACTCCGCCGGGCGGGAGCTGCTGGCCGAGGAGCTCGGCATCGAGCCCGGCACCGCGCTCCAACGGCTGGAGAGCGCCATCCTCCTGCAGGACCCCTCGGTCGAGCCCGAGCCGCCGCCGCCCCCGCCGGAGGTGGCGGCCCTGCCGCCCCTGCCCGTCCCCTTGACGACCTTCGTCGGCCGGGAGCAGGAGGTGCACGACATCGATGCCGCGCTCACGCGCTCGCGCCTCGTGACCCTCGTCGGTCCGGGCGGCACGGGGAAGACGCGCCTGGCCGTGGAGGTCGCCACCCGTCGGAGCGAGGCGACCCCCGAGTCGGGCGTCGTGGTCATCGAGCTGGCCGCCCTCGCCGACCCCGACCTCGTGCCCTCGGCGGTGGCCGACGTCGTCGGGGTGCACGACGTGCCCGACTGTCCCCTCACCGAGACCCTCGTGGGCGCCCTGTGCACCCGGCCGCTGCTCCTCGTCCTCGACAACTGCGAGCACCTCGTCGACGCCAGCGCCGAGCTGGCCCGGGCGCTGCTCGTGGGCTGCCCCGAGGTCCGGGTCCTGGCCACCAGCCGCGAGCCGCTCGGCCTCCCGGGCGAGGTGGCGTGGCCCGTGCCCGCCCTGCCGCTGCCGACGACGGGCGACCGGGCCATCGGGCTCGACGAGGCCCTGCGCTCGGACGCCGTCCGCCTCTTCGTGGAGCGGGCCCGGGAGGCGGCACCCACCCTGCGCCTCACCGACGCCGACGCACCTCGGCTGGTCTCGGTGTGCCGGCGGCTCGATGGGATGCCCCTGGCCCTCGAGCTGGCCGCCGCCCGGCTGAAGGTGCTGTCGCTCGACCAGGTGGCGGCCCGCCTGCAGGACCGGTTCCGGCTGCTGACCGGCGGCAGCAAGGCCGTCCTGCCCCGCCAGCGCACGCTCCGGGCGGCGGTCGAGTGGAGCTACGACCTCCTCGAGCCGAGCGAGCGCCTCCTGTTCGAGCGGCTGTCCGTCTTCGCCGGGAGCTTCGGCCTCGAGCTGGCCGAGGCGGTGTGCGCCGATGACGAGCTCGACGCCGGCGAGGTGCTCGATCTCCTGGCGGGGCTCGTCTCGAAGTCGCTGGTGGCCCGGGTGCCCGACCAGGAGGGGACCGCCCGCTACCGGCTGCTCGAGACGCTGCGCGACTACGCCGCCGATCGCCTGGCCGCCCGGGGCGACGACCTGGCCCTGCGGCGCCGGCACGCCTGCGCCATCACCGCCATGGCCGAGGAGGTCGGCTCCGCCGTGGAGGGCACGGGCCGGCGGGCCGCGCTCGAGCACCTCGCCGCCACGGCGGACGACGCCCGCCTCGCCCTGGAGTTCGCCCTCGACTTCGAGGAGGTCGACCTCGCCCTCCGGCTGGCCGCGGCGCTGTGGCCCTTCTGGGACCACCGCTACGACGTGACCGAGGGGCGCTCCTGGCTCGACCGGGCGCTGGCCATGCCGGGCGGGCCCGAGCCGGCGCGGCTGCGGGCCATGGTGGGGGCGGCCAAGTTGGCCATGGTCGACGACGAGTACGACCTGGCGGCCGACACCTGTCGGGCCGGCCTCGACCTCGCCGCCCGGTTGGGCGCCGACCGGGAACGGGCCCGGCTGCTGGCCGTGCTGGCCGAGGTCCACCGCTATCGCGACGAGGACCCGGGTTCGGCCGAGGTGTGCGCCGACGAGGCGCTGGCGCTGGCCGAGCGCACCGGCGACCGCTGGTGGCAGGCCGACGCCTCCCGGGTGCGGGCCCTGCTGGCGTGGGACCGGGGCGACGCCGCCACGGCGGGCTCGTTCGCCGAGCGCTGCCTGGAGCTGAGCGCCGGTGTCGGCGACCAGGAGGGCTCGGCCGGCGCCCGATCGCTGCTGGGCACGCTGGCCCGGGAGCGGGGCGACCTGGCCGGCGCCACCGAGCTGTACGAGGGAGCGCTCACCGACTTCCGCCAGGCGCGCGAGCCGTGGGGTACGGCGCAGGCGGTGCGCAACCTCGGGATCCTGGCCGTGCTGCGGGGAGACGCCGACCTCGGGTGGCGGCTGGCCGAGGAGAGCCTGCGGCTGCACGACGAGCTCGGCAACCAGCGGGGCGTGGCCATGTCGTACGTCCTCATGGGCGAGGCCGCCCTCCTCGGGGGAGAGCTCGACCGGGCGGCAGTGCTGCTGGGCGAGGCCCTCGACCGGCTGCCGAGCCAGGCCTTCGCGCTCGAGCGGGCCGAGGCGTCGGCCCGGGCGGGAGAGGTGGCGCTGCGGCGGGGCGACGCGGTGCGGGCCCTGGAGCTGGCCGAGGACGCCCTCGCCCCCTACCGGACGGCCGGGCAGAAGCGGGGAGCGAGCCGGGCGCTGTGGCTCCTGGCCAAGGTGCGCACGGCCCGGGGGGACCAGGCCGCCGCCGCGACGAGCGCCGAGGAGGCGGCCGAGCTGGCCCGGGAGCTGGGCGACGACGCCGGCGCAGCGCGAGCCCTCGACGCGTCGGCCGAGGCGCTGCTGGCCCGCGGCCGGGTGGAGCAGGCAGCTCGAGCGCTGGCGGCGGCGGCCATGACCCGCCGGGTGGCGGGGCTGGCGCCGGTGGGGCCGGAGGCGGCCGACCACACAGGCGTGCTCGAGGCGATCCGGAGCCGCCTCGGCGACCCCGCCTTCGGCCGGGAGTGGGCGGCCGAGTGGCCGGAGGTCATCGACCTGCGGGAGCCGGAAGTCGACCTGACGGTCGAGCCCGACCCGAGCCGGGTGCGCCGGACCTAGGCGGTCAGGCGGCCCACGGCGGCGGCCAGGCGGTCGACGTCGTCCTCCGTGCAGTAGCCGTGCGGGGCGGCGCGCACGGCGCCGGCGCGGGCCGAGACGACGACTCCGTCGGCGCGGAGCGCCGCCTTGACGGCGGCGGGGTCGTGCCCCGGGACGGTGAAGCTGACGATGGCCGACCGGGTGGCGGGGGAGCGGTCGCTCACCACGGTGGCCCCGGCGTCGGTGACGGCCTCGACGAGGCGGTCGCACAGGACGTCGACGTGGGACCAGATGTGGTCGACGCCGGCCGCCGCCAGGAGATCGAGGGCGGCCCCGAGGCCGAGGATCCCGGAGGTGTTGAGGGTGCCACCCTCGAAGCGCCGGGCCGTCGGGTCGAGCACGAGCGCGCGGTCGTCGTAGGCGTCGCGGGCGGCGACGGAGTTCCAGCCGGGTTCGAGCACCCGCAGGCGGTCCTGGAGCTCGTCTCGGATGTAGAGGACGCCGGCGCCCTCGGGCCCGAGCTGCCAC
>Ga0126307_10000757_pt1 | contig 21250 bp, 23 predicted proteins | sample Plot28_FD_89955 | JGI IMG/M metagenome (GOLD analysis project Ga0126307, IMG submission 89955) | Serpentine soil microbial communities from UC McLaughlin Reserve, CA, USA - Plot28 | ecosystem: Environmental > Terrestrial > Soil > Grasslands | place: USA: UC McLaughlin Reserve, Lake County... | reverse complement strand
GTGCCGCCTCCGCGGGCGAGTAGCGCCTGATGCGCGACCTCGCCTCCGCCAGCATCTGCTCGATCACGGCCGCACGTGCGGCAGGACCTGCTCGCCGAAGAGGCGGATCTGGTCGTGCCGCCGGTCGCCCCACAGCTCGAGCATCACGTGCGTGCAGCCGGCATCGCGGTACTCCTCGATCGCCTCGATGCACTCTGACGGCGTGCCCGCGATCGGCTTGCACTTGTCGAGCAGCGCGTCGTCGACGAGCTCCTTCGCCGCGAGCCTGCCGCCGCGCTCCATCGCCTCCGCGACCGGCCGGATCTCCTCCTGCTCGATCCCCGCGAGGTCGAGCAGCGTGTCGGCCGCGCCCTGGATGTTCTGCACCTTGTTCGCGAGGTACATCCCGGCGATCTCGCGCGCGCCGTCGCGGCCGGCGTCGCGGTCGGACTCGTGAATCGAGGCGACGACCGTGCAGCCGATGTCGACGTCCGCGGCGACGTTCTCGCGCGTGTAGTGCACGAACGGTGGGGTCGTGATCGAGGGCGTCAGGCAGCCGTCGCCGATCTCGCCCGCGAGCGCCTGCATCTTCGGCGCGGTCGCGGCGACGTAGACCGGCGGCACGGCGCGAGGAGCGTGTGCATCGCCATCGAGGGCGGGGACGTCGGCGCTCCAGGTCTCGCCGTCGTATCGGAACTCCTTCCCAGAGAGCACCCCCCGCACGATCGCGACCGCATCGCGCATCGGCCCGAGCGTCTTCTTCGTCTGGAGCTGCGCGTTGTTGAGGAAAATCTTCGACGTCCCGAAACCGAGGATGAAGCGGTCTGGCGCCAGCTCCTGCACGACGCGCGCGTCCATCGCGACTTGCACCGGGTGACGCGTGAACGGCGAGATGATCCCCCAGCCGACGGTGAGGCGGCGCGTCTGCTGGGCGATCAGGGCCGAGACGACGGTCGAGGAGCGCGCCTCCATTCCGTGCTTGCGCCACCACGGGTACGCCTCGGCGAGCCAGATCGTGTCCATTCCCGCCTCGTCCATCACCCGCGCCGACGCGACCATCTCGTCGACGGGCTCCATCGTGAGCTGCATCACACCGATCCGGAGCGAAGGCGGCACCGGCGGATCCTACGGAACGAGCGTCGCCGCGCACACGACGAGCGGGCCTTACGGCCCGCCCGTCTCGCCCCGATCCCTGACCGGTCTTAGAAGCTGAGGCGATGCCTGCGGCGCGTCACCGTGAACGTCGCGAGCGCCAGAAGCATGGTCGCGATCATCAGCGCGCCGGCCGTCTCACCCCAGGCGAAGGAGTCGCCGTCGCCGGAGACGCTCGTCGTCTGCGCGTTCAGCCTGTCCTTGCGGAGCTCGTTCGTGAGCCAGGCCGACACCGACGGCTCGCCGTTCCCGCCGAGGACGTCGGGCCGGAGCGGAATCGCCGACGTCACGCCGTCCCCGCCGAGGGTGTCGGTGTGCAGGACGACGCCGCCGCCGGAGCCGCCGCCGTCGAGCATCACGCGCGCCTGTGACGCGGGTGCGACGAGGAGGCCGGTGGCGAAAACGAGGATGACGAGTGCGGTGCGCTTCATCGGAGCTTCCTTTCGTCTCACGACCGTCCTTCGCGGTCGACTACCGACATGACGAAGACGCGCCTGCACATCGGTTTCGGTTCGGTTGCAGAATGGGAACACGCCGCGCCGCGCGGCGAAGGAAGGGAGTCGTGGAGTTCAGGATCCTCGGTCCGCTGGAGGTCGAAGGCGCCGCCGGGCAGCTGTCCCTGGGCGGCCGGAAGCAACGCGCCCTGCTCGCGCTCCTCCTGCTGCGCGCGAACCAGGTCGTGTCCGCCGACCGGCTGATCGACCTTCTGTGGGCGGAGGAACCTCCTGCCGACGCGGCGAAGGCGCTCCAGGTGCACGTGTCGCGGCTGCGGCGCACGCTGGAATCGGAGCACGTGCTCCAGACGCGTCCCGGCGGCTACCTCCTCAGCGTCGAGCCGGGGCGGTTCGACCTCGCGCGCTTCGAGGAGCGCGCCTCCGCCGGCGCTCGCCTGCTCGCGGCGGGCGACGCCGATCCCGCGCGGGAAGCGCTCGCCGAAGGGCTTGCACTGTGGCGCGGCCCGCCGCTCGCCGACCTCTCGCGCGAGCCGTTCGCGCAGCCCGAGATCGCACGGCTCGAGGAGATGCGCGTGGTCGCGCTGGAGAACCGCATCGACGCCGACCTGATGCTCGGGTCGCACGCCGCGGTCGTCGGCGAGATCGAGTCGCTGATTCGGCGCGAGCCGCTGCGCGAGCGGCTTCGCGCGCAGCTGATGTTGGCGCTCTACCGCTGTGGCCGTCAGGCCGAGGCGCTCGAGGCGTATCGGGCCGCGCGGCGGACGCTCGTCGACGAGCTGGGGATCGAGCCCGGGAAGCGCCTGCAGGAGCTCGAGCAGGCGATCCTCCGCCAGGATCCGGCGCTCGAGCCGCCCGAGCCGCCGCCGCGCGACGCGACGCGGCCCGGGCGGAGAGCGGCCGGAGTCTTCGTCGGCCGCCAACACGAGCTGGAGGAGCTGACGGCCGGCGTCGACGACGCACTGGCGGGCCGCGGGCGCCTCTTCCTCGTCGGCGGCGAGAGCGGCGTCGGCAAGACGCGGCTGGCCGACGAGGTCGCCAGCCGTGCAAAGGATCTTGGCGTTCGCGTCCTCTGGGGGCGCTGCTGGAAGGACGGCGACGCGCCCGCGTACTGGCCGTGGCGGCAGGCGCTCCGCAGCCTCGGAGAGCTGCCTGAGGCGGACGACCGGTTCGGCCGCTTCGACTACGTCGTCGCCCTGCTGCGCCGGTCGGAGGAGCCGGTGCTGCTGGTGCTCGACGACGTGCACGCGGCCGACGAAGGATCGCTCGACCTGCTGGGCGACGTCGCGGGCGAGCTCGCGGAGCTCCCGGTGCTCCTCGTCGCCACCTATGTCGAGCAGCCCGGCCTCCCGCCCGCCCTGGCGGCGCTCGCGCACCACGCTGCGCACCATCGCCTACGCCTCCGGCCGCTCGGCGTCGACGAGGTGGCCGAGTTCCTCGAGCGCGTAGGCACTGCCGGCGACGCCGCCGCGATGCACGCCGACACCGGTGGTAACCCGCGCCTGATCTGGCAGCGGGTCCGGTGAACGGCGAAGCGCGCCTCCCGGCGCGCTTCACCGCCCCCTGCGTGCCGCAGCGATCAGACGCTCGCGTAACGCCCGCGCGTACGCCTTGTGGCGATGAGCGCGCAAATCGCGAGCACGAACGTCCCGAGGAGGACGCCCGCCCCGACGGACACGCTCCCCCATTCGATGCCGTCGCCGGAGCTCGAGTTGCGGGCCGCCAGAGCCTCCGCCGAGGGCGCGAGTCCGCGCGTTGCGACGTAGCGCTCGACCAGGTCGCTCGACGTGGACGGATGCGAGCCGACGTAGCGCCCGACAAGGTCGGGCTGCCGCTCCAGCGAGCGGGCCGCCAGCGCCTCCGGCGACGGCGCCAGGCCGCGCGTCGCCACATACCGCTCGATCAGGTCGCTCGACGTGGACGGATGCGAGCCAACGTAGCGCCCGACGAGGTCGAGCTGCTGGACGCCGCTGCGGCTGAGCTGCGTGTCCGACAGCGGACGCGTGCCGGCGGACGCGGCCGGGACGAGCACGGCGAGCGCCGCGACGATCGAGACGAACGTAGTGGCGAGGGGCTTCATCGTTCTCCTCCTGCTCCGCGATCGCCCGGTGCGATCGAGTCGCCGCAGGATGCTCCTCGGCGGTTTCAGTACGGAAGCGAGACGGTTTCGGGCCGGTTACACACGCGACGGCCTGCGCCGCGCCGCACTCACTCCTCGGTCGAGACCGTCGGCCCCTCGCCGTCCGGGTCGTACGCCTCGGGTGCGAACGGGCTCACGCCCTCCTCGGCCCCGCTCGTTCCCTCGGGGTCTGCGGGGCCCTCGGCCGCAGGGCCTGCGTCCTTCAGCTCCGCATCCGTCTCGGGCTCCGGCGGCGGCTGCGGGGCGCCCGCCTGGCCGCCGCCCTCGGCCGCGCCGCCGAGGTCCCGGTGCTCCGATCCCTCCTCGAAGTCGCTCACGACGCGGCGGCCTCCTGAACCTGCTCGTCGAGGGCCGACAGCGCGTTCGTCACCTGCTGGTTGACGATCGGCTGCAGGACGCGCTGGCCCATCGAGCCGACCGGGCCGGCGATCTTGACCTCCGCCTCCCATTTCATCTTCGTGCCTTCGGCCGCCTCGGCGAGATGGAAGGCCGTGACCATGCTCATGATCGCGCCGACGCCGTCGCCCTTCGCGGAGATCTCGGCGAACTCCGGCCTGCGCTCCTCCGTCTTCTCGAACTCGATCGACATGGAGAGCCCGCCGAGGCCGAGAGGGATCTTCACGTTCGCGGTCCAGTGCGTGTCGTCCTGGACGTCGAACGACTCGACTCCCGGCATCGCTTTCGCCATCCGCGCCGGGTCGTTCAGCACCTCCCAGACGGTCTCCCGCGGCGCGGCGAACGTGCGCGTCCCCTCGACCTTCACCGCCCGGACACCTCGAGTCCGCGCGGCGGCTCCTGCAGGTACTGCCACACCTGGTGGTACGGGTTACACGATCGCCATACGACCGGTTTCCCGCGCGACTTGAGCGCGTCCTGAAGCGCGGCGCAGACGGCATGGATGCCCGCGCCGCCGCCCTCCCCCATCCCCTTCGCGCCGAGCGGCGTGAACGGCGACGGCGACTCGAGATAGCCGTTCTGCATCGGCGGCATGTCGAGTGCGTGCGGCACGTGGTAGTCGTAGAAGTTGGGCGTGAGCAGGTTCCCCTCGTCGTCGTACGCGAAGATCTCGGTCGTCGCGGCCCCGAGCGCCTGCGCGGTCGCGCCGTGCACCTGCCCCTCGACGATCTGCGGGTGGATCCGCTTGCCACAGTCGTCGACGGCCGCGTAGTCGACGATGTCGTACACGCCCGTCTCGGGGTCGATCTCGACGAGGCAGACGTGCACCTGCGACGCGTACGTCAGCGTCAGGTTGCCGAACTTGCGCTCGAAGTCGGGAAGCTGGAACGGCGGCACGTAGACGTAGCGGCAATTCAGCGTCACGTCGCGCACATCCATCGGGAGGATCGCGTTGTTCGCGTTCACGATCGCGCCGATGCCCATGAACGGGATCGCCGCTTCCGCGTTCGCCTTCAGGCGCGCCTGGCCCTCCGCGAGCTCGACGTCGTCCTCCGTCGCGCCGAAGACGCCCGCGGCCACTCGCTTGATCTGCGAGGCGAGCATGTCGGCCGCACCCTTGACCGCGCCGAGCCCGGTGACCGCGAACTGCGACGCATAGGTGCCGGAGAAGCCGGCGTTCGAGTTCCAGTACGTGTCGTGCCCGGGCCGTACCGTCACGTCGTCGGGAGAACAGGCGAGGATGTCCGACACGACCTGCGCCGCCGTCGTCTCGTGCCCCTGTCCCTGCGGCACGGTGCCGAGCGTGACGACGATCTCGCCGAAGATGTCGAGCTTCACAGTCGCCACCTCGTTGTTCCCCGAGAACTGCAGCTCGGGGTTGAGGAGCGTCGACTGGCCGAAGTTGTTCGTGCCGGAGTCGAGCGTCGAGCCGATCCCGAAGCCGAGCAGCCTCCCGCGCTCCTCGGCGTCGCGCCGCTTCTCCTCGAGCTGCTCGTAGCCGATCAGCTCGAGCGCGAGATCGAGGCCGCGGGCGTAGTCGCCGGAGTCGTAGACGCAGCCGTTCGGCGTTTCGTACGGCATGTCCTCGGTCCGAACGTAGTTGCGCTTGCGGACCTCGACCGGGTCGAGCTCGAGCTCGTGCGCGACGATGTCGATGATCCGCTCCGTCAGCCAGAGGTGCTGCATCCGCGAGTAGCCGCGGTTCGGCGACACGGGTGACTTGTTCGTGCAGACCTGCGTGAAGTCGACGCGGATGTTGCGCCAGCGGTAGCAGCCCGGCGTCACCTGCGCCCAGATGATGCAGCCGAGCGGCTCGTAGCGCGGGAACGCCCCGCAATCGTCGAGCGCGCGGCAGTTGAAGCCGAGCAGCGTTCCGTCCGCCCTCACGGCCACCTCGACGTCGAGAAACGTCCGCTCGTTGCCGTGCGCGTTTGCGGTGTGCTGATCGGTGCGCCACTCCGTCCACTGCACCGGCCGCTTCAGCTTCCGCGCGAGCAGGCAGAGCGCGACGAACTGCGGGTGGAGGCAGATCTTGTTGCCGAACGCGCCGCCGATGTCCTGCGTGACGAAGCGCAGCTTGTCGATGCCGGTGCGCAGCGCGGGCGCCATCCAGATCGCGCCGATCCCGGGCATCTGGTGGTTGCAGTACATCGTCCACTGCCCGGTGCCGCGGTTGTACTCGACGAGTGCGCCGGCGCACTCGAGCGGCGTCGAGGAGAAGCGGTCGAAGTGCAGGCGTTCAATCGTGACGACGTGGTCGGCCTCGGCCTTGGCGCCTTCCCAGTCGCCCCAGTCGAAGACGCCCTGCCAGACGACGTTCGAGCCCGCGTCGTCGTGGAGGATCGTCTCGTCCTTAAGCGCCTCGGCTGCCGTGGTCAGCACCGGGAGCGGCTCGTAGTCGACCTCGACGAGGTCGGCGGCGTCGCGTGCGAGCTCGCGGGAGGAAGCAACGACGGCGGCCACAGGCTCGCCGACGTGACGGACGCGTCCGACCGCGAGCGCGTAGTCCCTGATGTCGGCGCCCGGCTTGACGGACAGCTCGAAGAACGGGTCGGTCAGGATCGCCACCTCGTCTCCCGTCAGCGTCCCGTAGACGCCCCCGAGCTCCATCGCCTTCGTCAGGTCGATCGACTTGATCTTCGCGTGCGCGTACGGCGAGCGGACGAAGTGGACGTAGCCCATCCCGTGGCGCTTGACGTCGTCGAAGAAGACGCCTTCGCCCTGGACGAGGCGCTTGTCCTCCTTGCGCGGGACGTTCTGACCGACGAAGCCCGGCTTCGTCTCTTCGCGTTCCACGACGAGCGGCTGCGTCCGCGTCTGCGTTTGCGTTTCGGTCAACGTGCTACCCCTCTACCTGGTACGCCGGTGCCCGCTCGTGGCCCGATCGACAATCGGCACCGCTGCGCGAACAACTCGACCGCCGTGCTTGCCGCGGTGGCAGAGACGTACCGGGAGGTCCCGCGTACCGGCTCATGTTTCGACGGCCTGTCCGGACGCGGCCTGAATGGCCTTGACGATGTTGACGTAGCCGGTGCAGCGGCAGATGTTGCCGTTGATCGCCTTCCGGATCTCGGCCTCCGCCGGCGAAGGGTTCGCACGCAGCAGCGCGGTCGCGCTCATCAGCATTCCCGGCGTGCAGTAGCCGCACTGGAGCGCATGGTGGTCGCTGAACGCCTGCTGCAGCGGCGTCAGCTCGCCGTCGGCGGAGAGGCTCTCGACCGTCTCGATCGACGCGCCGTCCGCCTGAATCGCGAGGAGCATGCAACTCTTCACGAGCGTGCCGTTCACGAGCACCGAGCACGCGCCGCAGTTGCCGGTGTCGCAGCCGACGTGTGTGCCGGTCAGGTCGAGGTCGTCGCGCAGGAAATGCACGAGCAAACGCCGCGCCTCGACGTCGTAGTCGATCTGCTCGCCGTTGACGGTGACTCCGATGCGCTTGCTCGAGGCCGGTTCCACCTATCTCCTCTCCCTCGCTCGCAGGACCGCACGCACCGCGAGCACCTCCGCCAGGTGGCGTCGGTAGTCCGCGGACGCGTGCACGTCGGACGGCGGATCGAGCGACGCGCCGGCTCCCTGCGCTGCCGTGCCGACGTTGTCGACCGAGAAGTCCCCGCCGATCCGCTGCTCCATCTCGGTGAGGCGGACGGGCGTTGCGCCGACACAGCCGATCGCGACGCGCGCGCCGCCGTTGAGGCTCGCAGCCGCGCTGACGATCGCCATCCCGTCCCGGCCGACGGTCACCGCTGCGAACCCGTCCTGCCCGCCCGGCGGAATCGTGATCCGCGTCAGCAGCTCGCCCGGCCCGGCGGCCGTCATGTAGACGCCGAGGAAGAACTCGCTGGCCGGAATCGTCCGCTCGCCGTCGACTCCGCGGATCGTGAACTCCGCGTCCATCACCAGGAGCAGCGGCGGAAAGTGGCTCGTGGGATCGCTGAAGCAGACGTTGCCGCCGATCGTTCCGCGGTTGCGCACCTGGACGTCGGCGATCCCGCCCGCGACCTCGCCGAGGATCGATCGGGCGCCCGCGGCGTCGTCCGCGACCAGCTCCGCATACGTCGTCATCGCGCCGATCTCGAGCGCGCCGTTCCCCGTGTCGCGAATGCCGCGCAGCTCCTCGAGATCCTGGAGGTCGACGAGGACGTCCGGTGACGCCGCGCGCGCCTTCATCACGTTGATCAGGGTCTGACCGCCCGCGAGCGGCCGTGCGCCGTCGTTCGCCGCGAGGATGCGGACGGCCTCGTCCACCGTCTGCGGACGCGCATACTCGACCTCGCGGAGCAGCATGGGCGGACGATTCTGGCGGATTGCGCCGAGCCATGTCGAGCAGGCGCCTAAACTCGTGCGATGGCGACGATTGCGGTGCTCGGCTGCGGCAAGATCGGCGAGTCGCTCCTCAGCGGGCTCCTCTCGTCGGGCTGGCGCACCCCGGACCAGGTCGTCGTCACGGGCCGGCGGGACGAGCGGGTGACGGACCTTGCGGAGCGGTTCGGCGTCCGCACAACGCTTTCGAACGCGGAGGCGGTGCAGGGCGCGGAGCTGGTGGTGATCGCGGTCAAGCCGCAAGACTTGGACGCGCTGCTCGGCGAGATCGGCGGCATCGTCGACGAGGCACAGACGGTGCTCTCGGTCGCGGCGGCGATCCCCACCGCAGCGATCGAGCGCCGACTCGCGGCGCCGGTCCCGGTCGTCCGCGCAATGCCGAACGCACCGTCGATCGTCCACGAGGGCATCGCGGGGATCTGCGCCGGGACCCATGCAGCGGACGCGCACCTGGCGCTCGCCGAGGACGCGCTTTCGCACCTCGGCGCGGTCGTCCGCGTCCCGGAGCGCTACATGGATGCAGTCACCGCCGTCTCGGGCTCCGGCCCTGCCTATTTCGCGCTGCTCGCGGAGGCGATGATCGAAGCCGGGATCCTGCTCGGGCTCGGTCGCGAGGATTCGACGCAGCTCGTCGTCCAGACGATGCTGGGAACGGCGAAGCTGCTCCGCGACGAGCACATGCACCCGGTCGAGCTTCGCGAGGCGGTCACTTCCCCCGGCGGCACGACGATCCAGGCGATCCGCGAGCTCGAGCAGGCCGGCGTCCGCGCCGCGTTCCTCAACGCGATCCAGGCCGCGATGGAACGCTCGCGCGAGCTGGCCGCCGAAGCCACCTGAGCCGCGAGACCCGCCGCCGCGGAAGCCGCGAGATCCCGCTTCGACGGCTGGACCAGCGGTGGTGGCCGGACCAGGGTCTGCAGAAGCGGGACGCGATCGCCTACTACGAGCGGATCGCACCAGTGCTACTCCCGCATCTGCGCGGCAGGCCCTTTACCTTCAAGCGCTACCCGAACGGTCCCCGCGGGCCGTGTTTCTGGCTCAAGGATCTGCCGCCGGAGGCACCGGAGTGGTTTCGGACGGCGCCGCAGCCGGCGAGGAGCCGCGGCGGTGCACCGGTTCGGTACGCGCTCGTCGACGACGAGCTCTCGCTGCTCTGGGCGGTCGACTTCGGCGCGATCGACCTGCACGTCTGGTCGGCGCGGGCCGACCGCCCGGACCGGCCGGACTGGGCGATCTTCGATCTCGACCCGAAGGGCGGCGACGTCGTCGAGGCGGCGCTCGTGCTGCGCGAGGCGCTCCACGCGCTCGGCCTCGACTCCTATCCACGGACGAGCGGCCACGCCGGGCTGCACGTCCTCGTCCCGCTCGCGCGCGCCCACGACGCCGCACAAGTACGGACCTTCGTCGCGGCGGTCGCACGCGCCGTGCACCGCGCGCGGCCGCGGCTCGGCGTGGCGATCGACGTGAAGATGAACGGCCACGGCCAGCAGTTCGTCGCCGTCTACTCGCTGCGCCCGAAAACCGCGCGCGTCTGTACGCCGCTGGCGTGGGACGAGGTCGCGCCGGGTCTCGATCCGGCTGCGTTCGGGATCTACGAGGTGCTGCGGCGGGTCGATGAACGCGGCGACCTGCACGCCAGCGCCCTTCGCGGCCGGCAGCGGCTCGCGCCTGCGCTGCGGCGGTTTGGCGGCTGACGTGCGGGTGACAACGGCGGCATGGCCTCTTCCAACACGACAACCGATCACGACGAGATTCGCCGTTGGGTCGAGTCGCACGGTGGCAAACCTGCCGCGGTGACGGAGACGGGCTCGGGCGACGACCCGGGCATCCTCCGGATCAACTTCGACGATCCGGGCGGCGACGACGACGATCGCCTCGAGGAGATCTCGTGGGACGAGTGGTTCAAAGCGTTCGACGCGAACGACCTCGCGTTCCTGTACTCGGACGACGGCGACAGCCGGTTCAACAAGCTCGTCTCGCGCTCGACCGCCGACGCGCGGTCATAGAAAGCCGCTCGCCGGGCGGCGCGGCACGCGGTCGCGCCGCCCCGGGCTTCGCCGCACCCCGGCTACAATTGCCGTCGGCCCGCGGCTGCCGATCCCCGGTAGCTCAATTGGCAGAGCATCCGGCTGTTAACCGGAGGGTTGTTGGTTCGAGTCCAACCCGGGGAGCTACAGCCCGCACGGCCGCGCGGATTCCGTTAATGCCGCGGGCAGCCGTGTCGCGAGCAGCTCGCGAGCAGGATCGCGGAGCCGGTTGCTGCGGACTGCCGCCGCCGGACGCCGGCACCCATGGCTGGTTGTGGCGCGGGTCAGACAAGCGTGGCGAGCGTCCGCCGCCCGAGGCACGCGCGGCGCTCACGCCTCGCTCGGGCTGCTTTGCGCGGCGTAACGTGCCCGACGGGTGCGTCCGGCGGCAAGTGGAAGCGACTCGGCAACGTGACGACGAACCGCTTCGGGATGTTCGAGCGGACGTTCCGCGCGCTCGGCCGACGGGCCGTGTCCGCGCGCGCCTCGGCTCGGAGGACGCGACGCTTCCGTTCTCGCCGCAAATCGTGCCCGACCGCTTCTTCAATCCGTTCGGCCTGCCGTCGTTTGAGCCGGAGACGAAGGCTCCCGCCTATTTGCGGCGGTTCCACGGCGTCGCCGTACGCGCGAGACCCCCGGTGGGGTGGGGATCGTCGCGCTGAGGATGGGAGCTTGGTGCCGGCCCACCCGTCGCAGGGGTCGATGCGAAGCGCTGCACCGAACTGGCTCAACACCGGGCTCCACGCGCAACGCTACGCGCTCGAGCGGAGTCCGCCAAGGGCACGAATGTGTCATTCGCGTGCGAGACGGGCGTTCGTCGTCCGTTAGCCCAACCGTTTCCACCGAACCGCGGCGTCCGCCGGCTATGAGACCGCGGAGCCTGCGCGCGTCGCGCGAGCAGCCCGGCAGAGCCGGGGCCCTCGGCGTCCTGCGCGACTTGCTCTCTAGCGCCGCGCCGAGGAACGGACGCTGGTCAGCGCAGGGCGAGCCGTACGCTCCGAGAGGCCGCTCGTGCCGAGCGCCGGTCGGGTGGCGCGCTCCGACGGGACGGCCGTGGCGAGCGCCGGTCGAGGCGTGTGCTCCGCGGCCATGTAGTGAGTCCACGTCGCACCGCCCCAGTACCGCATCAGACCCGACTCCGCGGGATCCGGGTACCAGCCTGCGGGAGCGAGGCCGGCCCGGAGCGGAGCGCCTGATGCCGTAGCGACGGCCGGGGCACCCACCGGCTTTGTCAGACGGAACGACTTGTGCTGGCCGTTCCACGCTGCAGGTCCCTGCTTCGAAACGACGAGCACGCCCACCCAGCCGAGCAGGAGGCCCCAACCCCAGCCGGCTCGGCCCTTGCGCGAGGCGATGTCTTCGCTCGCGACGATCGCCGTGACCCAGATGACTGCGATGCAGAGCATGACCGCCATAGCCCATCCATCGGCAGCCGCGCCGCGACGGTACTTACCTCGTGCGAGGGACTCTTCCCGCGCCGCGGACGCTGACGACCGGCGCTACCTCCCGTGAATCACGTTCGCGAGGATCTGGACGACTCCCGTCTCGTTCACGGTCACCGCGAGCTTCAGCTCACGCCTGTAGCGCAGCGGTGAAGGGAAGCCGATCGTCAGGTTCTTCAGCGCGGACGAGCTGAGCAGGACGAGGCCGAAAGGATTCTGCGCGACGAGGCCGCCGTTCTTCGCCGCCGCGTACGAGATGTTCGTCACGTTGCGGCCGTCGATGTCGAGGATCACGAACGTGATGTCGTTGTTGCCGCCCTGCTTCACGACCTCGGCGCCGAGGAAGACGCCGGGGCCCCTGAGCGTCACGAGCCCGTGGTCGCCGTTCGCGGGCGAAGTGATCAGTCCCTGCGTGCGTTCCGGGTCGCAGACGCCGCCGAGGCAGCCGGTCGTCGTCGGTCGCGCGGCGCGTGGTGTCGGTGCCATCGAAATCCTTTCGTGAAGGGATTGGCCGACGAGGCGGCGGCCGGGCCTCCGAAGACCCGGCCGCGCGCGCCGTTACTTCTCGGTCAGGTGCAGCCCGAGCGCGCGAATCGCGATCTTGTCGGACGTGCTGCCGAAATTCGTCCGCAAGCTGATCAGCAGCGGCCCGGCGGCGGCGTCGATCGACGTCGTCGCGCTGTCGACCTCGATCGGACCGACGTTCGTGTGGTCGGTGCCGTCGTCGAGGAGCACGATTGCGGATTGCGGTGGGTCCTGTACCTGCGCGAGGCGGATCTGGCTGATGAAGCTCGAGCGGCTCGTCAGCTCGTAGCCGACGCGGACTCCGTTCACGATGAAGCCGGGCGGCACTTCTACGGCCATGTGCACGACCTTGTTGCCGCCGCCGGACGCGATCTCGCCGGTCGTCGTCGAGGTCACGACGAGGCCGGTCAGGCCGCCACCCACGCCCGAGTTGACGGCGTTGAAGGACGTCTGAATGCTCGGATCCCCCGGCAGCAGCGCGAAGTGGTTGATCCACATCAGCTGCGCCTGCTCCTCCATCCCCTTCCCGTGCTTGTGGTGCTTCGGCTTCACCTCGAAGCCCGCGTGCTCGATGCGCTGCTCCTGTACGGCCATCTCCGCCTCCTTAGCGGTCGACGATCCGAGTCGTTCGCGCGTGCAAGGCGACGAGGTCGCTTCCGCGGCGGGCTCTTCCACCCGCCGAGGCATCGTTGGCCGCAGCAACGTCGACACTCCCCGGACCACGCATTTTGCGAACGTCCTCCCGTTGCTTGCAAGGGACCCTTCCACGGGTCTCAGCGGGTGTCAAGACGCGGGCTGGAGCGCGAGGGCCGAGGCGACGCCCTACCGAAGCGGCGCGGTCCGGCCGGCGGAGCGGGCGAGCGCCCAGCCGCCCGCTGCAAGCAGCGCGCCGACGACGAGGAACGCGACGTCCCAGGCCGTCTCGTTGCCGCCCGTGCGAACGTGGTGGATCGCGAGGACATGATGGTCGACGACGCCTTCGACGAGGTTGAACACGCCCCAGCCGACGAGCATCCAGCCGAGGAGCGCGCGCCCGTTGACGGCCCACCGCCACTCGCCGGTGCGGTGCCAGAGGACGTAGAGACCCGCCGCCACCGCCACCCAGGTCGAGGCGTGGAAGAGGCCGTCCGCGAGCGTGTTCGTCTCGAGGCCGGCAACGGTCGTCGCGGGATACTCGCCCTCGCTCGTGAGCATGTGATGCCACTGGAGGATCTGGTGGAGAACGATCCCGTCGACGAACCCGCCGAGCCCGATCCCGAGCAGAATCCCGGGCGCGCGGGGACGCGCGACTGCACGTTCATCCGTGTCGGATGGTCGGCCGCTCATCGGCGCGGTGTCCCCGACGGTGGGTCGGAGAAACGCGTTGTGGGCCGGTTCGGAGCGGCGCTACGCGAACTCGCGGATCCGCTCGCGCACCCGCGCGAGCGCCTGCTGCAGATCGGGCAGGCGCGCGCCCTCGGCGGCCGACAGCTCCTGCTGGAGCCGCCGTTCCCGCAGGCGCAGGAGCAGTTGCTCTGCGGTCTGCTCGTCGATCGCCTCCGCCTCCGCGACCGCGTCCAGCTCTGCCATCAGCGGCGTGAGCTCCGTCTCCTCGCCGCCGCCGGCGAGCGCCGCGGCGGCGCGACGGTGCAGCGCGCCGTCGAAGTGCTCGGGACCGAGCTCGGCGAGCACTCGCGTCAGCGACGGGTGAGCGCGAACGCCGGCCAGCGCGCTTCGCTCGAGCCGCTCGCCCGCGTCGACGAGCTTCGGCGAGAGGGCGTGGCCGCCCAGCGTGGTCGCCGTCCCGGCCGCGCGCAGCTGGACGGTCAGGCCGAGCCGGTCATTCGCCAGCCGCCACGCGTCGTGGCGCTCGGGCGACTCCGGAAGCTCGTTCAGCACGTCCTGCACGCGCAGGTACGCATGCTGCCGGTCCCGCGCGCGCGTCAGCTCGAGCCGCACCCGGTGCACCGCGTAGGGCTCCGCGTCGACGAGACGCGACTCGAACGCCGCCGGATCGTCCGCGGGGTCGGTGCCCTCCGCGAGCGCAACGACACGTACGTCGAAGCCCTGCTTCAGCGCGAGCTCCATCCCTCGAAGCGTCGCGTCCTCGCCCGCCGCGTCCGCGTCGAAGCACAGGAATGCGCGCCGCGTCAGTCGGGAGAGCTCGCGAAGTTGGTGCTCGGTCAACGCAGTCCCCATCGACGCGACCACCGGCTCGAGACCCGCCTGGCGGAGCGCGATCACGTCGGTGTTCCCCTCGACGACGATCGCGCGATCCTGCTTCGCGATCGCGGCGCGGGCGAGTTGCAGCCCGTACAGGAGCTCCGACTTGTGGAACAGCTCGCTCTCGCGCGAGTTCACGTACTTGCCGCGCAGCGGATCGTCTTGGCGGAGCTTTCGCGCCTGGAAGCCGAGCACGCGCCCGCGTGGGTCGGTGAGCGGGAACATCAGGCGGCCCTCGAACGCGTCACCGCCCCGCGGAGCGACCAGCCCCGCCGCCGACAGCTCCTCGGCCGAGAATCCCTTCTCGCGCGCCTTGGCTGCGACGGCCCCGCGCCTCGGCGAGAGCCCGAGCCGGAACTCGCGGCAGACCGTGTCACCCAGACCGCGCGACGCGAGGTAGTCACGGCCGACCGCGCCCTCGGCGGACTCCCAGAGGACGCGCTCGTAGAACGCGGCGGCCTGCTCGAGCAGCGTGTGCAGCCGCTCGCGCTTTCGCCGGAGCGCGTCCGCATGGGGCGACGACTCCTCGTATTCGAGCGGGACGTGAAAGCGATCGGCGAGCCATTCGATCGCGCCGACGAAGTCGACGCCTTCGGTCTCCTGCACGAACGAGATCGCGTCGCCGCCCGCCCCGCACCCGAAGCAGTGGTAGGTGCCGCGCGCCGGCGTGACGGAGAGCGACGGCGTCTTCTCCTGGTGGAACGGGCACAGGCCGGTGTAGCGCCCACCGACCTTTCGCAAGCGAGTCCTCGCCTCGACGATCGCGACGATGTCGGCGGCGGCCTTGACGGCCTCGACGCTCGTGTCCTTGATCCGTGCCACCGATCTAGAGAACCGTTTCCGCATAGTGCAGCGCGAAGCGATCCGTCATGCCGGCGATGAACGAGACCACGGCGTCCGGATCGTCGCCTCGCTCGACGAGGTGGTCGAAAATCGCGCGGACGATTCGACGCGCCCGCTCGTGCTCGGCACGCGCGTGCTCGCCCAGGTAGACGCGCTCGAACATGAACGTGCGGAGCGCGAGCATGGCCCCGCCGACCTCCGGCGACTGCAGGATCTCGCCGGCGCCCTCGGACGTCTCGACAAGGTCGTGCACGAGGCGATCGATGCGCGCCGAGCCCGTAGGACCGAGGAGCGTGATCTCGTCGGGCGGCAGCTCCGACTCGTCGAGAAGCCCGTACCGGATCGCGTCGTCGATGTCGTGGTTGATGTACGCGACACGGTCGACGACCCGCACGATCTTCCCTTCGCGCGTCGCAGGCTCGCGGTCGCCCGTGTGCGTGAGGATCCCGTCCCGAACCTCGGCCGTCAGGTTCAGCTCCTCGGCGACGCGAAGCGACTGCTCGTTGTGGCGGAACCGGCGGCCGAAGCGCTGCTCGAGCGCGGCGTCGAGGGCGTGCTCGCCCGCGTGGCCGAACGGGGGGTGGCCCAGGTCATGGCCGAGGCCGATCGCCTCGACCAGATCCTCGTTCAGTCGCAGCGCCCTGGCCACGACGCGCGAGATCGCGGCGGTCTCCAGCGTGTGCGTGATCCTCGTGCGGTAGTGGTCGCCGACCGGGTCGATGAAGACCTGCGTCTTGCCCTTCAGGCGCCGAAACGCCTTCGAATGGACGACTCGGTCGCGATCGCGCTGGAACGGCGTCCTCAGGTCGCACTCCTCCTCGGCCAGCAGGCGCCCACCGGTCTCGTACGACCGCGTTGCGAGCGGTGAGAGCCAGCGCTCCTCGTGCGCGCGGACGCGTGCCGCGAACGCGGCCGCGACGCCGCCGGCGGCGAGCTCGGTCACCACGTCCACCCTAGTCGCTGCCGCGGCCGGTACGACCGCGTTTTCTCATTGTCGTCAGCACCATGCGACGGTTGCGCGCGGAGTGCCGGCTCGGATCCCGTTCACGCGGGACCCGGTGCGTCTCGGGCGGCTTGAATCGGCGTGCCGAGTTGCGTAGCGTGGGCGAACTCCGTGCTCGAGCCTGCGTATCTGGATCCCGGCAGCGGCAGCATGCTGCTTCAGCTGCTGACCGGCGGCGTCGCCGGCGTCGCAGTCGCGGGGAAGATGTACTGGCGGCGGCTCAAGCGCGCACTTCGTTTCGGACGCCACGACCACGAGCCGGACGTCTAGAGGCGCGGGGCAGCTGAGCCGCGCGGCGGCGCTGCCCGAGGCGGAGCCCGCCTCTTTCCGCGATCCTCACGGGCGCGTCTTCTACGCCGACGGCCGCGTCTTCCGGGCGCTCAGCGCGGCGGGCCTCGCCGAGTGGAGCGCGTTCGTCGAATCCGGTCTCGCGGAGACGCTGATCGACGAGGGCAAGCTCGTCGCGACGACGCGCGCGGAAGTCGACCTCCCCGTCGGGCTCCCTCATGCGCTCGAGACGGCGGCAGTTCTCGAGCACGAGCGGGTTCCCTTCGTCTCGTACCCGTACGAGTGGACGTTCGAGATGCTCCGGGACGCGGCGCTGCTGCAACTCGAGCTGTTGCGTCGGGCGCTCGACGAACACCTGGTGTTGAAGGACGCGACGCCCTACAACGTCCAGTGGCGCGGAGCGGGGCCCGTATTCGTCGACGTCGGCTCGTTCGAGCGGCTGCGCGAGCGCGAGCCGTGGGCGGGGTTCCGCCAGTTCTCGATGCTCTACCTGTACCCGCTGCTGCTCGAAGCGTGGAAAGGCGTGCCGTTCCAACCCTGGCTCCGAGGCAGCCTCGACGGGATCTCGCCGCAGGAGATGCGGAGCCTCGTGTCGCGGCGCGACCTGCTGCGACGCGGCGGGTTCACGCACGTCTTCATGCACGGCCGGCTCGACCGGCGGCACGACGGCCACACGGAGGACGTGAAGGGGGAGCTGCGAGCCGCCGGCTTCCGGCCGGAGCTGATCGCGGCCAACGCCGCCGCGCTCGAGCGCATCGTTGCGCGCCTGCGCGTGCCGGCAGCGCGCTCCGCCTGGTCCGACTACCACGCGACGACGAGCTACTCCGCGGAGGACGCCGCGGGATATCCCTGGCGGACGAGCTAGACGATGATCGGCACGGTGCCGCCGTCCGCGCTCCATGCGGCGCCCGTGACGTACGAGGCGCGATCGGAGCAGAGGAACGCGATCACGGCGGCGATCTCCTCCGGCTCGGCCAGTCGCCCGAGCGGGCGGCCGGCAGCAACCTTCGCGAGCACTGCGTCGCGGTCGCCCTGCTGTTCCGCGAGACCGCCAGCGCCGAGCCAGGCATCCGTTGCGGTCGGCCCCGGCGTCACCGCGTTGCAGCGGATGCCGTCGGCGGCGTGGAGATCGGCGACGAGGCGTGACAGCGACAGCACGGCCGCCTTGGTGACGGAGTAGTTCGGCATGCCGGTCGACGGCCGCTTCCCCGCCGTCGACGACACGTTCACGATCGAGCCGCGGCCGCGCTCGCGCATCCCGGGCAGCGCGGCGCGAATCGCTCGGACGAAGCTCATGACGTTCAGCTCCCACATCTCCTGCCACTGCCCGTCGGTGACGTCGCCGAACTTCGCGACGTACGCGACGCCGACGTTGTTGACGAGCACGTCGACGGCGCCGGCCTCCCTGATCGCGGCCGCCGGCGCTTCCGGGTCGCCGAAGTCGAGCGAAAGATGACGCGCCTCGCCGACCTCGGGCGCAGACCCGCGCCCGTGTGTGACGACGTGTGCTCCTTCGGCGACGAGCAGGCGCGCCGTCGCGAGACCGATGCCGGCGGTCGAGCCCGTGACGAGGCAGACCTTGTCGCGCAGCCCGAGATCCACTCGCACTAGCGTAGTGCCGTGACCGAGCTGCTGATCGTACGCCACGGCGAGACCGACTGGAACGCGGAGCTTCGGTTCCAGGGGCACGCCGACCCGCCGTTGAACGAGACCGGTCGAGCGCAGGCACGCGAGCTCGCGGCGGAGCTCGCCCGGACGGTCGCCGACGCGATCTACTCGAGCGACCTCGTGCGCGCGCGCGAGACGGCGGAGATCCTGAGCGAGCGGCTCGAGGTCCCGGTGACGACGCTCAGTGAGCTCCGCGAGATCGACGTCGGGAGCTGGCAAGGGCTGACACGCGACGAGATCGAGACCGCGTTCCCCGGCGCGTATCGATCGTGGCGCGCCGGTGCGACGGGATGGGCAGGAGGCGAGACCTACGACGAGCTCAGGGCGCGAATCCTGCCCGCGCTCGAGCGGATCGCGGACGCGCACCCCGGCGGCAGCGTCATCGTCGTCGGACACGGCGGCACGATCCGGACCCTTCGAGCGCATGTCGCGGGCAGCACCGTCGCGGAGCATCGTCGATCGCTGCCGCCGATCGCGAACTGCGAGGTCTTCCGGCTGGACGTCGTGGACGCCGCGTTCCGCGGAACCGAGTGAGCCCGGAGGAGGCCCGATTCGGCGGGGACCGGGCCTCTCACGGATCATGTCCACCCCCCAGGCGCAGGGTAAGCCCGCCGTCGCCAGCCGCTCACTCCGCGAACAGGTGGGCTTGCCCTATCCGCGCAGCCGGTCCGGGGAACCGGTGCGCCCCGCAGCCGGCGAAGCCGCCGCTCGCCCCGCTTCGTGACGTTCGCCTGCGACCACCACCACCACCACCACCACGACGAGGCCGCCTGCCGCCGCGGCCTCGGACGCGTGGTCGGTCGCCGCCGCGCTCGTCACGCGTGACGACAGCAAGATGTATCGGCCTCTGCAGTGCGATAGCCAGGTGAGAGAGCGCAATCGGCTACGCTCGAACGGGTGGAGGACTACACCGGGAAGTACAAGGGCGAGCAGGTCGAGGTGGCGCTGTTCGGCGGCGAGTACCAGGAAGGCGTCCTCACCGCGTACTGCTACGTCGAGGACGTTGCGCACATCGAGCTGAACGGGCACATCCTCGTCCCTCTCCAGAACATCGCGTCATTGCATTGCTCGAGCCGCTGCGACGCCCCGCGGGGTGACGACTGGCCGCCGCGAGGGCTGATGGAAGACGACGGCGGGGGCAACGGGCCGGTCGACGACTCGTAGATCGTGCTCGCAGCGCGGAACCTCGCCAAGGCCTGGCTGCTCCTCGTCGGATTCGCGACGGGATTCGCCGCGCTCGGCTGGGTGCTCGGCGGCTACCGCCTCGCCTCGATCTTCCTCTTCTGCGCCCTACTGACGGCCGGCGGAATCGCGTTCTACGCCGACCGCGTCGCGTTGGGGATGGTCGGCGCCCGCGAGCTGCCGTACGCGGAGGCGCCTGCGGTGCACTCGTCGGTCGAGCGGCTGGCGCTCGTCGCGGGCGTCCCGAAGCCACGCGTCTACGTCCTTCCCGATCCGTACCCGCGGGGCCTCGCTGCCGGACGGGGCGCGCGCGGTGCGGCGCTCGCCGTTTCGCGCGGCCTGCTCGCGGTGCTCACGCCGGCCGAGCTGGAGGGCGTGCTGGCGCACGAGGTGGCGAAGATCGCGAACCGCGACGTCACGGTGCAGACTCCGGCAGTCGTCCTGGCGGCGATGGTCGTCGAGACGTCCCGGATCGGCGGCTGGCTCGAGCGGGCGCTGCTGTTCGTCCTCGGCCCCGTTGCCGCGGCATTCCTGCACCTGCTCCTGACGCACAAGCGCGAGTACGCGGCCGATCGTGTCGCCGCCGGTCTCTGCGGTTCGCCGCACGGCCTCGCGGACGCGTTGATCCGCCTCGAGCAGACGGAGGAGCTGTTCGAGTTCGCGGCCAGCCCGGCGACCGAGCCGCTGTACACGGTGAACCCGTTTGCCGAGGAGGGCCTCGCCGCGCTCTTCGTCACCCACCCTCCGGTCGCCGCCAGAGTGCAGCGCCTTCGTGCGCTCGATCCGTCCTGGCGAGACAAGCTCCGCGCGGCGTGACGGTCAGTTTCGGCTGCGGCGCCGAAGCAGCCGTTTTCGGGGGTGGAGCTCCGCTGCACCGTGGCCACGCAGTTTCACGGCGAGGCGGAGGTCGACGCTGCGGGCCATCCTCGTCGCCGAGTCGCAGGTCGCCCGGGGCGCCAGAATCGTCACCTGCCCCGACACCGGCCGCGGGCCGGCGGCTCACGAACGCCGGCCCGTCCGCGCGCAACTCGCGCGTCTGAGAAACCGCAGCGGCGTGCGGCGCGCGGGCGCACTCTTTGGGCGGAACGAGCAAAAGCCGCCCTCTCGGGCGGCTTTTGCAAGGCAAATGGGCGGTGACCTACTCTCCCGGGAGGTTGCCCTCCGAGTACCATCGGCCCTGGCGGGCTTAACTGCTCTGTTCGGAATGGGAAGAGGTGTTTCCCCGCCGGTATGACCGCCCAAATTGTCGAGGGGGCGAAGCAGGACTCGCCACACCCTCAAAACTCCATAGCAACACGGCACGTGTTCTAAATCAAGACCTCGGGCAATTAGTACGGGTCAGCTGAACGCATTGCTGCGCTTGCACCGCCCGCCTATCGACGTGGTGGTCTTCCACGGCCCTTACTCCCTCGAGGGGATGGGAAGCCTCATCTCGAGGTGGGCTTCCCGCTTAGATGCTTTCAGCGGTTATCCCGTCCAGACGTGGCTAATCAGCAGCGCCGCTGGCGCGACGACTGATACACCAGAGGTCTGTTCGCTCCGGTCCTCTCGTACTAGGAGCGACTCCTCTCAAGCTTCCAGCGCCCATGGTGGATAGGGACCGAACTGTCTCACGACGTTCTGAACCCAGC
>Ga0126307_10000756_pt1 | contig 21258 bp, 22 predicted proteins | sample Plot28_FD_89955 | JGI IMG/M metagenome (GOLD analysis project Ga0126307, IMG submission 89955) | Serpentine soil microbial communities from UC McLaughlin Reserve, CA, USA - Plot28 | ecosystem: Environmental > Terrestrial > Soil > Grasslands | place: USA: UC McLaughlin Reserve, Lake County... | reverse complement strand
TTCGGCAAGCGCAGCGTCCGCGACCTCGACCTCGAGCAGGGCGAGCGAGTGCTCGTCAGGGTCGACTTCAACGTGCCGCTCGAGGGCGGCCGGGTGGCGGACGACGCTCGCATCCGCGCCGCGCTGCCGACGATCGAGCTGCTGCTCGAGCGCGGCGCGCGACCGATCCTCTGCTCGCACCTCGGACGCCCGAAGGGGCGCGACCCGCAGACGTCGCTACGCCCGGCGTCGCAGCGCCTCGGCGAGCTGCTGGCCGCGCGCGTGCACCAGGCGCCCGAGGTGATCGGCCCGGAGGTCCGCCGCGGCGCGGACCGGCTCGAGCCGGGCGAGCTGCTCGTGCTCGAGAACACGCGCTGGGAGCCGGGCGAGACGAAGAATGACCCGGGGCTGTCCGAGGAGCTGGCCTCGCTCGCCGAGGCGTACGTGGACGACGCCTTCGGCTCGGCTCACCGCGCTCACGCGTCGACCGTCGGCGTGGCCGAGCGGCTGCGGCCGGCCGTGGCGGGTCTCCTGCTCGAGCGCGAGGTCGGCACGCTCCGGTCGATCGTCGAAGACCCGCGGCGGCCGCTCGTGGTCGTGCTCGGCGGCGCCAAGGTGACCGACAAGATCGCCCTGATCGACCGCTTCCTCGACACGGCCGACGCTCTGCTCATCGGCGGGGCGATGTGCTTCAGCTTCTTCCGGGCGCAGGGGATCGCCACCGGCGACTCGCTCGTGGAGGAGGAGGGCGTGGAGCTCGCGCGCAGGGCGCTCGACAAGGCCGAGTCGGCGCGCTGCCGGCTGCTGCTGCCGGTCGACCTCGTGCTGGGCGAGCGCTTCGACGCCGGGGCCGAGCGGCGCGACCAGGACGGCGTCGAGGTTCCGGACGGCTGGATGGGGCTCGACGTCGGCGGGCGCACGGTGGACGCGTACGCGGCGGAGGTCGAGCGAGCCGGAACGGTGTTCTGGAACGGGCCGATGGGCGCGTTCGAGCTGGAGCCGTTCGCGGCTGGCACGCGCGGGCTCGCCGAGGCGGTTGCGAACGCGTCCGGCACGACGGTGGTGGGTGGTGGCGACTCCGCCGCGGCGCTTGCGGAGTTCGGCCTGGCCGACAGGGTCGACCATCTCTCGACGGGTGGAGGAGCGTCGCTCGAGCTGCTGGAGGGCAAGGAGCTGCCGGGCGTCGAGGTGCTCGACGATGCCTGAAGGGCGCCCCAGCGGGCGGCGCCCGTACATCGCCGGCAACTGGAAGCTGTGGGGTACGCGCGAGCAGGCCGGTGCGTACTGCGACCGCCTGGTGGAGCTGCTGCCGGACGAGGGCAGGCGGCCCGCGGACGTGGGCATCTGCGCGCCGTTCACCGCACTCGAGCTCTGCGTGGAGAAGCTGGCCGCAGGCGGCGTCCGCGTATGCGCACAGAACATGCACCAGGAGGCGTCGGGCGCCTTCACGGGTGAGATAGCCGCGCCGATGCTCCTCGAGCTCGGCGTGCGGGGCGTCGTGCTCGGCCACTCGGAGCGGCGCGAGTACAACTGCGAGTCCGATCGGGCGCTCCAGGAGAAGGTGCCCGCGGCGCTCACGGCGGGCCTCGAGCCGATCCTCTGCGTGGGGGAGTCGGAGGAGGAGCGCGAGCGCGGCGAGACCGAGCGAAATCTGCGCCACCAGGTGCAGGAGGCGCTCGAGCGCGTGCCGCCCGAGCGCGTCGTGGACGTGGTGATCGCCTATGAGCCGATCTGGGCGATCGGCACGGGACGGGTGGCGACCCCGGAGATCGCTCAGGACGCCATTGCGTTCGTTCGCGCGCTGGTCGCCGACCGCTCGGCCGAGGCCGCCGCTCGCGTGCGCCTGCTCTACGGCGGCAGCGTGAAGCCCGACAACGCCGCCGAGATCCTCGCGCAGCCCGACGTGGACGGCGCGCTCGTGGGCGGCGCGAGCCTCGACCCCGACGGCTTCGCGCGGATCGTCGCGTCCGCCCCCGGGCAGTGAGACCGGCGGTACTCGTCGTGCTCGACGGCTGGGCGCTCGCCGACCCCGGCCCGGGCAACGCGGTCGCCCTCGCCGACACGCCGGTGTTCGACTCGCTCTGGCAGCGCTGGCCGCACACCACGCTTACGACCCACGGGCCGGCGGTCGGCCTGCCCGACGGCCAGATGGGGAATTCCGAGGTCGGGCACCTGAACCTCGGTGCCGGGGCGATCGTGAAGCAGGACCTGCTGCGGATCGACGAGGCGATCGAGGACGGCTCGTTCCTCGAGAACGAGACGCTGCGGGCCGCCTGCCGGGCCGAGCGGGTCCACCTTCTGGGACTCGTGTCGGGCGGCGGCGTGCACGCGAGCATGGGGCACCTGCGAGCGCTGATCGAGCTTGCGGACCGGCTGGGCGTGGGCGACGTCGTGGTCCACGCGTTCACCGATGGGCGCGACACGGCCCCCGATAGCGGCGCGGGCTACCTGGCGGAGGTCGAGAGCTGGCCCGGCCGCGCCCGCGTCGCGAGCGTGACGGGGCGCTACTACGCGATGGACCGCGACCGGCGCTGGGACCGAACGGAGCTCACGCTGCGCGCGCTGGTGGACGGCGAGGCGGAATTCTCGGCCGACAGCGCGCAGGCGGCGGTGCGCCAGGCGTATGAGCGCGGTGAGACGGACGAGTTCATAAAGCCGACGCTTGTGGACGGCGACGGCCGCATCCGCGCCGGCGAGAGCGTGATCGTCTTCAACTTCCGGCCCGACCGGGCGCGCCAGCTGACTCAGAAGCTCGACGAGCGGCTCGACGTGCCGATCACGACGCTCACCGAGTACAACGAGGACTGGGACTATCCGGTTGCATTCCCGCCCGCCCGGCCTGGCGTGACGATCGCCTCGGTGCTCTCGGAGCGGGGCGTGAGCCAGCTGCACGTCGCGGAGACCGAGAAGTACGCGCACGTCACCTACTTCTTCAACGGCGGCGAGGAGGACCCGTATAAGGGAGAGGAGCGCTGCCTCGTCGACTCACCGCGCGACGTGCCGACGTACGACCACAAGCCGCAGATGAGCGCCGCGGCGGCCACCGACGCCTTCGTCGAGCGCTGGCCGGGCGGCGGCTACGGCTTCGGGATCATCAACTTCGCCAACCCCGACATGGTCGGCCACACGGGTGTGATCGAGGCCGCCGTGAAGGCGATCGAATGCGTGGACGGCTGTCTGCGTCGGGTGGTCGACGCCGTCGAGGGGACGGGCGGCGTGTGCGTGGTCACCGCTGACCACGGCAACGCCGACCAGATGCTCGAGCCCGACGGCAGCCCCAACACCGCGCACTCGAAGAACCCCGTGCCGCTGGTGGTGACCGCCGACGTCGGATCGCTGCGCGACGGCGGCATCCTGGCCGACGTCGCGCCGACGCTGCTCGATCTGATGGAGGTCGAGAAGCCTCGGGAGATGACGGGGACGAGCTTGCTGCAAGCGAGCCGGTTACGCTCATAGAAGTTGACAAAGATGGGCTTAGGTTTTATCCTGGCCAACGCACACACCGACCGGAGGTGAAGAGATGGCACTTCTGATGAGGCCCGAGCCCTTTTCCCGTGAGATCGATCGTTTCTTCGACACCTTCTTCGGACAGGAGCGCGAGGCGCGCCGCTGGGTCCCGCCGATGGACCTGGTCGAGGGCGAGGAGCACTTCGTCCTGAAGGCGGACCTGCCCGGTCTGGCGGAGGCGGACGTGAAGCTCGAGGTCTCCGACGGCACCCTGACGATCTCGGGTGAGCGCCATGCGGAGCACGAGCAGAAGGAGCGGGGCTTCTACCGGATCGAGCGCTCGTTCGGCAGCTTCAGCCGTTCGCTGACCCTGCCCGACGGGGTGGACGCGGACCGCATCACGGCTGAGTTCCACAACGGGGTGCTCGACGTCCGGATCCCGAAGCCCGAGGAGCGCAAGCCGCGCCGCATCGAGATCGCGACGGAGGGCAACGGCAAGCCGGCCGCCGTCGAGGGCAGCGCCAGCGAGACCTCATAAGCGCGCGCGGCCTGAGCGCATGGGAACGCGGAGGCGCCGCCCAGCGGCGCCTCTCGCCTTTCGTGGGGCAGGTGCGTCGCCGGCTCCCTAGGCTGGCTGTCGCTTGGCCGCCAGTCCCTTCACGATCAGCGCGCGCGACGGCGCCGCTCGCGCCGGCGTCATCCATACACCGCATGGCGACGTGCGTACGCCGGTGTTCGTGCCGCTCGCGTCGACGGCAACCGTCAAGGGCCTTCAGGCCGCGGAGGTGGCGGCGCTCGGCTGCGAGATGGTGCTCGGCAATACCTTCCATCTCTTCATCCAGCCGGGGCACGAGCTGATCGCCGAGCTCGGCGGGCTGCACGAGTTCATGGGCTGGCGGCGGCCGATCATCACCGACTCGGGCGGCTACCAGGTCTTCTCGATGGGCCACGGCTCGGTGGCTGAGGAGATCAAGCGGAGGCGCGACCGGCGCGAGTCGATGGTGATCGCGGTCGAGGAGCGCGGCGTGCGCTTCCGTTCCTACCTCGACGGCCGCGAGCGCTTCATGGGCCCCGAGATCTCGATGGAGGTGCAGGCGGCGCTCGGGTCGGACATCGCTCTCGCCTTCGACGAGTGCACGCCGTTCCACGTCGAGCGCGACTACACGGCCGCCTCGATGGAGCGGACGCATCGCTGGCTCGAGCGCTGCGTTCGCTGGTGCGCCGAGAGCGCGCCGGCCGGCCAGCTCCTCTACGGGATCGTGCAGGGCGGGGTGTACGAGGACCTCCGCGCCGAGTCGAGCGCGTTCATCGCCGGCTCCGGCGTCGCGGGGGTCGCGATCGGCGGCTCGCTTGGGCAGGAGAAGGCGCAGATGCGCGAGGTGGTCGGGTGGTCGCTCGCCGGCCTGCCGGACGACCGGCCCCGCCACCTGCTCGGGATCGGCGACGTGGACGACCTCGTGCACGCCGTGGGTGCCGGCATCGACAGCTTCGACTGCGCCACGCCCACCCGGCTTGCCCGCCACGGGACGGCGCTCGTGCCGGACCCGGGCGCCCGCTGGCGGCTCGATCTCGCGAAGGGGGTGCACCGGACGAGCCGCGAGCCGATCGACGAGCGCTGCCGCTGCCCCGCCTGCCGCGAGCACACGCGGGCCTACCTGCACTACCTCGTGCGGGCGAACGAGCTGACCGCAAAGCGCCTGCTCACGCTCCACAACGTCACGTTCATGCTGCGCCTCATGGGCGGCATGCGCGAGGCGATCGAGGCGGGCGCGTTCGCCGCCTATGGGGAGCGGGTGCTGGCGGGCGAGCGTCCCTAGCGCGAGTGCTCGAGCAGGAAGTCGCGGAGCTCCTGGATCTGCCGCTGCGCATCGTCGGCGCTCGGTGAGTCGACCGTCCCGCCGCCATCCGTCGAGAGGATCGCGAGCGCCACGACGGCGATCGCCGCCAGCACGGCGAGCAGGGCGAGGAACGTGCCCCAGCGGCGGCGGCTCGCGGCGCGGCGGGCGGCCTCGGCCTCGGCGCGCCGGCGACGCGCGGCGTCCGGCTCGGCCGCCGGCGGGGCGGCGGGTGGGATCGGCGCCACGCGGGTCGGCGGGTCGGCTGCATGGGCGGCGCCACTCTGCAGCACCGAGGTGGCCGCGGTCGAGTCGAGCGCCAGCCGCTCGGTGGCGGCGGTGGTCTCACCATGCAGCCCGGCCTCGATTGCATGTGCCATGTCGAGGGCGCTGGCATAGCGGGCGCGCGGGTCGCGCTCGAGGCTCAGCCGCACCGCGGCGTCTAGCTCACGCGGCACCTCCGGCCGGTAGTCCGTGATCGGCGTGACGGCGTCCTGCTGCTGCTTCAGGGCGAGCTCCGTGAGCGAGGCGTACTCGTGCGGCAGCCGCCCGGTGAGGAACTGGTACGCGCACACCCCGAGCGAGTAGACGTCGGACGCCGGACCGGACTCCTCGCCGCGGGCCTGCTCCGGCGACAGGTAGGCCGCCGTGCCGAGCACCGCGCCGACCTGCGTTATGCGCGTCTGCTCGGCGGCCTTCGCGATGCCGAAATCGGCGAGCTTCGTGATGCTCATCTCCTCCGCCACGAGCAGGTTTCCGGGCTTCACGTCGCGGTGGATCACGCCGGCGCGGTGCGCGTAGTCCAGCCCGTGGCAGGCGTCGCGCACGACCTCGATGGTCTCGTCCACGCCAAGTCGCTTGCGTTCCCGCAGCAGGTCCGCGCAGGACGGGCCATCCACGTACTCCATGACGATGTAGTGGCGGTGGCTCTCGGGATCCTCGCCCGAGTCGAACACCTGCACGATGTTCGGGTGCTGGAGCCGCGCGGCGGCGAGCGCCTCGCGGCGAAAGCGGGCGACGAAGTCCGGGTCGTCGGCGAGATGCTCGGCGAGCAGCTTCACGGCCACGGGGCGCTCGAGCACACCGTCGCTCGCCTGGAAGACGGTCGACATACCGCCCGCGCCCAGGCGGCGGTCGATCACGTAGCGCCCGGCGATGGTCCGGGGCGAACTCACTCGTCGCCCCCCGGCACGATTGCACCCCCACCGCCTCCCTGGCCGGGATTCTCCCCGCCCTGGCCCGGAGGCGTCTCGCCACCCGTGTCGGGCGTCGTTTCCGGGTTGTCCGGCTCGGTCTGCGTCTCCGTCTCGGGCGGCACCGTCTCGGGCGGCACGGTCTCCGTCTCGGTCTTCTCGGGAATCGTGATCTCGGGCTCGTCCTCGTCTTGCTCCTGCTGCTCGTCCCGCTCGCGCTGCAGCTCCTCGCAGCGCTCCTGCACGAGCTCGAATAGGCGGTCGAAGCCGTCGCTCAGAGCCGAGACGACGTCCCCGTCCACGTCGTCCGGCATGTTCGAGATCAGCTGCTCGACGGGTCCCACGTTGCCGCCGTCGTCGCGGAGCACGTCGTTGCACGCGCCGACCGACCCGTTCGCAAGGCGCGCGTCGACGTTGTCGAGCTGGCTCTCGAGCGCCGTAGCCGAGTCGGATGGGATTGGCTTGCCCTCCTCGTCCGAGCCGCAGGCCGCACCGACCAGGCCGGCGGCCAGGCAGAGAACGAGGGATGTGGTCTTGCGAGGTCTCACTGTCCGCTGTAGAGCCGCTCGGCGAGGACCCGCGGGAGCCCCGCCGCCTCGATCGCGCCGGCGGCCTCGTCGATCGGATAGTCGACCCGCCGCCAGCTCGCGGCCCATGTACCTGTGTCTAGCAGGAGCCACGCGGCGCGCGGGTCACCGTCGCGCGGCTGACCGACCCCGCCCGGGTTCACGAGCCACCTGCCGGTGGACAGGTCGAGCGACGATCCACCCTCCGCCGGCGCGCCGTCCGTCTCGCCCTCGTCGTCGCGGTGGAACCAGAGCGCGACGTGCGAATGGCCGATGGCGCCCACGCGTGCCTCCATCAGGTCCATGCACTCGTCCGCCTGCCAGCTCGAGAGCACGTACTCCCAGACCGGGTCGCGCGGACTGCCGTGGAAGAGCCCCGGCGTGAGGCTCGGCGCCGATGCGGCCAGAGCGCGCAGGAACGACAGCGACTCCGGCGAGATGTTGTCCTGCGTCCAGCGCGCCGCCGCCGCGGCACTCTCGGAGAAGTCGGAGATCGGTATGTCGCCCGTTACGACGAGGTCGTGGTTCCCCGCGAGGCAGACGGTGCAGCGCTTGCGCGCGAGAGCGACGCACTCGTCGGGCTGGGCGCCGTAGCCGACGAGGTCTCCGAGACACCAGAGCTCCTCGGCGCCGGCGGACTCGGCGTCGCGAAGAACGGCCTCGAAGGCCGGCAGGTTTCCGTGCACGTCTGACAGGAGCGCGATGCGCATGGCGCCTTCTACGATGTCGCGGGATGGGGCGTTCGCGGCTGCCGCTGGCGATCCTGGTAGCGGCGGCCGCCGCCGCGGGTGCGACGTTCCTGCTCCGCCCCCGAACCGGCCTGGTCGAGCCGGTCCCGGTCGAGGCCGAAGCGTACTTCACGGCCTTCCAGCTGGAGCGGGCGGCCGACTTCCGCGACGTCCAGCGTGTCCTCGGGCTCGCCTCGATGGCCGTGAGCGTCGGGGCGCTGGCCGTGCTCGCCTGGCGGCCGCCGCGGCGCCTGCTCGAGCGCCTCGCCCGCCGCCCGCTCCTGGGCGGCGCGGCGACCGGTGCCGGGATCTCGCTGCTGCTGGTCGTGGTGGGCCTGCCGCTGTCCGCGGTGATGCGCTCGCGCGCGCTCGACGTCGGGCTCGCCACGCAGTCGTGGCCCGACTGGGCGGTCGACGTCGCGAAGTCGGCCGCGGTGGAGGCGTTCGTCGCGGCGGTGGGCGGCCTCGCCGCGATGGTGCTGGTGCGGCGCTTCCGGCGTCACTGGTGGGCGCCGGCTGCAGTGGTCGTGGTGGCCTTCGGCGTCATCACGATCTGGCTCTGGCCGCTCGTCGTCGACCCGCTCTTCAACGACTTCGAGAAGGTTCGCCCGGGCCAGCTGCGCCACGACGTCATCGAGCTCGCCGACCGCGCTGGCGTGGACGTCGGCGAGGTCTACCGCGTCGACGCGAGCAGGCGCACGAGCGCGGCGAACGCGTACGTCGGCGGGCTCGGCCACACGAAGCGGGTGGTGCTCTACGACAACCTGATCGCCGGCTTCCCTCGCGACGAGGTGCGGCTCGTCGTCGCCCATGAGCTCGGCCATCAGAAGCACAACGACCTGCTTCGCGGGCTCGCCTGGCTCGCGCTGGTGGCGCCCGCGGGCACCTACCTCACGCAGCGCCTGGCGGAGCGCGTCGCGCACGGCGACGGCCTCGACGACCCCAGGCATACGCCCGGCCCGGTGGTGCTGCCGGCTATCGCGCTGTCAGTGACGCTCGTCTCGCTCGCGCTCGGCAGCGCCTCCAACGTGCTCTCGCGCCAGGTCGAAGCACGCGCCGACGCATTCGGGCTGAACCTAACGCGCGATCCAGCGGCGTTCGTCCAGTTCGAGCGGCGCATCACGCTCCGCAACATTTCGGACCCGGATCCGCCCGGCCTGCTGCAGACCCTGTTCGGCACCCATCCGACGACCCTCGAGCGGATCGGGATGGGGGAGGCCTGGGAGCGGCCGCGGTAGGGCACGAGGCGCGCGGACAAGCGAATCTTCGCGGCGGTCCGGGGGCGTGAGCCCCCGGGTGCCTTCCCCGGGTGGTTACGCTGCCCGGCTTCGATGTCGAGACATGACCTGATCGAGCGGGTCGTCCGCGAGCTCGCCTCGTACGAGCGGCCGTCCGCGTCCGAGGGCGAGCGGCGCGCTGCGGAGTGGATTGCGGACGAGCTGCGCGAGGCGGGCTGCCGGGACGTGCGCGTCGAGGAGGAGCGCGCGCACGGCGGCTACTGGTGGCCGCTCGGCTTGCTGAACGCCGTCGCCGCGCTGGCGGCACTGCTCGGCGGCCGGCGCTCCAGCCTGATCGCTGGCGCCGCCGCCGCGGCCGCCGTCTACGACGACGTGAGCGGCGGCGAGCTGTGGTTCCGGCGACGCGCGCTGCCGCAGCGGCCGACGTGGAACGTGTTGGCCGAGGCCGGTGACCCGAACGCTCGCCGCACGATCGTGTTCGTCGCGCACCACGACGCCGCGCACACCGGCCTCGTCTTCCACCCAGCGCTGCCGCGCATCGCCATGGAGCGCATGCCGGAGCTCCACGAGCGCGCGAGCCAGAGCCTGCCGATCATCTTCGGCGTCTTCCTGGGACCGCTGCTGCTTTCGCTCTGGGGCCTCACCGGCCTGCGGGCGCTCAGGGGCGTCGGGCTCTTCTTCAGCGCCGGCGCCACCGCGGCGATGGCCAACATCGGCGTGCGCCCGGTCGTGCCGGGCGCCAACGACAACCTGAGCGCCGTCGCCGTGCTCGTCGCGCTGGCGCGGGCGCTGCGCGAGGGACCCGTCGACGGCTTCCGGGTGCTGCTGCTCTCCACCGGCTCGGAGGAGGGCTTCATGGAGGGCATGCAGGCGTTCGGCCGCCGCCACTTCCGGGAGCTGCCGCGCGAGAGCACCGAGTTCGTCTGCCTCGAATGCGTGGGCTCGCCGCAGCTCTGCGTGGTCGAGGGAGAGGGGATGCTCGTGATGCGCCACTACACCGACGGCTCCAGGGAGGCGCTCGCGCGCGCGGGCGAGCGCGCCGGGGTGAGTCTCCGCCGCGGTCTCAAGACGGTGGCCGCCACCGACGGGCTGATCAGCCTGCGGGCGGGCTATCCCACCTGCACGCTCGGCGGCGTCGACGAGACGAAGTTCCCCGCGAATTACCACTGGCCGACGGACCTGCCGGACAACCTCGCCTGGGAATCCGTCGAGGGCGCGCTGCGGGTCTGCGAGGAGTACCTGCGCGGCGCGGGCGCGCCGTCCTAGTCGGTCTCGGTCGTAGGGCCGCCCGGGAACTCGGGCAGGTCGCGGATCCCCTCGCGGGTCTGCCACTTCGAGAAGTTGTCCTGCATGGCGTCGATCAGCTCGCGCATGAATCGCGGCGAGAGGTTCAGCCGGGAGACGACCACCCCAGGCACCTCCCCCTCGTCGACCTCGTGGTCCACGCGCGCGAACGTGATCGTGAACTCGTAGTCCGAGTGGGACACGTTTGCGAAGTTCGCATAAACGCCGGCCATCGTGTCGGGGTCGGTGTGGATGTTGAAGTGGCGCTCTCCCTCTTCAGGCACGCGCGTAGTATCGCACCCGCACATGCGGATCTCGGTCATCGCGGTCGGCCGTGTGCGGCCGCCTTACCACGACGACGTCGAGCACTACCGCAAGCTGCTCGCGGGCCACGCTCGCGTCGACATCATCGAGGTGCGCGAAGACCAGAAGGTGCCGCCGCGCGTGCCGGAGCGGGCGTTCACGGTGCTGCTGGCCAGGGACGGGCGCGAGCTCGATTCGCTGGCGTTCAGTGAGTGGCTCGAGGAGCGCCGCCAGAACGGTCGCGACCTCTGCTTCGTGATCGGCGGGCCGCGCGGAATCGAGCTCGACGTCGACCTGCGGCTCTCGCTCGGGCACATGACGCTGCCTCACCAGCTCGCGCGCGTGGTGCTGCTCGAGCAGCTGTACCGCGCGCACAAGATCCTCGCCCGCGAGCCCTATCACTATTGATCCGGAGTGGGGGTGAGGGATCGATCAAGATCTAGGTGGATCATGGACCCCGTAGCAGACCTGTCCGCCGCCATCAGCGAGAGCGCAGCCGCACTGGCGGGTGACGGGCGCGTGTCGGCGCCGCGGCTCGAGCGCCCGCCGCGTCCCGACTTCGGCGACTACTCGACGAACGCCGCGATGCTGCTTGCGCCGACTCTCGGCGAGCAGCCGCGGGCGATCGCCGCGCGGCTTGGCGACGCGCTCGGCGAGCGCCTGGGCGCCACCGTGGACAGGGTCGAGATCGCCGGCCCGGGCTTTCTCAACCTGTTCATGGCCGACCGCTGGTATGTCGAGGCGCTCGCCGGCATCCTCGACGCGGGCGCCGACTACGGCGCCTCGAGCGGCGGCGAGTACGTGCTCGTCGAATTCGTGAGCGCGAACCCAACCGGCCCGATCACGGTCGCCGCGGCGCGCCACGCGGCCTACGGTGACGCGCTGTCGCGCATCCTCGCGCGGGCGGGGCACCGGGTGGAGCGCGAGTACTACGTGAACGACGCCGGCACCCAGGTGCAGAAGTTCGGCGAGTCGATCCGCGCGCGCGCCCGCGGCGAGGAGCCCCCCGAGGACGGTTATCGCGGCGACTACGTGACGCGAGTGGCCGAGCGCATCCCGGGCGCCGCGGACGCCGACGTGGACGAGCTCGCGCGCCGCGGCGCGGAGCTGATGGCCGGCGATCTGAGCGCGTCGCTCGAGCGCTTCCGCGTGCACATGGATCGCTTCTTCTTCGAGCACTCGCTGCTCGACAGCGGCGCGATCGAGGCGGCGCTCGAACGTCTCGAGGGCGTGTACGAGCACGACGGCGCGGTCTGGCTGCGCACCACCGCGCACGGCGACGACAAGGACCGCCCGCTGCGCCGCTCGACCGGTGAGTGGACCTACTTCGCGCCCGACATCGCCTACCACGTGGACAAGCTCGAGCGCGGCTACGACCGCCTCATCGACGTCTGGGGCGCCGATCACCACGGCTACATGACGCGAATGTGGGCGGCGTTCGAGGCGCTCGGGGTCGAGCGCGCCCGCCTCGAGATCCTGATCATGCAGCTCGTGAACCTCCTCGAGGGCGGCCAGCGCGTGCAGATGTCGAAGCGTGCGGGCGCGATCGCGACGCTCGACGAGCTGATCGACGACATCGGCATCGACGCCGCGCGCTGGTTCCTGACTCAGCGCAGCCACGACACGGCTCTCGACCTCGACCTCGAGCTCGCGCGGCGCCAGTCCCAGGACAACCCCGTCTACTACGTCCAGTACGCGCATGCGCGGATCGCGTCGATCCTGCGCAAGGCGGGCGCCGAGCGCGTCGAGGCGGCGCTGCGCGCCGACCTGCGCGCGAGCGACGAGAGCTTCCACACCTCGGCGCGCGCGCTCGTCAAGCGCCTGCTCGAGCTGCCGGGCGAGGTGCGCGAGGCGGCCGAGCGGCGCGCGCCGCACCGAATCACCGCGTACGCCACGGAGACCGCGCAGGACTTCTCCGCGTTCTATCGCGACTGCCGTGTGGTGGGCGCTGCCGAGGAGGGCGGCGACGAGGACGTGCGCATCGCTCTCTGCGTGGCGGCCCAGCGGGTGCTCGCGGAGGCGCTCGACCTGGCGGGCGTCGAGGCGCCGGAGTCGATGTAGCTGAAGACGGTGATGCGTCATCCGGTGCATCGCGCATGCATCACGTGCAAGTCCGCGAGCCGGGAAGCGAGCATGAGCTGCGCCATCTCGCCGTGCGCGATCTGCTGCGTGCCGACTCCGACGAGGCTGCGCCCTATGCGGCCCTCAAACGCGAGGCGGCTCGCGTAGATCGAGGGCAAGGACGGCTGAGTGAGCGCGCTCGAAGCGCGCGCGCCGGCATGGGCTCGCGCGCCTGGCTGACTAGTGTCTCGCAGTCGATGCGCCGGCTCGTGCTCACTCTCTCGCTGCTCGTTGCGCTGACCGCCCCCACGGCCGCCGCCTCGTACCGGCCGATGAAGGGCGTGGCCGCTCCCGGGCCGGCGAAGTACGACCGCGTATGGCTGCAGAAGCTCGGCTCTCGCGGCGCGCACAACGTGTTGGTGCTGGTGCCAGGCTTCTTCGGCGGCGCCGGCGGCATCACGCCGGTGGCGCGTGACATCGTGCGCCGCGTCCCCGACCTGGCGGTGTGGATCGTCGACCGGCGCGAGCAGGCCTTCGAGGACACGTCGATGTTCGAACAGGGCGACCCGCGGGCGGCGGAGGACTACTACCTCGGCTTCCGCTACCGGCGTGTCCTTGACAAAGACGTGCCGTTCGTGGGGCGGTGGGGGCTCAAGGTGCATCTGGGCGATCTGCGCCGGGTCGTGACCGCCGCGCGCGCAGGCGGCCGGCGGCGCGTGATCCTCGGCGGTCACTCGCTTGGGGCGTCGACGACCGTGGCGTACGCGGCGTGGGACTTCGGCGGGCGCGCCGGCTATCGCGACATTGACGGGATGGTGCTGATCGACGGCGGCCTGCGCGGCAGCTTCGACAGCGCGGGCCTCGCGCGCGCGGAACGCATCCTGGCCCAGATCCGAGCGGGGGAAGTCTTCGACGACCTGATTGGTTTCGGGGTCCCGGAGATAGCGGGCGTGTTCGCGCAGGTGGGCGCGCTCTGGGCGGCAACGGAGCCGGACGCCCCGTCCTCGCTGTATCAGAACCCGCTCATCCCGCCCGAGTTCAAGGCGCCCGTCCTGACGACGAACGAGGCGACGCTCGCGTACGCCTTTGACAAGGACACCTCGCCGGCGTCTCTAGGCCTGATGCACATCCGCGCCGGCAGGCTGTCGGACAGCGGCGAGCCGCGGCCGTGGGAGGACGGCGAGCTGACGCCGATCGGGCGTTTCGCGAGGACATATGCCGCGAACCGGCCGAACGCCTTGCAGTGGTACTTCCCGCGCCGCCTGCGGCTCGATGTGGACGCGATGAGCCCTCTGCGCGAGACCGCCGCAACGCGCAAGCTCCGGCTGCGTCCGTTCCATGCGAAGGAGATCGACGTGCCCCTGTACGCCTATGGCGCCGACCTGACCCGCGGGCGCGTGGAGCGCGGCGCCCGCCTCCTGGCGAGGCAATCGCGGCTCGAGCGGCCCGTGATCGTGTCGGATCGAAACGCCTCGCACCTCGATCCGCTATCGGCCGCCCCCGACAGCAACCGCTTCCTCGAGACGGTCGTGCCGTTCCTGCGCCAGGTCGTGCGCTAGTTCGATTCCGGTCCAGGAGGGGAAGTCTGGGTCGATGGGGCGCGCGCGGGTGGCGCTGACGGTGGTCTTCGCGCTGAACGGGCTGCTGTTCGCGTCGATCTTCGCGCGCCTGCCGGCCATCAAGGAGCGCGCGGGCCTCAGCACCGGGGCGCTGGGCGCCGCGCTGCTCTTCTCGATGTTCGGGCTCCTCGCGAGCCAGCTGATCGCCGGTCAGCTCGTCGCGCGGGCGGGGAGCCGGCCACTGGTCCTCCTCGGCGCGCTCGGCTATGCCGTCGGGCTCGTGCCGGTCGTGCTCGCGCGCTCGTTCACCGGGCTGGTCGCTTCGCTGCTGTTCGTCGGGTTCGCCAATGGCATGCTCGACGTCGCGATGAACGTGCACGGCATCACGGTGGAGCGCCGCCTCGAGCGGCCGATCCTGTCCTCCCTCCACGCGTTCTTCTCGTTCGGCGCGCTCGCGGGAGCGGGCATCGGCGGCCTCGTGGCCGGCGCCGGAGTGGCTGTCGTGCCGCACCTCTGCACGGTTGCGGCGGTGGGCATCGCGATCGCGCTCGCCGCATCGCGCTTCCTGCTGCCGCCGGCGGCCGACGCCGCCGAGGAGGGGCCGCGCTTCGCGCGACCGGACCGGGCGCTGCTCGTGGTGGGAGCGTTCGCGTTCTGCGCGCTCCTATCCGAGGGCGCCGTGGCGGACTGGGCGGCCGTGTACCTGGACGACGAGCTCGACTCGGGCGAGGGCCTCGCCGCCGGCGGCCTGGCCGCGTTCTCGCTCGCGATGGCGATCGGGCGGCTGGCCGGCGACCGGCTCACGGGGGCGGCGGGTGCGCGGCGGCTCGGACTGGTCGGCGGCGCGCTCGCGGCAAGCGGCCTCGCGCTGGCGGTGGCCGCGGACGTGCCCGCGGTCGCGATCACCGGCTTCGGCGTGGCGGGCTTCGGGCTGGCTGCGCTCTTCCCACTCGCCGTCCGGGCGGCCGCGCAGCGCGGCGAGACCGCCGCTCCCGCGGTGGCTGCCGTCTCGGCGGTGGGCTACTGCGGCTTCCTGGCCGGGCCGCCTGCCGTCGGAGGGCTCGCCGAGGCCGGTGGCCTGCGGCTCGGGCTGGGCCTGGTGGTCGCCCTGGCGGCGCTCGCCGCGCTGCTCGCCACGGTGGCCCTTCGCGGGCCGGTCAGAGCTCGCTGAAGAAGTTGATGTCGAGGTCGTCCATGACCTGCAGCGCCTCGCCGTTCAGGCGCGTCAGCTCGTTCGTGTAGAGCAGCAGCCCCATCGCGATCAGCACGACGCCCGAGACGAGCGTGATCGCGGTGTAGTGGTTGCGGAAGAACCGGAACAGGCCGGCGAACGTGCTGAAGGCGACGGCGCTGAGGATGAACGGAACCGCGAGCCCGAGCGCGTAGAACGCGAGCAGCACGCCGCCCTCGCCGACGGTCGACTCCGTCGAGGCGGCGGTAAGGATCGCGCCGAGCGTCGGCCCGGTGCACGGCAGCCAGGCGACGGCGAATGCCAGGCCGGCGATGATCGGGCCGCCCGTGTGCGCGCGGCGCATCAGCTGCTCCGGGCGCCACTCGCGGTTCAGCTTCGGCACGAACAGCATCGCGATGAACAGCACGCCGAGCAGCGCGATAACGATCCCGGAGATCTGGCGCAGCAGCTGCCGGTTGTCCTGGAGGGTCTGGCCCACGCTGGTGGCCGTCATGCCGAGCGCCACGAACATCGCGCTGAAGGCGAGGCAGAACAGCAGCGCGGGGCCGAGCACCTTCGCGCGGCCGCGGCCCTCCTGGACGTCCGCGAAGGACACGCCGCTGATCGTCGACAGGTAGCCCGGCACCAGCGGCAGCACGCACGGGCTGATGAACGAGATGAAGCCGACCGCGAACGCGGCGACGACGGTCGTGTCGACGGTGTCCGCGGCTATCACAGGTCGTACCTGTCGAGGTCGGCGTCGAGGCGAGCGGAGCCGGCCGCGGCCGGTTCTCCCGTCGCCTGCGGCGGAGCGCCGCCGCTCCGCCGGCGCCAGCGCACCGTTGCGAACGCGATGCCCGCCGCGGCGGCGAGCAGCGCGAGCGCCGGGATCAAGTAGACGAGCACGTCCCCGAGGTCGCTCTCGCCGCTGGCGTCGCCCGGCAGCGCGAGGACGTCGTCGCCGAACTGCGAGACGAGCGCGGTCTTGATCTCCTCCTTCGAGCGGCAGTCGCCGATCAGATCCTCGATGTACGCGCGTTCGCGCTCTGCCTGGGGCGACTCACTCGCGAGCCCGAGCGGCGTGCCGCACACGGGGCACATCACCTCGTCCTCGATGTCGGCCAGGGTGGTGCGCGGGCAGTTCTGCGCGATCGCGGCGGTGGGGAGCGCGAGCACGCAGGCGGCGACCATCAGCGCCGCCGCCCGCCTCACGACTCCCCCAGCAGCGGCGCGACCTCGGTCCGCATGAACTCGTCATCCACGGGTCCGCGCTGCGCGGCGGCGATCCGTCCGCGACGGTCGATCACGAACGTCTCCGGGTAGGCGATCACGCCGTAGCTCTCGAGAGAGTCGCCGTCCTTGTCCTTGAGCATCGGGTAGCGGAGGTCATACCGTTCGATGAAAGCGAGCGCGTCGGGCGTGGTATCGAGGATGTCGACGCCGAGCACGGTGCCGCCCTTCGGCAGCATGCGCCGGTGCCAGCGCTGGAGGAGCGGCGACTCGTTCCGGCAGGGCCGGCACCATGATCCCCAGAAGTTGAGGACGACGACCTTTCCGCGGTGGTCGGAGAGCGAGCCACTGCCCTCGCCGTCGAGCACGGGCAAGTCGAGAGCGGGCGCAGGCTCACGCTCGCCGCGAGCCAGCGCCTCGTCGATGCTGCGGTCCGGCGAGTTGCTGGCGAGCCCGTAGCCCAGCAGCACGAGGAGTCCCGCGAGCAGGCAGAGAACGGCGATCGAGACCGGCGAGAGGACCCTTCTCATGGGCGGTGACGAACGATAGATGGAGGCGCTTGGGCCGCCCGGCGCATGGCCCGCCCGACGCTAGAATCGCGGGGCGCGCGGACGTAGCTCAGTTGGTAGAGCGTTGGCTTCCCAAGCCAAAGGTCGCGGGTTCGAGGCCCGTCGTCCGCTCTCAGGAAAGCCGTGCAGCGGGGAATTGCCCCCCGCTGCGTGTCGTCAGCGGCCGAGCCGAACCCGGCGGCGCTGTTTGCAGCTGACCGGTACGGGTAGTCGCGGGCGAGGATCTGCTGACGCTGGGTCGCCGGAAGGGGCGGAGTGATGTCGCTGTTGGAGCAAACGCGGACGGGTTTGCGCGAAATGCCGTCAAACGCTGCGTGGCTAGTGTCGCGCGCTCGCGCCCGCCGGCGTAAGCTCAGCGCAGCGGTAGTCGATGCCGCTCCCGGCGGCAGGGACTCGGTAGACGTGAAGGTGAAGCGCGCCCAGGAGGCCGCGGAGCGCGCTCGGGAGGCCGAGGAGCGCGTCGTGGATGCGGGGCGGGAGGCGCACGAGTCCGCTGACTACGCCCAGCAGGTGAGCAAGCGCGGTCGTGCCCGCCTAGCGCAACTGGACCGCGAAGCGCGTCAGCGGATCAAACAGCGGCTCGCCGAGGCTCGGCAGGCGGCCGATGAATGGCTGGAGCAGCAGGTCGCCGAGGCCGAGAGGGCCGCAAATGAATCGGTGGAGCGCGAACGCCAAGATGCCGAGAAGGAGGCCCAGCAGGAGCGGCGGCAGGTCTCCGCAGAAGTAGAGCAGGAGATCGAGGAGGCTCTACTCGAGGCTGAGGAGTTTCACGAGCGAGCCGAGCACCTGGCCGGCGAGGCGACCGCGCACATGGCGGAGGCCGCACGGCTGGCGGCGGAGGCCGGCGAGGCCGCTGAGGAGGCGCAGCGCGAGGCGAAGCAACTCGCCGACGAAGCCCAGCAGCAGGCCAGCGACGCACAGGCCCGGGCGGAGGAACTGCGCGAGCAGGGGGATTCGGACGGCGTTCTCGAGTCCTACACCAAGCCTCAGCTCGTCGAGCTGGCGGCCACTATCGGCGTCGAGGGACGCACGAGTATGACCAAGAGCGAGCTCGTCGAGGCGATCGCCAACGCGTCTCATACCAAGCACTGAACCGGACGATGCGAGTCTTCGACCGGCGGAACCGACTGCAGCGCCTACTCGGGAACACGCCGCTCGATGTGCGAAGCGGGATCCGGTCAGGCCTGGCAAACGCACCTGTGCCGTCGTCCACGGCGACGAAGGCGGGTTTGATCGCGGTTGGCGTTACAGGTCTCACCGCGGCGAGCGCCCGCATCTCGTCGCTGAGGCGAGCGACGGAGCGACCGACGACTCGTGAGGCTGACGCGCGGTAGCCGGTAAGCGGCTGCGCACGCTCCCGGCGATTGCCGAGGACGCGATCACCGACGGCGGTTGCCTCGCATGCCGGCGCGGCGGATACTCGTTTGGCGATGTCACCAGGCGGGCGCACGCAGATCGAGGCGAGGTTGAGGTGGGCCGTGGTATGGAGTATCCGGCGTGGGAAGGCCGTGCGTGACCACGGATACCTGTCGAAGGCGGACGCCCTTGACGCCGCCCGGCTGCGGGAGTAGCCGCTTACGCGCTCGAGGAGGCGGCTCCCGCCTTGACCGCCGGCGTCGGGTCGTGAATCTTTCGGTGGGGGTCCTCCATGTTGCTTCGGCGCACCGCGTCGACATCCCCCTTGTAGTCGCCCTTGCCCGTGGGGTCGCTCAACGCCAGCGAGGCCAGCTCGAAGGCGCACAGGGCCAGGTGCGGCAGCCACTGGTCGCGACCCTTCCTGAATTGTCCCGTTATGAACGGCGTTGCGGCCAGCGCGAGGGCGCCGACGGCGTCGATCGCAAGATGTGCCTTGTACGGCAGGAGCTTCACGACGCCGAGCGGATAGTCGGTCAGCGTGCTGTAGCCGGCGTGGATGGCGCCGGCGGTCCTCACCTGCCGCGCGGCGGGCGTGCCCTCGATCCCGGCCAATCGCGGAAACAGGGTCGTCAGCGTCGCGCCGACGGTGTAGTCCGTCGCGCCGTGCAGCGTCGAGTCGATCGGACGGGGGAAGCCGGCCGAGCTCTTCCCACTCATGGCCTCAGCACCACCTTCACGCACTCGTCCTCCTTGTGCTTGAACGTCTCGTATCCGTTGGCCGCCTCGTCGAGCCCGAGCCGGTGGGTGACCACGAAGGTCGGGTCGATGTTCCCGGCCCGGATGTGGTCCAGCAGCGGCTTCATGTACCGCTGCACGTGGCACTGGCCGGCTTTGATCGAGAGGCCCTTGTTCATCAGCGCGCCCGTCGGGAACTTGTCCATCAGCCCGCCGTACACGCCGATGACCGAGACGATGCCGCCCGGCCGGCAGGCGAGGATCGCGTCGCGGAGCGCGGGCCCGCGGTCGGTCTCGGAGCGCGTCGCCTGCTTCAGCCGCTCGGCGGCTTTCAGCGCGCCGTGGCCGTATTCGCCCTCCATCCCGACGGCGTCGATCACGGCGTCCGGTCCGCGCCCGCCCGTGAGCTCCTTGAGCTGCTCGACGACGTCGGCGTCCGCCTCGAGGTTGATCGTGTCCGTCGCGCCCGCCCGGTTCCGCGCCATCTCGAGGCGGTAGGCGACGTGGTCGATGGCGATCACGCGCTCGGCGCCGAGCATGACCGCGCTGGCGATCGCGAACTGGCCGACCGGGCCCGCACCGAACACGGCGATCACCTCGCCGCCGCCGATCTCGCAGAACTCCGCCCCCATGTAGCCGGTCGGGAAGATGTCCGATAGGAACAGCACCTGCTCGTCGGTCAGATCGTCCTCGATCTTGATCGGCCCGACGTCGGCGAACGGCACCCGCGCGTACTCGGCCTGGCCGCCCGCGTATCCGCCGGTGAGATGCGAGTAGCCGAAGATCCCGGCAGCCGGGTGGCCGAAGATCTTCTCGGCCAGTCCGGCGTTCGGATTTGAGTTCTCGCAGGCCGCGTAGAGCTCGTGCCGGCAGGCCCAGCAGTTGCCGCAGGCGATCGGGAACGGTACGACGACGCGATCGCCGACTTGCAGGGTCGACACCGCTCGTCCCACGTCGACGATCTCACCCATGAACTCGTGCCCGAGGATGTCGCCCTTCTTCATCGTCGGGATGTAGCCGTCGTAGAGGTGAAGGTCGGACCCGCAGATCGCTGTCGACGTGATTTTCACGATGGCGTCCCGGTCGTTCAGGATCGTGGGGTCCGGGACGTTCTCCACCTGGACGGTGTTCCGGCCGGACCAGACGGTCGCGCGCATCAGACGCCCGCCTTCTCGCGCTCCGAGGCCTGGAGCGGCTGCGCGGGGCGTTGCTTCAGCTTCCGCTGCGCGCGCTCGCCTTCCGGGGTCGAGTCAGAGCGTGCTATCTCGCCGGTCTCAACGAGCTGCTTGAAGCGCCGCAGCTCGTCCTTCACCTTCGCCAGGCGTGGGGCGGCGAAGAGCTTCCGCACTGCAGACGTGTCACGCTCGAGGTCGACGTGGATCTCGGTACCGCGGTCGCCGGGCGCATCGCGGAACGTCACGCCCGCATCCGCCTTCTCTATGTAGTCCGGCTGGTACTCCGAGCTCTCCCAGAGCCGACGTACCTCGTCACGGGCCCGGTGCACCGTGATCGCGGCCTTCGCACGCATGTGGGACCTCCTGGGGGGAAAGGTGGTTCACACGCGGTTGCCCGACCGCCTTGCGCGGAAACCCTACTGGCGCCAGTGGCGGAGCCCGTCGCCGTCCGGCAGCGCCTCCGCCGCCGCCTGGCAGCACAGGCCGAAGGCGACGAAGACGAGCAGCGTCTCGAGCGCGCCGTCGCTGCGCGTGGCGGCGAATGCCGCAGCGGCGGCCGCCATCACCCACCGCCAGATGCGCCAGTTCGGCTCCCAGGGCGGGCGTTCGCGGAACGGCTCCTGCGGTTCCGACTCATGCACGAGGCCGACGAACGGCACGTCACCCAGGGTACTCCGGCGGCTCGCGTGCGAAGCGATGAGTTCGCTCGCCCGGCCGGGTCCTAGGAGGCGGTGAGAGAGAGACACGGACGACGGGAGGTCTGTCCATGAGTGACCGCGACGGATTTCAGCCGGGGGTCCCGTGCTGGGTCGACACGTGGCAGGCGGAC
>Ga0126307_10000755_pt1 | contig 21273 bp, 17 predicted proteins | sample Plot28_FD_89955 | JGI IMG/M metagenome (GOLD analysis project Ga0126307, IMG submission 89955) | Serpentine soil microbial communities from UC McLaughlin Reserve, CA, USA - Plot28 | ecosystem: Environmental > Terrestrial > Soil > Grasslands | place: USA: UC McLaughlin Reserve, Lake County... | reverse complement strand
CCTGGCACACCCTGGCGAGGAAGCTGTTTCCGGGGCCACTCTCCTCCCGCAAGAGCTCGTTTCCCCGGCTCCCGTAGTAGTTGATACCCGAGACAGAGACCATCACTCCGGGCGGCTCAGGGAGCCCGGCGATGGTCTCGGCGAGTAGGCGGGTGCCCTCTCTCCGACTGTCCATGATGCGTCTCTTCTTGGTCGGCGTCCAACGGCCATCCCCGACGTTCTCCGCGGCCAAGTGTACAACGGCATCCATCCCTGCCAGGCGCGAGGCATCGAGAACGCCAGAGGCGGGGTCCCAGCGAATAGTATCCTCCGCGGAAGGCTTCGAACGGCTCAGCCGGACCACCCTGTGTCCGAGCCCCTCGAGCTCCGGGACTAGGGCCGACCCGATGAACCCCGTAGCCCCACTCACGAGAACGTTCATGCTGTTCCTCCAAGCGCTAATGTCTCTTATGTCTTTATGGTAACGTTCGCAGCCCTACGAGACAGTATTTTCTCTCCCAAAGATCCGCACATCCTGCAGGGCCACCGCAATAGTCCGCGATCGAACAAGCCTGAAGGTCGGACGCCCCTCTGAGTATCGCCTCCGAGTCAGTAGAGGAGCGATCCGCGCGTCCGGATGTTGTCCGGCACCTGATCAAAACCGCATCTACTTGACAAACGTCCACTATCTCATGTTACCATCTGTATGGATGGATTTTGGATGTTCTCTAGATGGGACACCTGCATGAGTGAGACGGAGAAGATCACGATCAATTTGGGGCTTGTGGACCTGGGGCAGATAGATCTGCTGGTGCAAGAGGGCTTCTACTCGAACCGCACCGACTTTATCCGGACGGCCATCCGCAACCAGCTGACGACGCACGCCGAGGAGGTCAGGCAGACGGTAGCGCGCAAGACGCTGGTGCTTGGGCTGCAGAACTACACCCGCCGCGACCTGGAGGCTGTGCGCGAGGCCGATGAGACGCTGGAGATAAGAGTGCTCGGCCTGGCGAGCATCGACGATGACGTAGATCCTGAGTTGGCCCTCGAGACGATAGACTCCCTGATCGTGCTCGGCGCCCTGAGGGCGAGCCCGGCCGTGAAGGCGGCCCTGAAGGACAGGATCCAATCCCCCTGACATCGATAGGAGGACCACAATGAACGACCAGATGCGCAGCGGTATGGCTGAGGCCACGCGCCTCACGCAGCAGGGTCGCCTCGAGGAGGCGACCGCCGCTATCCAGCGCGCCCTTGGAGGCACATTGGCCCCTGCGGCGCAGAAAGATTCCGGTAACACAGACGAGCCGATAGAGGTGTTCTCCCGGCTTGTAAGACACACTCCCCAGAGTCCGGCGGAGACCCCGCGCGAGGCTGATCGTCGGCCTGAGGCGGCTATGTGGACGACCCCGGGGCCGACCCTGCTCACCCGCGGCGTACAATCCCCACCCGGTACGAAAGCTGGAAGATTCGCTCCCGCCAGCGTCCCCGAGGGAGGGCGCTTCGTCGAGCGTTCGTACACCAACAGCGCCGGGACCCGTTCCTACAAACTGTACATTCCGAGTGGCTACAACGGGCAGGCCATTCCCCTGATCGTCATGCTCCACGGCTGCACCCAGAACCCGGACGACTTCGCCACGGGCACCCGCATGAACGAACTCGCCGAGGAGCACACCTTCCTCGTTGCATATCCCGCGCAAGCGGGTAACGCCAACATGCAGAGGTGCTGGAACTGGTTCCAGGCTGCCGACCAGCAGCGCGGTCGGGGCGAGCCGTCGCTCATTGCGGGGATAACCAACCAGGTGGTGGACGAGCACGAGGTCGACACAAGCCGGGTGTACATGGCCGGGATGTCGGCCGGAGGAGCGATGGCCGCGATCATGGGCGCGACCTACCCCGACCTCTACGCCGCCGTCGGCATCCACTCAGGTCTCGCTCCTGGATCAGCCCACGATATGCCCTCCGCGTTCACCGCGATGCGCCAGGGTGGACCGGTGGTCGGACACCGGGACGTTCCTGGCGAAGGAGATCGGAAGGTCTTGCCAACGATAATATTCCATGGGGATGGCGATACTACCGTCCATCCACGCAACGGTGACCGTCTTCTGGTCCATCTAGCCGGTGGCAGGGATGGCTCGTCGCCGCGCGTTAGGACGCACAAGGGGCAGGTGCCAGGCGGTTATGCGTACACCCGGTTCACCTACCACGATGCGGAAGGTCGAGCTCTCGTTGAGCGGTGGAGCGTGCACGGGCTCGGCCACGCGTGGTCGGGCGGGACCTATCCCGGCTCGTACACCGATCCCAGAGGTCCTGACGCCTCGGCCGAGATGGTGCGCTTCTTCGAGCAGCACCAGCGACGGTAACCACGACTGACGGGCGCCGTTCGCAAGGCGTAGGAGCGAAGCGCGCCGGTCGGCACCCTGGCCGTTCTACAGAGGGCTCTCGCGTCTGACGGGGAGTTCGCCGTTGGGGTCCTTATCCGGGGTGCTGAGCCGGCGCTGTTTTTCCTCGTTCTCCGAGCCGTCTTCGGAGGCCATGCTCGCACCGCCGGCCAGGGCTCCGAGGGTTCCGGCGAGGTCCTGTATCTCGGAGGGAACGACGAAGAGCTTGCTCGCGGGTCCCTTCGCCATCTCGGGGAGGGCCTTCAGGTAGAGGTAGCGGAGAGATTCGGGCGAGAGGTCGGAGTTTTCCAGTCGCTCGAAGAGCTTGCCCGTCATCTCGATCTGGGCAGCCTGGACGTTGCGGTAGGCTTCGGCCTCGCCCTCGGCGCGCAGCACCGCGGACCGTTGCTCGCCTTCCGCGCGGAGGATGGAGGACTCCTTCTCTCCTTCGGCCTTCAGGATCGCGGACCGCTTGTCGCCTTCTGCGGTCAGGATCGAAGCGCGGCGGGTCCGCTCGGCCTGCATCTGTTTCTCCATCGCCTGCTGGATGTCTCTGGGCGGGATGATCTCCTTGAGCTCCACCCTCGTCACCCTGATGCCCCACTTCTCCGTCACCTCGTCGAGGACCGTGCGCAGCTTCGCGTTGATCTCGTCGCGGGAGGTCAGGGTCTTGTCCAGGATGAGGTTCCCGATGACGTTCCGTAACGTAGTCTGGGTGATCTGCTCCAGCGCCAGGTGGAAGTTTGCGACCTCATACTCGGCGGCCCGCGCGTCGACGACCTGGTAGTAGACGACGGTCGAGATCTGCATCCCGACGTTGTCGTTGGTGATGACCGCCTGCGGCTGGAAGGCCACGACCTGCTCCCTGAGGTCCGTCTTGGGCAACATACGATCCACCACAGGGACGACCAGGGTAAGCCCGCTCTCGGCGGTGCGGTGATAGCGGCCGAGACGCTGCACTATGGCCACCCTGCTCTGCGGGATGATCCTGATGCTTCGCGCCGCCACCAGAAAGACCACGAGCGCCAGTACCGCCAACCCTATAAGACCGGTCATTACTTGTCCTCCTTCGTCTCCACGATATCGACCAGGGCGGTGAGCCCGTCTGTGTCGAGCACCCTCACCTTGGCGCCTCGCTCTATCTTCTCGTCGGGATGCAGAGAGCGCGCCGTCCAGAACTCGCCGCTGCCTACCCGCACCATGCCCCTTCCTCCTGCTTCTATCTCCTCCGTCACCACGGCGCTCTTGCCCGTGATCCCCCGGTGTCCGAGGTACCCCTCCCCGCCCCTGAGCGAGAGACGGTTCAATACAGCGGGTCGCAGGATCACCATGCTAAGTATCGAGGCCACGAGGAACCCTACCCCCTGGATCGCGAGGGGGAGATGAAACAGGGCAGCGATGAGTCCGACGACGGCGCCGAGCGAGAAGAAGAGCAGGAAGAAAGAGATGGTCAGAAGCTCACCGACGAAGGCAAGAGCCGCCAGTGCAACCCAGAAAATGATCTCCCAGTTCAAGTCTCGTGCCTCCTGGCCTAAGTTTACACCACCACCCGCACGGGCAACGCAAACTCAAGATCGCCTCAACCGAACGAAAATACGCGCTACGAGGCCGTATTCACGCCTCATGGCAAAAAGATGAAACCTGACTCCTACATCATCGCGTCGGCGATGATGCGATGATGGTCGAAGGCCAGCTCGACGGAGGACGGGTCGAGGACCTCGACCTCGGAGGCGTCCGAGGCGGCCTGCATCTGACCGCCGAGCACGCTCGCCAGGAAGGCGACGCTGACGTTGTGACCGCGCGGGTCTCGGTCCGCCTCGGAGTAGACGCCGACGAGGCGTGAGATCTCCACGGCGAGACCCGTCTCCTCTGCGGCCTCGCGTACGGCGGCTTCGTACACGGTCTCCCCCACCTCGACGAAGCCGCCCGGAAGCGCCCACTGCCCCTCGAAAGGGTTGCTGTCACGGCGGATCAAGACCACCCCTGACTCGGAGGGGATCACCACGTCAACCATCAGCTTCGGCGTCGCAGGTCCTGCCAAGGCCTTACCTCCTGCGTGCCCGCCGCTTCGAAAGGTTACGCCGTGTCGTGGCGCGCGACGGGGTGCATTATGTTGGTTCGTGCCGCCAGGGGCAACAGATCGGAGCGCGGCCCCGGCGCCGTTCGCGTCGAATCCGGGCATCTCTAGCGAAAGAGGGTATGCTCTCAGACATGACAGGTATGTTCACGTGAAGATACTCTGCGTCAGCGACAGGGTGGAGTCGATGCTCCACGGCCCGAACCTAACTTCCTATGCCAGGGACGTCGAGGCGGTGATCTCCTGCGGAGACCTGCCCTTCGATTACCTGGAGTACATCATCACCTTCCTGGGCGTCCCGGTCTACTACGTACTCGGAAACCACGATCCGGGCCCCGATGGCCCTGAGTACCCGGGTGGCTGCACGCCGCTGGACGGACGGGTCGTGGAGGCGGAGGGCGAAGGCGGCGGTGTGGTGATCGCCGGGCTCTCCGGCTCTCCGCTATATTCGGGCGGTCCCAACCAGTACACCGAGCGCCACATGCGCCGCAGGGCGCGGGCGCTCTCGCTCAGGATCCGTTGCCGGGATCTCGTAGGCCGTCCGAAGCCCCGGATCTTCGCGACCCACTCCCCACCTTTCGGCCTCGGGGACCAGGAGGACGTTGCCCATGTGGGATTCGAGTCCTTCGTCGACCTCATCGACAGGCACGAACCTCCCCTATGGCTTCACGGCCACGTACATCTCTACGGGCCTGACCAGGAGCGGGTCCGACAGAAGGGAGAGACCAAGATCGTCAACGTCTACGGTCACCGAATCCTCGACGTATAACCTTACCCGCTGTGCGCCCTTGTTGGCAGCGCCTGGGGACTGTAGATTGATCTATTATGGATCCTCACGAGCAGTCAGACAAAGATTTTTCACGCGCCCGTAGAAAGGCCTTTCTGCGGCGGATCGGCGCGTACCTGCGCAGAGACCCGGGTTCCAACCAGCTGCTCTCCTTTGAGGAGGTCAAGGGGGCTCTTGGGACCATCTCGCAGGTCTACCTGGGGCTGCGCGAGGTACCAGTCTCGAAGATCGTCGGTAGCGTCGGACGCCACAGAGATTTCGACAGGGCCTTCCTGCCTTCCAAACCCGACCTCGGCACCCGCTGGAGGCGGATTGACGAGATCATGCACAGGGCCGAAGAGTTGCCCCCCGTCAGCCTGTACAAGATCGGGGACGCCTATTTTGTCCAGGACGGTAACCACAGGGTCTCCGTGGCCCGCCAGCAGGGTGTCGAGATGATCGACGCCGAGGTCATAGAGCTGCGCAGCAGGGTACCCGTGGACTCGGCGCTGACGGCCCGCGACCTGCTCCACAAGCTCGAGCACCGCCACCTTCTGGAGCGGCTGCCCCTCGACCGGGTGCTACCCGAGATAGAGGTCAAGTTCTCCGATGTCGCGGACTACAGGAGGCTCGCGACCTACATCGAGGCGCACGGCTTCAGGGTCTCCCAGCTCTGGAAGCGCTACGTCTCATCGGAAGAGGTCCTCAGGGACTGGTACGAATACGGCTACCGCCCGATAGCGGAGATGATCAGGGAGGAGCGCATCCTCGACGCCTTTCCCGGCCGCACCGAGCTCGACCTCTACCTCTGGATCGTCTACCACCGCGAGCGTCTGGCGCTGGAGGCGCGCGACGAGAAGATCTCACCGCAGGCCGCCAAGGACGATATCTTGAAGAACGTCCCCCGCAGGCGCAGACGCTCCTGAACCACGCGTGGTCCTCGTCTTCTGCGGCCCTTGCCGGCACCGTCGTGCCTGCCCGCAACCTCGGCTACAGCCGCGTCGACCGACTCGTGCGCCGGTCGCACCGGCCTTATAATCCTCGTGGTCGGGTTGGGGACCGCTCTGTTGATCGGGCCCGCGATCTTGCTGCAAGGACAAGAAGCACACGACGGCGAAGGGAGCACCATGGACACGACTTCTAACGGGCCGTCCCGGCAGCCCGAGAGGCACCCAGAGGAACCGAGGAGACGGCGCAGGTGGGCCTTTGTGGTCGGGGGACTCCTGGCACTCGGTCTGGTGGGCCTCGCCATCGTAGCGGTGGTCCTGATCCTCTCGGCTGGCGGCCTGACAGCCCCCGCCGTATACGACGAGGAGTACGTGGCCGGCGACGGATCGGACGTGATAGCCGCCGTACCCGTCGAAGGTACGATCGCCCCGGCCGATAACACCGTGGGTGGGACGCAGCCGACGACCACGCCGGAAGGGCTCGCAGACGCCCTGCGCCAGGCCGGGCAGGACACGAGCGTCGTCGCTGTGGTGCTGGAGATCAACTCTCCCGGCGGCGGGGTGACGGCGAGCGACGAGATGCACCAGAGCATCCTAGATTTCAAGAAGAATACGGGTAAGCCGGTCGTCGTCTCCATGGGAGACACGGCGGCCTCGGGCGGCTACTACATCTCCACAGCGGCCGACCGCATCGTCGCCAACGAGACGACCCTGACGGGCTCATTGGGCGTCATCATCCCGCTCAACAACTTCGCGGAGGCCGCCGACAAGTATGGCATAAAGCAGTCCGTCATAAAGAGCGGGAAGTACAAGGATATGGGTAGCGCCTTTCGGGAGATGACGCCGGACGAACGTGAGATCTACCAGTCGATCGTGAACCAGGAGTACGCTGAATTCGTGGATGTGATCTCTGAGGGCCGCGACATCCCGGAGGCCAGGGTGCGTGAGATAGCCGACGGCCGCGTGTACTCAGGCAGCCAGGCCAAAGATCTCGGGCTCGTCGACTCCTTCGGTGGTCTCGACGAAGCGTCCGCAATCGCGGGTAGACTCGCCGACGAGAGAGATACGATCGTGGTCCGCTACGTGCAGGAGCCGACCCTGACCGAGACACTGCTCGCGCGTCTGGCCCCGCAGGAGCCACAGGCCAAGCAGATCATGGAGGCCGCCGGCCTGGATCTGGAACCGAAGCCTTACTACCTCTACCTGCCCGGTGCCTGACCCCTGCAGCGTCGTGCAGAAGGCTCGAGAGCCTTCTGCACGACGAGCCATCAGTAAGTCAGCGCTTCAACAAAAAGCTGACTGGCTGAGATGTTGAAGTGCTGACCAGCGCGGGTTGGGGGAGGGGCCGGCCCCTCCCCCAACCCGCTGTAATCGAGAGCTAACGCAGCTGGATACGCTTGGCGCCGAAGTATCCTCTGAGGTACTTCATCTTGCTCTCGACCACCTTCTTGTAGGCGTAGTAATTCGAGGCATGCAGCACGTATCCGTTGCCGCTGTACATCGCCACGTGCGATATGGCGCGGTTCATACCGTTCTCCTTGAAGAAGACCAGGTCGCCACGCTTGAGGTCGGCCCTGTCTATCCGCCTGCCGTAGTTCCAATACTGCTTAACTGGATTGTCGACCAGTCTCTTGTCGAAGTGCCTGAAGACAAGCCTGGTAAAGCAGGAGCAGTCTTCCTTCAGGTAAGCCGAGCAGGGAGCGGGCGGGGAGAGATAGTAGGGGGTGCCGAGGTGCCTCCTGCCCTGCCGTATCAGGGCCTGGCGCTCAGCACTGGTGTTAGAGACAGTGTAGATGTTCTCGAAACTCGCGGCGATCGCGTCGTTGATCGAGCCGCCTTCGGCTGGCGCACGATCCTCGGGCGGCGAGGAGGCCATACCCCTGACAAGCGCGACAGCGTCGGCGATCGCCGCGCCAGAACCGGTCTCCGGAGAGATACGCACGACGTAGCGGTCGCCGGCCTTCATCTCGTAGGTGCCGAGCTTGACCCACATGCCTCCGTCTTCAGTCTGGTTCACCATTACCCACCTCGTGCCCCTGGCGCTCTTCACGCCGAACCTCGTAGCGCTGCTATCGCCCTTCCGGCCAGGCCACCAGGCGTAGATGGCGTAGTCGCCGTCCGTGGGAGCTCTCAGCTTGAAGCGGGCATCGGCGGTGGAAGTGCCCGCCGAGACGTAGTCGCCTCCGTGGGCCCAACTATCGCTCCCACTCTGCTTCCAACCTGGTGCGTCGAAGCGCCGGGACTGCGCGTTGTCCACGACCTGCGAGTAGTCGGGCAGGTTCTCCTCCTCCGCCATGTCGCGCAGGGCCGCGCGCCGCTCGGCCTTAGTGGGCGTCGCGTTAGTCACGGTACCTTGTGAGACTGAAAGCTGCAATGAAGTACTCGCCGCCTGGAGCGTGCTCTCCGGCGTACTGGTCTCTGCCGCAGCCGTAATCGTCGCGATGGAGACTAAGAGTGCGGCCAGAACGGCCACCGATAGGATCAAACCAAGCCGACGCATGAGGCCCCCCTCCAAATTTCGTACCGCGTCCGCGCCATTGTACCCGGACTGCGAACGAAAAGCACTAACTTGGTAAAAAATATCTCAAATTCTTTACACGAGCGTTACAAGCAGGCACGATCCGCAAGCGGCGATAGGCGGGGAGCCCCGCCTTACCTCGGGTCAGGCTCCTGACTCTACGGGACGCTTTACGTCCTTGGAGGCGCCGGCGGGGTCGGAGAGCCAACGCGTTATCTCCACCTTGTTTTCGGTAAAGAAGCGCACCCCATCCTTGCCCGTGGCGTGCAAATCGCCGTAGAAGGAGTTTTTCACCCCGTTGAACGGGAAGAACGCCATAGGCGCAGCGACCCCGACGTTCACCCCGAGCATCCCGGCCTCCACCCTCTCCCTCCAGTGCCTCACGGCCGCCCCGTCCTCGGTATAGATGGAGCAGGCGTTCCCGAAGGGCGAGCCGTTGGTGAACTCGATGGCCTCCTCGAGCGTGTCCACGCGGACCACGGAGAGGACGGGGCCGAAGATCTCCTCGCGTCCGACCCGCATCTCCCCCGTCACGCGATCGAGGAGCGTTGGGCCCATGAAGAAGCCCTCCTCCAGGGGCGCCTCCCTGCCGTCGAGCACGACCTCGGCCCCCTCTTGCTCTCCGAGGTCGACGTAGGAGCGGACCTTGTTGCGGTGGGAGTCGCGGATCACGGGGGTGAGCTCGGAGCCTTCTTCCTTTCCGGGGCCCACCTTCATCGAGGCGGCGGCCTCCTTGAGTTTTGCGACCAGATCGTCCGCGATCCCGCCTACGGCAACGAGCACACTACCGGCCAGGCAACGCTCGCCGGCGTTGCCGTAGGCCGAGGATATTATGTTCGGGACGGCCTTCTCCAGCACGGCGTCGGGCATGACGACCATCGAGTTCTTGGCCCCCGCGAGCGCCTGCACCCGCTTGCCGTGGGCACAGCCGTGCGTGTAGACGTGCGCGGCCACGGGCTGGGAGCCGACGAAGGAGACGGCTCTTATGTCGGGGTGCTCGAGGATCCCGTCGACGGCCTCCCTCGCCCCGTTCACGATGGAGAAGACCCCCTCGGGCAAGCTCGCCTCGGAGAGGAGCTCTCCCAGCCTCACCGCGCAAAGCGGCGTCCTCTCCGAAGGCTTGAGTATGTAGGCGTTCCCGGCCCCTATAGCCACGGGCAACGTCCACAAAGGCACCATGCAAGGGAAGTTGAAGGGGGTTATGGCCGCAACCACCCCGAGGGGGTAGCGCCAGGAGGAGTTGTCTATGCCCTTGGCCACGTCCCTGACCGTCTCGCCCATCATGAGGGTCGGCATACCGCACGCGAACTCCACGACCTCTATGCCGCGCCTGACCTCTCCCGCGGCGTCCTTGGCGTCCTTGCCGTTCTCGAGCGTGACCAGGTCCCTCAGTTCCTCGAAATGCTCCTCCAGGAGCCCCTTGAAGGAGAAGAGGACCCTCGCCCGCTCGACGACCGGCGTGGCGGCCCAGGAGAAGAACGCTTCTTCGGCCTTCTTTACGGCGCGGTCGACATCGTCTTTCGTCGAGAGGGGCGTCTCTGCGACGATCTCTCCAGTGGCCGGGTCATAGACGGGTTCCGTGTCACGTCCGTCTCTCTCCTCCCACCTGCCCCCTATAAGGTTCCTGACCTCCAGGCCTCTCTCGCTAGATGGCATCTCCTCCTCCTCTCTGGCCCTGCTTGCCGAACGCTTCCAGGTTCTTGCGGTAGAGATCGAAGGGAGCGTTCAACAAATTGGCGTAGGAGTTCATAGCCTCGCCGAGCATCGCCTGGAACGCTTCCATCTGCCTCTCCGAGCCCTCCATCAGGCTGCGGGCCACCTCCTGGCTACCCTGCATGCCCTCCCTGAGCTCGGAGGTCACATCACCGAAGAAACCCTGGACGAGGCTCGCGCTCTTCTCCTGGAGCGCTGTGTTGCGCTCGATGACCTCCCTGTACGACTCCAGGCTCTCCGCGAGGGCGCGGCTGGTACGCTCCTGGCTCTTGATTGCCTCCTCGACGGCGTTCGTATGGCTCTCCATGGCCTTCGTCAGCGCCCGGTTGGCCTCGGCCTGGCTCTCCAGCACGCCGGTCACGCTCTCGACCCAGCCCTGGGCGAGCTGGACGTTCCTCAGTTGGGCGTCGACGGCGCTCCGAACCACCTCCCGGTAGGGTTCGCCGAACGCCTCTGTCAACCTCCGCGCCGCCTCGGGTCCTGTCTCTGACACTCACTCCTCCTTCGACCGCTCTCCCCTGACATTCTACTCGTTCGGCAGCGCCGGATGCGCCAGGCCCGACACACCGGGCTAGAGGTCCACTATGCAGGTGTGGATGCCCGCAGAGGCGGGGTTAGCTGGTCCGGAGGCGGCGGGGGCGAGGGCCAGCGTGAGGTTTCAGCCGGTACCTCTTGTCGGTGGACCGCGAAACCGGCGCGACGCCCAACCCGCTGTAGGTAGGGGAGTCCTCCTGCCTACGCTCTCCTGCGGTGGATCGTAACACCGCCTTCCCTCGTCTCGTGGTCCCAGCGGTCCTCGGAGATGCGCTCACCTGCCAGCGGTGCTCCGGCCTGCTCCCCTCCTCCGGCGAGACGGTTCTGGGCCTCCATCCTCTCCCCCGGTTCGGTGTCTACCCGCTCGTCGGGACCGAAGCTGCCTGTCTCTTCGGAAGGGTAGGGCTCTCGGGGCGGCAGAAGAGGTTCGAGACCGAAGTAAGTGCGTACCCTGTCCTCGAGCTCGGGCGACACGACCTCCTCGCGGCCGAAGTGAGGAGCGTGTTTGATCGTCTCCGCCTCAGCGGCGACCTCGATCAGGCGCCGCCTGTCGTTGATCCTGATGATCTCGGCGGGTACGAGGGTGGAGTTCGTCCCGAAGAAACCCATCTCTACACCGATGTAAGCTACCGCGTCCCGCTCGTCGAGGAAGACGTCGTCTACCTTGCCGATCCTCTCGTAGTGGGTGTCGTAGACGCTGTACTCTTCGCTACTGCTCTTGAGCCCAGCGAAGGGGTCCTGACCGCTTTCTCTTTCCACAGCACATCCTTTCGAGAAACACTAGCCTTCACTCCGGAGACAAGGCACGCACAGCACCTTCCCCCTATTATTGACAGACCAAGATGCTCTCCCGTTACACATGAGGGCAGCATCGCCGCGCGGTCGGGTATCCGACCACACAAAGGGCTCAGCGGCGCAGTCCACAACCCATCTACCGACATCTCAGGCTACTTGCTGAAACCTGTAACCGACACCTTCTACGAATGCGGCCCTGCGTTCCTCACTTCTTCTGAGACCTGCGACTCGAACCTCTGGAAGTTCTCCCGGAAGAGATCGGCTAGTTTCGTGGCCTGCTCGTCGTAGTCTTCGCCGCTCTGCCAGGTCCTGCGGGGATCGAGGAGACCGCTATCGACTTCGGGCACCTCGAAGGGCACGTTGAGGCCGAAGAACGGGTGTTTTCTCGTCTCGGCGTTATCGAGTCTGCCCCCGATCACAGCGCGTACCATCTTGCGGGTGGCGACGATGTCTATGCGGCCTCCGACGCCGTAGGGACCACCGGACCAGCCGGTGTTGATCAGGTAGCAGCGGGTGCCGTGCGTACTCAGTCTCTCGGAGAGCATCTCGGCGTACGAAGTGGCAGGCAACGGCAAAAACGGCGCGCCGAAGCACGTGGAGAACGTCGCCTCGACCTCAGACTCCATCTCGGCCTCGGTACCTGCGAGCTTGGCTGTGTAGCCGGAGAGGAAGTAGTAGGCGGCCTGCGAAGGCGTGAGGGCGCTTATTGGTGGCAACACCCCGAAGGCGTCGGCGGTCAGGAAGAGGACCGCAGAGGGATGGACGCCCCGGCCTTCGGGGACCGCGCCCGCTATGTACTCAAGCGGGTAGGCGACGCGGGTGTTCTCCGTCAGCATGCGATCGGAGTAGTCTACCTCGCGCGTGCGGCGGTCCATCACCACGTTCTCGAGTACGGCGCCGAATCGGATGGCATCCCATATCTGGGGTTCCTTCTCGGGGGAGAGGTCTATCGTCTTCGCGTAGCAGCCGCCCTCGAAGTTGAAGATCCCCGCGTCCGACCAGCCGTGCTCGTCATCCCCTATCAGGTCCCGCTCGGGGTCGGCAGACAAGGTCGTCTTGCCAGTCCCCGAGAGCCCGAAAAACAGCGCAACGTCTCCTTTCTTCCCCACGTTGGCCGAGCAGTGCATCGGGAAGACGCCGCGTTCGGTCGGCAACACGAAGTTGAGCACCGTGAAGATGCTCTTCTTTATCTCCCCCGCGTAGGCCGTGCCGCAGACGAGAACTACCTTGCGCTCGAAGTCTATCCCGACGAAGGTCTCCGACTCCGTCGCGTCCTCCTCAGGGTCGGTAAGGAGCCCAGGGACCGAGATCACGGTCCAGTCGGGCTCGAACGAGTCGAGCTCCTCCCTAGAGGGCCGCCTGAAGAGCTGCCTGGCGAACAGAGCCTGCCAGGCGTGCTCGGTCACCACGTGGACGTTAAGACGGTAGCGAGGGTCCGCGCCGGCGTAGGCATCGATCACGTAGATCTCCTCGAGGTTCTCGACGTAGGCGGCTGCTTTCTCGAGAAGCGCCCCGAAGGCGTCGCTCGGGAAGGCCTTGTTGCCCGTGCCCCAGTCGACGGCCTCCCTCGTAACCTCGTTCTCGACGATAAAGCGGTCCTTCGGGGAGCGCCCGGTCCGCTTTCCCGTCCTGACGACCAGGGCCCCCGAACCCGATATCATGCCCTCCCGCCTTCTCACGGAGGCCTCGACCAGGCGCGCCGGCGGCAGGTTTTCGTGCACGGCCCCGATGTTCTCGACCCCGAAGCGTTCCAGCGTCATCTTGCGAACCGCCAGATCCATAGTCCACCCTTTCACCCAGTCGAACCCGACGCGTAGAGACTGACGGTCAGGGTCACGTTCCTCTCGCCCACAGGATTCTAACAAAGCCCATCAGCCCCCGTCTGCGCGGCAGACGCCAGACGCAGCTGGGCAGTTTCCGAATCGCCGGTGCGGGGTAGGAGAAGTATCATCTGCCCTATTTGCGATACTGCCGAGGAGGTACGTGGTGGCACAGCAGATCAACCAGGAGACCGCGGGGGCCGAGCAGTGGCGCGCACTCGCGCAGCAGCTGAGGGTCGATAGCATACGCTCTAGCTCGGGCGCCGGCTCGGGGCATCCCACCTCGTCGATGTCGGCCGCCGACCTTATCGCCGTGCTGACGAGCAAGTACCTCCGCTACGACTTCGACGACCCCGAGAACCCCAACAACGACCACCTGATCTTCTCCAAAGGTCACGCCTCCCCGCTGCTCTACTCGGCGTACAAGGCGGCGGGCGCGATCTCGGACGATGAGCTCTTGACCTTCCGTACGTTCCACAGCCGACTCCAGGGCCACCCGACTCCGCAGATCCCCTGGGTGGACGTGGCGACGGGCTCCCTTGGCCAGGGGCTACCGATAGGCGTGGGGGTGGCGCTGGCCGGCAAGTACCTGGATAAGCTCCCTTACCGGGTCTGGGTGCTCTGCGGTGACTCGGAGATGGCGGAAGGCTCGATGTGGGAGGCCTTCCAGCACGCCTCCTACTACAGGCTCGACAACCTCATCGCCATCCTGGACATGAACCGCCTCGGCCAGACCCGCGAAACGATGGACGGCTGGCACGGCGACCGCTACGCCGCTCGCGCCGAGGCCTTCGGCTGGAACGCGATCCAGGTCGACGGCCACGACCCCGAACAGATCGACCGGGCCTACGCGGAGGCCCTGGAACATACCGACACGCCAACCCTGATCGTCGCGAAGACCAAGAAGGGACGCGGGGTCTCGTTTCTCGAGGACGTCGACGGCATGCACGGCAAGCCGGTCGGGGCGGACCAGGAGCAGGCGGCGCTGGACGAACTCGGCAGCACCGACGACCTGCTGGTCGAGGTTCGCAAGCCCGACCCTGGCCCGGGCGAGAACTTCACCGCGGGTCTGACCGGCCAGCTCGGGCTGCCGACGTGGGAGGTCGGGGATGTGGAGGCGACCCGCGGTGCCTACGGCGCGGCCCTCAAGGCGCTGGGTGGCGCCAGGGAAGACGTCGTCGCCCTCGACGGCGAGGTCAGCAACTCCACCTACTCCCAGGAGTTCGCCAAAGAGTATCCAGAGCGCTACTTCGAGATGTTCATCGCCGAGCAGCAGATGATCTCGGCGGCCGTCGGCATGAGCGTTCGCCACAGGGTCCCGTTCGCCTCGAGCTTCGCCGCTTTCCTCAGCCGCGCCTACGACTTTATCAGGATGGCCGCGATATCCGGGGCTAACATCCGTCTCTCCGGCTCGCACGCGGGCGTCTCCATCGGGGAAGACGGCCCGTCACAGATGGCCCTAGAAGACCTGGCGATGATGCGGGCCGTGCACGGATCGACCGTGCTCCAGCCCTGCGACGCCAACCAGACCGCCCACCTCGTCGCCGAGATGGCAGACACGAACGGCATCGTCTTCCTGAGGACGCTGCGCCCGAAGGCGCCCGTGATCTACGAGCCCTCGGAAGAGTTCCCTATCGGCGGGAGTAAGGTCGTGCGCTCCTCCGAGGACGACGCGGTGACCGTGGTCGCATCGGGCATCACGGTCCACGAGGCTATAAAGGCCGCAGACGAGTTGCAGGAGAGCGGCGTGGCCGTGCGCATCATAGACGCCTACTCCATAAAGCCCATCGACGGCGAGACGCTGCGCGCCGCGGAAAGGGCAACGAATGGTAAGGTCGTCGCGGTAGAGGACCACTGGCCAGAAGGCGGGCTGGGCGAGGCCGTCCTGACCGCGCTCTCCGAAGAGGCCGACACCCTCCAATTCGAGCACCTCGCCGTGAACATCATGCCAGGCTCGGGCAAGTCCGAAGAGCTTATGGACGCAGCAGGCATAAGCGCGAACCATATAGTCGACGCCGCGCGCAAGCTGGCAAATAGCTAGGGCGTCGTGACCAGGCCTTATAAGGCCTGGTCACGACGAGCAGTCAACGGTCAGCTCTCGAGAGCTGACCGCTGACTGCTCCATACAAACGTTACGGATTTCCTCGCCATGCAGAAACCGTTGCGATACTACGGTAGCGGCGGCATAATATCGTCGTCACAGAGTCATCGAAAGATGAGGTCGTGTTCCGAACGACGATATCGTTGCTCGGTGCGCCGCGCATCGAGCATGAAGGTGTGCCTGTCGAGGTCGACACGCGAAAGGCCATAGCCCTCGCTGCCTACCTGGCCGTAACCAGACAAAGCCATACCCGAGACGCGCTCGCGGGTCTGCTCTGGCCTGAGTACAACCAGAGCCGCGCCCGCGCCGCCCTGCGTCGAACCCTCTCGTCGTTGGGGAAGGCGCGTGCGGAGGGTTGGTTGCACGCAGACAGGGAGAGCGTGGACCTCGCCCGTGACACCGTGTGGGTCGACGTAACCCGCTTTCACGAACTCCTCGCGGAGTGCAAAGAGCACGGGCACCCCGAATCGGGAGTGTGCCCCGAGTGCTTGCCTCCTCTGACCGAGGCCGCGGCGTTGTACCGCGACGATTTCATGGCCGGTTTCGGCCTGCGCGACAGCGTCGCCTTCGACGACTGGCAGTTCTTCCAGTCCGAGAGCCTGCGCAGGGAGCTGGCCGGTGCGCTGGAGAGGCTCGCCCGCGGTCGCGGGGCGCTGGGTGAGTGGGAGGCGGCGATCGCCCACGCCAGGCGTTGGCTGGCTATGGACATTTTGCACGAGCCGGCCCACAGGCTGCTCATGGCGCTCTACGCGTGGTCCGACCAGCGTGCCGCCGCCCTGCGCCAGTACAGGGAGTGCGTCAGGGTCCTCGGCCAGGAGCTGGGCGTAGCCCCGCTCGAAGAGACGACTCTGCTCTACAGGGCCATACAGGAGAATGATCTACCCCCACGACCGGTCCTCTCCGAACATCGGTCGCCCGCCCGGCCAGAGGCTTCTACGGGGCCCCTCGTCGAAACGTCACGTAACGTACCACGCTCGAGTGAAAACCCCCTGGTGGGACGAGACCCGGAGTGGGACACGCTGCTAGGGTCGTACGAATCGGTCCGGGCAGGAGGCCAGGTCGTTGTCGTCGAAGGGGAGGCCGGTATCGGCAAGACCAGGCTCGCCGAGGAGTTCGTGGCCAACGTCCGAGCAGCGGGCGCCACTGCCGTCATCGCCCGCTGCTACGCGGGTGAGAAGAACCTGGCCTACGGGCCCTTCGTCGAAGGGCTATCTTCAGCACTCGGTCGGGAGGATAACGAGCGCTTGAGGAGCCTACCGGCCGGCTCCTTGCAAGAGGCGGCCCGCCTGTTGCCTGACCTGGCGGAGCTCTCCCCCGACTCGCCGCCGGCCCCGCCGCTAGACACGCCTGGCGCACAGAGTCGCTTTTTCGGGGAAGTGGTCAGGGTCTTGCTCGCGGTCTTAGGTGGTCCTCCCCCCGGCGTCCTCTTCCTCGACGACCTGCACTGGGCCGACGACGCCACCCTGAGCCTGCTTACCTACCTAATACGGCGGGTGGACGACAAGCCGCTCTTCGTGCTCCTCACCTGGCGCGCCGAGGAGGTCCATGAAGGGCACCGTTTGCGAGAACTGCTGGCAGAGACCAGGAGGTCGGGGAGGGCAACGACCCTGACACTGCAGAGGTTGGACCCCACCTCCGTCGAGGAACTGGTCGGGCACGCCGTGCCCGGCGCGGGGATGCTGGGTTCACGACTCAGCGACGAGACCGAGGGCTTGCCCCTGTTTCTGACGGAGTATCTGACGGCCGTCGAGAAGGGCGAGTTGGACGTGGGGGACGAAGCCTGGACGCTGCCAGGTGGGGTGCAGGATCTCCTCAGGACCCGTCTCCTAACGGTCGGCGAGACGGCGGGGCAGGTGCTCGCCGCAGCCGCTGTCGTTGGGCGGTCGTTCGACTTCGACACGGTGAGGGCGGCCAGCGGCAGGAGCGAAGAAGAGACGTTGACCGCCCTCGAAGAGCTGACGTCGCGGGGTCTGATCCGGGAGGTCGGTAGCGCGGTCGGAGGGGCCCCTGCCTACGACTTCGACCACGACAAGCTGCGAACCCTGGTCTACGAAGAGACCAGCCTGGCCCGCAGGCGTCTCCTGCACCGCCGCGCCGCCGCCGCCCTAGCAGGACAGGCTCGCGGGCGCGAAGCGGATTTCCTCGCGGGCCAGATAGCCCGCCACCACAGGCTGGCAGGCCAGGACCAGGAGGCCGCACGGTATCATCGGCTGGCCGGAGACTACGCGCGCAGCCTGCACGCCAACAGCGACGCCCTCACCCACTACGAGGAGGCGCTCGCGCTCGGGCACCCCGACGCCACCGCGCTGCACGAGGCGATAGGAGATCTCAGGACCCGCGCCGGTGAATACAGCGCGGCGCTCGCAAGCTACGAAGCCGCGGCATCCTCGGCCGGCCGGGAAGACCTGGCCTTACTCGAACACAAGATCGGCAACGTCCACGCCCGCAGGGGGGAGCGGGACCTCGCCAGAAGCCACTACGAATCCGCCCTGGAAGCGCTCGGAGAGGCGGATGGCGAGGCCGTGGGTGGGCTCGCACGGCTCTACGCCGACTGGAGCCTGCTCTCCCACGGCCAGGACGAGCATGACGAGGCTACCGGACTCGCCCGCAGGGCGCTGGAGCTGGCCGAAGGCACGGGCGATACGCAGTCCCTGGCACAGGCCCATAACATGCTGGGCATCCTGGCCGGGAGATCCGGCGACCAGAACGCGGCGCTCCGCCACCTCGAGGAGAGTCTGGATCTCGCGGAGGCGCTCGGGGACTCGGACGCGAAGGTTGCCGCCCTCAATAACCTGGCCCTCGCCCGCGAACACGGTGGGGAGTCGGGTGAAGCCCTGAGGCTTGCCGAGACCGCCCTGGCGTTGTGCGTGGCCTCAGGGGACAGGCACAGGGAGGCCGCGCTACACAACAACATGGCCGACCTGCTTCACGCGGCGGGCCGCGAGCAAGAGTCGATGGCACACCTCAAGCGGGCCGTGGAACTCTTCGCCGAGATAGGCGAGAGAGACGAGTTACAGCCGGAGGTCTGGAAACTCGTGGAGTGGTAGAAGGCCGGTCGCCGATCACGACGCCCTCAAACACCGTTCGACCTGCTTCCGCGCCCTCCCTGTCCGCCAGGCGACGGTCTCAACCATAGCGAGGCGTACCGCGGCTGCATCGTCTACCTCACCACCGAGATCAGCTCGGCGCTTAGCGCGTCCAGATCGGTCTCTTCGCGCAGTTTCGAGGAGAAGGCTTCGAGGGTCTTTCTGGCGTCGTACTTGCTGCGGTAGAAGCAGCGGTCCACGAAATCCTGCACCCAGCGGCGCAGCGGCCCGAAAAGCGCCGCTACTTGAGGGAATGTAAGACCGTGCGAGCTGCCAGATAGCCGCACATGCCATGCACACCCCCACCCGGCGGCGTCGATGAGGAGCAGATGTAGAGGCCTTCGGCCGGGGTCGAGTAAGGGTTGACCCTAGGCATCGGCCTGGTGAAGAGTTGCTTGAGGTCCATGTAGCCCCCGTTTATATCCCCGCCGACGAGGTTGGGATTCCACCGCTCGAGGTCGGCCGTATCTGCTACGGCCTTCGCCAGGATGAGATCTCTGAAACCGGGGGCGAAGCGTTCTATCTGCGCCTCGATCCTCTCCGTCATGTCGAAGGTCGAGCCGTTGGGGACGTGACAGTAGGCCCACACGGTGTGCTTGTCCTCAGGGGCGCGCGTCCGGTCGAAGATGCTCTGCTGGGCGAGCAGGATGAACGGCCTCTCGGGATGCTCTCCGCGCGCCACGGCGCTCTCCCCCGCCGAGACCTCCTCGAGCGTGCCACCGAGGTGCGCGGTTCCGGCCCGCCTGCAACCCTCGGCCTCCCACGGGATCGGCCCATCGAGCGCGAAGTCGACCTTGAAGATACCAGGACCGTAGCGGTAGCGTTTGAGAGCGCTCCTGTAACCATCGGTAAAGTGCTCCCCGGCGATGTCGAGCAGTTGGCGCGGGGTCACGTCGAAGAGTACCGTGCGGGTCCGCGGCACGTCGTCGACCGAACTTACCACGGCGCCCGTGTAGATCTCACCCCCTAAAGACACGAGGTAAGATGCGAGGGCGTCTGCGAGCGACTGCGAACCACCTTTGGGGAAAGGCCAGCCGAAAGCGTGGCCCAGCGTACCTAGCATCAGCCCGAACATGGCGCTCGGTGGTCGGTCCAGCCGCAAGAACGAGTGAGCCGCGTTCCCCGCAAAGAGCCCCTTTGCCCTCTCGCCCTCGAACACGCTTTCGGCCAGGCTTTCGGCGTCCCTCAGGGACCTCATGCCAGATGAAGCCAGCGCCAGGGGATGGCGGAGGAAGCTCGGTTTGCCGACGAAGAACCCCGCGATCCTGCTAGCATCGGCGGATATAGGCTCCATCAGCCGACGATAGGAGGCCGCGTCGGGGCCGAGCGCGGCGGCCGTCGCCCCTATAGAACGCTCCAGCACCGCCGCCGTCCCGTCATCGAGCGGGTGGGCGAGCGGGGCCTGAGGGTGGACCCACTCCAGGCCGTGATCTTCGAGCGGCAGAGAGCGGAAGAACGGCGAGGCGTAGCCCAGAGGGTGTATCGCGGAGCCGAGGTCGTGGACGAAGCCTGGAAGCGTGATCTCCGCCGACCTCGTGCCCCCGCCAATGGTGCTCCTGCCTTCGAGCACGGCCACACGCCGCCCGTTGCGGGCAAGCTCTATCGCCGCCGCGAGCCCGTTGGGGCCCGAGCCGACGACAACGGCATCGTATGCGCCTACTGCGTCCACGCCCCGATTGTAGACTGCGCCTCTAGGGTTCGCAGCTAGCCCTGTCTCGGGCGGTCGCGGCGCCAGCGGAGAGGGGCCGTGATCGTGTAGAGCATCGAGCGTGCACCTGCGTTGTGCCAGACGTTCCTCACCTGCGACCACTGGACCTTCGGATCCACGCACACTTTCTCCATGGTCACCGGCTCGTTTACGTCCAAGTGGGCGGCCAGAGATTTCAGAACGTGGGTCCAGATCCTCTCCTGCTGCGTAGCGCCGACTATCCGGAAGCCCACCTCGTAGATCGGGTCGTTGGCGCGCGCCAGCGACTGAATCTGGGCTACCGTCGTGCCATCGTCGTCCTGATACGCGCTGAAGGTGTTCCAACCAGACTCCGGGTGTCCTTCCGGCGTCATGACGGTAAAAGACTCCTCGTCGGCGTAGATCACGCGCACGCCCGTGTGCACCGGCATACCTCCCACGGTGGCGCTTATGAACAGCACCTCCCCGGGTGCGACACCTTCCATCGAGGGGTAGAACCGGCTATTGAGCGGCAGGAACTCGGGGAAGTGCTCCTTCCATTCCCGCACTACCTCTTCCGGCGTCTTCTCGATCCCGGCCAGGCGCACCCGGTAGGTTTTTTGCCAGAGCTGCCCGAAGCCCTGCAGCGCGCCGACCTCGCGGCGCCCCTGCACGTTCACGTTGGCGGCCCCCTCGGGCACGTCGGAGACCTCCAACCTCTCTACCCTCTGCGCCCAAAAGGCGGCGTCACGGGGCTCGTGCTTGTGTTTCTCCTCGTCTCTCGCTTCGTCTTGCGGGGTCTGCTCTGTCATCGCGGGCCTCCTTCCCCGGGCGTTCGGCGGGTACCTCTCATGCCGAGTTTGCCGCCCTCACAGCTTCCTCTTCCGAATCGT
>Ga0126307_10000754_pt1 | contig 21304 bp, 18 predicted proteins | sample Plot28_FD_89955 | JGI IMG/M metagenome (GOLD analysis project Ga0126307, IMG submission 89955) | Serpentine soil microbial communities from UC McLaughlin Reserve, CA, USA - Plot28 | ecosystem: Environmental > Terrestrial > Soil > Grasslands | place: USA: UC McLaughlin Reserve, Lake County... | reverse complement strand
GGAACCGGGAGTAGTGCGGAGCCAGGAGGTTCGGCGCCGACGTGAGGTCGTCGAGCGCGATCACAGCTCGCTCCGCACCGCCCAGAGATCGGGGAACACCGGGCTCGAGAGCGTCGTACGAAGGTAGCCGACCCCGGCAGACCCGCCGGTGCCCGCCTTGGCGCCGATCGTTCGCTCCACCATCTTGACGTGCCGATAACGCCATTCCTGCATCCCCTCGTCGACGTCGACGAGCCGCTCGGCCACCTGCGCCGGCTCGCCGTCGTCGCGGTAGACCTGCAGCAGCACCCGCTGGACCTCGCTCGACGGCTCCCGCGGCAGCTCGACGTTGCGCTCCACGGCGCCAGCCGGCACGTCGTAGCCCTGCGTGATCAGGTAGCGCAGGAACGAGTCGAACAGCGACGGCCGGGCCATCGCCCGCGCGATCCGCTCGCGGGCCTCGGTCCCGGAGTAGCGATCGACCACCCGGCGCTCACGCCGCCCGAGGACCGCCTCCAGCTCGCGGAACTGCGCCGACTGAAAGCCGCTCGCCGCCTCGAGGCGATCGCGGAAGCCGAGGAACTGGCGCGGCGTCATCGTCTCGAGCACGTCGATCTGGGCCACGGCCACCTTGAGGATCGTGAGCACCCGACGCAGGGTGTGCAGCACGTGCGGCGTGTCGCCCTCCTCCAGCCGCCGCTGGAGATGCCGAGCCTCGTGGAGCAGCTGCTTGAACCACAGCTCGTACACCTGGTGGATGACGATGAACAGCATCTCGTCGTGCTCGGCCGACCGCGGCCGCTGCGCCCCCAGCACTTCGTCGAGCGCCAGGTACGAGCCATACGTCAGGGCCGGCGAGCGATCTTCCACGGCTCGTCACCTCCACGATGGGGTCGTCGACCCGGGACGGGCCCGGTGGGCCGGTCGCGTCCTGGTTCGACCGGTCTCAGCCACCGAGCGGGAGCCTACGCCGGTCGCCGGCCCCGTCCGGGAGGCAGCGTCCGTGGTCAGCCCCGGACTCCCGACGCGGCCGGCAGCTCACCGGTGACCCCCGCTTCGACACGGCCGACTTCGCGGACACGACCCCCGGCACCCGGCCCGTGACACTGAACGTGCACTGCTGTCACAGGCGCACTCCCTGGTTCGTCTTGGTGGTGTCCGAACGAGAAGGGAGTCGCCATGAAGGTGTTCGTCGCCGGCGCCACGGGTGCGATCGGTAAGCAGCTTGTTCCCATGTTGGTCGCCAATGGGCACGATGTCGTCGGGATGACCCGCACCGAAGCCAAGCGCGACCAGCTACGCAGCCTCGGCGCTCAGCCCGTGGTTGCCGACGCGCTGGATGCCCACGCCGTGGGGTGGGCCGTAGGTGAGGCAGAGCCCGACGTGATCGTGCACCAGCTCACCGCCATACCGCCGGCGATCAACATGCGACGCTTCGATCGCGAGTTCGCGCCCACCAACCGGCTGCGCACCGAGGGCACCGACCACCTGCTGTCGGCGGGCCAGGCGGTGGGCGTCAAGCGATTCGTCGTCCAGAGCCACGCCGCCGTGCCGTACGCCCGCACCGGTGGCCCGATCAAGCGGGAGGACGCTCGGCTCGACCACGATCCCCCGCCGGCGATGCGTCAGGGGCTCGCGGCGATCCGTCACCTCGAGGCGGCGGTCACGGGGGCCCACTGGACCGAGGGCCTCGTGCTGCGCTACGGCTGGTTCTACGGCCCCGGCACCTCGATCGCCCTCGACCCACCCGGCAGCCAGATCGAGCTGATCCGCAAGCGCCAGTTCCCCATCGTCGGCGGGGGCACTGGCATCTGGTCCTTCATCCACGTCGAGGACGCCGCCACGGCAACCGTCGCCGCCGTCGAGGGCGGACCTGCCGGCATCTACAACGTCGTCGACGACGAACCGGCGCCCGCGTCCGAATTCCTCCCGGTGCTGGCGGCCGCCGTCGGTGCGAAGCGACCGATGCGCGTGCCGCGCTGGGTCGGGCGCCTGGCGGCAGGCGAGTGGGCCGTGATGGCCATGACCGAGATCCGCGGCGCCGCGAACGACAAGGCCAAGCGCGAGCTCGGCTGGCAGCTGCGCTACCCGAGCTGGCGGCAGGGCTTCGCCGAGGGGCTCGGCTGAGATGGCGGAGCTGCTCGACGAGCTGCGGCCGCGGGCGTTCGCCATCGCCTACCGGATGCTCGGCAGCGTGAGCGAGGCGGAGGACGTCGTGCAGGAGGCGCTCTTGCGCCTGCACGGCGTCCTCGAGGCCGGCGAGGAGATCGAGGTGCCGGAGGCCTACCTGGCCACCGTCGTCACCCGGCTCGGCATCGACCGGCTCCGCTCGGCGCAGGTGCGGCGGGAGACCTACGTCGGCGAATGGCTGCCGGAGCCGGTGGTGACCGGGGGCCTGGACGATCCCGCCACCCACGCGGAGATGTCGGACTCGCTTTCGCTCGCGTTCCTCGTCCTGCTGGAGCGCCTGTCACCCGAGCAACGCGCCGTGTTCCTGCTGCGGGAGGTGTTCGACTACGGCTACGACGCCATCGCCGAGATCGTCGGCAAGAGCGAGGCCGCGTGTCGGCAGCTGGCGGTGCGGGCCCGCAGCCACATCGAGCAGGACAGGCCGCGCTTCGAGGCCTCGCGCCAGGACCACGACGAGCTGGCACGCAGGTTCATGACGGCCACGCAGACGGGCGACCTCGACGGGCTCGAGGCCCTGCTGGCCCACGACGTGGCCCTGCACGGTGACGGCGGTGGCAAGGCGCGGGCGCTGGCGCACCCGCTGTTCGGGCGCGCTCGGGTGGCGCGGACGCTGCTGGCCTGGATGCGGGTCGCCAGGGGCATCGAAGGCTTCTCGATCCGACCGGTCGAGGTGAACGGCCACCCCGGCGCCTTGGGCCTCGACGGGATGGAGCGGGTCCTGTTCGTGCTGTCGCTCGACATCGCCGACGGCCAGATCCAAGGCATCCGCTCGATCGTCAACCCGGACAAGCTGGGCCACCTCGGTCCCGTGTCCGACCTCGCCACGCCGCTCTCGCCTGGACCCTCGTCGGAGTGACCTGACGAGCCGCACGGTCCTCGAGAGGGCTTGAAACCGCTAGCCGACGTCCCGACGGCGGAAGCCGGCGAGGCCGGCGAGGGTCAGGGCGGCGGCCACGGCCGCCAGCACAGCGAGCGGGACGACGGCCAGGTCGTCCCCGGGCAGCAGCGGGGTTTGCTCGAACGGTGAGAGGTCCTCGATCCACGCGGGCAGATCGAGGACCTCGCCAAGCATCCCGACGATGAAGCACGCGGCGAGGAGGCCCCACGGGACCAGGACAGCTCTCGGGACGAGCCCGAACAGCGCCGTAGCCAGGCCGACGAGGACCAAGACGGCCGGTGTGTAGGTAAGGGCGGCGCCGACCAGGCGGGGCACCTGACCCAGGTCGCCGGCAGCGAGGCCGTAAGCGAGGCCGGTGCCCAGCCCGGACGCGGTGAGCACGACCACGCTGCCCGCCAGCGTGATGGCCAGCTGGCTGGCGGCCCATCGTCGACGCGAGATGGGCGTGGCGAGCACGGGTTCGGCGTGCAGCGCCGTCTCCTCGCTGCGGAGCCGGAGGGCGGATGAGATGGCGTAGCCCGTGGCGATGAGTGCCGCGATGAGCAGCGAGCGGGACAGGTAGGAGTCGGTGAGGCTGGCGCCGCCGCTCGGGGCCACCACGTCCTGGATGGTCTCGTTGTCGCCGACGAAGTCCTCGACGTCGTTGGCGATCGAGCCGTAGGCGATGCCGGTGATGAACAGCGCGACGCTCCAGCCGATCACGCTGCCGCGCTGGAGGCGGAAGGCCAGGCCAAGGGGCCGACCCAGGCTGGGCACCGCCCGGGACGGGCCGGGGCGGGGCGGCACCAGGCCCGCCCCCACGTCACGGTGAGTCGTGAGCGCAACGGCCCCAGCCAGCAGGCCGACCGTGCAGCCGGCCGCGATCAGCAGGGGCCACCACCGCTCGCCGGCGAAGGGCCGGGCCTTCTGCGCCCACCCGATGGGTGAGAACCAGGAGAGGGTGCCATCGCCGATGTCGCCCACGGCCCGCAGCACGAAGGCGACGCCGAGCATCCCCCCGGACATGCCGTAGGCCACCCGGGTGTTCTCGGTGACCTGGGCGGCCAGGGTGGCGACGCCGGCGAAGACCAGCCCGAGGGCGATGAAGGACACCCCGAAGGCGAACGCGCCCGCCGCGGGCAGGTCCAAGCCGAGAAGCCCCAGCATCACGAGCGCGCCGAGGACAAGGTTCATGCCGGCCACGACGATCAGGGCCGCAGCCGCGGGGGCGTGGCGGCCGACCGCCATCGCGCGCACGAGGTCGAGGCGGCCGGCCTCTTCCTCCGCCCGGGTCTCGCGTCCCGCCATGAACGTGCTCATCAGGGCCACCGCGATCAGGCCGATGGTGCCGACCTGGAAGGCCACCTGACCGCCGATCGTGTCGAGCGCCTGGTCGGGCCCGTTGAACGCAATGGCGCCCGCGTTGTCGTGGGTGGCCGCAGCCGCCTCGTCGAGGTCGGCCTGGGTGGGGTAGAGGCCCTTCACGCTTGCTGCCGTCAGCACCACCAGCGCGGCGATGGCCCCGACCCACACCAGGATGCGCACGCGATCGCGCCGCAGGATGAACCGAATCAGCGTGGTCGTGCCGGCGAGCTCGCTCATCTGGCGGCGAGCTCCGGCTCGTGCGCCAGCTCGTCGCCGTAGTGGCGCAGGAACAGCTCCTCCAGCGTGGGTGGCTGGCTCGTCAAGCTGCGGACGCCCAGCTCGGCGAGGTGACGCGTGGCGCCGTCGAGATGGCTGCTGTCGACGTCGAAGCGGGCGCGATGGTCATCGATGCGCACATCGTGCACGCCCGGCAGCGCCGCCAGGCCTGTGGGGGCCTGGGCGGTCTGGACGTCGATCGACGTCCGGGTCAGGTGCCGCAGGTCCGTCAGCGTCCCGCTCTGCACGGTCTGGCCGGCCCGGATGATGCTGACCCGGTCGCACAGGGCCTCCACCTCGGCCAGGATGTGGCTCGACAGCAGCACGGTGCGCCCCGTGGCCTTCACCTCCCGGATGCAGTCCTGAAAGACCGCCTCCATCAGCGGATCGAGACCGGATGTCGGCTCGTCGAGGATCAGCAACTCGGCGCTCGAGGCCAACGCCGCCACCAGGGCCACCTTCTGGCGGTTGCCCTTGGAGTAGGTTCGCGCCTTCTTCGTCGGATCGAGCTCGAACCGCTCGAGCAGCTCGTCCCGACGGACAGGATCGAGATCACGCCGCAGGCGCCCGAAGACGTCGATGATCTCACCGCCCGAGAGCTTCGGCCACAGGCTGACATCTCCCGGCACGTAGGCGAGCCGCCGGTGCAACGCGACCGCGTCCCGCCAGGGGTCGCCCCCGAGCAGCACGGCTTGGCCGGCATCGGCCCGCAGCAAGCCGAGCAGAACCCTGATGGTCGTGGTCTTGCCCGACCCGTTGGGCCCCAGGAACCCGTGCACCTCCCCGATGGCCACCGACAGATCGAGGCCGTCGAGGGCACGGGTCGACCCGAACGTCTTCACCAGCCCGGACGTCGAGAGGGCGACGCCGTGCCGATCAGACGGGTGCACGGCACGGCCAGGAGCAGAGATGGCAGACATGACACCCTCCCGGGATCGCTCTTCGCCGCAAGGTCCCGCAGGCACAAAGCCGCCCAACCGGGACCAAGGTCCTCAGTGGCGCAGATTACGTGTCGAGGGCGCTTGGGTGCCGCCAGGTATCCGCCGGCCGGCGGACCGGAGCGGGTGACCCCATGTCCGGTGTCGCGGGGCAAGCGACGGCCCACCGGCCCGGCGCTGCCGGCGACATCGCTCACCATCACGGTCCCCTACAGTCGGGAGCGTGCGGGTTGTGGTGGAACAGGTCATCCAAACCGCGACGAAGGTGCTCGAGGGCGAGCTCGCCGCCCGCGAAGCGATGACCATCCTCGCGTCCTTGACACCGCAGGCCACGGCGGCGGCGCGCGAGTTGCACGAGGTGGAGCTCGATCGGGCTGTCGCCTACCGGGAGCTGATCCTTGCCATCGGGCGGGAGCTCCAGCGTCGTCAGCCTGGCAGCACGGAACCGCGCCACCTCCGTGCTGTCCTCGACGATCTGGCCCAGCTGCAGCGTGCGCTGAGCTGAGCGACGCGCATGGGCCGAGGTCAGTCCCCGCTGGAGGCCGAGCAGAGCAGAGCTGCCTGGTCGAGGCCGCCGCGCTGGGCAACGTCGCCCTCCAGGCCCGGACGCACGGTGCCGCCCCTGCGACGCTCGAGGCCATCCGCGGGCGCATCGCCGCCACGACCCCACTACGGAGGTACGAACCCTCGTGAACCCGTACAGAACGCTGCGCTCCGTCGTCCGCTTCGGGCGCGTCGAGACCGACCTCGTCGAACGCCGCCTCGCCCGCGCCGCCTCGGTCGAGGACCTACGCCGCATCGCCCGGCGTCGGCTGCCCGGCGGGGTGTTCGACTACATCGACGGCGGCGCCGAGGACGAACGGACCCTCGCCGCCAACCAGGCCGCCTTCGCCGCCACCACCTGGCGGCCCCGCGTGCTGCGCGGCATCGATGAGGTCGACGTCACATCCACGCTGCTCGGCCGCCCGCTGGCGTACCCGCTCGTGCTGGCCCCCACCGGCTTCACCCGGATCGCGGACCCGGACGGCGAGCTGGCGGTGGCCCGCGCCGCCGCGCGGGCCGGGCTTCCGTACACCCTGTCCACGCTCGGCACCCGCTCCATCGAGGAGGTCCGGGCCGTCAGCGACGGGCGCCTCTGGTTCCAGGTCTACGCCTGGCGGGACCGAGGCCTGGTGAAGGAGATGGTCGACAAGGCCGCCGCCGCCCGCTACGAGGCCCTCGCCCTCACGGTCGACACCGCCGTCCTCGGGCGCCGCGAGCGCGATGTCCGCCGCGGCTTCTCCCTTCCGCCCGCCATCGGGCCCGGCACGATCGTCGACGGGGCGCGCCACCCGGGCTGGACGTGGTCGTTCGTGCGCAGCGAGCCGATCCGCTTCGCCAACGTCGCCGGCGGCGAGGGCGGCGACGGCGCCTCGCCCGTCACCCTCTCGGACTACATCGGCACCCAGTTCGACCCCGCCCTCTCGTGGGCGGACGTCGACTGGCTCCGCTCCATCTGGCACGGCCCGATCGTGCTCAAGGGCGTCCAGACCGTCGAGGACGCCGTCCTCGCGGCCGACGCCGGGGTCGACGCCATCGCCCTGTCCAACCACGGCGGCCGCCAGCTCGACGGTGCGCCCGCCGCATTCGATCTCGTGGCGCCCGTCGCCGACGCGGTCGGCGGCCGAACCGAGATCATCTGCGACGGCGGCGTCCGGCGCGGCGGGGACATCGCCAAGGCGGTCGCCGCCGGCGCCACCGCCGCCATGGCCGGCCGCGCCTACCTCTACGCCCTCGGCGCCGCCGGCGAGCGCGGCGTCGACCGGGTCCTCGAGTGGTTCCGCGCCGACATCGTCCGGACCATGAGCCTCGTCGGCGCCGGCACGGTCACCGAGCTAGACCGATCCCTGATCGACCTGCCCGACGGACGCGACACCGGCCGATGACCAGCGCCTCCACGAGGACCCGCACCACCGACGAGGCAGCGCGGGTTCTCGTCGACCGACCGATGGGAGCCCGACGGTGAGCAGCCCCTGCCCCACCATCCCCGCCGCCGAGGCCTGGGTCGGGTCCTGGATCGAACCTGTCGAGGCGGACGACGGCCCCGACGCCGACCGGCCCGCGTACCACCTCGCCGGCGAGTTCACGATCGCGCTCAGCCGTGGCGCTGCGGGGCGATGACGGTCGTGGCGTACTGCTCGAGCGCCTCGAGGGCACGGTCGAGGCTGTCCCCGGGGACGCCCGTGCTCGTCCAGGTCACGCCGAGCTCGGCCAGCCTGCCCAGCGTGTCGAGGTGCTGCTGTGCGTCGAACGCCTCCTGTCCGGGAGGAGCGCAGCCGAGCGCCTGCACCGAGACGTCGATGCCCTTGGGGTCGCGGCCGACCTCGCCGACGCAACGCCAGAGGTGGTCGAGCATCGGCACGAGGTCGTCGACCGATTCCAGCACCGGGGTCTTCGCCGTGCGGGCCAGCGTGGCCGGTGCCGCGAACGGGGTCCAGCAGTCACCGGACGTCGCCACGCGCCGGCGCGAGAGCGCGCTGTTGCCACCGATCCAGATGGGGACCTTGCCCGGCTTCGGGTTGGCGGTCTGGCCCCTGGCGGTGAAGTGCAGTCCCTCGTAGGCGAACTCGTCGGTCGACCAGACCCCCTTGATGACCGCCAGCGCCTCGTCGAAGAGCCGGTTCCGCTCGTCGAAGTCGACCCCGAGGGCCCGGTACTCGCCCCGTTGGTACCCGGTGGCGACGGCCAACACGAACCGTCCGTCGGACAACGCGTCGAGCGTGGCCGCGGCCTTGGCCACCACGAACGGGTTGCGGTACGGAAGCACCAGGATGTTCGGGACGAGGCGGAGCCGTTCCGTCACTGTGGCCACCACGCCGAACGCCACGAACGGATCGAGCGCGTCATGGCCGCCGTGGGTGAGCCACCGGTGCGACGGCGCCGGGTGGTCGGTGAAGCCCACTCCGTCGAGGCCCAGCTCCTCGGCGCGGGTGGCGAAGCGGACGAGCGCCCGCTTGGTCGTCAGCTCGGGGCTGTTGGGGTGGGCGACGAGGGGGTAGGTGACGAGGTGCTGCATCGACGTCATCGCGGAAGCCCGAGGATCCTCTCGGCGATGATGTTCCGCTGGATCTCGGACGTGCCCGCCGAGATGGTCGCGGCGAACGTCACGAAGTAGCGCTCGATCCACGTCCCGTCCCGCGTCGGGCCCTGACCGATATCGACCTTCCGGTCCGTCCCCATCTCCGCGGCTCGCAAGGAGAGCCGCCGCTGCGACTCGCTGCAGAAGGCCTTCATCAGCGCCTGCTCGGGCGCAGACCCGCCCCGGACGAGCTTGGCGAAGGCCCGGTAGCCGAGGCAGCGGGCCGCCGCGACGTCGATCGCCGACTCCACGAGGCCGTCGGCAACGACCGCACGCTCGGGTGCCGTCAGGCGCGCCAGAGCCGCCGGCGCCTCGGCGAGCACGGTGTCGATCTCGTTCTCCAGCTGGAGCACGCTGGACAGCCACACCATGCCGCGCTCGTGGGCGAGCGATCCGTTTGCCATCGCCCACCCGTTGTTCATCTGGCCGACCAGGTTGGCCTTCGGCACCATGACGTCGCTGAAGAACACCTCGTTGAGGTCCGGGTGCTCCGGGTTCACGATCTCGGCGAGGGGCCGGACGGTGATGCCGGGCGTCGACATGTCCACCAGGACCACGCTGATGCCCTTGTGCTTGGGCGCCGACGGGTCGGTCCGGCAGAACAGGAAGCAGAAGTCCGCGTAGTTGGCGCCCGAGGTCCAGACCTTCTGGCCGTTGATCACGAAGCGGTCGCCGTCGAGGACCGCCCGCGTGCTGAGCGCCGCCAGGTCGCTACCGGCGCCGGGCTCGCTCATGCCCAGGCAGGCGGTCCTCTCGCCCCGCAGGATCGGCATTGCGTAGTCGCGGATCTGGCCCTCGGTCCCGTAGTCGAGGATGGACGGCGCGACGATCCCCAGTCCCTGTGGGTTCGTCGTGCGCGGGATGCCCGCCTTGGTGAGCTCCTCCTGGTAGACGAGCGTCTCGACCGGTCCGGCATTGCGGCCGCCCCGCTCGGGGGGCCAGCCGGGCACGAGCCAGCCCGCGTCGAACAATCGGCGGATCCAACGGCTCGCCCAGCCGGGGACGTGGGCGGACGACACCGCCGGCTCCCGCGCCATCTCCTCGGCGGTCGGCCGGTTGTCGGCCAGCCACGCCAGGAACTCCCGCCGGAACGCCTCGACCTCGTCGCCGAAAGTCAGCTTCACGCCCGCGCCTCCTCGACCAGCGGGGCCAGCCCCAGCATTCGTGCCAGCCGTGCCCGGTGGTGCACGGCGTCGCCATACAGAGCGTCGCCGGACAACGCCCGTTTGAGCAGGAAGTGAAGGTCCTGCTCCCAGGTCATGCCTATGCCACCGTGTAACTGCAGGCCGTCCTGCACGACCAGCCGCTGGCACTCGCCGGCCGCCGCCTTCGCCATGGACGCCGCCTCCGCCCGCCTCGGGTCCTCCTCGGCGATCGTGAGAGAAGCGAAGTAGCAGAGTGACGTGGCCCGCTCCACCGCCAGGTACATGTCCGCCATGCGGTGCTTGAGCGCCTGGAACGAGCCGATCGGCCGGCCGTACTGCTCCCGGACCTTCGCGTACTCGACCGTCTGCTCGAAGATCGCCCGGCACGCGCCAACGGTGGCCGTGGCGAGAGCGACGGTCGCCTCGTGCCCGGCGCGATCGAGGGCATCAGCCACCCCCGCCGTCCCGGGGGCGGCCAGGACGCGGTCAGGTGGGACGAGGAGACCGTCGAGCACCAGGTCGGCGAGGGGCAGCGTCGGGTCGACGACCGTGCGGGACGTGGCGGCCAAGCCGGAGCGGGGCACCACGAACGCCCCCAGGCCCTCGGTGCCCGACGTGCCGGCCGCTCGGGCGATCACCATCACCTCGTCGGCGTCGGCGCCGTCGAGGACCGCGACCTTGGCGCCGTTCAGGACCCACCCGTCCGCCGTCTCGCCGGCCGTGGCGCCGACCGCCGAGGGCTCCCAGCGGCCGCCCTCGGCCAGCGCCACGGCACCGGTCGACTCGCCGGCGGCGACCCGTCCGAGGAGGTCCGCGCCCAGGGGTCCATCACCACCGAGCTCACGCACGGCCGGCGCGAACTGGGTCACGGTGGCCAGGAACGGGCTCGGCACGACCGCACGTCCCAGCTCCTCGGCGACGATGGCGACCTCGACGAACCCCATGCCGAGGCCGCCGTGCTCCTCGGAGATGGCGAGAGCCGGCCAGGACAGGTCGACCATCGTGGCCCAGACGGACGCCGCGTTCCCTTTGCCCTCGTAGACGGCTCGGACGACCGCCGGGGGACAGATGCTCGCCAACACGGCTCGCACGTTGTCCCGCAGCTCGGACTCTTCCTCCGAGAACTCGAGATCCATCCGCAGCTCCCCTTCGACAACGCCGTTCCGAGAGAAACTAACGGTCTCGTCAACTTCGCTCCAGCCGCGCCACATCAGTGGCCCGTCCTAGGCGGCGATCACCTCCAGAAACGCCGACCCCGCGAGCGATACATCTGCAAAATCGCCTGCAGACGATGCCCTCCAGCTCGACGACGTCCTGAGGAGAGCGCGTTGTGTCCGGCGTGGGCGTCTAACACTAGAGTCAACTTCGGAAGTTCCGTCCGCCCGGAGGCAGCCGCCGACGGGCGAATCGATCGACGCGCAGGACCTCGCGCCAAAGGTGGTTCATGGCCCCTCCCCAGACGAACTTCGATCGTGAGGCCACCCGAGCCGCCGTCGACGACCGGCTTCCCGACGGCGAGCCGGGCTCGGTCGTGCGCCGCGCGCCGTTCTCCGACAACCCGCAGGTCGGCGCCCGCGGTCAACGGACGCAGCAGCGGATCCTCGACGCCGCCCTGCGGGTCTTCGGCGAGGAGGGCTACCACCGGTGCGGCATCGACCGCATCACCGAGGTCGCCGGGTGCTCGCGGGCGTCCTTCTACCAGTACTTCGCCGGCAAGGAGGATGTGTTCCGCCACCTGGCGGGGCAGGTGGCCCGCCAGCTGAGTGCATCGATCGAGGCACTGGGCCCGCTGACGGCCGACGCCGACGGTTGGACCGCGACACGGGCATGGGTCGGCCGTTTCGCCGACATCTACGAACGCTACGAACCCGTCTTCCAGGTCTTCCAGGCGGCGGCCGAGAGCGACGAGGCGGTCGCGGGCGGGTCCGAGCGCACGGGTGAACGGCATCTCTCTAGCCTCCGGTCCAGGTTGGCGACGACGACGCTGCCGCCCCGGCAGCTCGACCCGGTCATCACACTCCTGCTGGAGTGCCTGCCCCGGACCCTCGCCGACGCCGCGATCCTGCGCTCCCTGACGCCGGCCGCCTACCCGAAGGAACGCGTCGAGGACACCCTCGCCGACGTGGTGCATCGCACGCTCTTCGGTCTGCACGCCGACGTGAACGCGCACTCACCGGCCAGCCGCCGACCGCCGGTGCTCGAGTTCGGCCCGGTGATGCGGGAGGCCCTGCAGCAAGAGGATGCGGCTCGCGACTTGAACGCCGCGGGAAGGCGAACGCTGCAGGCACTGGTGGAAGCGGGGCGCGACGTGTTCGTGGCTCGCGGCTACCACCGCACGCGCATCGACGACGTCGTCGCCGCAGCCCGCGTTGCCCACGGGGCGTTCTACCGCTATTTCCAGAGCAAGGATCAGTTCGCACACATCCTCGCCGTGCGGGCGATGCGGACGGTGTCCACGGCCCTGGCGGACATACCGGCCGCCGCTGCGCAGGGCGGCCCCGCCGGCAGAGCCGGCCTGCGCCGGTGGCTGCGGCGCTACAACGCCATGCAGGCGGCCGAGGCGGCGATGATCCGCGTCTGGATCGATGCCGCGCGCGAGGACGCCACCCTCCGGGCCGACTCGGCTGCCGTGCTCGATTGGGCCCGGCGGCGGATGGTGGACTTCCTAAGACCACGAGACTTCGGCGACGTGGACACGGATGCCGTCATGATGGTGGCCCTGCTCGGCGAGTTCGGCGCCCGGGAACGCTCCGCCGCCACGGTCGACGCGGCCGCCCACATCATCGAGCGAGGGTTCCTCGGCCGGTGATGGACCGATGGGACCCGTGCTGCCGCGTCAGCGGCCGCGCTCGTCGCCCCAGAGCAGGATGTGTAGCCGCGGTGTGAGGTTCCACCCGCGAGCCAGCGTGGGCGCGGCGAGCGAACGCGCCCGATCGAGCACAGTGGCGGCGTCGATCCCCTCGGGCATGACCCAGATCGGGCTCAGGTCGTGGGCGTCGGCGAGTTCGGCGATCTCGTCCAGGTCGTCCGGCGAGGTGGCCACGAACTTGAACACGGCCCGCCCGGTTGCCAGCAGCGCCGCCAGGGCATCGGGGCGCACCCGACGCTCGCGGGGCACCCCGCTGTTGGCCAGCTTGGGCGACACGTTCCAGCCCGCCACGAGGGCCACCACCGCGGGGTCGGGTGCCAGCGTGCCATTGGTCTCGATCTCGACCGGCCACCCCCCTTCCCGGCAGGCGACCAGCAGCGGAACGAGCCGGCGCTGCTGCAGCAGAGGCTCGCCCCCGGTGATGACGACGATCTCGGGTGCCATCTCGGCCAGCCGGGCGACGATGCCCTCGACGGGCTCGGCGCTCAGCTCCACCGCCGGGTCGAAGCGCCGCCAGTCCCAGGTGTAGGGCGTGTCGCACCAGGCGCAGTCGAGATTGCATCTCCCGAGGCGGACGAACCCGGCTCGGCGCCCGGCCGACGGCCCCTCACCCTGGAACGTCGGCCCGAAGACCTCGGCGACCACCAGCTCGGCGGCGGCGTCGACGGGCTCGCCGCGTTCCGAGCCGCCGCTCAGCCCGGCCGGTACTCGGCCCATGTGCTCGGCGTCTCCTGGACCCGGACGGCAACCAGCTTGGCGGCCACCTCGCCGGGCAGCTCGCCCTTCAGCGACTCGTAGAGCCACCAGGCCAGCCGCTCGGCGGTGGGCTCGCCCTCGATGACGTCGTTGAGGTGGCGGTGATCCACGGCGCGGGCGATGAACTGCTTGACGGGGTCGAGGTCGAGGTAGTCGACGACCATGTCGCGCCCGTCGAGGTCGGCGGCTGCGCACAGGACCTCGACGTCGTAGTTGTGGCCGTGGAGGCGCCGGCACTTGTGGTCCTCGGCCACGGCCGTCAGGACATGGGATGCGGCGAACGAGAAGCGTTTGGCGATCGTGAACATCACACCGGCACGGTCTCGTAGACGGTCGGGTCGTCGACGCCGGCCAGCACGAACGCTTCACGGCGCTCGACGCAGGTGCCGCAGCGGCCGCAGTGGCGTTCTGCGCCCACGTAGCAGGACCAGGTCTCGGCGAAGGGCACCCCTAGGGCAGCCCCGCGCCGGACGATCTCGGCCTTGGACACGTCGACGAACGGGGCCAGCACCCGGAAGCCGTCGGCGAGGAAGCCCTCATTCGCGACGCGGGCCTCGCGCTCGGCCGCCTCGATGAATGCCGGCCGGCAGTCGGGATAGACGGCATGGTCGCCGGCGTGGACGGCCGTCGCCACCGCGGAGGCGCCGCGGGCGACGGCCACGCCGACCGCCACGGACAGCATGATGGCGTTGCGGTTGGGCACGACCGTGACCGCCATCGACGCGTCGCTGTAGTGCCCCTCGGGCACTGCGACCGCCGCGTCCGTGAGCGCGGAACCGGTGAGCAGGGCGCCGACCGGGCGGAGGTCCACCACGTGGTGATCAGCCTCCAGACGGGCGGCGCAAGCGCGGGCGAAGCCGACCTCCTTGGCATGGCGCTGCCCGTAGTCGAATGACAGGCACACGAGATCGTGGCCGTCGGCGGCCAGGCTGTGGGCGAGCGTCACCGAGTCGACCCCGCCGGACACGGTGGCCACGATCAGGCTCACGCCCCGCTCCGGCGCTCGGCGACGGCCTCGGTGACGATGCCGCCCCGGGCATGCTGGGTCACCGTCACGGTCACCTGGTGCGGTGCTGCCGATCGGACGAACTCGTCGGCGATCTCGGCGGCCAGCGCCTCACAGAAGATCCTCCGGTCACGGAACGACCACAGGTAGAGCTTGAGCGACTTGGACTCGACGCAAACCCGATCGGGCCGGTAGTCGATGTGGAGCGCCGAGATGTCCGGCTGCCCGGTGACGGGGCAGCACGACAACAATTCATCGGTGGTGAAGCGCACCGTCGTCACGTGTTCGGGTGCCGTGAAGCACTCGACGTGGTCGATCGGGTGGCTAACGGTCTGGCCGAGGATGGACAGCTCTTCGGTGCTGGTCGGGTTGCTCATGACCGCCGTCAGACTACCGAGCGGCGGTCGACCCGGGCCGCGCCCCGCTCGTCCCGTTCGCCCCGGTCTCGGAACGGTTACGCTGCACGTGGACACCGTGGTCGAATGACACGGGGTGGGCGATGGACGAACTCGATGACCTGGCCAGGCTCGATGATGCGGTCGAGGTCCGGGCCGACGTGTCGGCACGGCCCCGGTTGAACCTACGGGAGCACCGTCGTGGCGCTCGACCGTCACGGGGACCGCGGAGCCAGCACCCGGGTGTCCGGGTGACATGAGCGAGATCGGCGACCTCATCGCCATCCTGGTCGAGATCGATCGCGCCGTCAGCGAGCGAGACGACCGGCGCAAGGAGGTCGCCGATCTGGTTCCGGCCTACCGCGTCGGCCACAGGTTCGGCTGGTCCGGAGCGTTCGTCGAACGACCCGACGTCGAGGGAGTGCTGTCCCTCGACGAGGCGATCACGAACCTCGCCGAGCCCACCCGGTTCGCCAGCATGCTGCCGCGGCGTCTGCTCGCCGTCGCGCTCGCGGCCCGGATGTTTCGCGAGCGATTGGACAACGAGGATCTCCTGCGGGCGCTCATCATCCCGGGAATCGTGCTCGGCCTCCCCCGGGTCCCGACGCCGCCCCCGCGCGAGCCCCCGACGCCCGACCGCGACAACCCGATCCTGGTGGATCGCGCGCAGCGCCTCCTCGATGCTCTCGCCGACCCGACCCAGCTCCGGCGCCTCGAAGACTGGCACAGCTTCCTCAGGAGCCACGACGACCTCGTCAGCCCCCAACTCCTCAGGCTCCCGGCCCCGTGCGCGACGACCGTCATCGAGCCGGCGACGGCCGATGCCCTCGGCGCCGTCGCCCTCCTGCAGACGGTGCACTGCGTTGGGGGCGTCGGGCTCGACGAGCTGGCAGCCGGGTTCCTCGACCCGTCGCGCTGGCCCGACTGCAGTCCCTGGTGGTGCGACATGCGCCTCGTTGGCGCAGTCGACCCTTCTCTCACGCGCTATCTCGAGGTGGTCGCCGCCGACTGCGACCGGCACCTTTTCGAGGTGTCGGTCTTCCTGGACTTCGCGACGGCCGTGGACCGACCGGACACCAAGGTCGTCACGTACAACATGAGTCGCGATCAGGCGGACGTCGGCGGACTCCACGCCAACCGCGCAGTCAACGTCGATCGGGGCGTGATCGAGGTGCGTCAAGAGCCCGACCACGTGCACGTCGTCACGACCAAGCGCGTCCGCTTCGCGCAACCGGTCGACAGCGCCGCTCTGGCGGTGATCGCCTGCTGGGTGGGGTACGGCGACGTCGCCGTCGACGTCATCTGCGATTGCTCGGGTGACCGGTCGGTGGTGGTCGAGTGCGAGCCGGCCTCGGCGTCGACGAATGCCGTGAACCGGTTCGTCGACCTCGTGCGCACCTGCCTCACCGAGGCCGGAGAAGAGGCCCGCCACTTGGCCGACCGGCTCCGGACCGGCACCCTCAGCGCCGAGACGGCAGCCGAGGAGGCAACCAGGGCGGTGGGCTTGGCGGTGCGGGGGTGGGGGAAGGTCGCGTCCACCTTCGTCGAAGCCATCGGCGACCTCGCCCGGCCGGCGGCTCAGCCCTCCCTGCTGGCTCAGGCCCCTTCGCTGTCCAGGACGTTCTCGTTCGATCCCACGCTGGCCGCGGGGTGCTCCCTCGAGTTGGCCGGGCCGCTGCGCTCGCCGTATCCCCACGATCAGGCGATCGACACCGGTCGCGTCGAGATCCGTCCCGCCGCGCTGAGTCCAGGGGGGACCTTCTCGCTCGCCGTCCACGCCGCGGGGCTGGAGGGAAGTGCCTACACCGGTGAGGTCGTGGCGAGGAACGTGGCGTCCCCGTCCGTGGCCGGGCGCACCGCCCGCGTCTACGTGATCGTCCCGTGAGGCCATGACGGACGCCACGAGCCGGGCCGCACCCATCGACCAGTTGCTCGACCGCGCCGTCGGGGCTCTGAACCGTGGCGATGTCACGGTCGCCCACGACCTCGCCGAGCGGGTGCTGGCCGAAGACGCCTCCAACCGTGACGCAGCTGCGCTCCTCGACGTCGGCGGTTCCTCGGGTGGCGAGCTGCGCCGCCTGTCGTTGCTGTTCTGCGACCTCGTGGGCTCGACCGAGTTGTCGGGCCGACACGAGCCCGAGCTGTACCGCACCCTGGTGAGGCGCTACCACGCCGTGTGCCGGGAGGTGATCGATCGGCGGTACCACGGCCACATCTCGCACATCGCCGGCGATGGCGTTCTCGCGGTGTTCGGGCTGCCCACACCGCACGAGAACGACGCCGAGCGGGCCGTGCGGGCCGCCCTCGACATCGTCCGCGAGCTCCGGGCGCTGTCCGACGAGGTCGAGGCGGCGGTCGGCGAACGCCTCGAGGCGCGGGCCGCCGTGCACAAGGGCCTCGTCTTCCTCGACATCCAGGAGGATGAGGTCTACGGCCTGGCGGCCAACGTGGCCGCCCGCCTGCACGGGCTGGCGGCGCCGGGAACGGTCGTCATCTCCGAGGAGGCCCGGGAGATCGTCGGTGCGCTGTTCGAGACCGTGCCCGAGCCGGCCCAACGCGTCAAGGGGGTCGACGAGCCTCTCCGCCCCTTCCGGGTCGTGGCCGAACGTCCCGAGGTCCCCGCCCGGGGGCGTCGCTGGGCCGCACCCCTCGTGGACCGCTCCCAAGAATTGGGGCGTCTGCGCGATCTGTGGCGTCAGGTGCGTGACGGACATGGCAACCGGCCCTGTGGGGTGCATCTCGTCGGTGAGGCGGGCATCGGCAAGTCGCGGCTTGCGGCGGCGCTCGGCGACGAGGCCCGGGCCGAGCTGGCCGGGTGTGTCCAAATGCTCGGGTCACCGTTCCACGCCGATGCGAACTTCCATGCCGTGCGTGCGCTCATCGAGGGGCGCTGTGGCCTCTGGCGAGACGCGACATCCGCGGAGCGCCTCGACCGGCTCCGCCGGGAGCTGTCGGAGTTGGGCCTGCCACCGGGCGAGCTGATCCCCCTGCTAGCGCCTGTCCTCGACATCCCGCCCGAGGCCGGATATCTGGCCCTCGCGGCCGACAGCCGCAGGCTCCGGGAGGCGATCGCGGCCGGTGCGGCCCGCTACCTCCTCGCGTGCCTCGGTTCGGGGCCCGCCCTGCTGCTCGTCGACGACCTGCACTGGTGTGACGAGTCGACGCTCGACGTGGTCGCCCAGGTGATCCGATCGGATCGCGGCGGGGTACTGGTCGTCACCAGCTCGCGGGAGGCGCCGCCCCCGGCGTTCGGTCGCGTCGAGACGATCTCGCTCCCACCATTCGACGACACAGCCGCCCGCGAGCTGGTCAGATCCCTTGATCCCCAGCTCGACGACACGTCGTGCCGTGCCCTGGTCGACCGGGGTGACGGGGTGCCCCTCTTCCTCGAGGAGCTGGCGCGCGGCGCCGGCACGCTGGCCGACCAGCTGGCCCATCTCCGACCGTCGGACCCGGACACCCCGGCGACAACGTCGCCACCTCTGCCCGCAGCGGTCATGGCCAGGGCGGCGGCCGGTCCGGCCGGCCCGGTCCCCGATGCGCTCTACGAACCGCTCGTCGCTCGCCTCTACGCCACGGGTCCCGGGGTACCGGTGGCCGCGGCCGCGGCCGCCATCGGCCGGGACGTCGAACGCACGGTGCTCGCCCAGGTGGTCGACGTGTCGGACACCGACCTCGAGGCGGCGCTGTCGGCGCTGTTGGGCGACCTGATCCTGGAACGCGCCCTCGGCGACGGCGAGCGCTACCGGTTCAGGCACGAGCTGTTGCGGGTCGTCGCCTACGACCTCCAACCGCCGTCTCGCCGGCGGGCGTTGCACGGTCGGGTAGCCGACGCCCTCACACGCGAATCGAGCGAGGCCGGCGCCGTCGACTGGCGCCTGGTCGCCAGCCACTACGACGCCGCCGGGCAGGCGGCCGAGGCGATCCACGCGTACAAGCGCGCCGCCGACGTCGCGCGGCGCCTCGGCGCCCTGGATGAGGCGCGGGCACACCTCGGTCGGGCGATCGAGCTCGTCGCGGATCTCCCCGACAGCGCCGAGCGACGCTCCCGCGAGGTCGGGCTGCGGCTGCGGCGGGGCTTCTTGGCGGCGTCGGCCGAGGGCAACAGCTCACCCGACGTCGTGCACGACTACGAGCGCTCTCTGGAGCTGGCGCTGGGCGACGTCGAGAGCGACGACATGTTCACCACGCTCATCCCGCTGTACGGCCACTACATGGTGCGGGGCGATCTCGGCCGGGCCCAGCAGGTCGCCGACATGCTCCGCGTGGCCCTGGCCCGGGGGCGGAACGACTACCGGCCCGACAACGAGGCGGCTCTCGGCACGATTCGCTGGTTCGCAGGCGACTTCGCCGCCGCACACAAGCAGCTGGAGGGGGCGGTTGCCGGAGTCGCCACGAGGCCGACGAGCCCCGACTATGCCGCCACGTATTTCATGCCCTACGACGCCCCGGCGTCGGCGCATGCGGGCCTGATGTTGGCGCGTTTCATGCGTGGCGACGTCCGAGGCGCCGACGAACAGACCGAGGCGGCACGAGATCGTTGCGACGCGCTCGAGTTCCCCATGGGGCCGTTCAGCGCCGCATTCGCTCAGTTCTACGCCTGGTGGACGCTGATCGACCGCGGCGACTTCGCCGGGGCGGCCAGGGCCGCGGCGGCGGTCGCCGACATCGGGGAGCGCTACGGCTTCGACTTCTGGATGCTCATGGCGGCAAACCAACGAACCATGATCGACGGTTTGTCGGCGATCAGCACCCGGTCCGACGACGCCCCCACGCTGGCGGCGCACGCCGAAGCCGTCGACGGCGTGTGCGCCATGTGGCAGATGCTCGACCTCGGGCTCCTTCTGCCGTTCGCGACCGCGACGGCGGGCCGCTTGCGGACGGCGGCCGGCGACGCTGCCGGCGCGGCCGCGCGGTACCAGGAGGCGTTGGACCTGGCCGACGCGAAGGGCCTGCACTTCTACGACGCCGAGGTGATGCGGCTCCAGGCGCGGCTCTTGCCCGCCCCGGAGGCGAGGGCGCAGCTCCGGCTCGCGTTGGATCTCGCTCGGGCGCAGGGTGCGGTGCCCTTCGAGCTGCGCATCGCCCGAGACCTCCTCGGCCGCGGCGACAGCGATGCCCTCACGTTCCTCGCCGCGGCCGCCGCCCGGTTCGCAGCCGACGCCCACTACCCCGAGTTGGACGACGCCCGCTCCGTGCTGGCCGCCGGCGGATGAGCAACCGTCGCCCCCGGCTCGCCATCCTCGGCGGCGGCATGGGCGGCCTGGCCGCCGCCTGGCGGTTGAGCGAGCCCGGCTGGCGGGACCGCTTCGACCGGATCGTCGTCTACCAGCGTGGCTGGCGGCTCGGAGGCAAGGGTGCGAGCAGCCGCGGCCCCCACGGCCGCATCGAAGAGCACGGCCTGCACGTGTGGCTGGGGTTCTACGAGAACGCCTTCCGGCTGCTGCGCGAGTGCTACGCGGAGCTCGATCGCTCCACCACCGACCCCGACGCGCCGATACGCACGTGGCGGGACGCCATCGAGCCCGCGCCCGCCGTCGGCCTGGAGGCCCGGGACGGCGAAAACTGGCGCCACTGGTTGGCTCGCTTCGCCGTCAACGACCTCGAGCCGGGCGAGCCGCACGACCGTTGCCGGCCGGCGAGCCCCGCCGAGTTCGCGCTGCGGGGCCTGCAACTCGTGATCGATGTCCTCGACTCCTTGGGGGAGGTCGGGGCAACCCCGCCCACGGGCCGCGTCGTGCTCAGCGCATCGGCCGACCCTCCCCCGTCCCTCGCCGACGCGCTGACGAGCGGGACGCGGTTGGTGGCACCGGGGGCGCTGCTGGAGGTGACCCGGCTGGCGCGCCAGCTGATTCGGGCCGCCGGCGATGGCGCGGACGGCGGATACGCCGCGAGCGTCGACGAGCTCGTCGCCCCCCAGCTCGAGGAGGCCCTCGATCGAGCGCAGGCCTGGCTGGCCGACGCGGTCGCCGCCGACCCCGAGCTCAAGCGGAGCTGGCAGGTGGTGTCGTTGACGATCGCGCTGGTACGGGGCCTGGTGGCCGACGAGGTCCTCACCGATCCCAAGCGGCTCACCCAGCTGGACGACGAGGACTACCTGGACTGGCTGCGCCGCCACGGCGCCGCACCCGAGGCGGTGGACGGCGGCTTTCTGCGGGCTCTGTACGACCTGGTGATCGGCTACGAGGACGGCGACTCCACCCGTCCCCGCTTCGGCGCCGGGTCGGCGATCCTCCTCGCCATGAAATTGGCGCTCGAGTACAAGGGCGCCATCTTCTGGAAGATGCGGGCCGGCATGGGCGACGTGGTGTTCGCCCCGCTCTACCAGGCCCTGCGGCGACGCGGCGTCGAGTTCGAGTTCTTCCACCGGGTCGACCGCCTGCACCTGTC
>Ga0126307_10000753_pt1 | contig 21309 bp, 19 predicted proteins | sample Plot28_FD_89955 | JGI IMG/M metagenome (GOLD analysis project Ga0126307, IMG submission 89955) | Serpentine soil microbial communities from UC McLaughlin Reserve, CA, USA - Plot28 | ecosystem: Environmental > Terrestrial > Soil > Grasslands | place: USA: UC McLaughlin Reserve, Lake County... | reverse complement strand
GAGGCCGAGATCGACGCCTTCATCAACGAGCGGTGGCTCATCACCGTGCTCGACGACGACTGCTTCTTCGACATCGACACAGTCGTGGCGCGCTGGGACCGCGCCCCGGACCTCGGCGCCCACGGGGTCAGCTTCCTGCTCTACGGGCTGCTGGACGTCATCGTCGACGGCTACTTCGACACGGTCCAGCAGTTCGACGACTTCTACGACGACGTCAGCGAGAGCATCTTCTCCGAGCACCCGCTCGACCCTGCGCAGCAGCGGGACTGGTTCCACATGCGCCGGGCGCTGGTCCGGTTCCACCGGCTCGTCGTGCCGCTGCGGGAGGCGCTCAGCGCGCTGATGCGGCGCGACCACGGCGCGGTCGCGGCCGACCTGTACCCCTACTACCAGGACGTCTACGACCACCTCTTGCGGGTCAACGAGTCGACCGACTCGTTGCGCGACCTCGTGTCGACGATCGTCGAGACGAACCTGAGCCTGCGCGACTTCCGCCAGAACCAGATCATGAAGAAGGTCACGAGCTGGGCCGCCATCATCGCGGTCCCGACGCTCGTGACCGGCTACTACGGCATGAACGTGCCCTTCCCCGGCTCCGGCGAGACCTCGGGCGTCGTCGCGTCGGCCGCCCTCATCGCGATCCTGTCCGCCGGCCTCTACCTCCTGTTCCGCCGGCGCGACTGGCTCTGACCCGGGCGTGGCCCGTCAGCGGCCCGTCAGCTGGTCGTACGGGTCCCGGAGGCCGGCCGGAAGCCCTCTGCCTGGGTGGCGTCGTCGGCCACCCGCACCCCGTAGTGGTAGGCCAGCTTGCCACCCAGCCAGCCCGAGACCCCGAGCGTGGCGAGGGCGATGGCCGAAAGCACGAAGGCCCCCACGGTGACGTCCCCCTCGTCGAGGTGGTCCCGCCGCAGCAGGAAGGACACCGCGTAGAGGACGAGCACGACCGTGTTGAGGGCCAGGTAGGTCAGGCCCGTGCGGAACACCGGGGTACCGCGCGGGATCCTGGTGAGGTCCATGAGGCCCAGGAGCGCAGCGAGCACGGCACCGACGATGCCGGCCCCGATGAGCCAGAACGAGGCCTTGACGAAGACCTCGTCCTCGCCGGCCCACCGCGAGACGAGGTCGAAGACGAAGCTGAGCGTCCACGCCCCGATCGGGATGGTCACGGCGATGGGATGGAACGGGTGCCCGTACGGGCCGGCGAGCGGGGTCAGCGGGCGCTTGGCCCGACCCTCGACCGCGGCGTCGCCTCGTCCCGTTGGCACTGCGTGCGAAGGGGATGTGGCCATCGTGTCCCCCTGATGCGCGCCCGGCGGGCGGCGTCTGGGTCGACGCCTTCCCCGTCGGCCGTGGCGCCAACCGCCCGTCCCGCCCGGCGGGAGGCGGTCGGCGCGGGTCAGGCGATCTCGGTGGCCGCCGCCGCGAACTGCGCGTTGTAGAGGTTGGCGTAGGCGCCGCCGCGCGCGAGCAAATCGGAGTGGTGACCCTGCTCCACGATGCGGCCCGCCTCCATGACGAGGATCACGTCGGCGTCGCGGATCGTCGAGAGCCGGTGGGCGATCACGAAGCTGGTGCGCTGGGAACGCAGCGCCGCCATGGCCCGCTGGATCAGCACCTCCGTGCGGGTGTCGACCGAGCTCGTGGCCTCGTCGAGGATGAGGATCGCCGGGTCGGCCAGGAAGGCCCGGGCGATCGTGACGAGCTGCTTCTCGCCGGCGCTCAGGCTGGTGCCCTCGTCGTCGAGGACGGTGTCGTAGCCGTCGGGCAGCGAGTGTGCGAACCGGTCGACGTAGGTGGCCCGGGCGGCCTCCAGGATCTGCTCCTCGGTCGCCTCGGCGTTGCCGTAGGCGATGTTGTCGCGGATCGTCCCGCCGAAGAGCCACGTGTCCTGGAGCACCATGCCGGTGTGGGCCCGCAGGTCGCGCCGGCGCATCGTGGCGATGTCCCGGCCGTCGATGGTGATGTGGCCGCTGTCCAGCTCGTAGAAGCGCATGATGAGGTTGACCAGCGTGGTCTTCCCGGCCCCCGTCGGCCCGACGATCGCCACGGTCTGGCCGGGCTCGGCGACGAGCGACAGGTCGGTGATCAGCGGGACGTCGGGATCGTAGGAGAACGACACCCGGTCGAACTCCACGCGCCCGCGGGGCTCGCCCGCGACCGGGACGGCGCCATCGTCGGACGACTGCTCCTCGGCGTCGAGCAGGTCGAAGACGCGCTCCGCCGAGGCGACACCCGACTGGAGCACGTTGAACATCGAGGCCAGCGACGTGAGCGGCATCGCGAACTGCCGCGTGTACTGCAGGAACGCCTGCACGTCCCCGATCGTCATGGCGCCAGACGTCACTCGCAGGCCGCCGATCACGGCGATGATCACGTAGTTCAGGTTGCCGAGGCACATCATCGCCGGCTGGATGACGCCGGAGACGAACTGCGCCGCGAAGCTCGACGTGTACAGCTCGTCGTTCGTCAGCCGGAACCGCTCCTCGACCTCGCGCTGGCGGCCGAAGGCCTTGACGATGGCGTGGCCGGTGAACGCCTCCTCGACCTGGGAGTTGAGGGCGCCGGTGTGGGTCCACTGGGAGAGGAAGCGGGCCTTGGACCGCTTGCCGATGCCCCGCATCGTGAGCACCGACAGCGGGACGGAGACGATCGCCACGAGCGCCAGCAGCGGCGAGATCCAGACCATGATCGCCACCACGCCGGTCAGCTGGAGCAGCTGGGTGAGCAGCTGGTTGAGCGTCTGCTGCAGGCTCTGGGCGATGTTGTCGATGTCGTTGGTGACCCGGCTGAGCAGGTCGCCCCGGGCGTGCCGGTCGACGTAGGCGAGGGGGAGGCGGTTGAGCTTGTCCTCGACGTCGGCGCGCAGCCGGTGCATGGTCCGCTGCACGATGCCGGCCAGGAGGTACGCGCTCGAGTAGGTGAGGGCGGAGGACGCCACGAACAGGCCGAGCGCGCCGAGCAGCACGCGGTGCAGGTCCGCGAAGTCGATGCCAGACGGGCTCAGGAGCCCCCGGATGACGATGTCGGTGGCGTGGCCCAGGATCTTGGGGCCGATGACCGTGAGGCCCACGCCTACGACGGCGAGGGCCACCACGGCGCCGACGCCGAGGCGGTCCTGGTGCAGGCGGCTCAGCAGCCGGCGAGACGAGCTGCGGAAGTCCCGCGACGTCTCGCCGGGAACGCCGAGGGCCATCGGGCGGATGGTGCTCGGGCCCGGCCGCGGCGGCGTCGGGGCGGCGGGCCCGGGGGAGGTCGTCGTGGTCATGCCGCGTCCCTCGCCCCGACCTGCGAGGCCACGATCTCGGCGTAGGTGGGGCAGGACTCCAGCAGCTCGTCGTGTGAGCCCAGGCCGACCGGGCGGCCGTGCTCGAGCACCAGGATCTGGTCGGCGTCGATGATGGTGGACACCCGCTGGGCCACGATGACCACCGTCGCCCCCGCCACCCAGGGCGCGAGGGCGGCCCGTAGCCGGGCGTCGGTGGCCAGGTCGAGGGCGGAGAACGAGTCGTCGAACAGGTAGATCTCCGGCTTCTTCACCAGTGCCCTGGCGATGGCCAGCCGCTGGCGCTGGCCGCCCGACACGTTCGTCCCGCCCTGGGTGATCGTCGCCCCGAGCCCGCCGGGCATGGCGGCGACGAACTCCGACGCCTGGGCGATGCGCAGCGCCTCCCAGAGTTGGTCGTCGGTGGCGTCGGGCTTGCCGTAGCGCAGGTTGCTCGCCACGGTGCCCGAGAACAGGTACGGCTTCTGAGGCACCAGGCCGATGCGGCTCCACAGTGCGTCGGGTTCGAGGTCGCGGATGTCGGTCCCGTCCACGAGCACCGCGCCCGCCGTGACGTCGACGAGCCGGGTCACCAGGTTGGCCAGCGTGGTCTTGCCCGCGCCCGTGCTTCCCACGATCGCCGTCGTCCGGCCAGCGAGGGATGTGAAGCTGACGCCGTCCAGCACCGGTGCCTCGGCCCCGGGGTAGCGGAAGCCGACGTCGCGCAGCTCGAGCGACCCGACGGTCCTCAGCTCGGTCACGGGCTGGGCGGCCGTGACAACCGACGACTCGGTCCCGAGCACCTCGACGATGCGCTCGGCGCACACGGTCGCCCGGGGCGCCATCAGCGCGACGAACATGCCCATCATGACGGCGATCAGGATGAGCGTGAAGTAGGTGAGGAACGCGACGAGCGAGCCGACCGTCATGGCCCCGCTGTCGATGCGGTCGGCGCCGAACCACAGCACGCCGACGCTCGACGCGTTGATGATGACGAGCAGCGTCGGGAACATCAGCGCCATCAGGCGCCCCGCCTGCAACGAGGTGTCGGTGAGCTCGTCGTTCACGCCGCCGAAGCGGCCGACCTCGTCGGGCTCGCGGACGAACGCCCGTACGACCCTGATGCCGGTGATCTGCTCGCGCAGCACGAGGTTCGCCCCGTCGATGCGTTCCTGCATGCGCCGGAACAGCGGCACCATCCGCCGCACGACGAGCCCGACGCTGAGGGCGAGCGCCGGCAGGCTCACGAGCAGCAGCCAGGTGAGGCCGACGTCCTGCCGCACGGCCAGCGCGATGCCCCCGATCACCGTGATCGGCGCGGCGACCGCCAGCGTGCATGTCATCACCACGAGCATCTGCACCTGCTGCACGTCGTTGGTGATGCGGGTGATGAGCGACGGTGCCCCGAACACGCTGACCTCGCGGGCGGAGAAGCCGGTCACCCGGTGGAACAGCTCGCTCCGCACGTCACGCCCGAAGCCCATCGCCACCCGAGCGCCGCAGTAGACAGCCGCCACGGCGAACACGACCTGCACGCCGGTCACGGCGAGCATGACGAGCCCGGTCGACCGGATGTACCCGTTGTCGCCCGCGAGCACGCCGGAATCGATGATGTCGGCGTTCAGGGTGGGCAGGTACAGCGACGCCAGGGCCTGGACGGCCTGCAGCCCCACGACGGCGAGCAGGAATCCGCGGTAGGGGCGCAGGTGGGAGCGGAGCAACTTCGTGAGCACGGGTGGCCTCGACGGGCTGGGAGGGGCGGGTCAGGGGACGGCGGTCGTGGCGACGGGCGCCGCGGGCACGGCCCCGGTCGTGGCGGCGTCCGGCCGGGTGCGGATGCCGTCGAGCAGGAGGGACACGATCTCGGGGGGCGGCAAGGGCTCGTCGGCGATGAGCAAGGGGTGGCTGACCGCCAGCGTGAGGGCGCGCAGCCGGCGGGCAGCCACGACGGGATCGATCCGGACGCGGTCGCGGTGGGCGGCGAAGAGCCCGGCGAGGGCGGGGGAGTCGGGCGGCCGGGATGGGGGCTTGGGGCGCTCGCCGACGGTCGACAGGAGCCGCCACATCTCCGAGAGGCGCCGCTGGATGATGCCGACTGCCTCGGCCAACTGGTCCTCGAACGCGAGCCGGCGGTCGATCGCCGCGAGCGCCCGCTCGGTCGGCGCCGGGTCGAAGGCCAGGTCGACGGCCGCCTGCACGACCGCCGCCTTGTCGGGGAAGACCCGGAAGATCGTGCCCTCGGCGATGCCGGCCGCCTCGGCGATCTGGCGGGTGGACACGAGGAGGCCACGCTCGAGCAGCAGCGGCAGCGTGGCGGCCACGATGGCCGCCCGGCGCTCGTCGGGTGACAGCGCCGCGGCGCGCCGGCCCCGGCCGTGCCCCTCGTCGATCGCCTCGCCGTCGCGTGTCACCCCCGGAACGCTAACTGAGTGTGCACTCACTCACACAGGCGGGCTGTCCGGCGGTCGGTGCGGGGCGTCCCGGACCCACGTCAGCCTTGCCCGCGCGCGGAGCTAGGGCTGCGGCTCCCTGCGGGGCGCCGCCGCTCCACGTCCCTCCCGCGCCCGTGCCGGAGCCAGACGGTGCGGGGTCAGCTCCCCGCCGCGGCGGCCGCCGGCCGGGGGACCGGGTTCGAGAAGACCATGGCGTCGTCGTCGACTCCGCGAAGCTTGAGCGCCCGGTAATCCCGGAGGTAGCTCTGGTGCACCTGCCACGGGAAGCGTGAGCCCTGCTTGGGGAACAGGTGGGCGGACCGCTGTACGTAGCCCGACGACAGCGCGAGAAGCGGCGCGGGGACGACGTCGAGATCGGCGTTGCGGGGAGTGCACTGCCGCATCCCGCCCGCGCGCATGTGATTGAGGAGGCGGCACACGTAGTCGCAGGTCAAGTCGCACTTCAGCGTCCAGGACGCGTTCGTGTAGCCGATGGCCAGGGCCAGGTTGGGCACGCCCTCGAGCATCATGCCCTTGTAGGTGAGCCGGCCCGCGGCGTCGACGGCCTTGCCGTCGACCGACAGCGCGACGCCGCCGAGGAACAGCAGCTCCAGCCCGGTGGCGGTGATGACGATGTCGGCCTCGAGCTCGGCGCCCGTCCGCATCAGCAGGCCCGTCTCGGTGAACGTCTCGACGTGGTCTGTCACGACCGAGGCCGTGCCGGCCCCGATGGCGGCGAACAGGTCGCCGTTGGGCACGACGCAGAGCCGCTGGTCCCATGGGTCGTAGCGGGGCGTGAAGTGGGTGTCGATGTCGTAGCCGGGCGGCAGCTCGCGCTCGAGCCCCTTGCGCAGCATGCGCTTGACCAGCCCGGGTCGCCGCCGGCTCAGCTGGTAGAACGCCTGCGTGACGAGGGCGTTGACCCACCGGATCGCCACGTCGGAGTACCGGCGGGGGAGCACCCGGCGCAGAACACCGGTCACCGGGTTGCGGGTCGGGAGCGATGCGATGTACGAGGGCGAGCGCTGGAGCATCGTGACGTGCCCGGCGGTCTCGGCCAGCGCGGGGATCAGCGTGACGGCGGTGGCGCCGCTGCCGATCACGACGATCCGCTTGCCGGCGTGGTCGAGGTCCTGGGGCCAGTCCTGCGGGTGCACGATGCGCCCCGCGAACCGGTCCATGCCGGCGAAGTCGGGCAGGTAGCCCCGGTCGTAGCGGTAGTACCCGGTGCAGGAGAACAGGAAGCCGCAGGTGAGCCGGACCGTCTCCCCGGTGTCGGATCGCTCGGCGGTGACCGTCCAGCGGGCGTCGCCGGTCGACCAGTCGGCGCGGACGATCCGGTGGTCGAAGCGGATGTGGTCCCCGATGCCCGCCTCGGCGGCGGTGTCCCGTATGTACTGCAGGATCGAGGGGCCGTCTGCGATGGACTCCTCCTTGTCCCACGGGCGGAACGAGTAGCCGAGCGTGAACATGTCCGAGTCGGACCGGATGCCCGGGTAGCGAAACAGGTCCCAGGTGCCTCCCATGGCGCTGCGGGCCTCGAGGACGGCGTAGCTCGCCCACGGGCAGCGGGTCTGCACGTGGTGAGCGGCGCCGATGCCCGACAGGCCCGCGCCGATGATCAAGACGTCGAAGTGTTCCACGCTGGAGCAGCCTGTCACGCGGGGGACGTGGCGGTGCCGCCGGCCAGCATGTCGTTCAGCATGCCGTGCTCGCCGAACAGCTCGTCGCGCCAGCGATCGACGAGCCCGGCCGTGTCGCGGTCGTCGGGGTGGAAGTCGGGCCGGTTGTAGTCGCGCAGCTGGCGCCAGACGGCCCGGCGCATGAACGGCGAGCGACGCAACCGGCGCCAGCTGCTCCTCAGCCCGCCCGGCCGGTAGGTGGCCCGGTCGCCGAGGAGCGACACGATGACCTGGAGCGCCATCCCGCCGAGGAAGCCGACGGTGAGCATGTTCATCGTGAGGACCCGGGTGCGCTCGCTGCCGCCGACGGCCCGGTACACGTCGAAGGCCACGGCCTTGTGCTCGGACTCCTCGAGCGCGTGCCACAGGAACAGGCCGCGGACGCCGTCGCCGACCATCGCCCGCGCCTCCTCGCTGCCGAGGAGGATCTCGGCGAACGTGGCGGTGAAGTGCTCGAGGGCGGCGGTGGCCGCCAGGTTCGCCGTGTCGGGCAGCAGCCGCTCGCGGGTGGTCAGGCCCCAGCGGGTGAGCCGCTCGACCCGCTTGGTCGGGTAGCCGAGCTGGTCGAGGCGGTCGTTCAGCGCCCGGTGCTCGCGGCCGTGCATCGCCTCCTGGCCGATGAACCCGGCCACCTGACGCTTGAGCACCGGGTCGGTCACCCGGTCGCGCATGGCGCGCACCGAGCGCACGAAGAAGTCCTCGCCGTCGGGGAACACCGCCGAGAGCGAGGCCATGAGGTGGCTGGCGATCAGGTCGCCGTCGGCCGCGAAGTGCCTGGGCAGCTCCTGCAGCGACTCCTCGAACGAGATGCGGCGGGTCGGGACCTTGCGGTCCGGCGTGCTGATCCCGGTCATCGTGCGTCGCCTCCCGGCGGTCGGCCCTCCGCAAGCCGACCATAGACGGTTCGAGAGATTTCCTCAATCTCTCGTTTTCGCGTCTTTTGGTACCGTCGGGCCTGTCCCCCAGCGGGAGAGGTGGCGACGATTCAGGCGAAGGGTGCGCAGACGCGGCAGGCGATCCTCACCGCCGCTATCGCGCGCTTCGGGCGCGAGGGGTACCGGGCGACGTCGGTGGCCGACATCGCCCGCGACGCCGCGGTCGGCGGCACGGCCGCCTACGCCTACTTCCCGAACAAGGAGGCGCTGTTCCTGGCCGCGCTCGACGAGGACGCGGCCGCCGTGGTGCGCGAGGGGCTGTCGAGCGTCATCGCCGATCCCGACGTGCAGGACTGGCGCCAGACCCTGATCTTCACGCTCGTGGGGGCGGTCGAGCGCCACCCGCTGGCCCGCCGGGTGCTCGCCGGGCTCGAACCGGACGTGACCGACCGGGTGCTCGAGATCCCCGCGCTCGCCGAGCTGCGCAAGGCCTGCGCCGAGCGCCTCCGCGCCGAGCAGATGGACGGCACCGTCCGGGGCGACATCGACCCCGTCGCCATCGCGAACGGCGTCGTGTCGATCATCCTGTCGCTGCTCATGTCGGTGGTGCAGCTGGGCGGCAGCGCCGCCAACACCTACGGCCGTGACGTCGCCGCCGTCTTCGAGGCCGCCCTCGACCGGACCCCGTCGCGCCGGGCCGGCGACCCGCCCGGCGACCGGCGCGGCGACTCTTCCGGCGACCCGCCCGGCCACGCTACCGGCGACCCGCCGTCCTGAGCGCGGCGCCCTCCGGCCGCCGTTGCCGGCCGACGTTCCTTGCACGTTGCTGTCGTATGACGACAGGAACGGTGCAAAGAGCTGGAGGTAGCGGTTCTCCGGAGCGGGGGTTCAGGCCCGTGTCAGCGCGTCGGTCGCATGATCCCGGGCGACCCGACCGATGCGAGAGGCGACACGATGCGCAGGAGATCCCTGGTCCGTACGACGATGGTGGCGACCGGGCTCACCGTGATCGGCGCGCTCACCGCGTGCGGCGACGACGACGACACCCAGTCCGCGGGCACGAGCGGGACCGAGCCGGCCGACGCCACCGCGACAACGGGCGCCGGCGCAGCCGGCGAGCCCGTCATCGACCCCGGCGACGGCGGCCACTACGCGCCCGACATCGAGGCCGCCGACTTCGTCGAGGGCGTCGACAACCCGTACCTGCCACTGACCCCGGGGGCCCAGTGGGTCTACGAGGGTGAGTCGGAGGGTGAGACCGAGCGCACGGAGGTCACGGTGACCGACGAGCACAAGGAGGTCATGGGCGTCGCCGCCATCGTCGTGCGCGACACCGTCACCGTGGACGGCGAGGTTGCCGAGGACACCCGGGACTGGTTCGCGCAGGACCGCACCGGCAACGTCTGGTACCTCGGCGAGGACAGCGCGGAGTACGAGGACGGCGAGATCACGAGCACCGAGGGCTCGTGGGAGGCCGGTGTCGACGGCGCCCTGCCGGGCATCGTGATGCCCGCCGACCCCGCGGTCGGCGACGCCTACCGCCAGGAGTACTACGAGGGGCAGGCCGAGGACCTGGGGCAGGTCCTGCGCCTCGACGGCACGGCCACGGTGCCGGCCGGCCAGTACCGGGACCTGCTGGTCACCGAGGAGTGGAACCCGCTGGAGCCCGAGGTCGTGGAGGAGAAGTCCTACGCCCGCGGCATCGGCCTCGTGCTCGAAGTCGCCACCAGGGGTGGCGACGAGCGGGCCGAGCTGGTCGAGCACCAACCCTGAGGGGGGCCCACACGCGCAGTCGTGGCCCCGGCGGCCTGGATCGACCGTGCACGCGAGCGGCGCGGGGCGCCGCTCGCGTCTTCGGGCCGAGCACCTGGTGATCGGGCCTTCGGGCGGGTAGCAGGCGGGTGTGCGCCTCCGTCAGGTGATCCTCGTGCCCGTCGCCCTCGCCCTCGCCGTCGTCCCCCTGCTCGGCGCCGCCCAGCAGGCCGACCCCGTGGACGACGCCGCCACGTCCCTCCGGCGGGACCCCGTCTTCGTCGACCCCGCCGCCGAGCGGGCGCTGACCGACGACGAGGCCGACCGCCTCCGCGACGCCATCCGTTCCTCCGGCACGCCCGTCTTCGTCGCCGTGCTGCCCGCCAGCGCCGGCGACGCCGACCAGGTCGTGCGCCAGCTGCTCCAGGAGGCCGGCCTGTCGGGGACCTACGCCGCGGTCGTCGGCGACGGGTTCCGAGCCACCAGCACCGATCTCACCGACGCCGACGAGCTTGCCACGGCGGCGTTCCAGGCTGCGTCCTCCGGGGGCGCCGGCGCGGTGCTGCTGCGCTTCGTCGACGAAGTGTCCGCCGCGGCCGCCGGCGGCTCGGGGGCCTCGAGCGGAGGGGACGGCGTCACGGGAGCCGACGACGGCCGCGACGGGGACGACGGCGCGCCGTCCCTCGTGCCCGTCGGGCTGCTCGCCGCCGGCGGGGCGGGGCTGTTCGTGTGGTCGCGCCGGCGCCGCAACCAGGAGCGCGAGCGGCGCCGGGCGAAGCTCACCGCGGACACCGAGCTCCTGCGGGCCGAGCTGGCCGTGCTCGCCGACGACGTGCTCCGGCTCGAGCCGGAGGTCGAGCTGCACCCCGAGGCGCGCGACGACTACGAGGCCGGCGTCGAGCGCTACCGCGTCGCGGGGGCCGCACTCGACCACGCGGACGAGCCCATCGACCTCGTGCGGGTGGAGCGCGTCGTCGACGAGGCCCGCTACGCCATGGCCCGCGCCCGATCACTGGTGGCAGGCAGGCAGCCGCCGGCGCCGCCGGAGACGCTGGTCCGCCCGGGCCGCCACGACGAGCCCCCGCTGCAGCTGGACGACAGGGGCGTGCCGGTGTACGCCGGCGGCCAGCCGTTCTACGGCGGTGGGTGGTTCGGGGGCGGCAGCGGCCTGTTCGGCGGCCTGCTGCTCGGGTCGATGCTCGGCGGCTGGGGCTGGGGCGGCGGTTGGGGCGGCGGTTGGGGTGGGCCGATCGTGATCGACAACGGCGACGGCGGCTGGGGCGACGGCGGCGGTGACTGGGGCGGCGACATGGGCGGTGGCGACTGGGGCGGCGGTGGCGACATCGGCGGTGGCGACTGGTAGGGGTCCGGCCCCGGAGCCGGGCCCAGCGCGGGGCGGCTCGGCGGGCGGTCGAGCCACGCCTCGGCCGCGCTGAGCGCCACGAAGGCGACGGCGAGGCTGGCCACGACGTCGGAGGTCCAGTGCACGCCGAGCCACACGCGGCACCACGCCACGAGGCCGATGATCGCCCAAGCCGCGCCGGCGAGCGCCCACCACACGGCTCGCCGGCGGACGTAGAGCGCCGCGACCAGGGGCACGAACGCCCAGGTGGCAGCCGCGGCGAGCACGTGGCCGCTGGGATAGGAGAACCCGGTGCCGGCCACGAGCTGGGCCCCACCGGGGCGGGGGCGGGCGACGAGGTCCTTGAGCAGCCACTCGACGAACGGGCGGGCGGCGACGGTGGCCGCGATCACCCGGGCGAGCTGCGGTGACCGGCGGGCGGCCAGGACGGCGAGCAAAGCCCCGACCGGGTACACCACCACCCACGAGCCGAGGCGCGACGCGGCAAAGGCGAGCTGATCGAGCCAGCCCGTCCGGTGCGCGACGGCGGCGTGGGTGAGCGGGGCGTCCCACACGAGAAGGTGCCCGCCGTCGGCCGCCGCCACGCCGAGGAACAGGGGGAGCAGCACGGCTACCACCATCAGGGCCGGCCAGCGCTCTCGCAGGCGGCGCAACGTCAGGGGCGGCGTATGGACCAGCGCGCCCGCCGGCGCGCCCCGCGAGGCCTCCGGGCCCGGGCCGGGGACCGGGCCGAAGGCCGGGGTGGTGACAGGTTGTGGCAGTGCCGCAGTGGTGGCGCCCGAGGAAGGTGTCACCCGGCGTCGTCGTCGTCGGCGCCGTCGTCGTCGGCCGACGACGACACGACGGCGAAGGACTCATCGAGCTGCACGTCCACCTGCGTGCCGTCGTCGAGCGTCACCTCGACCTCGTAGGCGCTCTCCTCGTCGCCGGATTCCGTCTCGGTTACCCGGCCCCCGCCCGTCTCGGCGAGCGCCGCGGCGCTGGCCCGGTCGAGCGCCGCGCCGGTGAGCGGCGTGTCGGGCCCCTCGCCGGCGTCGTCGTCGCCGCCGGCCGCCACGGCGACCCCGGCTCCGGCGGCGATCACGGCGGCACCCGCGATTCCGCCCGCGATCCACGTCAGCTTGCGGTCCATCGGTTCCTCCTCGTGCGGCGGTGGCACCAGCCTCGCACGAGGGCGCTGAACGAGCCCTGAACCGGCCGTCAGGCACTGGCGGGGAGCGTCACCTCGACCCGGGCGCCGCCGAGGGCCGCCTCCCCGATCGCGACGGAGCCGCCGTGGGCGGCGACCAGCTCCGCGACGATGGCGAGGCCCAGACCGCTGCCGCCGGCGTCGCGAGCCCGGGCGTCGTCGAGCCGCACGAACCGTTCGAGGACGCGGGTGCGGTCGGCGGCGGCGATGCCCGGTCCGTCGTCCTCGACGGCGAGCGTGACCGTGCCGTCGTGCTCGGCGAGCGAGAGGGTGACCCGCCCCGCGGCGTGGCGGGCGGCGTTGTCGGCCACGTTGCGCACGACGCGGCGTAGCGCCCCGGCATCGCCGTCGACCGCCCCCGCGGAGACGGCGGACGCGTCGACCTCCACCTCGGTGGTCGCCCGCAGGCGGCGCGCCTCGTCGAGCACGACGTCGTCGAGGTCGAGCGGCCGGCGGCGCAGATCGAGGGCGTGCTCGTCCGCCCGGGCCAGCACGAGCAGGTCGTCGACCAGGCGCTGCAGGCGCAGCGCCTCGGCCAGCACGGTCTCGGCCAGGTCGCCGACCACGACCCGGTCGGGGTAGCGGCCGGCGACCTCGGCGTGCTGGCGGATCGTCGCCACCGGCGAGCGCAGCTCGTGGCCGGCGTCGGCGACGAAGCGCCGCTGCCGGGCCTGCGCCTGCTCGAGGCGGGCCAGCATGCGATTCATGGTGGCGGCGAGGCGGGCGATCTCGTCGGACGTCGCCGGCTCCGGCACCCGCCGGCCGAGGTCGGCGGCGGACACGGCGTCGACCGTCGACCGGATGGCCTCGACCGGGGCGAGCGCCCGTCCCGCGACGCGCCAGGTGGTTGCGGCCACGACGAGCAGCAGCGCGGGCAGGCCGACGACGAGCAGGCCGACCACGACGGTGGAGGACTCGTCCACCGCCTCGAGCGTGCCGGCCACGAGCACCGTGCGGGGGCCCTCGGGGGTGTCGGCCGTCGTTGCCACGCCGAGGAAGCGCTCGTCCTCGCCGGGCATCTCGAACGTGGCGTACCGGCCCGGTGCCGGGTCGGCGAGCGCAGGGGCGCCCTCGACGGCCGGGCTGGCCGCCACGACATGCCCGTCGCGGTCGATCACCTGCGCCACGACGTCGTCGTCGTCGGCGCCGTCGCCGACGAGCAAACTGGGCATGCCGTCGGACTCGAGCACCTCCGCGGCGGCCCTCGCCTGCTGTCGCACCGACCGCTCTACCTCGCTCGTGAGCGTGGCCCGCAGCGCCAGGACCAGCCCCACCGCCCCGGCGGCCAGCGCCACGCCCACCACGATCGTGGCGAGCGCCGTCGTGCGGACCCGCACGGTCCCGAGCCGGGCCCGCAGGCCGCGCAGCGCGTGGCGGTCCCCGCCGGTCCCGTCCCCGCCGGGCTCGTTCCCGCCGGGCTCGTCCCCGCCGAGCTCGTCCCCGCGAGGCGGGGCGTTGGCAGCGTCGTCAGCCGCCATCGTCGGCCAGCCGGTAGCCGGCGCCCCGGAGCGTCTCGATGGCGCCCCGCCCATACGGACGGTCGATCTTGTTGCGCAGCCGCCGGACGTAGACCTCCACGATGTTCGGGTCGCCCTCGAAGTCGGCGTCCCACACGTGGTCGAGCACTTCGCGCTTCGACACGACCTCGCCGCGGCGCCGCAGCAGGAACTCCAGGACGGCCAGCTCGCGCGACGTGAGCTCGATCTCGTCGTCGCCCCGCCACGCCCGGCGCACCGCGGGGTCGACCCGCAGGTCGCCGGCCACGAGCGCCACCGGCCGCTCGTGGGGGTCGCGCCGCATGAGCGCCCGCACGCGGGCGACCAGCACGGCGTGGGAGAACGGCTTGGCCAGGTAGTCGTCGGCGCCCATGTCGAGCACCTCGACCTCGTCCCACTCGCCGTCCTTGGCGGTGAGCACGAGGATCGGCGACCAGATGCGCTCGCGCCGCAGGGTGGCGCACACCCGGTAGCCGTTCAGGCCCGGCAGCATCAGGTCCAACACGATCGCGTCGTAGGCGCTCTCGCGGGCCCGCCACAACCCCTCGGTGCCGTCGAGTGCCACGTCGACGGCGAAGCCCTCGGCCTCCAGCCCGGCGCGCAGGCCGGCGGCCAGTCGCTCCTCGTCCTCGACGACAAGCACCCGCATGACCTGACAGTACGGACCCGCACAGGCATCGTGGCGAGCGGCTTCAGCTGCCGTTCAGGTGCGCCGGTCGCCTCCTCCTCGCCCCGGCGCCCCACCGGGCTCGGCGCCTTCGGCCGATTCGCAGTGAACCGACGCCCGCCACCAGGGTTTCTTCGGCCGTCCCCGGAGGACCAACAGGTGAAAAGGCGCGCCAAACAGGATCCGTGGTCGTGATCGCCGCCTCGCCCGATAAGGATACCGGGCGCGCCGAAAGCCCTGGTGAGCCATCCCCGCGCCGTACGCCGCGGGGGTGAACAACGTCCGGACCGCGGAGCGGCACATTGCGTGTTTCGGGTCCGCGAAATGGGAAGAATGGCGCGCAGTAGGCGCCCACGGCGCCCGACAATGATCTCCGCCCCGTGTGCGGAGGTCACGTCAACCTACGGAAGGGTAATCGACGATGGCAACCCATCAGTCAGATCTCGGCACCGAACGCGAGGCCGAGCGGTACGGGCGCACCGCCGCGCGGACCCGCCGGACGTTCACCGAGAGCAAGGCCGGCTACAAGACGACGGAGTTCATCCTGACCGTCGTGGCCATTGTGGCGATACTCATCGCCACCTACGTCGAGGACGCCAACCTCGACGCCGCCGACGGCTGGCGCTACGCCACCTGGGTGGCGATCGCGTACATCGTGAGCCGCGGCCTGGCGAAGCTGGGTACCCGCGAGCCGTACAGCGACGAGGACTACTCCTAGCGGATCGGCGGGACCCGCCGGCTCACGGCCGGTGGGTCCCCCGCTCGGGGTCGTCCGGCTCGGCCGGGGCCACGAGGCGGGCGAGGCGCTTGGGCGCGACGAGGGTGTAGGAGGTCCGGACCCACTCCTCGATCTGCTGCCAGCGCTCGTCGCCTGCGTCGGCGGGCACGGTGAGGGCGATCCAGCCGTGACGGCCGAGGTCGTAGCCGGCCGGTGCGGTCTCGGGGTCGGTGGCCACGACGGCGGCGGTCTCGTCACGTGAGAGCTTGAGCGAGAGGTGCCCGGCCTCGGGGTCGGAGAATATGAAGTTCTTCGTGCGGACCCGGAAGGTCGGGTGGTCGCCCCACTCCTCGATGTCGACCCGCTCGGCCTCGGGCAGCTCGGACACGATGCGCTCGAGGCGCTCCATGTTGGTCGTCATGTGCGTCCTCTAGCACGCGTCCGGGTTCGGGCGGACGATCGCCGGAGTCACGGGCCGGGGGCCGGCGGGGTGGCCGACGCGGGGGCCGCCGGGGTGGCCGAGGCCGGGGTCACGGGCGGCGGGTGGCCCACGCCACGGTGGTCGGCGACCGCCAGGGCGGCGAGCAGCGCCGTGAGGAGGGCGGCAACCACCAGGCCGGTGGCCTCGGCAGCGAGGGGGATCGCCACCACCAGGGCGACCACGACGGCGAGGCGCGTCCGCGCCTGGTGGCGCCCGACCCGTGCGGCGAAGACCGCCAGCCCCAGGAGGTAGAGGGCCGGGCCACCGAGTGTCACGAGTGCGCCGGCCGTCCCCAGCTCGTCGCCGGGGTGGGCGATGACAAGCTCGTCGCCCACGGCGGCGAGCAGCACGCCCGCGACGATGGGGAAGTGCAGGTAGGTGTACGCGTCGCGGCCGACCTGCCCCGGCAGCTCGTCGGCGGTGATCCGCCGCACGGCCGAGCCCGCCACCTGGCCGAAGTAGAGCCACCACAGCGCCGTCGACGACAGGAACGACAGCGCGAGGGCCACGCCGACCGGCGTGTCGAGCGCGGAGCCCGAGGTCGCGGAGCCTGTGAGCACGATGCTCTCGCCGAGCACGATGATGACGAGCAGCTGGAAGCGCTCGCTGAAGTGCCCCGGATCGATCTCCCACTCGCGCAGCGGCGTGCGGCCCCAGCCCGGCAGCCAGTAGCGGGCGAGCGGGCCGGCCAGATCGAGCCCGAGCGCCGCCAGCCACAGCGCCCAGCGGGCTGCGTCCCCCGCGACGGCGCCGCCGAGCCACAGCGGCAGCGACGCCGCGCTCCACGCCAGGATCTGCACGAAGTTGCGGTGGAACGGGCCCGGGGGGGTCACCGCCACGACGAAGGCGTTGCGCCCGATCTGCAGCGCCCCGTAGGCGGCGGCGAACAGCATCGCCCGGTCGCCGAACCCCTCGGGGATCGCGACCGCCATGAGCAGGCTGGACAGCATCACGAAGACGAGCACGAGCCGCACCGGCGCGGTCTCGGGGTCGAACCAGTTCGTCATCCAGGTCGTGTAGTTCCACGCCCAGTAGACGGCGAGCAGCAGGAAGGCCGTGCGGGCGGCGCCGGCCCAGTCGAGGTCCGCGAGGAGGTGGTGCGAGAGCTGCGTGATAGCGAACACGTAGACGAGGTCGAAGAACAGCTCGAAGTACGTCGCCCGGTGCTCGCTGCCGTCGCGGCGGCGCACGTAGGGGATGTCCGGTACGACGGTCCCCGCCGCCGCCCCGTCGATCGCCATGGCGCACAGGCTAGGGCCGGTCGGATGAGCAGGCCTCAGCTGTCGGCTGATGGCCCGGCGAAGGCGTCGAGTAGGGCGCGCAGCGTCTCTCGCGCCTCGAGGAGTCGGCCGGCCGACACGCCCGCACGCGCCAGCAGCTCGGTGCGGGACCGGGCCGAGTCGTCGAAGAGCCGCTCGAGGGTCTTCGCACCGGGCTCGGTCAGCGCCACGAGCGGCGAGCGGGCGTGCAGGGGGTTGGGCCGCAGCTCGACCAGCCCGACCGCCTCGAGGTCGTGGACGATCCGCTGGACGCTCGGGCGGGCGTGGCCGAGCCGGTGGGCGATGGCGGGCACCGTGCGCGCACCGTCGGAGACGACGCTCATCACGTGCCAGCGGGCCGCGGTCTGGCCCAGGTCGGCGGCCATGCGCTCGCTCGTCCGGCGGGAGGTACCGGCCAGTTCGTACACGTCGGCGATCAGCAACCGGTAGGCGGCAACGGCATCCACGGCAACGACCATACCAGCATGCTGGCATGATGGAAGCATGCTTCCGTCAGCGCCGAGGCTCGGCAGATGGCAGGCCGTCCCGCTGGCCATCGGCTCGGTCGCCGGGTCCGGGATCCTGTTCCTGCCCTCGGCCGTCTACGCCGAGGCAGGCGATGCCAGCCTGGTCGTGTGGCTCGTGGCCACGGCGCTGTGCCTCCCCATGCTGGCGATGTTCGACGACATGGTCCGGGCCAACCCCGAAGGTGACGGTATCGAGGCGTTCATCCGCGCCGGCCTCGGCGACGTGGTCGGCCGGTGCGTGCCGCTCATGTTCCTCGCGCTGGTGGTGGTCGGCCTGCCCGCCGGGGCGCTGGTGGCCGGCCGCTACGTCGCCCAGGCGGTCGGCGCCGGGCGGTCGGCGGCCGTGCTGTGCGCGCTGTCGCTCCTCGCCGCGGCGGTCGCCGCCAACCTCGTCGGATCGCGCACCAGCGCCCGCGTGCAGCACGCCGGCACGGCGGCGCTCGTGGCGATGGCGGTCGCGCTGATCGCCGCGGCCGCGCCGGGCGTGTCCGGCGGCCTGGACACGGTGGCCCCGAGCCTCGGTCACCTCGGTCCGGTTCTGCCGGCGGTCCTGCTCGCCTTCTGGGCGTTCGCCGGCTTCGAGAACCTGACGTTCCTCAGCCGCGAGCTGCGCGACCCCCGCCGCGACTTCCTGCCGGTCAGCACCGTCGCCCTCGGCACCTACGGGCTGTTCACGATCCTGCTCACCGTCGCCATCGCCGTGCGCATCCCCCGCGCCGAGGTCGACGAGGTCACCGGGCTGCTGCAGCTCGCGGAGACGGTCCGGCCCCGCGCCCTGGTCGTTGGCGCCGTGACCGGGATCGCGTTCGGCGCCATGGCACTCAACGCGGTCGCCTGGGTGTGGGGCGTCTCCCAGCTCTTGGCCCGCGCCGCCACGACCGGCGCGCTGCCCCCGGCGCTCGGCCGGACCGCACCCACCGGTGTGCCCCGGCGCGCCGTCCTCTTGATGGGCGCCCTGTTCGCCGTGACCGCCGCCGCGCTCGCCGCGTTCCCTCGCGTCCTCGTGGACGCCGTGGCGACGGCCGGTGCCATCTTCGTGGTGCTCTACCTGCTCAGCATCGTGTCGTACGTGCGGGTGCGCGGGCTGACGGCCCGCTCGGTCCCAAACCTGCCGTTCCTCCTCGTCCTCGGTGCCGCCCTGGTGCAGTCCGGATGGCGGTCGCTCTACGCCGTGGTCGTGTTGGCCGGGTCCCTGGCGGCGCAGGTCACCGCGCGGCGGCGGCGCAGGAGGGCCGCCGGCGAGCGGGTCTCCTCGGGCCGGTCCGGTCCGAGGTAGCCTGTGTCGTGAGCGCCCCGCCGCCCGACGGCCCCGCCGAGGACCCTCTGGCCTGGTTGCTGAAGGTCTCCCATACGCTGCCGCCGGCCGAGCTGAGCGACGCGGTGGCCGAGGCCCTGACCCAGGTCGGTGCCCGGTCGTCGCACATGTTCCTCGTCGACCACGACCAGATGTCGCTCCACCCCTTCCGCCCCGGCGCGTCCGACCTCGAGTCGTTCCGGGTGGACGGCACGGTCGGAGGGCGGGCCTACGCGTTGGAGCAGACCGTCACGATGCCGGTCGACGGCGGCGTGCGGATGTGGGTTCCGCTGCTCGACGGCACCGCCCGCTTCGGCGTGATGTGCGTCGAGTTCGCCGCAGAGGATGCGAGCGACGACCACACGACGACGGCGGTCGAACGCGTGGCCGCCCTGGCCGCCGAGCTCGTCATCTCCAAGCACCAGTACACCGACCTCATCGAACTGGTCCGCCGGAATCGGCCCATGACGCTCGAGGCGGAGCTGCAGCGCGGCAACCTCCCGCCCGTCGCCCTCATCACGCCCCAGATCGTCGTGGCCGGCATCCTGCTGCCCGCCTACGAGGTGGCGGGCGACAGCTTCGACTACGCCCTGGACGCCGACGCACTCGAGGTCGCCGTCATAGATTCGGTGGGCCACGAGCTCGAGTCCTCGCTCATCTCCCACCTCGTGCAGGGCAGCCTGCGCAACAGCCGCCGCAACGGCCTCGACCTCCCCGACGCCTATGCGGCGGCCGACGCCGCCGTGGCGCGCCTGTTTCCCGACCTGCGCTTCGCCACGGCGGCGTTCGGTCGCCTCGACCTGGCCTCGGGCCTGTTCCGGTGGATCTCCGCCGGGCACCCGCCCCCGCTGGTCATCCGCGACTCGAAGGTGGTCGGCGAAGCACCGACCGTCCCCGTCCTGCCGATCGGCCTCGGCGGCAAGGACCCGGTGGTAAACGAGGTGGTCCTCGAGTCCGGTGACGCCCTACTGATCTACACCGACGGCGTCACCGAGGGCGGGGTCCGCGGCCACGAGCGGTTTGGGCTGGACCGGTTGGTCGACCTGCTGGAGCGCCACCTCCTCGCCGACCTGCCGCCGTCCGAGATGCTGCGCCGCCTCGTCGCCGCCGTGCTGGAGCACAGCAGCTACGAGCTGCACGACGACACCACGATGCTCCTCGTCGAGAACCGTGGCGCTCCGGGCCCGGCAGCGCAGGCCTAGTCGACGATCGAGCCGCAGCTCAGGTTCGCCACGCTCGCCGGCGGCGGCCGCCGCTCGGCCTCGCCCGTCACGGCTCCCGGACCGGGCGCACCTCGATCGTCCCGTAGCTCGGGCGGGGTGACGGGACACGACGTCGATCGCCTCAGGCGCGAACAGGCCGCCGGGTGGGCGCACTGGGCGCTCCCACCCGGCGGCCGTCTCCCCGGCCCGGCTGGGGGGCGGGCCGTGGGACGACGGCGTGGGGTGACGGGGCGGACGTCACCCCACGCCGAATTCAGGCGCGTCCGTCGCGGAAGCGACCGGCGGCGAGCATGCCGACGCCGATGACGATGAGCGCCAGGCCCGCGGCGACGACCGGGGCGGTGTTGATGCCGGTCCGGGGCAGGGTGCCGCCGACGGCCGCGGTGGTGGTGGGCGTGGTCGGCACGGTGGCGACCGTGGTGCCCGGGGTGGTGGTGGGCGTGGTGGGCACGGTGGTGACCGTGGTGCCGGTGGTGACCGTGGTGGGCATGGTGGTCGAGGTCGAGGTGGTGCTCGTCGAGGTGGTGCTCGTCGAGGTCGTGCTCGTCGAGGTGGTGGTGGGCGGCGGCGGGCACTCCTGGACCCAGAACACCTTGTGCTTCACATCGGCGCCCTGGGAGCCCTCGGCGTGCACGGTGAGGCGCACGTGCCAGCCCTGCTGGGGGTGCGGGGTGATGTCGGCCAGGGCGTTGGTGAGGTCATAGGTGCCGCTGGCGTCGAGGTCGGTGCCGCCCCCGGCCGGGTCCTCGCCGATGTCGAGGGTGTCGGTGAGCAGCTCGTCGTCCTCGCCCTCGTTGGTGGGGGCCCAGGCCTCGAAGGTCACGGTGGCCGTGAGATCGCCCGCGTCATAGCCGTAGAGGTCGACCTGGACCACGCAGCCGACGTGGGGCTCGTTCTTGGGGTGGCTGTCGAAGGGCGTGTCGTCGATCTTGACGGTGCCGTTGTTGCCCGGGGGGTCCTGGGCGGCGGCGGGGCCAGCCCCCACCACCACGGCTCCGGTACCCGCCAGCATGGCGGCGAATGCCACTGAACGCGTGAGCGTCCGTGTCGACATGTATCCCTCCAGCCTTCCCGTCGCGCCGGCGCGTC
>Ga0126307_10000752_pt1 | contig 21341 bp, 21 predicted proteins | sample Plot28_FD_89955 | JGI IMG/M metagenome (GOLD analysis project Ga0126307, IMG submission 89955) | Serpentine soil microbial communities from UC McLaughlin Reserve, CA, USA - Plot28 | ecosystem: Environmental > Terrestrial > Soil > Grasslands | place: USA: UC McLaughlin Reserve, Lake County... | reverse complement strand
GAGCAGCGCCGGGTCGAGGATGTCGGGCCGGTTGGTTGCCGCGATGAGGATGATGTTGTCCTTCATCTCGAAGCCGTCCATCTCGACGAGCAGCTGGTTGAGCGTCTGCTCGCGCTCGTCGTGGCCGCCACCCATGCCGGCGCCGCGGTGGCGGCCGACGGCATCGATCTCGTCCATGAAGATGATGCAGGGGGAGTTCTGCTTCGCTTGCTCGAAGAGGTCGCGGACGCGGCTCGCGCCGACGCCGACGAACATCTCGACGAAGTCTGAGCCCGAGATCGAGAAGAACGGCACGCCGGCCTCGCCGGCCACCGCCCGCGCGAGCAGCGTCTTACCCGTGCCGGGCGGGCCGTAGAGGAGGACGCCCTTCGGGATCCGGGCGCCGAGCGCCTGGAACTTCTTCGGGTTCTCGAGGAACTCCTTGATCTCGTGGAGCTCCTGGACCGCCTCGTCCGCCCCGGCGACGTCGCGGAAGGTGATCTTCGGGGCGTCGACCGACATCCGCTTCGCGCGCGACTTGCCGAAGCTCATAACGCGCGAGCCGCCGCCCTGCATCTGGTTCATCAAAAACAGCCAGAACCCGAAGAAGAGGACGAACGGGAGGATGTAGGTGAGGATCGAGAGGAAGCTCGAGCCGCCCGTGCCCTCGACCTCGGTGTCGACGTGGTTGTCGTTGGCGGCGTTGACGAGCGTGCCCTCGAGCTCCGAGGGATAGCCGGTGGTGTACTCGTCGCCGCTCGTCTCGACGACCTTGACCGTCTCGGTCTTCTGCTGGAACGTGACCGACTCGATCTGCTCGGGGTGGTTCTCGAGCGCCTGGCGGAACTCGCCGAAGTCGGGCGCGTCGCGGGGCTCGGGCGGGCTGATCAGCCGCTGGGCGAAGAACGCCAGGACGATCACGATCAGGATCGGGAACGCCGCGCTTCTGAAGAACCGTCTCATAGGGTGAACATGCGGGTTTCTCCGCCCCGCTGGAGCCTGGATCAGCGTACCAGGGGCGATCCGGCTGTCAGAGGGGTCAGTTACTCCTGCAACGCGGCGACATAGCGCAGGTTGCGGTAGCGCTGGCCGTGGTCGAGGCCGTAGCCGATCGCGAACCGGTTGGGGATCTCGAAGCCGACGTAGCGGATCGGGAGATCGACCCGGCGCCGCTCGGGCTTGGTCAGCAGCGCGCAGACCTCGAGCGAACGGGGCTCTCGAGCCCCGAGGTTCTTGAGCAGGTAATGAAGCGTGAGGCCGGAGTCGACGATGTCCTCGACCAGGAGCACGTCGCGTCCGTCGATCGAGGCGTCGAGGTCCTTGAGGATCCGGACGACACCCGAGGAGTCCGTCGCCGAGCCGTAGCTCGACACGGCCATGAAGTCGACCTCACACGGGATCGTGAGCTCCCGCATCAGGTCGGCGATGAAGAGCACCGCGCCCTTCAGGACGCCGATCATCACCAGGTCCCTGCGGGCGTAGTCGCTGCTGATCTCGGCGCCGAGCTCGCGCACGCGCCGCTGCAGGTCATCGGCTTCGACCAGCGTCTCGCCGATCGCGGGGTCGTCCACGCGGGAAGGCTATTCCAGGGCTCGAGCCGTGAGCACCGCGACCTGCTCGGCGCTCGGGTCGAGACGGAAGTCCTCGGACACGGCGACGCCCACGACCCAGGCGATCTCGCCGTCAACCGTCACCAGCGGCAGCGAGGCGCGCAGAGACCGGGGGACGTGGCAGTCGGTGAACAGGTCGCCGAGCGTCTTCGTCCCCTGCATCCCGAGCGGCCGGATGCGGTCGCCCTCGCGCCAGGTGCGGACCTCGATCCGGCCCTCGAGCGCGCCGGCGTCGAGCGTCGCGAGGTCGGGGCCGGCCGGCTCGACGGGGCCGGGGTGAAGCTCGGCTCGCACTTCCCAGCCGCCGAGCTGGACCCGGCCCGGGAGCCGCAGCACCGTCGGCTCGGGGGCCGCGTCCGCGGTCGCGGCGCGGAAGCTCACGAACCCGGACTCGCAGACGGCCACGAGGCCGCCGCCGAGCTGCACGGCGCCGCCCTCGGGGCTCGCCGCGAGCCGCTCGATCTCCGCCATCCGGGCGCGACCGAGGGGCACGGCGCGGCCGGCGGCGCGCTCGGCGAGCGCGCGGAGGGCGAGCCGGCGCAGGCCGGGCTCCCAGTCGGCGATCGCGCTCGCGCGGACGGCGACGGCGCCTGCGTCGGCTCCGGCCTGCGCCAGCGCCTCGAGCACCACGCGGTCGAGGAGCTCCGCCTCCTCGAAGAGCTCTGCTCGCGTCTCGGCGAGGTTGCGCAGCGCCTCGGGGTTCACCTCGCGGAGCACCGGCAGGAGCTCGGCGCGGATCCGGTTCCGGGCGAAGCTCGGATCCTCGTTGGTCTCGTCGTCGGCGAAGGGAAGGCCGGTGGCCTCGACCAGCTCCCGGATCCGCTCGCGGTCCAGGGCCAGCAGGGGCCGCACCACTCGCCCGTTTCGCGGTGCGAGCCCGAGCAGCGCTCGCGATCCCGGTGAGCTCGCGAGACGATAGAGGAAGGTCTCGGCGAGATCGGTCCGGGTGTGGCCGGTGACGACGACGTCCGAGCCGGTGCGGTCCCGAAGGCGCTCCGCCGCCTCGTAGCGGACCCGCCGCGCGGCCGCCTGGAGGTTGCCGGGGCCGAGCTCGTTCGGGCGCTCGACGTGGAGGTCGATGCGAAGCGCGGCGCAGAGTCGCCGGCAGGCCGCCTCACCCTCGGCGGCGCCGTCGCGGAGGCCGTAGTTGACGTGGAGGGCGTGGACGGCCTCGGCGCCGAGCGTTCGCGCCATCGCCGCGGCCGCCGCGGTCGAGTCCGGGCCGCCGGAGACCATGACTACGGCGGAGGTGCTCCCGTTCACCTGTCCGCTCATCCGCAGCACCCGCGCGAGCTCGACCAGCGCCTCTTCCTTTGTCACGAGCGGGATGTTACGAGCGCGAGGGGCGGATTCCCGGGCGTTTACACCGAATCGCCGGGTCGGGCCCGGGCGATGAACAGCTCGACCGGCTCTCCGAACCCCTTGAGCTCGACCCGGCCGATCGGGTTGAAGTCGAGGTACGCCGACTCGCCGATCGCGTCGGCGACCGCGGTGGTCACCATCACCTCGCCGCCCAGCGCCCGCGCCACCACCCGGTGTGTGAGGTTCACCTCGGTCCCGAAGTAGTCGCCGTCGCGGTAGACGGCGCGCCCGTAGTGGATCCCGACGCGGGGCTGCGGGCGCTCCTGAAACAACGTCAGGAAACCGACCGCCCACTCGGTCAGCGTCACCGGGTCCGGCGAGACGATCATCACCTCGTCGCCGATCGTCTTCACGATCAGTGCCTCCGCCGGCAGCGTCGCCTCGACCGTCTCGATGAAGCGCTCGACCAGGTCGAGCGCCTCCTCGTCGCCCTCCTCCTCGGTGTAGCGGGTAAAGCCGGTGAGATCGACGAAGCAGAACGTCATGTGGACACGGCCCATCTGGCGCATGCCGCCGAAGTCGGTCTCCATGTGGCCGACCACGTCCTGCTCGATGTAAAAGCGCAGGTAGCGCTGGTGGATGTACTCCATGAGCGGCGAGGTCAGCGGCAGGAGCTCGCGCGCCAGACCCTCCATCTCCTCCGCCATCTCGAGCGCGTCGACCCCCTGGCGAATCAGCGGCTCGTGGACGTAGAGGTGAAAGAGCCGCACCTCGGCCTCGGCGATCTTGCGGATCGACTGCGCGTAGACGCGCACCAGCTGGAGCAGAGCGACGAGCGGGAAGCCGGCGCCGAGCACCGCCGCCATCTGCTCGACGGCCTGCGCGTCCTGCTCGTTGAGCACGCCCTGGAGCCCCGTCGGCGTCCCGAGCAGGGTCATGATCCGCTCGATCAGCTCCTCCTCCAGGCCTGAGCGCGCGGCCGCCTCGCCACGCGGGATCACCCGCTCGGCGGCGCCCGGCAGGAGGTCCTCGACGTAGCCGAAGGCGAGCCGCCCGTCGCGGACGGCGCGCCGCAGCTCGGCGAGGGAGTGGCCGCGCTCGCGCATCCGCGCCACGACCCGAGCCTGCGCGGCGGCGGCGGTGGTCCAGCGGCCGCGCTTCACCGGGATCACCTTCGCCTCGGCCCACCGCGTCAGCGTCGCTGCCGAGACCCCCGAGATGCGCGCCGCCTCGTTGAGGGAGATCGCGTCCTCTGGCACCGATCGATCCTATGACGGGGCCGGCGGCGATTGTGTGATCGCCATGTCGCTGGTGATCCGGGCCCCAGAAGCGGAGCGACGGGGTCATGCGGCCCCGTCGCCCTGCGGGCTTCACGGCCCGCTTCGTCGGCCATCGGCGCTTTGACGCCTTGCGAGCTTCGCCTTGCGCATGCCCCAGTCGCCGGAGGGCGGCGGGCGGCGATGCCCACTTCGGCCTGTTGCCAACTTCGAACTGGGAGGCTACGCCGCGATGGTCCGCTCGTCAACCGTAGGTGGCGAGTCTCGGGAAGCGCTCCCGCACGACCCGACTGTACGGCTCGCACAGGAGCCGGCTCGCCGGCAGGTAGCGCAGCGCGAAGTCCGACTCCGCGCGGACGCTGACCTTGCCGCGGGCGATCGCGATCGGCAGGCTCTCCTGCCCCTGGAGGTAGCGGTTCGCGACCGCCTCGTCCATCGCGAGTTCGAGCTTCGGCTTCCAGTCCGCCTCGCCGCCGAAGGACCAGTCGATGCTGCGGCCGGGGTCCTCGCTCGCGGCGAGGTCGAGGACGAGCCCGCTGTCGGTGAACCGCCATCGCATCCTGATCCCGGTTGCCTTGATCTTCGGCCCGACGCGCTCGTCGGCGTCCGCCGCCTCGAGCGCCAGCTGGACGGCGCGGCGGAAGCTCGATCCGCCCCCGGGGGCCGCCTCCCGCTCCCCGCTCGTCCCGACCGTAATCGCGCTCTCCATCCCGGGCGCGAGTCTATGCCCCCGCAGTGCGTCGGGGGGCTTCCGGCATCAGAGGAACGTGGAACGGCGCTTTGCGAGGTTCTCGTAGAGCTTCCCCTGAATCGTCTCGCGCACCTGTTCGGCGAGGTCGAAGACGACGCGGCGGTCCTCGGCGGCCTCCGGGCCGTATCCGCCGAGCTCGACCGGGTCGCAGAACTCGATCCGCCAGCGCGACGGCAGCGGCAGGAGTCCCAGTGGCCCGAGCCACGGAAAGGTCGGCGTGATCGGCACGTACGGGGCGCCGACCGCGCGAGCCAGGGCGCGGCTCTCTCCGAGCTTCGGGTAGATCTCCTCGGCCCCTACCACCGCCACCGGGACGATCGGGGCCTGCGCCCGCAACGCGATCTCGACGAACCCGCCGCGACCGAGGCGCTGCACGCGGTAGCGCTCGGTGAACGCCTTGCCCGTTCCCTTGACGCCCTCCGGAAACGTCATCACGAGCTCGTTCTGCTCGAGCAGCCGGATGGCGTTCGACGGGCTCGCGGGGATGCCGCCGCACCGGCGCATGAGCGAGGACACGAACGGGAGCACGAAGGCCCAGTCGAGCACCATGAATCGCGGCCAGCGTGGCAGCGGGTGCTCCTTCATGATCGCGATCGTCATCATCGCGGCGTCGAACGGGAACAGCGAGCCGGCGTGGTTGGCGACCAGCAGCGCACGTCCGTGGGCCGGCACGTTACGGGTGCCCTCGACCGCAACTCGCCACCAGGCGCTGTAGAGGAACTCGAAGAGGGGGAACACGGCCTCTGCGAACTGCTCGTCGAACCCCCACTCGTCCTCGTGATACTCACCCTGGAGGCGGCGAACGCTGATCTCCACCGCCTCACGGAGCCGGCGCGGGAGCCCAGCGGCCGCATCGCGCGCCGCCTCGAGCGGATCGAGGCCGGACTCGACGCCCCCACGGACGTCGCGCAGGAAGTCGGCGAGGGCCTCGGGCCCGAGCGTGGCGCCCTCAGTCACGACCCATCCCGGTGAGCCGGCCCGCGAGCGCGCCGGCCGAGAGGTCCGGGGAGACGCTGCGCCCGCCGTCCTTGCGGGCGAGGTCGCGGATCGCCGCCACCGCGTCATACCGCGGGCTCGTAGCCGAGCTCGGCGCGCAGCCGGCGGTTGTCGATCCCGCGGCCGTAGCGGAGCAGGCGGACCGCGTCCCCTAGCAATCCCGCGGCGCCCAGCCGTCGGCCGAACCGCTCGAGCGTTGGCTCGAAGAGCGGGTGCGGGATCGGAAACGAGGGGCGGTGCAGGATCCTGAGCATCCTGCTGAGCGAGATCGCACCGCTCGGCGCGACGTTGACCGGACCGCGGACCGGCTCGCGAACGGCCCGCTCGAGGGCGCCGTGCGCGTCGTCGGCGTGCAGGAACTGAAGCCGCGGGTCGAAGCCGAGCTGGACGGGGACGACCGGTAGCGTCAGGTAGCGGACGAGCGGCGTTGCGAGCTGTGGCCCGATCTCGGGCTGGCAACGCAGCACGCAGCAGACGAGCTCCGGGTGGCGGCTGGCGAAGTTCGAGAAGTACTCCTCGAGCTCGGAGACGTCGCGCTGAAAACGGGTCCGAAGCGGCGTCACCTCGGTCATCTCCTCGGTGAAGAAGAACGGCGCCGCCCCCTCGGAGGCGTAGATCGCGGCCGACCCACGGAGGACGATGCGCCGCAGCGACTCGGTTCGCTCGCAGGCGGCGAGGAGCTGGAGTGTCCCGATCACGTTGATCTCGTGCAGGACGCGCGGCGGGCGCCCCGGCTCCGGGTACCAGAGGACACCGCAGTGGACGAGCGTGTCCGGCTCGAGCGTCGGAAGAAGCCGCGAGAGGACGGGGCTGCGGATGTCGGCCTCGATCAGCTCGGTGCGCTCGAGCTCAAACGGCGGCGGACGGGTGTCGAGCCCGGCCACGTGGGAGATGTCCGGGTCGCGCTCGAGTCGCCGCGCGAGCGCCGCGCCCCAGACGCTGCCGGTCCCGGTGATCACGACGCGGCGGCCGTCGTTCACCTAACCCTCGGCTTTAGGCTTAGTCTCTGGACCGAGGACGCCCGCCTCTGGGTCCGCGTCGCCTTCAGGTCCCAGCCGCGCCTCGAGCTCCGCCAGCCGGCGCTCGAGCGTCTCGAGGCGCTTGCCGACCTCCCCCGTCGCCTCCTGCCCGCGCCGCGCGAGCTCCGCTCCGGCCTCCTGGCCGCGTCGCGTGAGCTCGGCCTGGGCCTCGCGCCCGCGACGGACGACGTCGTCGACGAGCTCGGCGGCACGCTCGCGCGTCGTCGCGGCCGATCCGGCCGTGGCACGCATCGTGCGCTCTACGGCGGTGCGCAACGCATCGGCGACGCCGCTGTCGGCGCCCGCCTGCTCGGAGTCGGAATGGTTGGCGGCGGCATCGTTCATCGCCCGGCTCAGCATAATCCGCGGGCCGTGAACGCCTACCTGCGACCGACCGCCGCGATCGGTCCCGACCTGCTCCTGCCGACCGATCCCGCGCTGGCCCTCGCGCTCGCGCAGGAGCTCCTCACCAAGCCGCTGATGGCGAACCACAGCCACGGCCTCCGGGGCTACGTGGGGAAGACCGAGCGCGGCGACGCGTTGGGGATCCAGGCAAGCGGGATCGGCGGCCCCAGCGCCGCGGCCGTGCTCGGGGAGCTCGCCGCACACGGCGCCCGCCGCGCGATCCGGATCGGCCGCTGCGAGACGCTCGATCCGGCGCTCGGACCAGGGACCGTCGTGCTCGTGCGCGCCTGCCACGGCGCCGACGGCACGAGCCGCGCGCTCGGGTCGACCAACCCCGCCTCCGACCCGGTGCTGCTCGAGGCTCTGGCCGGCGCGCTCGAGCCGGCGCCGATCGTGGACGACGCGGTCAGCTTCGACGTCGCTCCCGCACCGGCCGGCGCTAGGTCTCGGTCGGGCTCGACTCCAGCCGCCGGCTGAGCGCCGCGAGCTCGAGCCCGAGCTCATCCAGCCTGTCCTCAACCTCCTCGAGCCGGCCGGACAGCGAGCGAATCCGCTGCTCGAGCCGCTCGACGTCAGATCCGGAGGCTACGTTGAGCGCCCCCATGGCAGAGCGCTGCGCGGAGGCGGCGCGCTCGCCGGCGCCCAGCGCGCGGCCGAGCGCGGCACTGAAAAGTGGGTTCTCGAGCAGCGCCTGGGCGAGCTCACCGACCGCCTCCTCGCCGCGTGCCCGGATGCCGCTCTTGTCAATCGACGCTTCCATATGCTCAGGGCGGCCCAGCGTACCGCCTGCACGCTTCAAGCTCGACGGCCGGAATGCCGATCACAGCCTCGAGGCTCGCCGGGTGAACTTGCGCATGAACGCACCCCGGTCGGGTACGGTTTCTCCGTTTGTTACAACACCCTGGTCCAATGGATAGGTTGTCGGCGGCCCAGGAGGAGAGACCCGCCGCGGACGTTGGGCAGGGCCGTTGCGCACTTCGGTGACGCGGTCCAGTGCATTGGGAATGACACGGAAGCTTCTACTCATCGTCGGCCTAGCCGTACTCGGTGGCTGCCTCGCAGCGGGCTCGGCGGGCGCGGGCGACGTCGTCGGCGTGGACCAGGTGCAGACCGGCGTCACCGACCAGGTCCAGGCCGTCACGCAATGCGCGAACGCGGCCGACGACGACGGCGATGGGCTCGCCGATCTCGCCGACCCGGATTGCTCCGGCGCGCTCGACACAGTCGAGGCGGGCTCCGGCGGCCTCCCCGAAGCCCCGTCGACGACCACCCAGCTACCGTCGACGACCACCCAGCCGTCGTCCACGTCCACGGACAGCAGCACGACGACCGACGAGGCCACCAGCACGACGACGACCGACGCGGGCGGCACCGTCAAGCCCGAGGGCGGCGTTAGCGGCCCGAGCGGCTCCGGCGGCCGCGGCACCGGCGCCGGCACCGTCGAGTCGACCAAGCCCGGCGCTGGCGATCGCCGCCACGGTGGGGACGACGAGGAGGGCTCCGGCCACCGCCTGCCGACGGAGCCGGACGCCGATCGGCGTCCCGACGGTGTCCCCACCGACACCAACCCGGCCGTCACGATCGCCGACTTCGGCCCCGCCCCGATCGGCGTGCCGAACTTCGTCATCGACCAGTTCACGATCCCGCCGTTCCTGCTCCCGATCTACCAGGCCTGCGGCACCCAGTACGGGATCCCGTGGCAGATCCTCGCCTCGATCAACCGCATCGAGACCGCGTTCGGGACCAACCTCAACGTCTCCACCGCCGGCGCGCTCGGCTGGATGCAGTTCATGCCGGCGACCTGGAAGATGTACGGCGTCGACGCGAACGAGGACGGTCGCAAGGATCCGTACAACCCAGTGGACGCGATCTGCGCCGCCGCCCGCTACCTGAGGGCGGCCGGCGGCCAGGAGGACCTGCGCGGCGCGATCTTCGCTTACAACCACGCCGACTGGTACGTCGACGAGGTCGTCCTCTACGCCCGCCAGTACGGCCGGCTCCCCGACGACTTGGTGGGTTCGCTCACCGGGCTCACCGAGGGCGCGCGATTCCCGGTTGCCGCCGACGCTCGCTACGCTGACGACATCTCCGAGCGGCGGGCGCTCGCGCGCGCGAAGCCCGGCAAGGGCGCGACCGGCAACGTGGCCGAGGTGATCTCAGCCTCACCCACACGTCGAGGGATCAACATCTACTCTCGAGAGGGGGCGCCGGTGGTCGCGGTCAACGACGGCGTCATCACGCGGACGGGCAAGTCGAAGGAGCTCGGCCGCTACATCGTCCTGCGCGACGCCTACGGCAACCGCTTCACCTACGCGGAGCTCGACAAGGTGTCCGAGGTCTACCCCGTGCCGAAGCAGGACCGACTCTCCTCCGACGACTTCAAGCTCGTGACGCCGGACGACCCGAAGCCCGACCGTGCCGCGAGTGCCGGCGTCCAGCGCCCGGAGTCCGAGTCGAAGAAGGCCGCGGCGAAGTCGAGCGACGGCGGCGACGAGGCCGACCGCGCGGCCGAGGCCGACGCCCCGGTGAACACCGAGGACGCGCGCCGGCGCCTCTACGCCTTCCCGGAGCGCAAGAACAACGCCGGCCGAGCGGACCTCACCGGCCAGCTCGACGAGCTGCTCGCCCAGCGGATGCCCGCCTACGAGTCGTTCAAGGGCTACCTCGCCAACGTCCTCAAGTTCGACCCGAAGACGATGGAGATGCACGAGCTCAAGGTCGGCTCCAAGGTCACCGCCGGGACCGTCCTCGGGCGCATCGGCAAGACCAGCGACCTCGCGCCGCACGTCCACTTCGCGATCCAGCCCGCCGGTCGCGGCGCGCCCAAGGTCGACCCGAAGCCGATCCTCGACGGCTGGAAGCTCCTCGAGGCGACCGCGATCTATCGCGCCGCGGGCGAAAACCCATTCGAGGGCACAGCGACGACGAGCCAGGTGCTGCTGATGTCGAAGCAGCAGCTCATCCAGCGCGCGCTCAACGATCCGGCGCTGGAGATCTACTCCTGCGGGCGCACCGACATTCACAGCGGCCAGATCGACCGGCGCATCCTCGCGGCGCTCGAGTACCTGACCTCGCGCGGATACGACCTCACGATCACGTCACTCAAGTGCGGCCATTCCTTCCTGACGTCCTCGGGCAACGTCTCCGAGCACTCGTCGGGTAACGCCGTCGACATCGCGCAGATCAACGGCATGCCGGTCCTCGGCCATCAGGGGCCAGGCAGCCTCGCGGACGCGCTCGTGCGCGACCTGCTGAAGCTCCAGGGGACGATGAAACCGCACCAGATCATCTCGCTGATGGATTACTTCGACGCCGATAACACGTTCGCGATGGCCGACCACGCCGACCACGTCCACGTGGGCTACCAGCCGCTCTACGGCCCAGCGGGCGGCGGCGTCTCGAAGCAGTTCGAGGAGATCCTGAAGCCGGAGCAGTGGGAGCGGCTGATCGACCGCCTGGGCGAGATCGACAATCCGACCGTCCCCACGCAGCCCTCCGACTACGCGCTGCCGGCGGGCGGCAAGCACAAGGACAAGGGCGGCGACAAGAAGCGCCGCTCCTCGAGCGCCCACCTGGGCGAGTAGCGATCGCCGAGCGTTTCCCGTTCGTCCAGCTCGAGCTCGCCGGCGCGACCGGCCTCGAGGACGGCCGCTATCTCGCCCGCGACCCTGAGCGCGTCCTCGTCGTAGCCACCGCCGGCGCGCCGCCCCCGGCACGCCGCCGCCTGCGACGTCCCCGCCCGCGGCCGGTCGAGGGCGAGCCCGAGGAGCCGAGGGTGCCGGTCACCACCCTGACGGTGATCCGCCCCGAGCCGCTCGGCGACATCGACGCGGCGCAGGGCTGGCTCGCGGCCCTGCGCGACGACCCGGAGTCGCTCGATGCGGAGCTGGAGCACGCGCTCGTCCTCGTCAACCTCGCCATCCACGCCCACCGAAGCGCCGCCATGGACGGATCGCTCCCGGACGTGAGCGCCGAGGCCGCGCTCGGCGTCAAGGTCGGGTTCGGCTCCGGCCAAGGCCTCGCCGAGGGCCGGTTCGAAAGTGCGATCGAGGTGCCGCACTCGAGCCGCCGACAGCGTCGCGCCGACGCCCTGCGGCCGCAGGAGCGGGTTGCGGCCGTGCTCGGCGGACGCGAGCGCGTGCCCGCCTGTGAGGCGCTGCTCCTGCGGGCGCGCTCGGACCTCGACGCCGGCCGCGTTCGCGAGGCCGCGCTTCAGCTCCGGGTCGGGCTCGAAGCGCTCCTCGCCGAGCGCGAAGCGTTCCGGGCCGCGGGCCAGGAGGAGGACCTGGCGGCGCTCGAGGCGCGGCGCCGGGCCACTGCCGAGGCGGCGAACGAGGCGCTGCGCAGCGGGCTCGCGGACGCCCGCGCGCAGCAGGTCGCCGAGACGCTGGCGCTCTGCGAGCGCGTGATCCGGCGCAAGCGGGCGCTCGGCTGAGCCCGCGCTAGATCGCGGCGAGAACCGACTCGAGCTCGTCGACGACGTCGCCGTCGAGCTTCAGCGCCGCCTCGCCGTCATAGGGCGTAGGCCCCTGAGTGACGAGCGCGACCCTGCCGCCCGAGCTCAGCGTCAGCTCAGGCAGCCCGGCGACGGGGTACACCTCGAGCGACGAGCCGACGCAGAGCAGGAGGTCGGCGGCGGCGCAGAGCTCCTGCGCCTCGGACATCGCCCGCTCCGGCAGCAGCTCCCCGAACAGGACCACGTCCGGCTTCACCTTGCCCGTGCAGCATGCGCAGGTCGCGACTCCGTCGTCGAAGAGCTCACCGACGCGCTCCAGCGGATACCTCGCGTTGCAGGACGTGCAGCTGGAGGTCGCGATCGAGCCGTGCACCTCGATCACGCGCTCCGAGCCGGCCTTGCTGTGCAGGCGGTCGATGTTCTGCGTGACCACGGCGTCGAGCATTCCGCGCCCCTCGAGCTCGGCGAGGGCGTGGTGGGCGCCGTTCGGCTCCTTGTGCGAGAGGCCCGCGAAGCGTGGCCGGTAAAAGCTCCAGAAGCGCTTCGCGTCGCGGTGGAAGGCGTCGATGTGGGCAACCTCCATCGGGTTGACCTTCTCCCAGAGCCCCTTCCCCGGGGTGCGGAAGTCCGGGATCCCCGATGGCACCGAGATCCCGGCCCCCGTCAGCGCGACGACGCGGTCGGCGTCGCGGATCAGCGCTGCCAGCTGCGCCGCCCGCGAGGTGTGCCGGTTCGTACCCCTCACCTTCCCTCCCACTTCGGCGTGCGCTTGCCGAGGAATGAGCCGATCCCCTCCTTCGCGTCCTCGCTCTGAAACGCGGTCGCGAATCCGGCCTTCTCCTTCTCGATCCCCTGGTCGAGGTCGGGATCGTCGGAGGCCGCCTTGACCTGTTCGACCGCGACCGGCGCCTGCCCCGCGAGCTTGCGCGCCCACGCGAGGGCGGTGTCGAACAGCTCGTGGTCGGGCACCACGCGGTTGGCGAGCCCGAAGGCCTCGGCCTCCCCGGCGGAGACGGCATCGCCGATCAGGTTCATCTCGAGCGCCTTGAAGTCCCCGACCAGCCGCGGCAGCCGCTGGGTGCCGCCGAAGCCGGGAATGATGCCGAGCCTGATCTCCGGCTGCCCAAAGACCGCGGACTCGGCCGCGACCCGGAAGTTGCACGCCATCGCGAGTTCGCAGCCGCCACCGAACGCGAGCGAGTTGACGGCGGCGACCGTCGATACCCTGCTCAGCCCCATCGAGCGAAGCAGCGCGTGGCCCGAGTGGATCAGCTCGCGGCCGCCGGCCTCGTCCATCGACGTGAACGCCTTGATGTCCGCGCCGGCCGAGAACACGACCGGGTTCGAGGAGGCCACCACGAGCGCGCGGATCTCGCCGCCGGCGGTGACCCTCTCCCAGACCGTGCCGAGGTCCTCGATCACCTGCGGTGAGATCGCGTTCATCGGCGGGTTCGCCAGCCAGGCGATGGCGACGTCGCCGCGGGTCTCGAGCTTCACGGTGTCGGTCTGCTCGCCCTCGTCGGCCCGCGGATAGGCATAGAAGCCCTGCCCGGCCTTCTGCCCGAGCCGCCCCTGGGCGACGAGCCGCTTCAGGATGCGTGGCGGCGCGAACCTCTCGCCGCGCTCCTCCTGGGCGCGCTCGAGCTTGGACAGCACCTCGTCGAGGCCCAGCATGTCGGCGCCCATGAACGGGGGAAAGATCCCGCGGCGCGGGTCCATCCCCGCACCGGCCATCATCCCGAGGTCGATCTCACGAACGGTCGAGACCCCCTCCTCGAGCAGCAGGCTGGCCTCGACGATCGCCTTCAACTTCATCAACTCCGCGAGCGCATCACCGTCGGGGCCGGCGTCGCCCTCGATCTGCGGCTCGCCGTTTTCGTAGAAGCCGGAGCCGCCGGACTTGGCGCCGAGCTTGCCGTCGGCGACCAGCTTCTGCATCCCCCTGTGGACGTAGAAGGAGTCGCCGTAGGACTCGTTCAGGTGCTCGGCGACGTGGAGGACGGTGTCGAGCCCGAGCAGGTCGACGAGGAAGAAGGGGCCCATTGGCGCGACGTTCGCGCCGGCCACCGCCTCGTCGATCTTCTTGATCGACAGCCCCTCCTCCTCCTGGGCGCGCCAGATCTCGCCGACCGCGCTGTTGAGGATCCGGTTGACGACGAAGCCGGGCACCTCGCCGCAGGTGATCGGCTGCTTTTTGATCGCCTGCGCGAAGTTGAACGCCGCCTGCGTGACCTCCGGGTCGGTGTCGTCGCCCTCGATGATCTCGACCAGCGGCATCACGGAGGCCGGGTAAAAGAAGTGAAAGCCGACGACCTTCTCCGGCCGGAGCGTCGCCTCCGCCATCTCCGAGATCGACAGCGAGGAGGTGTTCGAGGCGAGGATCGCATGGCCCGGCGTGACCTCGTCGAGCTCGGCGAAGACCGCCTGCTTGATCTCGATCCGCTCGGGGGCCGCCTCGATGACGAAGTCGACGTCGCCGAACGACTCGTACGTGGTCGTGCCCTCGATCAGGCCCATGACCTCCTCGAGCCTCGCCGAGGCCTGCTCCTCGGTGAGCCTCTCCTTCGAGACCAGTCGGTCGAGCTGGCCCTTCGTCACCTCCTGTGCCTTGGAAAGGCCGTGGTCGACGAACTTCTGGTCGATGTCCTTGAGGACGACTGGGATGTCGGACGAAGCGATCGCCTGCGCGATCTCACCGCCCATCGTGCCGGCGCCGACGACGGCGGCCTTGAAGACGAACATTCGGTTGGAGCCCTCCGCGGTGGTGTTCTAGGTAAGAGCGCGGCGCAGCGTACCTATCCGACCGGTTCCTCCGCCTCGCGCTTGAGGCCGAGGAGCGACCGGCGAAGCGACGCGCGCACCTGCGAGCGGACGAAGAGGCGGTCGGCGAGCCAAGCGAACGGTCCGCCGCTGGCGAGCCGGTAGTCGAGCTCGAGCGCCACCCGCACCGCCTCTCCCTCGACCGCGAACCGCGTCCTCAGCTCGCCGTTTGACTCCGGGTCCGTGAACTCGATCCGGTGAAGCCGTCGCGGTGAGTGCTCGACGACCCGCTCGGTGACGGTGCCGCGTCCTGCCGGGTTCGAGCGCCAGACCAGGGTCGCGCCGTCCTGGGGATAGCCGTCGGAGCGCTCGACCGCGGCGAACCCGTCGACCCACGAGGCCCACCGGCGCGAGTCGAAGTAGACGTCCCATACCTCCCCCAGGGTCGCCCCCACGAGCACCGACTCCGTCAGCGTCGCCATCGCCCGCAGCCTATGCGAGCTAGCCTCCGCGACCGGATGTGCAGGAAGGTCGCCGCCCTCTGCGCGCTCGCGCTGCTCGCGCTGAGCGCCTCGAGCGCCGCTCGCGCGAGCCACGACAAGGAGCTCAGCCGGGTCGCGGTCGCGACCACGAAGCATCCGTCCGAGGTGCGCGAGACGGTGCCGATCACCCGCCACGGGCCCGGCAAGGGGCGCGTCGTGATGTCGATGAACCCGAACCGCGTCCCGGAGCTCCGCCTTGGCGACCGCCTCACCGCGTTCGCGGATGTCCAGGTGACGATGGACTGCTACCGCGAGCTGCCGCGCTGCGCCGGGCGCCCGTATCACTTCAATCCCGTGGTCGAGGGCCGCGTGGAGCTCGCCCGGTCGCGGCGACCCGGCGGGCGGGGCGCGGTGACGATCGCGCGTCGCAAGCTCACCTGCCTTCAGCACCAGCCGGCGCGCCAGCACCATTGCCCGCTCGTGTTCGCCACGGACGCGACCGAGATCGGCCGCGGCCTGCCCTGCCCGCCGAGCCACTGCTTCGTCAACGTGGTCGTCTCGGCCCACAGCCGCGCCGCGCGCGGCGGCGAGGTCGTCGTGATCGGCGCCAACAAGCCCAACGGGCGGATCGTCCAGGGCAAGGGCGAGGTCAGCGTCCTGCGGCTGCGCCCGCCCTCGCCCCGGCCGCGTGTGCTGAGGACGGAACGTGCGCGCCGCGCCTCGCTGCCGCTCAACGCCCAGCGACACGTGATCCTCTCGCGGCGGATCGGCGGGCTCGAGCGGGGCGACAAGCTCTCGGTGGCCGCGCGGCTGCGAAGCGACGTCAAGCACCTCGGCTACAACGCCCTGGTCGGCGCTCAGCTCGTGCTCGCCCGCTCTTCAGGCGCGACGCGCCCGAGCCGGCTGGTGCGCCGGACGGTCTCGCGCGGCGGCACGCTGAGCCAGGTGAGCGGCACCAACTGCACGCCGGTGAAGAGCCCGTGCGGGACCGCGAAGGTCGGGGTCGCGAGCATCCGGCGTACTCCGATCGGGCGCTCGGGCGCCCGCGTGGCCCTGTTCGCGAACCTGGTCGTCCGCACGAAGCAAAAGCAGGTCGAGCGCCAGCCCCACGCGCGGCTGAGGATCAGGGGCGGCGAGCTGACGGTGCGCGCCTACGGCGACGAGTGATCAGCCGCCGTAGATCTCGTCCTTGATCAGGCTGACCGACCGGATCACGGAGTCGAGGAACGGCTCGAGCTCGGCGCGCAGACGCTTGTGCTCCCTGCGCCCAGCCGCCGTGATCGAGTAGTAGCGACGGGTGCGCCGGTCCGGGTGCTCCCAGTCGCCCTTGATCATCCCGTCGGCCTCCAGCGTGCGCAGGAGCGGGTAGATCGTGTTCGGGTTCGCGGAGATGACACCCTCCGTGATCCGCGCGATCTCCTCGATCAGCCGGTTGCCGTATTGCGGCTCGCGCTCGATCAGGTGAAGGACCAGGAGCGGGAAGATGTCGCGGCGGCGGATCTCGCCGCCGAACACGTCCATCGGGCGGCCCGGCGGGCGCGGACGGACCGGCTCGGAGCCTCGCTTGCGTCCGGCGCGCGCCGCCTCGGCGACGGCATCGCCGACCGGTTTCGAACGCCGCCCTCGTTCGGCCATCGCCTGGCGACGATAGCGGGCGCCCCCGGCGGCGCTCTTGTGATCAACGTGACGAGTCTCACTGACGCGGCGAAGGCGGCGCCATAGGTTCGGTTCAGATTCACCCCGCGTCCAAGGAGAGGGTTCGGATGTCCAACATGAGCGTCAACCAACGCACGCAGCTCGAGCGCGTCGACCTGCGCGTTCCCACCACCGGCGTCCACGTACGCGACCAGCGCCTCGTGATCGCGTACACGATCCTCGCGAGCATCCTGCTCGCCGCCTGCATCTACGCGACGGCGATCGCGATCGACGGCTGGGCGAAGCTCATAGTGCTCGGGGTGATCATGCTCACCGCGGTGGGCGCGATGATCGCGGTGAACCCACTGCGTCGCGGGTAGCGTGCTCCGGGCGCCGGCTGATCAGGCCGCGCGCCCAGCTCATGGGCCCAGGGCCTCGATCCAGTCCCAGCTCCGCCCGCAGAACCGCCGGTCCGCGTCATTAGCGGCCACCACGGTGATCCCGACGTCAGCCGCATCGTCGTCGCTGAGGACCAGCGGGCCGATCGTCCGGGCGGCGCCGCCGCTTCCCGGATGGAGGTCTGCCCCGTGGAAACGGACGGTGATCTCGTGCTCGCCCGGGATGAGGCTCGCGCTGCCGAGCAGGACGGAGAGCCCGGCATTGTTGAGCTGGTGTCGAACGGTCCCGGCGACCTGACCGTCGACCAAAAGCTCGACCCTCGGGCGCACGGAGCCGAGCAGCCAGACCTCGTAGGTCGCGGCGCGCGGGACGGTGACCGCTGTCGTGAGATCGCCCGGACCGCGCGGGACTACCTGCTCGCCATCGCCGACCACCCCCCAGGCGGCCGGATAGTCCGCGTTCTCGAGGGGAGCGACCACCACCGGTGTCCGCTCCGCGGCGACGAGCGTGCCGTCAGGGCCCGTGCCCGCAGCGACATCGCGCACCTCGGCGCACTCGGGAATGCCGGTCGGCCTGACGCCCTCGCCGAGGCCGATATGCGTGATGTTCTGTGGCCCTCCCTCCGGGCGCTGCCAGACCTCGTAGTACTCGCCTCGCCAGGCGAGCCCGTAGGGGGCCGGCGGACGGCTCTGATCAGGCCCGCGTCGCAGGACCAGCGTCCGGTAGACGGTCAGCCCGTCGATTTGGAAGCGGTCGGTGTCCGCGTACTCGCCCTTCGTCAGGGTGCCGCCCTCCGTCAGGGGCACCTGCCGGCGGCGCAGCTCGGAGGCCGCCTCCGGGTCCGCGTCGCGGAGGAAGTGGCGAACGCCGTAGGGCTGATACTCCGTCATTAGCGTCGGGCCCTGACCATCGATCATCTCCCCGATCTCCTCGAGCTCGGCGAGCTGATCGCGCGGAGCGAGGTTGACGTCGCGATATTGGAGCGCGTTCGACCAGAGAACCCCGCCGACGATCACGGCCAGCAGGACGCCGCCCTCGATTCGTCGCCCGCCCGCCCAGAGCAGAGCGCCGGCGAGCGCGGCCGCGAAGGGGACCGCCGGGGACGCCGTTGCGAGCGCTTTGGCGTCCACCCAGGGCGAGCCGATCGCGAAAATCAGGACGCCGGCGAGCACCGAGCCGCCGACATAGAGCGACGTTGCCGCGGCTCCCCGCTGCCAGGCGAACACAAGCACTGCGCCGGCGGCGGCGATTGCCACCGCGATCAGCGCGTACGTCGGCGCGAGGTCGGCAGGGTCGACGCGGAAGTCGCCGGCAGGCCAGATCCCCCCGAGCCGAGTCAGATCCAGCGGCTCCAGGAGGTTGCCGCGCGCCTCGGCGCTGGTCAGCGGAGAGGAGGTCGGCGGCAGGAGGCCTCCGGTCACAAGCACGGGCAGGGACAGGACGGCGACGAGCGCGGCACCCACGGCGGCGCGCCGCAGAGCAGTCCACGCGCCCGCCGAGAGGATCAGCATGCCGACCGCCGCGGCGAGCGGCACCAGCAACCACAGTGCCCCTCCCGCGCTTAAGACGCCGATCAAGGCCGCGCTCACCAACGCGAGCGGAACCAGGGTCCGTGCGCGCCGCCCGCGCTCGACCGCGCGCACGGCGAGCGGCACCGCGGAGGCGATCAGGGCCGCCGCGGCCATCTCCTTGATCCCGCCCCAGAGGTAGTAGCCGTAGAGCAGCGCGGCCTGCGAGCCGGTGAAGGCCGCCAGTGCCCTAAGCGGCCGCGAGCGGACCAGCGGCTCCGCCACCTGCCATAGCGCGAGCGCGAGCATGACCCCCAGCGCCGCCATGTACGGCTGAACCGTCCAGGCGACGTCCTGCCCGCTGAGCAGCGTCGCGACGCCGAGCGGCAGGAAGACCCCGATCGGATAGCCGTCGCCGAGATTGAACGCGAGCGTCGCCTCGTAGGTCGACGGCGCGAGCCCGTCGAGGCTGCGCCCCGCCTCCATCACCCGATCGGTGAGCGCCATCCAGGTGGACGTGTCGTCGAGCTTGAGGTAGCCGGCGAAGGTCGCCTCGCCCGAGAGGACGATCGGCGCCGCAAAGGCGGCGAACGCCGCGAGCGCGAGACCGAGCGCCCACGCGTCGATGCGTGCGACGGCGTCGCGCCAGCCCAGCCCGATGCCGGCGACGGCAAGCACCGCTGCCACGGGCGTGGTCAGCTCCGCCGTCGCGTCGGCCAGGGTCAGGAACTGGCCGATGACGATGATCACCGCCAGCCCCCCCGCCGGGATCAGCGCTCCCGGCAGGCGGAAGCCGACGAGCCGCTCGACGAGCAACCCGCAGCCGGCGCTCAGCAGGGCGACCAGCGCCGGGAAGATCAGCCAGGACTCAGCCGACGGGGACGATCTCCCCAGATGTTGCGAGCTTGAACGCGCGCTTCGGGTCCGGGTCGTAGACCTCGAGCTCGAGGTCCTGGGCGTGGTAGGCGATGTAGACGCTGGTCAGGTTGGACTCGTTCGTGACCACGAAGCCACCGTCCGGCGTGTGGCTGGTCAGTGATCCCGGCTGCTCGGCCTGGCGCTGGACGACGCCATACGCGTCCTCAACCGGATACGTACCGACCGTGAGCAAGGTCTCGTCGGCCTCGGAGGTGGCGACGGGTGGCGTGCCCGGGGGCGCGGCCGGAGTCGAGTCATCGGCGCCGCCGACTGCGATCCACACGGGGAGGCCAACGAGCGCGGCGACCGCGATGACCGCGCCGATCCGCGGCCGGCGAAGCTGGTGCTGGGAGTGATCCATGGGGCTGGGTGGACCCGGAGTCTATGAGCGGATGGTTGCCGCTTCCGGCGCGATCGTGGCGCAGATCGCGAAGGCTTGCAGGCTCCAAATGTCCGTGATTTGGCCGGATTCCACGGCGGTCACGGTCAGTTGGTATCGCCTCTGCCCGTGGATGGTTGCGATGACCTCATCGCTGCCGGCGATTTCATACCCGCCGCCCGTGACGACCCTCCCACCCGTGCACGACGCGTTGGACACTTCGGGACACTTCGGGACGTTTGTGAGCTGGCGACGAGGTTGCCAGGCACTCGCAGGCAGCCAGTGGCACGGTTCGGGCCGGCGGCGCCGGTGGCGCCGGTCGAGTCCTGTCATCACGGGCGCCGACGACGCGACCCCTGAGCCAGGCGGACCAGGGCGCGTGTGGATGACGGCGCCCACCGACTCAAGGCGCATCGTCGGTCGCGTCCGCGTCAAGATGAGTGGCGGTGCGCGACGCGGGCGAGATCTTCACCGTGGGTCACTCGACCCACCCGATCGAGGAGTTCGTCGGCCTGCTCCGGGACGCCGAGATCGAGTTGGTCGCCGACGTCCGCCGCTATCCGGGCTCGCGCCGCAATCCGCAGTTCGGCGCGGAGGCGCTGGCGCGGTCGCTGGGCGAGGCCTGCATCCACTACGAGGCGCTCGGTGAGTCGCTCGGCGGGCGGCGCGAGAGCGCGGCCGGGCCTGCTCCCGGCCCGCCGGACAACTCGGCATGGCGCAACCCCTCGTTTCGCGCCTATGCGGATCACATGTCCTCGCCGGAGTTCGCGGCCGGCATCGAGGTGCTCGAGCGGATCGCGCGGGCGCGGCGGACGGCGGTCATGTGTGCGGAGGCGCATCCGAGCCGTTGTCATCGGCGGTTGATTGCCGACTGGCTCCAAGTGCGCGGCTGGAGCGTCGTCCACCTGCTGCCCCGAGGCAGGCGCGAGCCGCATTCGCTCACGCCCGAGGCGGTCGTCGAGGCGGGCCGCTTGAGCTATCCGGCGCCTCAGCCCTCACTCGGGATCTGACGCCGGACGTCTGAAAGCTCAGACCGCGGCCGCGGCGGTCTCCGACTCCTTGGCCGCTGCGTCGCTCTGGGTGCCTACTGTTTCTGGCAGCGGCTCCTCGACGTTGCGGCCCATGAGGACCTCCTTGGCGATCACGAGGCGCTGGATCTGCGAGGTGCCCTCATAGAGCTGCATGATCTTCGCGTCGCGCATCAGCTTCTCGACCGGGTACTCCTTGATGAACCCGTAGCCCCCGTAGACCTGGACTGCGTCGACGGTGATCTCCATCGCCGAGTCGGCCGCGAAGCGCTTGGCGTGCGAGCAGGCAAGCGTGTTGCGGACGCCGCGATCGAGCAGCGCAGCGGACTGCCAGGTGAGCAGCCGGCCTGCCTCGACCTTGGTCGCCATGTCGGCGATCATGAACGCGACCGCCTGGTGCATCGCGATCGGGACGCCGAACTGGATCCGCTCCTTCG
>Ga0126307_10000751_pt1 | contig 21351 bp, 24 predicted proteins | sample Plot28_FD_89955 | JGI IMG/M metagenome (GOLD analysis project Ga0126307, IMG submission 89955) | Serpentine soil microbial communities from UC McLaughlin Reserve, CA, USA - Plot28 | ecosystem: Environmental > Terrestrial > Soil > Grasslands | place: USA: UC McLaughlin Reserve, Lake County... | reverse complement strand
TCCTTCAGGTCCTTGTTCGAGAGCGTGAGGAAGTCCTCGTCGGCGGTGAACTCGCCCGTGATCGTGACCTCGAGCGGGCCGCTGTCGGCCTGGCGGACGACATCGATCACGTCGGAGATCCCGTCCTCCGCGTCCGGCCCCATCCCGATCGTGATCACGGCGGCGTCCCGATCGGCGGAGAGCAGGCTCGGATCCTGGTCGTCGAAGTAGCTGCGCACGCGCGCCGTCCTCCCCGTCGCGACGAGCGCCGAGGCCAGCCGCTCGATCTCGAGCTGCGCGCCGCGGTCCGTCGTGACGTCCTTTCCGGGCGCGCGCGCGAGCACGACTTCGTTGACGAAGTCGTCCGACGGCGGCAGGTGCCGGAACATCGCATCGTAGCCCCGCTCCGACTCGGGCTCGTTCGTCACCGTGGCCTCGGTCGTGATCGCCGAGGGCAGCAACAGCACGATTGCCGCGACCGAAGCCAGGAAGATCGCGCCCCAGAGCGCCAGCATCCGCTTCGGATGCAGCGCCGCGTATCGCGCGATCCGCTCGGTCATGCCTCCACGCTAGTACCGACCTCGGGGGATGCGCAACAGCGTTGAGCTGGTAAACTCTTAACTACATTAATGGTTAACGACGTTACTGCTGATCCGCTCGCCGTCGCCAACGAGCTCCGGCCCGTGCTACTGCGCCTCGCGCGCGAGTTGCGCAAGGAGACGGAGCAGCTCGGGGTCACCAGCCGCCAGGTCACCCTGCTCTGGCTGATCCGGCTCAATCCGGGCCTGAGCCTGCGAGAGCTCGCAGCCGAGGAGCGGATCTCCGCCCCCGCCCTATCCGGGCACGTCGACCGGCTCGAGAAGGCGGGCCTGATCGAGCGGGTCCGCGACGAGAGCGACCGGCGCCGGGTCGGACTCGCCTTGACGGACGAGGGCGAGCGGCTGCTGAAGCGCGTGCGCGCGCGGCGCACGACTTGGCTCGCCGACCGGCTGCGCGCCCTCGACGACGATGAGCTGGCCGCGCTCGAGCGCGCGATCGAGCCCCTCGGGCGGCTTCTGTGACGCCGGCGCTGGTCGCGCTCAACGAGCGCACGTTCGCGAGCCTCAGACGACACCGAAACTATCGCCTCTTCTTCACGGGCCAGGTGATCTCGGTGAGCGGCACCTGGATGCAGAACGTCGCGCTCGCGTGGCTCGTCGTCGAGCTGACGAGCTCGCCGCTTGCGGTGGGCGCGCTCGCCTTCTGTCGCTTCATCCCCTTCACGCTGTTCGGCCTCGTCGCCGGTGTCGTCGCCGACCGGCTCGACAACCGCAAGCTCGTGATCGCGACCCAGACCACCTCGATGATCCTCTCCGCGATCCTGGCACTGCTCGTCTTCACCGGTGTGGAGACGCTCTGGCTCGTCTTCCTACTGGCGACCCTCGGCGGCACGGCGCTCGTCTTCGACGCGCCCGGCCGGCACGCGCTCACGTTCCAGATGGTCGGCCGCGCCGAGCTGCCGAATGCGGTCGCGCTCAACGCGAGCCTTTTCAACGCGTCACGCGTCGTCGGCCCGGCTGTGGCAGGCGTGCTGATCGCGGCCTTCGGCGTGGCTCTCTGCTTCGCGATCAACACCGTCACCTTCGTCGCCGTCCTCGCCGGCCTGCTGATGATGCGGAACGAGGAGCTCGTGCCCGTCGAGCGGAGCAAGGAGCCGCCGACGATGATGCGTGGAATCCGCGAGGGCCTCTCGTGGGTACTCGGCTCGCCGGACATGCGGCTCGTGCTCGCGATCGTCACGGTCGTCAGCACCGTCGGCTTCAACTTCCATGTGATCCTCCCCCTGCTCGCCTCGGACACGCTCGAGACGGGTCCGGAGGTCTTCGGGATCCTCTCCGCGTGCTTCGGCGGCGGCGCGCTCGTCGGCGCGCTGCTCTCGGCCGCGCTCGGGCGCGCCAGCTGGAAGGTGCTCGTGCTCGGAACCGCCGGCTTCAGCGGCTGCCTGCTCCTGCTGGCGCCGCTGCACACCGTGCTCCCCTGCGCCGTCCTGCTCTTCGCCACAGGTGTCTGCTTCACGCTCTGGACGTCGAACGCGAATTCGATCCTGCAGCTGCGCGCGCCCGATCACCTGCGTGGCCGAGTCGTCAGCCTCTACCTCTGGGCCTTCGCGGGTCTGGCCCCACTCGGCGGCCTCTTTGCCGGCTGGCTCTGTGAGATCGGCGGGACGCAGCTCAGCTTCGCCGTGGCGGGCACGACGGGGCTCGTGATGGCGGCCCTGGCCGTGCGGGAGCTCAGCCAGCGCCGGGCAGCGGCTCCGGCGTGAGCTCGGCCTCGGAGGCGACCGGCGGCCACCCAGCGACTGGGTGACCACCGCAACGGCCACGGTTTTACACGCGCCTTACGTCGAAGGCACGCCATGCTGACGAGCGGCGGACACAATGCGGCCATGCGCACGAGACGCTCGAAGGCACTGTGGGCCGTGGCGGCACTGCTGCTCGTGAACGCGACGCTGCTCCTCGCGCAGCCGGGGCTCGCCCTGCCCGGCTCGCTCGGCAACTACTTCTTCGGCCCGAAGCTCGTACGGGCGGAGGTGGTCGTGAAGGACGCAGGCGTCCTCCACGACTACCGCGTCGACCGGGGCACGATTCGGAACAAGGCCGGCGGCACGCTCACCTTGCTGGAGCGGGACGGAACGCTCGTGCAGATCCCGGTCGCGCCGACCGCGTCGATCACACTCGGCGGGCGCCCGGCCGCGTACGCCGACCTCCGCCGCGGTATGGTCGCCACCGTGATCCGAGACGGCGACGCTCCCGCGAGCGAGGTTCGCGCCACCCGCAGATGACCGCGGCGGACGCGGCGGAGCTCCAGCCGGCGGGCAGCCCGGGACCGCAGCTCCTCCTCGTCGAGGACGAGGAGTCGATCGGGTCACTCGTCCGCGCCTACCTCGAGCAGTCCGGCTATCGCGTTGCCTGGGTGCGCTCCGGCGAGGAGGCGCTCGGCTCGCTCGAGCTGCTGCGTCCTCGGCTCGTCATCCTCGACATCGGCCTGCCGGGCGCCGACGGCTTCGACGTCTGCCGTGGCATCCGCGCCCGCTCGGACGTACCGGTCCTGATGCTGACGGCGCGGGACGAGGAGGCGGATCGCGTCGCCGGGCTGGAGGTCGGCGCCGACGACTACGTCTCGAAGCCGTTCTCGCCGCGCGAGCTCGCCGCCCGGGTCAAAGCCGTCCTGCGGCGCACGACGCCGCCCGCGCGCACCGAGCTGATCGAGGTCGGCGAGGTGTCCGTCGACCCGCAGGCGCGCGAGGTGCGCGTCGCGGGCGCACCTGTGGAGCTCACAGGCAAGGAGTTCGACCTGCTCGCGTACCTGCTCGAGAATGCCGGCATCGTCGTCTCGCGCGACCAGCTCCTCGACCGGGTCTGGGGCATGAGCTATGCGGGCGGCACGCGCACGGTTGACGTGCACGTCGCGCAGCTACGCCGCAAGCTCGGCCGACCCGACTCGATCCGCACCGTACGGGGGTCGGGCTACAAGGCCGTCAAGCCGTGAGGCTCAGCTCGCTGCGGGCGCGGCTGTTCGCCTCGATCGCAGTCGTCGCCCTGCTCTCGCTCGCGCTGGCGCTCGCGCTCGGCGCGCTCCTCACACGGCGAGCGGTCGAGCGGACGACCCTCCGCGACGTCTCGGCGCAGTTCGACCTCCTGGTCGAGCGCGAGCGAGAGGCCCTCCTGCCGTTCTCGCGGCTGCGCTCGCTGCAGGAGTTCCTCGACCGACAGGACGAGCGGGTGGTGCAGGTTCCGCTCGACGGCTCGTCCTCACTCCTCCCCCCCGAGCGGGCTGCGCAGCTGCGGCGCGGAGCCAGGCTCGACGGCACACTCGAGCAGGATGGGACGCGCTATCTCTACGCGGCGCGGCTCGTGAACGGGAAGGGCTTCATCCTGCTCCGGCCGGCGAGCTCGACAAACTCGGCGTGGCGGCCGCACCTCGAAGGGCTGCTGCTGGCGGCCTTCGCGACGGCTGCGCTGGCGGCGCTGATCGCGTTCCTGCTCGCCCGGGCGATCTCGCGGCCGGTACGTCGCGTGGCCGTCGCCACCCGAGCGCTCGCCGACTCGACCTCGACGCCGCCGCGCGTGCCGGTCGAAGGCGCCCGCGAGCTCGCGCTGCTCGCGGAGAGCTTCAACGACGTCGCCGTCGCGCTCGCCCGCGCGCGCGACGCCGAGCAGGCCTTCCTCCTCTCGGTCAGCCACGAGCTGAAGACGCCGCTGACCGCGATCCGAGGCTATGCGGAAGGCGTTGCCGAGGGGGCGCTGTCAGTGGACGAGGCGGCCGGGACGATCATCGCCGAGTCGAAGCGGCTCGAGCGGCTCGTCGGCGACCTGCTCGACCTGGCACGAATGCGCAAGGCCGAGTTCAGCGTCCGACGGGAGCCGATCGACCTCCGCGCGATCGCGCAGGAAGCGCTGCGGCGCTACGAGGGGCAGGCGCGCGACTTCGGCGTGACGCTCGAGGCGGACGGCGCCGCGGCTGCGCCGGCGAGCGGGGACGCCGACCGCACGTTGCAGATCGTCTCCAACCTCGTCGAGAACGCGCTCCGACTGACACCGGCCGGCGGCTCGGTCCGCATCGTGGCCGAGCCCGGTTCGATCCGCGTCGAGGATACGGGTCCGGGCCTGCAGCCGGAGGAGCTCGGCCAGGCCTTCGAGCGCTTCTACCTCTACTCCCGCTACGGCCGCGAGCGTCCCGTAGGGACTGGGCTCGGGCTCGCGATCGTGAAGGAGCTCGCCCAGGGGATGGGCGGCAGCGTCGCCGCCGAGAGCACCCCGGGCACGCTCACCGTTTTCACCGTCCGGCTGCCGCTGGGCGATCCGGCGGACGCCACACGCGCGCTCTCGCACGCCTAAGCCGCGCTTTACGCGCGTTTTACGTTCGGCGAACGGGGGGCTGACAGCGCGGGGGGACGATGCCTTCGTCAGCTTCGCCAAGAGGAGGATCACTCGGATGAAGAACGCCACGTACATGCTTGGAGCGATCGCCGCCCTGGCGACGCTCGCCCTCGCCACGACTGCATTCGCGGCCGTCGTGATCAGGGGCACCGATCGCGACGACGTGCTCACCGGCACCGACCGGAGAGACACGATCGTCGCCCGCAAGGGCAACGACTCGATCACCGGGCTCGGCGCCAACGACCGCCTCCACGGCAACCAGGGCAACGACTCGATCGACGCCGGCCCAGGTGACGACCACGCGTGGGGCGGCTACGGCAACGACTCCGTCATCGGCGGCGACGGGAACGATGTCCTGCGCGGGGGCCCGGGCGACGACTCGCTCGACGGCGGTCTCGGCAACGATCGCATCTGGGCCGGCCGCGGCACCGACAAGCAGAACGGCGGCGACGGAGACGACGTCCTCCACGCCCTCGCTCGCGACAGGCAGGTCGACACGATCGACTGCGGCGCCGGCCATGACGTCCTCTGGATCAACGCGAAGGAGACGTCGACGGACACGTGGGTGAACTGCGAGACCGTCAAGGCCGTGACCGTGCTCGGTGACGGCGACGACTCCTAGGCTGCTCCTTCCCCTCCGGACCGGCGGCGGCCGGAGGCTGTGATGCCTCCGGCCGCTCCGGGCCGTGTCGACGACCGGCTCAAGGACTGCGCCGGAGCCGGCGGCGCTGTTCGCGCCGCTGGTCGGCACGTGCTGCGAGCGTGATCTGCCGTGCGCGACGCAGGCTGCGGCGGGTGCGGGGCGTTCGCGAGTGTTCCCAGTTCAGCATCACACCTCCTTTCGTCTGTCCTGACGGTACGAGCGCAGGAGGTGAATGGTCATGGGCCGGAGTGTCGATCGGCGCTCGTCCACGCGGACGATTCACCCTCTAGAGGGACGCCGCGCGGTCGGGAGGCCCGCATAGTCAGCCCATTGCGGCGTTCGATCCCGGTCTGCGGCCGGAGAGGGAGAAAGAAGCGATGTACGAGTTCGCGAGCGAGGCAACTGCGCCCGTGGCCGTCGGGCTGATCGGTGCCACCGATCCGCCGCTGACGCCGGAGCCGGTCGCTCCCGCCCCTTCCAACTTTGACCCGCCCCCGGTCCCGCTGCGCTCCTTCGCGGCAATTCTGGCCGAACGGACGGCCGCCTCGCCCGCTGCTGTTCCGGCCACGCGGCGGATCGTGCTCACGCTGCTCGGCGGCGACCGGCTCGAGCTGGCGGCCTACGCGGACCGGAACGAGGCGGTTACGGCGGCGCGCGAGCTGATGACGCAGTTCGCGACGGCCGAGGAAACGGGCGAGTGGCCCGAGCTCGACGGTCGCTTCATCCGGCCGGCCTCGGTCGCCTCGATCGACGTCCTCTCGACCAAGTAACCGTCAGGGTCGCCAGTCGGCGTCCGTGCCGGCGGTCAGCCTCTGCAGGCCGGTGCCGGTGGCGTTCATGGTCGAGATCGTCCCGCGCAGCTGCGTGAACGCGATCCGCTGCCCGTCCGGAGAGAACCGCGGCGCCCAGTCGTCGCCGGCGCGGCGCGTCAGCCGCTTCTGGCCGCTGCCGTCCGCCTTCATGACGTAGATCTCCCGCTGCTGGTCGCGGTTGGAGGTGAAGACGATGCGGCGGCCGTCCGCGGAGAAGTCGTGCCAGATCGCGGCCTTCCGGACCAGCCGCTCCTTCCCGGTGCCGTTCGCGCTCATGGTCCAGATCTCGCCGCTGCGGCTCCAGGCGAGCCGGCGGCCGTCGGACGACCAGGCGGGGCTGAGATCCGGTCCCGGCAGCGTCGTCAGCCGCCGCGCGCCGGTGCCGTCGGCGCGGGCCAGATAGACCTCCTCGTCGCCTGATCGGCGCGACACGAAAGCGAGTTTCGTACCGTCGGGCGACCAGGAGGGTGCGTACGCGTCACGGCGGAGAGCTCGTGCTGAGGATACGGGCGCGCTCCTCGGTCACGAGGACGATCGTGGTCATGCTCGAGCAGGAGTCCCTAGAGCGGCTCGCTCGAGACGATCCAGATCGGGCCGTCGCCGCACTCGACGCGGCGGGCATCCCCGCCGGGATCGGACAGCCGCGTCTGCAGGAGCACGACCTGCTCACCGTCGAGCTCGGCGACCGGCGCGCGCAGACCCGACATCCCGAAGGTGAGGTGCCAGGCACGCACCTGGTTGTGGATCTTTCGCGCCGGCTGTACCCAGTCGATGCGGACGTAGTCGTCGTCCTCGAAGTGGCCGGCCCAGGTCGCTCCCTCCGTGGGCTGCGGGTCGCCCGGATCACCGGCAGCGACACGCTCGAGGGCGCGGGGGAGCAGCTCGAGCGCGGCCCGCATCAGCTTGGGCCCGAACTCGGCGATGTCCACGTCGTCATCCTCGACCGGGAGCGAGCCCTGGACCAGGATGTTGCCGGTGTCCAGCTCGGCGTCCATGCGGTGCCAGGTGAAGCCCCACGCGCTGTCGCCCCGGCGAAGCGTCCACGCAAATGGAATCGGGCCGCGGTGTCGGGGCAGCAGCGCCGGGTGCTGGTTGATCGAGCCGAGCCGGGCGACGTCGAGCGCCGCCTGCGGGATCTTCCACGGGAAGCCCCAGCAGACCGTGAGGTCAGGCCCGTACGCGCGGAGAAGGCGCTCGATCGACCACTTGTCCTTCGCGAAGAGGAGGTCGACATCGGGGGGCGCCGTCGAGCCGGTCAGCCGCAGGAACTCGGGTGTGTTCTCCTCGTCCCGTCTCGGTGCGAGAAGGGCGGCCGGCTCGTGGCCGAGGTCGCGAAGAGTGCCGGCGAGGGCGTCCGCGATCGGCCGGATCGAGCAGATCATCACGATCCGCCAAGACTCGCTCACGGGCCCCAGCGTACGGCGAATCACGCTTCCGGGGGAAGTGCGTCGTCGGGCGGACACGCACCATGAGCGAGCCGGCATGGCGTCCGCCGGACAGCCGCCAACTCGACGGAAAGGAAGAGGTCATGCACGCAGTCGCCGAGCCCCCGATCACCCCGACTCCCATCGGCGCCGCGGACGTCGCACGGCCCCTGCCCGACCAGCGACGGGTCGTCGTCCGCCTCCGCGACGGCGAGACGATCCTCGTCGGCGGCTCGCCCTCGTACGAGGACGCGCTCGTGCTCGCGCAGCGCACGATCCTCGAGCTCCGCGACGTGGGCGAGGGCGAATGGCCGATGCTCGGGGACCGCTTCATCAACCCGGACGCGATCGTCTCGGTCGACGTTCTCCGTTCGACCTAGATGCCGTGCGAGGCCGGGCTCGCGCCCGGCCTCGCCGTCGCCTACCGAGCGCCGGAGCCGCCATCCCGCGCGCGGGACGCGACGTCTGTCCCACGTACGAGTAGATCCGTCTGGGACGAAGCCTTGCGCGGCACTTGTAAGAAGTTTGTGCGGGCGGATGCATGTGCGGGATTTCCGGTCATGCTTCGATCGTGGCGACGACCGCAGCCGGGATCGAAGCAGCCCGCGAGCTGGACGAGCTCTACCGCTCCCACGCGGCGGAGGTCTTCCGGTACGCCTACGCGGTGCTCGGCAACCGCGCCGACGCGGAGGACGTCACCCAGACGACCTTCATCAACGCCTTGCGCGCTCTCGAACGGGGCGAGCGCCCGCACACGCCGAAGAACTGGCTGATCACGATCGCGCACAACCTGATCCGGCAGCGGTTCCGGCAGCAGCAGTCCCGCCCGCGCCACGTCGAGCTCGATGAGCAGCTTCCGGCCGCAGAGGCGGCCGACGACGATGCGCCTTCGCTCGACGACCTCGTCAGCGCCCTGCAGCGGATCCCGCCGACGCAGCGCGAGGCGCTCGTCCTGCGCGAGCTCGAAGGCCGCTCCTACATCGAGATCGGGGAGTTGCTGGGCATCTCCCAGTCCGCACTCGAGACGCTCATCTTTCGCGCCCGCCGCTCGCTCGCGGAGGAGCTCGAGAACCTCGTCACGTGCGCCGCCGCCGAGCTCGCGCTCTCCCGCGCCACCGATGGCCGGCTGGGCCGCAAGGAGCGCAGGCGGCTGCGCGCCCACGTGGACGAGTGCGCGAGCTGCGCACGCACCGCGGCGCGAAGCCTCAAGTACCGGCGGGCGTTCAAGACGCTCGCGGTGCTGCCGCTGCCGTTCTCGCTGACGCTCTTCAAGGGCGCCCCGACCGCCTCGGCCGCGGTAGGGCTGCCGACCATCGGCGCCGGCGCCGCTGCGGGCACGGCGGCCAGCGTCGGCGCCGCCGGTGTGACGACGAAGATCGCGGTCGGCCTGGCGGCGGTCGCGGTCGCGGGCGGCGCGGGCTACGAGGGCGTGAAGGCGGTGCAGAAGCCGACCACACAGGCGCCGCCGCCCGCCAAGGTCATCCACGCGCCCGCCCCGAGGGCGTCCGCACCCACGCTGACCAGCTCGAGCAGGACACCCGCCGCCAAGCCCGAGCGGGTCGTCGCGAAGCCAAGCCGCGAGAAGCCGGCCTCCGCGACGCCGGAGCGAGGCCGCAGCGGGACCGCGCCCGGCCACGTCAAGCCGAAGCCTGAGAAGAAGGCGAAGGCGATGCCGGCCACATCGCGGCGCGCGGACGGCGACGCGAAGGCGAAGGGGACGATTGCTGCCCCGCCCGCGGTCGAGGCGGCCCGCGGCAAGAGCGCAGCCGCATCAGCTCGCAGGCGCGTGCAGGCCACGCAGAAGCCCGCGAAGCCTGCGAGCCCTGTGAAGACCGCGAAGGCCCCGAAGCCCGCCAGGGCGGCGAAGACGAAGCCGGAGAAGGCGCCACAGGCGCAGGCGGCGAAGGCGCAGCAGACTGCGAAGCCCGAGAAGGCCAAGAAGGCCGAGCAGCCGCAGCAGGCATCTGCCGAGGGGGCGCGCCCTCCGAAGTCTTGACGCCGCCCGGCGGCCGGACGACGATCTCCCTCCCGCGTCGCGCGACCCGGGAAAAAGTGTGACTGTGTCACAAGCTCGCCAGCCCGCTTCCGAAGCGGGCGAGGGAGCTTGTGTTACAGGAACACAAGCTCCCGCACCACAGCGACCCGTCGCACTCGCGTCGACCTCGTCCCGGGCCGGCGGGTGGCGGCGGGACTGGTCGTTCAGGCTGGCCGCCGGGGCCGCCACCGACGTTCCGTCGGCGCCTTGACGACCACTAGCCCCTTGCGGAGCTCGCGCGGGATCGCGTCGACCGAAGCCGCGGCGAGCACAACCGGCCCGTCGTCATCCGCGACGGCGCAGGACCGATGACCGCGACGCGCGCGTCGCGACGGGTCGCGAGCAATTTCGCGAGCTCGTCCATCGCTGCGATCGTACGCCGGTGATCGTCTACTACGCAGCACTCAGCATCGACGGGCGCATCGCCGGCCCCGAGCACGAGCTCGAGTTCCTGCAGACGCTCACCGGCGCCGAGAACGACTACCTCGACTTCTACGTCGAGGTCGACTCGCTGGTCATGGGCGCCCGGACGTGGGAGTTCATGGTCGCCCACGGCTCGTGGCCCTATGCGGGCAAGCCGACGTGGATCGTGACTCATGCCGACCGGCTCGCGCCGCTCGAGGGCGCCGAGCCGGTCGAGCGCTACTCGGGAGACGTCCGCGAGCTGGTGCGGCTGATCGGCGCGCCCGGCCACCGGCGCACCTGGCTCATCGGCGGCGGCGACCTGGCGGGCCAGCTCCTCGCGGCCGACCTGCTCGACGAGCTGATCCTGACGGTGGCGCCGACGCTGCTCGGCCAGGGCCCAGCGCTCGCCGACGGCGAGTTCCCACTCCGCCGCTTCCGGCTGAGGAGGATGGAGCGCTTCGGCGACGACGGCGTTCGCCTGCACTACGAGCGCTCAGAGGCTCAGCGCTCGCGGTAGACGATCCGGCCGCGTGTGAGGTCGTACGGCGACAGCTCGATCGAGACCTTGTCGCCGGGCGCCATCCGGATGCGGAAGCGACGCATCTTCCCGGACGTGTAGCCCATGGCCTCGTGGCCGTTCTCGAGCAGGACCCGGAACTTCCCGCCGCCGTAGGCTTCGGCGATCTCGCCGGTCAGCTCGATCTTCTCTTCCTTTTCCTTGATACTCATGCGGGTTCCCTTTCCTCGATGAAGTCCCCCGGGCGCGGCTCGCTCGCGTCGGGGACAAAAGCGTCGTAGCGGCCGCCGTGGACGGCGACGATTCTGCGCAGCCGGCTCGCGTAACGCTCCCGCTCGTCGGCAGGAAAAAGGCCGTCGCGGCGCAGGCTGAGCTGCCAGCGCCCCGCGACCTCACCGATCTCGGCCTCGAAGCAGGCGGTGCGGCAGTCGCGCGCGGCCGCCTGTGCGGCGCGCTCTTCGTCGAATGCGACGAGGAAAGCTCCGGAATGAAGCGGGGTGGCGCGGCGCGTCAGGAGGCGCCCGTCGGCAACAGCCGGGGCTCGACCATGCGTGTAATGCGCGCGGCTATCACTTGCCCAAACTAGCAGCCTTGGCTACAACGCGCGGCCGCGCACTGCCCACGCATACGCCGTCTGCGTGAACGGCGCCTCGGGCAGCAGCTCGCGGCAGCGCTCGCGGAGCGCCGCCTGCTCGCCCTCGGCGAGCGAAGCCGTGTACTTCCCGGCCGGCCCGACACCGAGCGTGTACGGGCGCCACCACTCGTCGAAGCTCTCGTATGGCGACGACGAGGAGATCTCCTTCTCCTCCACCTCGCCCAGGCCAGCCCGGCCGAACAGCTCGGCGAGATGTCCCTGGCGCGCGCCCGAGAAGCGCGACTCGTCCTCGACGTCGTCGTCGAGGGAGTGCACCGCCTCCCAGAACGGCGAGATCGGCGCGCGACCGCCTGCAAGATCCCAGACACATGCGGCAACGACGCCGCCTGGGCGGGTCACGCGCGCCATCTCCGAGATCCCCTGCACCGGCTCCGCCATGAAGTGGACGACGAGCTGGGCGATCGCCGCGTCGAACTCGTCGTCCTCGTACGGCAGCTCTTCTGCGGACGCGAGCCGGACGTCGACGCCCGGGTGGCGCGACCGCGCCGCCTGCACGAACGTTTCGGAGGGATCGACTGCCGCCACGTTCTCTGCTCCCAGCCGCTGCACGAGCTCCGCGGTCAAGGCGCCCGGACCGCTGCCGACGTCGACCACGCGCTGCCCCGACTCCACCCCGGCGAAGTCGGCGAGCTGCGCCGAGAGCTGGTTCGAGTACCGCCCCATGAAGCGGTCGTACGACTCCGCGGCGACGTCGAAGCTGCTCACCGCGCGACTCTACCGCCCTAGGCTGGAATGGCCAGGCTCTCGATGTCCTTCGGATAGTCGGTGAGGACGTCGATCCCGTCGGCGGTGACGACGACGGTGTCGGAGTGACGGAAGCCGCCGACGGCGGGAGAGTAGACGCCGGGCTCGACCGTGAAGACCATGCCCGGCTCGACCATGGTTCGGTCACCGACGTCGAGGAACGGCGCCTCGTGGTTGCGGAGCCCGATTCCGTGGCCGACATGCTGGCGCCAGTACGGGAGTAGCTCGTTGTCCTCGAAGTAGCGGAGGACTGCGCCGTCGACGTCCGCGCAGGTGACGCCAGGGCGCAGCGCGTCGAAGGCGACCTGCTGCGCCGCGACCGTGTGCTCGAAGAGGCGCCGCATCTCGTCCGTCGGCTCGCCGACGATCAACGCCCGCTCGAGCTCCGCGTTGTAGCCCCAGACCGGCGCCGCCGTCTCGGTGACGAGAACGTCGCCGTCCTCGAAAGCGCGGTTGCGGGCGACGGCATGCGCCCAGGCGCTCTCCGGCCCGATCTGACCCCGGTAGCCGGCCGTGGCGCCGTCCGAGGAGGACTGCTGGCCGCCGTACTCAGGGCCGAGCGAGTCCAGCATCGCGAGCGTCGCCTCCTGGGCGGCGCGCAGGCTCGCCTCGGCCTCGGTGGCGCCCGGCCGCGAGTACTCCTGCAGGAGGCGGTGCGCGTGCTCGCACCAGCGGGCGCTCTCCCTGATCAGCTCGACCTCAGCCTCGCTCTTGCGCACCATGAGGCTCTCGACGAACGTCCCGACCGTGGTCACCGGTTGCCCCGTCACCTCGCTCAGCGCCGGCCCGCGGTAGCCGAGGATGCCGGGATACCCGTCCGCGTCCGCGGCGATCCCGCCGGTGATTCCCATGTCGCCGAGGACGGGCGCGAGCAGCCGCATCGGGTGCTCGAGGCCCGGGTACTCCGGGTACGACTCGATCCGCTCGAAGCCCGTCTCGGCGCGGACGCGGTCGACCTCGAATTCTGGCACGAAGACCGCGAGGTCGCCGCTCGTGTTGCCGACGAGGGCGACGGGACGTTCGGTGGCGAGGAACTCGAAGGCGGTGAAGTAGCGGATGTAGTCCTGCCCGAAGAGTGCAAACCCGGTCAGCCCGCGGCCGCGCAGGTGCTCGAGGAGCGACTCGCGCCGCGCGTGCAGCTCCGCGGCTGGGATCCCGGTCGGCGGCGGCATCAGCGCAAGAGCCTATCCGGGCGCTGACGGCGATCGCAGCGCGGGGATCGCAGCAAGCCCGGCTTCGGCCTACTCCGACGGACGCTTGCGAGGATCGTCTCTGACAAACGGCTCGGCCTCCTCGACCTTGTCGACGACCACATAGCGCTCGGTGCCGGCGACGACCTGCTCGAGTCCGTCGGTTTCGTGCCCGGGCGCGAGCGCGAAGCGGTCGTCCTGCGTCCGGACGACCTCGTACTCCTCGAGGGTCATCCAGATCATCTGCGGGCAGCCGCCCTCACGGCCGCATTCGCAATGGAACCCGAAGCTCTCCACCCCGGCGACGGCGCCGGTGCCGGCCGCGTCGCGGTCGAGGGCGTTGATGCGCTCGTTCACCTCGCGAACGAGCGCTTCGTTGCGGGCCTGCCGCTCGAGCCGTTCCTGCATCCGACCATGGTCTCACGCTCGCGGCCGAATTGCCGCCTTGGGCTCGACCTAGCGGCGGCTACGACGGCTTACGACTCGCGCAGGTACTGGTGAACGAAGGCGATCGCCATGCTGCCCTCGCCGACGGCGGCCGCGACACGCTTCACCGGGCCGTAGCGGACGTCGCCGCTCGCGAAGATGCCGGGGACGCTCGTCTCGAGCAGGTAGGGATCGCGCTCGAGCTCCCAGCGCCCTGCCGCGCGCACCTCGGAGCCGGTGAGTACGTAGCCGTGCTCGTCGAGCACGATTTCCCGCGGCAGCCAGCCGGTCTCGGCGTCGGCGCCGATGAAGATGAAGAGACCGCCTGACTCGAGCCGCTCGGTCTCGCCGCTCGTGCCGTTGCGAACCTCAATCGACTCGAGCGCGGCATCGCCGTGCGCAGCCACGACCTCGGCCCCGTAGCGCGTGATGACATTCGAGCGCGCCTCGAGCTGCTCGATCAGGTAGCGCGACATGCTCTTCGCGAGCGTCTCCCCGCGGCAGAGCAGGGTCACGCTCCGCGCGTGGTTCGAGAAGAGCATCGCCGCCTGCCCGGCGGAGTTGCCGGCGCCGACGAGATGGACGTCGAGGCCGTGGACAGCCGCCGCGTCGCTGCGCGCGGCGCCGTAGGAGATCCCCTTCCCGGCGAGTCGCTCGAACCCCTCGATCCGAAGCTGCCGCCACGCGACTCCGCACGCGAGGATGATCGTCCGCGCGCGGAGGACGTCGCCGCCGTCGAGGTGCACCTGCCGCGTCGCCGCGTCGATCCGAGTGATCGTTCGCGTCACGAGCACCTCGGCACCGAGCCGCCACGCCTGCTGTAGCGCGCGGCTTGCGAGCTCCTCACCGGACACGCCCGAGGGGAAGCCGAGGTAGTTCTCGATCCGGGACGAGGTGCCGGCCTGGCCGCCAGGCGCTTCGCGCTCGATCACGATCGTCTTGAGACCTTCGGACGCGCCGTAGACGGCCGCGGCAAGCCCGGCCGGGCCGGCGCCGACGATCACGGCGTCGTATTCGGCCGCCGCGGGCTCTGTGGCGAGCCCGAGCAGCTCCGCTACCCGGCGTAGCTCCGGCCGGACGACGGTCTTCCCGTTGACCATGCGAATCGCCGGGCAGTCGTCGGCGATCGGCAGCGGGCCGCCCCATTCCTCGACTGCGTCGGGCGCGTCGGGGGAGATCCACCTGAAGCTGATCTGGTTGCGGTCGAGGAAGTGCCGTAGGTCGGTGCAGTACGGATCGAGGCGGTGCCCCACGACGATCGCGCGCGGCGGCGGCGGCTCCGCGGCGATGCCCTGAAGCCCGCGCGGCCCCGACATTCGGTCGGCCGCAAGCCTGCCGACTTCCTTGGCGATGTCGGGCTGGACGGAGGCGACAGCGTGGTAGTCGTTCGGCTCGATCCGCAGCACACGCGTCTGCTCGGCCGCGCGGAACCCGACCGGGAAGAACGTCCCGAGAGCGATCGGCACCTCGCCGAAGAGCTCCCCGACCCCGCGCTCGCCGACGACGCGCGGGATCCCGTCGACGAGCTTGACGGCCTCGATCTTGCCGTCGAGGACGGCGAAGAGCGCGCGCTCGCCGCCTTCGTGCGCGGCAAACTCACCGGGCGAGAGCATGATGTCGGCGGCCGCGCGCGCGAGCCGCTCTCGGTCGGCCTCGGCGAGGCCGGCGAAGATCGCGATCGAGCCGATCTCGTCGGCGGTGACCATGCCGCGAGCCTACCGCCGGTAGTGCTGGGCGACGACCCCGGTCGGAAACTGGGTCGTCTCCACCAGCTGCAGCTTCCGCTTGTCCGGCGAGTGCGGGAAGAGGCGCTTGCCGCTGCCGAGGACGACCGGGAAGACCATCAGCCGGAACTCGTCGACGAGGTCGTGCTCGATCAGCGTGTGCGCGAGCGTGCCGCTGCCCGCGACGAGGATGGGGCCGCCGTCCACCTGCTTCAGCGCCGCGACCGCCGTCGGCACGTCGCCACCGAGCAGCGTCGAGTTGTTCCAGCCCAGCTCGCCGAGCGTGGTCGATGCGACGTGCTTCGGCATCGCGTTCATCTTCTTCGCGAACGGGCCCTCTCGCGGCGGCCACGCTTCCGCGAAGCCCTCGTATGTGACGCGCCCGAGCAGCAGCGCCTCTGCCTCGAGCACCTCGTCGAGCTTGTACTGCATCTGCTCCGGCCCGAAGGAGTCGCCGGCCCAGCCCGTGTGCGGATGGCCCGGCTCGCCGCCCGGCGCCTCGATGACGCCGTCCAGCGTGATGAACTCGGTCACGATCAGATCTTTCACGAAGTCTCCTTCCCGGGATCGTCTCTACGACCGCCGCCCGAGCCCGAAGTCATCGGGAGAGGGACGCTGGCCCAGATGAGCGTCAGCCGTTGCTGCGCTTCCAGTTCTTGTAGGCGGCGGTGTACTCGTCCCAGCCGCTCATCATCCGGAGAGCTGGACTCTCAAGCCGCTGCTCGGCAACTCGTCGGCCATCCGCGTCATAAGCGACAACGGTGAATGGGAACCGCTCGAAGGGCGGCATGTAGAGCAAAGATGATCCGCCGAGGAAGGAAGTGTCCTTCAGGCGGAGCGGAAGCGAGCCGCCCCTCCAGACCACTGCGACCCGTTCCGCCTTCAAGCTAGGAAGCACAGCGCCACTGACGATCGGCGGAACCCACTTCGTCGCATCACCCTTCAGCCGGCGGCTGATGCTCAACCGGACCACGACCGGATATTCCGGTCGCGCCGGCACCAACCTCTCCCCACCGGTGCTCCCCGAACACATCGCTCCACCGTTCACCTGGGTCGGTCGATGAACCACAGGCCGGTGATCGGTGTTCAGAAAGTCGCACTGCCCTCCAGTCGACGATGGCGCTGTACAGGCGTGTGCCCAGAACGCATTGCCGACAGGTGCAGAAAGAAGCAGCGTCGCTTCCGCAACCACCGGCTTCGGACCCGCGAGCCCGACGAGCGCTCGGACGTTGCTGCTGAAGGCACGCGTCGGGGCTGCCACTACAAGCGCAACCGCAGCGGTGAGTCCGAAGGCCCGTACCACCCCCCGGTGCCGCTGAACCTCCCTGCGACGCACGCCACGATGACAGTCGTCCTCAGGCGTTATTCCCGAACTGTATGTCCTTGTAGTTCGGCAATCGGCTCGCCGTTGAGAGTGAGGCGGCGCTTCGGTCACGCGCTCACCGTGCCGCGACGCTCAGGCGTCATTCCGCATCACTGGCCCAGGGACGTTCCGGCCATTGGAGGGGGACGGGATCGGCGTCCCGTCCCCTCCAAACAACCTAGGTCGGAACGCTAGTGATGGTCGTCGGCGTCGTGATCGCCGTCGTGGTCAGTATCTGGGCCAGTGTGTCCGTCGTGGGGATCATGAGGATCTCCGATATGGCCGCAGCCGCTGACGGTGAACGACGCCGTCGTGGTGCCCGACTTGACGGTGATCACCTGACCGTTGACGACCGGGATAGTGACCGTGGTCGTCGCGGTGCCGGGCTCCACCCCGTTGATGTTCGAGATGTCTTTCGTCGACGTGATCGTCAGGTCACACGTCGTCGTGTTGAGCGAAAACGTGATTGTCGCCGTTGGGCCTGCGACCGCCGATCCGACCCATACCACCAGCAACGCAAGCACGGCAACTGTGGCCGCCATGATTCTCCGCATTGTTCCTCCTTCTCCTTCCGCTCTGCCCCCTCGAGGGCAGCTAGCCGCAACGGGTTTCGGGCGATGCTCCACGATCTTTGACCATCCAGGTCGAAAAGACAAGGGGTCCGGTGCTGATCAAAACCCTATGCGGACGACTGAAGGTCCTTTCATTGAATAGGCAAGCCGAAGCGTCCTCGGCGAGATAGGCCCGTGCCAGACATGCCCGTGATCAAGGACACTTCGCATGACCACCGGGTAATCCACCTAGCCCAGGGAACATTCCAGCATCGCTGCCAGGCGAGCTGGGTCGGTCGCCGCGGAAGAGACGGTCCAGTTCATCTGCGTTCTCTCGGAGGCCGTGTGCTCAGATCCAAGGCTGCTGAGCCCGCAACTGCAGCTATATCGACAGCCGGCAGCGATGCTGGCGCATGCAGATCGCTTGACCCCGCGATCGCTTGCTCGCAACGCGTCCGCGGCAACGCGCACGAACGGATCCCGGCTGAGCCACAGAGAAGGAGCGTGCGAATGAAACCCCGCAAGCCAAATACGACCCGAAGGCCACCCGTGCCATCCGCAAGCCACGCCGAGATCGAGGATTGGCTACGGCACGTGATGCCGGATCTGCACGCCACCGTGAAGCAGCTGGATGACTTGATCTGCGAGACGATCTCCGGGCTTCAGTACGCCGTCAAGTGGAAGAAGGCGTACTACGGAGTGCCGGAACTCGGATGGATCATCGAGCTGGTCGCCTACGACGTCTCCGTCAATGTCGTCTTCTTCGGCGGCGCGGAATTCGACCCTCCGCCGCCGCTTGGAACGACCGGACGGACACGCTACGTCAAGCTGAAGACCCTGGAGGAGGCGCGGGCACCGGAGCTGCAGAAGTGGATCGAGCAAGCTGGGCGCGTGCCCGGTTGGAACTGAGGGTGCACGACCGCGTCGACGTATGGCGACAATGGAAATCGCACGCCAGCGAACCGCAAGGCCGTCTGGCGTGCGTTGCGCGGGCAGCACCGCGTGAGAACGTCTGAATGCTGCTCGCTAGATCGTCCACGTGTCGCCGCTGCCGAGCAGCGCCGCCAGGTCGCCTTCCCCCTTGGCCTTCGCGACCTCGATCTGCTCGGCCATCAGCTCATCGTAGACCGGGCGCTCGACCTGGCGAAAGAGGCCCATCGGCGTGGCGCCGATCGCCTGCTGCGTCATCCGGGAGAGCGCGAACGCGTGCGCCGGCTCCGACGCATGCGCGTCGTGGATCAGCAGGCTCGGCTCCGTCGCCGCCACGACCTCCGGAGAACCGTCCGGGAGCAGCCGGACACCTCGATCGCCCCACGTGATCGGCTCGCCGTGCCGGAGGTAGAGCCGGTTCTCCTTCTGCTCGCGGACGAAGTCGAACGCGTTGTCGTTGTAGATGTTGCAGTTCTGGTAGATCTCGACGAAGGCGCTCCCCTTGTGGTGCGCGGCGGCGCGGAGCACCTCGGTCAGCTCCTTCTTGTCGGTGTCGATCGCACGCGCGACGAACGACGCTTCGGCGCCGATCGCCAGCGAGAGCGGGTTGAACGGGTGGTCGAGCGAGCCCATCGGCGTCGACTTCGTCACCTTCCCCAGCTCGCTCGTCGGCGAGTACTGGCCCTTCGTCAACCCGTAGATCCGGTTGTTGAACATCAAGATCTTCAGGTTCACGTTCCGGCGCAGCGCGTGGATCAGGTGGTTGCCGCCGATCGACATCGAATCGCCGTCGCCGGTCACGACCCAGACGGACAGGTCCGGACGCGACACGCTCAAGCCGGTCGCGATCGCCGGCGCACGGCCGTGGATCGAGTGCATCCCGTACGTCTCCATGTAGTACGGGAAGCGGGCGGCGCAGCCGATCCCGGAGACGAAGACGATGTTTTCGCGCTTGAGGCCGAGCTCGGGCATGAACGACTGGACGGCGGCCAGGATCGCGTAATCGCCGCAGCCCGGGCACCAACGGACCTCCTGGTCGGAAGTGAAGTCCTTCTTCGTCAGCTGCACGAGCCCGTTGCCGTTCCCGCTCTCGCTCATGCCAGCGCCTCCTCAGCACGGTCGAGCACGGCTTCGATGTACGCGTTGTGCACCGGCTCGATCCGATCCCGCCACACGGACTCGAAGTCGCCGACCGCTTCGCCGTCGACAATGTGGCGCAGCGTGGCGCCTCCATTCGGCCCCTCGTCGAGCTCGAACCAGTGGGCGCCGCTCAGATGTTTCGGGCCGACGAGGTTCCAGGCCCGCACCGCACCTACCCGCTCGACGGGCTGCCACAGCATCGCACCCATGCGGAGCACGTCGCCCTCGGGCTTCGGCGCCGGGAACTCCGGCGTCGGCCACAGCTGCTCCATGTCCTCGAAAAGCGCGGCCACGGCCTCTGGGTCCGAGGCAAGGGAGCGCTCGTGCACGTTGTGAATCTTCATCGTCGACTCTGCTCGTTCCCTCGCCTGAAATTGCCGCTCGCCTTCGCCATCAAGAGCTGCAGCTCCTGGCCGCTGCAGTCGGAAGAGACGGCGAGGAAGTTCTCCGCCAGCTTCCCGGTCAGCACCTGCACGCGACGCCCCTTCCAGAAGATCGCGACCGAGCCGTCGCCGCGCTGGCGGAACGTGAACGGCTGCTCCTTCAGGAGTACGCCTCGCCGGTCGGGAGTCTTCTTCTTCGGCCTCACGACTCCACCAGCGCCGTGATCACATCGGCCAGCTCGGACGCTTTGAAGGGAGTGCCGCGGACGCGGTTGTAGCCGACCGCGTCGACGAGAAATTCGGCGCGGACAAGCTGGAGCAGCTGGCCGAGGTTCATCTCCGGGATCAGCACCTGCTCGTAGCGGCGCACCACTTCACCCGTGTTCGGTGGGAACGGGTTGAGGTAATGGAGGTGTGCCTGCGCCACCTTCTGGCCGGCGCGGCGGACGCGCTTCACAGCCGCGCCGATCGGGCCGTAGGTCGAGCCCCAGCCGAGCACGAGCACGTCGGCGTCGCCGTCGGGGTCGTCGACGAGGAGGTCCGGGATGTCGTGGGCGATCCCCGCGACCTTCGCCGCGCGCAGCCGCGTCATCAGGTCGTGGTTCTCGGCGTCATAGGAGATCGAGCCGGTCACATCGGCCTTCTCGAGCCCGCCGATCCGGTGCTCGAGCCCGGGCGTGCCGGGGATCGCCCACGGCCGCGCCAGCGTCTCGGGGTCGCGCTGGTACGGCATGAACTCGTTCTCGCCCACGCTCGCGAAGTCGGTCGCGATGTCCGGCAAGTCCTCCAGCTGCGGGATCAGCCAGGGCTCGGAGCCGTTGGCGAGGTAGGCGTCCGAGAGCAGGTAGACCGGCGTCCTGTACTTGAGCGCGATCCGCGCCGCCTCGACTGCGGCGTGGAAGCACTGCGACGGCGTGGAGGCCGCCAGCACCGGCACCGGGCTCTCCGAGTTGCGCCCGAACATGACCATCAGCAGGTCGGCCTGCTCGGGCTTCGTCGGCATCCCGGTCGAGGGGCCGGCGCGCTGGATGTCGAGGATCACGAGCGGCAGCTCGAGCATGATGCCGAGTCCCACCGTCTCGGCCTTCAGCACCACGCCCGGGCCGGCGGACGTCGTCACGCCGAGCGCGCCGCCGAAGGCGGCGCCGAGCGCCGCGCCGACGGCCGCGATCTCGTCTTCGGCCTGAAAGGTGCGGACGCCGAAGCTTTTGTGCCGCGCCAGCTCCTCGAGGATCGAGCTCGCCGGCGTGATCGGGTAGGCGCCGAGAAAGAGGTCGAGCCCGGACAGCTTTGACGCGGCGATCAGCCCGTAGGCGAGCGCCGTGTTGCCGGTGATCTGCCGGTAGATGCCCGGCTGCAGCTTCGCCGGCGCGACCTCGTAACTGATTGCGAAGTCCTCGGAGGTCTCGCCGTAGGCGTAGCCGGCCTTGAACGCGGTCGCGTTCGCCTGCGCGATCTCGGGCCGCTTGGCGAACTTCTTCTCGACGTACTCGAGCGTCCCGTCGGTGGGC